>Ga0335077_10011257_pt1 | contig 11167 bp, 7 predicted proteins | sample Lox_Sample_31_FD_207151 | JGI IMG/M metagenome (GOLD analysis project Ga0335077, IMG submission 207151) | Soil microbial communities from Loxahatchee National Wildlife Refuge, Florida, United States - Lox_Sample_3.1 | ecosystem: Environmental > Terrestrial > Soil > Wetlands | place: USA: Florida...
CCCGCTACACCGCGGGCCGGACGGCACGCCAAATCAGTTTGCTTCGGCGCTTCGTTCCCGAATCGGCGTTCGACAAGAGCCTGCGGAAACAGATGCGCTTGCCCGCATAGGCCAGTGTCAGATGCTTGCGTCCACCTTCGGCTGAGCCGAACCTGTTCACGATTACGTCTGAGGGATCAACCATGTTCACCAGAATCCAGAGCCGTGCGCTTGTTGTACTGAGCCTGGGGCTCGTACCCATCGGAAGCTCGTTGCACGGCAAGAATGAGACTCGTGCGGACGAGTCGAGTCAGGATAGGATCGAGCTGTACTATCATGTGAAGGGCATCAAGCGGGACAGCGCGGGCCAGTACATCATGTCGGGTACGGTGAATGGGGAGCGCCAGGGCCGGGCGACGCTTACGTTCGGCTTCGACGAGGGATCATCGGGGCAAGCCGGGGTGGCACTGGTCCATTCGTACTGGGTAGTCGAGGCGGTGCCGGCGTCAGAATCCTTCAAGGCAAAGTTGAATGGAACCGTCGAGGTGGTCTCGGGTCAGACCCACCTGGTCGGCCGGATCACCGAAGGTGCCGGCAAGGGGCGCCGGGTCGAGACCAGCAGCCGATTGCTCAACTTCGGGCCCAACCAGTCGCTGAGTGACATCGACGGCAACATGACAATTTGGGACAGGTAAGCGGTGCCCCCGACCTCCCACACGATCCCACGTACGCCGGCCACCGCGGCAGGGACTGCTTCCTGGCTGAAGCCTGCCCCAATCGGTGACCGGCGCTGGTCCGCGACGCTTTGGTACGCTGCGAACGAGCCGGCAGCAACAGGAGATTCCGATGTCCAACGCTCATTCCCCTCCTGACGCCGGCGTCGGCGACTTCCCGCGCGATGCTCAGCGCCTCGTCGATCGGGAGCTGTTTCTGGCGATCGAGCCGGTCGCGGAGCGATTCCCCCTCGACCAGCGGCATGACATAGTAGAGGAAGCCGGCAGCCTCCCCTGAATCGTACAGCGGCAGGATGTGCGGGTGGCGGAGGTTGGCCGTCGTCGCGATCTCGCGCAGGAACCGCTCCGGCCCCAGCGCCGCCGCGAGCTCGGGCCGCAGCACCTTGACCGCGACCTTGCGGTGATGCCTGAGGTCCTCGGCGAGATACACCATCGCCATGCCGCCCTCACCGAGCTTGCGCTCGATACGGTGGCGGTCGGCAAGGGCGGCACTCAACTGCTCGAGCGTCATGGCACCGATGTGGCGTCCCACTGCGCCGCAGCTCGGGCGGCGAACACCCAGGCGCTCATGGCGTGCCCCCGGTCCTGTTGCGCAGGTGGCGGAGCAGCCTGGGAAGATGCTGGATCACCACGATTCGGCTCCGGCGAGGGCGGCGGCGAGGCGGTCGGGAACGGAGGTCATCGTTTGCCTTTCACCTTGGCCTCGAGTTCCGCGAGCCAGTTCTCGACGTAGATGATGTTACCGGACCCATTGCTGGAGGATTCCCGGATCATCACGAAGCGCCGATCATCCGGAGCGACATCGTACTGCTGCCGGTTTCTGGCCTCGCGGTAACCCGACAGGGAGAAGAGCGGCCGGGGTGTGCCGGCCGCGAAGCTCGGTCCCCCGGTGACCGGGACGACCATCAGCTGGGACGGTCCCTTGAAGAAGAGTTCGCGGCCGCTGTGGGCCCAGCGCGGCTCGGTACCGCCATCGCGCGACACCAACTGGGTCGTGGTCGCGTTCGGGAAGGAGGTCACGTAGATCTCTCTCCGCCCCGTGCGATCCGAGCCGTAGGCGAGCCAGTGCCCATCGGGGGAGAGGGAGACATAGGTGGCGAGGCCCTGGTCAACGACCAGCGGGACCAGCGCCGTGTCACCCTGCAGCCGGCGCCCGCGCAGGCTGGACTTGCCTTCCGCCTCGTCGGACCTGACGACCAGCCACTGCCCGTCCCGTGAGGTCTCCGCTTCCCAGAGGCCGAAGGTGTGATGCAGCAGCAGCCGGGCGGGCGCGCTGCCATCCACGGGCTGCTGATAGATGTCGTAATCATCCTGGTTGCCGCCACCCCGCCGGTTTGAACTGAAGGTGATCGCCCGGCCATCGGCGAGCCAGGAGGCACGCCAGTTCACCGATCCGCTGTCGGTGAGCTTTTGCCGCGTGCCGTCGGAGCGCCGGATCCAGATCTGGGTGGAACCGTCGTGCACACCCACGGCGAGTGCCTTGCCATCCGGCGAGAGGGCGGGGTACTGGAAGTCCGCTTTCCAGGCCGAATCGAATAGAGCAGTCCGGCCGTCTCGTGACACCCACAGCAGCTCCGCCGGTGCGGCTCCGCCGCTGCCGACCTGATAGAGGACGCTGCCTGACGCGGAGATCGCGAAGCTGACCGGGACGACGCCCTCGATGACCGGAACCGCGCCGGAGGTGAGCACCAGCCGCTTCGCATCGAAGCCGGCGGCATAGAGCCCGCCGGCCCGGTCGGTGTAGAGCAGGTGACCGGTGGGTGAATACCACGCTCCCGCGGCATTGGGCACCAACAGCCGGCCACTGTCTGCGGCGAAATCGAAGACATAGACGGCGGTCTCCACGGCGCAGTTGCCGGGGCACCTGGTGTAGAGAAACCCCCGGCTTCCGGGCAGGGGAAAGAAGGCGCCGAGATTCACCCGCTCCGGTCGCGCGGAGGGCCGCACCGGTCGGCTGGAACCACCCTCCGCGGAGATCCGGCGGAGTTCCGCCGTCGCGGACATGTAGACGATGGATCCGTCTTCCAGCCAGGCGGCCGAGAGGTAGCTGACGTTGGCGTCGGTGGCCAGTGTGACTGCACCTCCGCCTTCGAGCGGGACCTTCCGGAGGCGGCCATTGAGGGTGAGAAAGCCGATCCACCGGCCATCGGGCGAGAAGAAGGGAGACACACCTCCCTCGGTGCCGGCCATCGGTCGGGCCTCCGCCTCATTGCGAGGCTTCAGCATCAGGCGGGCGGAGTCGCTGACACCGTCGCAGAAGACGATGCTGGAGCCATCGGGGGCGATCGCGGCCTGGGTGCCCTCGAACACCACTCCTGGCGAGAGGAACTGCCCCAGCGCGGTGTGCCACAGCGTCACCCGCTGGCGACTGGTCGCGGGCGCAGGCACGGGTCGGAGCCAGCCGATCGCCGCCACAATCAGGAGTGAGGCGACGACGGCCAGGGCGGCAACCAGCAGCCGCGGCGAGATCGTGGCGCCCCGAGGCGAGAGGCCGGTGGCCGCCTCTGGCCGCCCCGCCGCGGTGTAGCGGGGATCGCCGAGGGCGTCGGCGAATTCCTTCGCCGAGGCGAAGCGATCGGCCGGCAGCTTCTCCAGCGCGGTAAACACCGCCGCCTCCACCTGGGGCGGAATCGACTTGCGCTGGGTGGTGAGCGAGGTCGGCGCCGCGGTCATCACCTTGGCCACGATGGCCTGCGCCGTCGGCCCGGTGAAGGGGGGCTCTCCCAGCAGCATCTCGTACAGCACACAGCCGAGCGCGTACACATCGCTGCGTGGCGTGATCTCCCGTTCGCCCATCGCCTGCTCGGGGCTCATGTAGGTCGGGGTGCCCAGCGACATCCCGGTCTCCGTCATCCGGGTGCCGCCCGCCTTGCTCGCCGCGAGCGCGATGCCGAAGTCGGCGACCAGCGCGCGGCCGTCGTGCAGCAGGATGTTCTCCGGCTTGATGTCGCGGTGGACCACGTTGTGGCGATGGGCGTAGTCGAGGGCGCCGGCGACCTCGGTCGCGATGCGCACCGCGTCGGCGATGGGGAGCTGCTTCTCGCGGTTGAGCCGGTCACGGAGGGACTCGCCCTCGATGAACGGCATCACATAGTAGAGGAAGGAATCCGCTGCTCCCGAGTCGTGGAGCGGCAGGATGTGGGGGTGCTGCAGGTTGGCGGTGGTCTTGATCTCGGAGAGGAACCGGTCGGCGCCGATGACCGCCGCGAGTTCGGGCCGGAGCACCTTGATGGCGACCCGGCGGTCGTGCTTCAGATCCTGGGCGAGATAGACCGTGGCCATACCGCCCGCGCCGAGCTCGCGCTCGAGGCGGTAGCGGTTGGCGAGGGCGGCGGAAAGACCGACGAGGGGATCGGTCATCCTACTTTGTCCCGGCCCTGGCCTTGAGTTCCTCGAACCAGTTCTCCACCAGCAGGAAGGTTGGCGTTGCCTGCTGCGCCGCCGTCACACGTCGGGCCATGAGAAACCGGGTGTCGTCATGGGAAATGTCGAACGGCGTGTAGTGCTCGGCGTTGGAGAGATAGAGATCGTCGCCGAGCCGGAACAGGGTCCGCCGCGCGCCGAGCCCGGGTGTGGGACCCCCTGCAACGGTAGCGACCACCATATTCCGGGCGCCATCGACAAAGAAGAGCTCCCTGCCCCTGTGGCTCCAGAGTGGAGCCTGGCCGCCATTGGTCGAGACCTGCCACTTGCCGGCCTCGGTGTTCGGGAAGGGCCGGATATACACCTCGGTCTTGCCGGTCTCATCCGACTCGTAGGCCAGCCACCGGCCATCGGGGGAGAGTGCGGGTGCCGATTCATCGAACCCCGGATTGGCCGCCAGCGGGACCAGGGTCGTGTCGGCACCCCGTCTCAGCCCGAAGATGTCGCGGCCGCCGGCCTGCCCCACATTTCCTCCCTTCCGTACCACCAGCCATTGACCGTCGTGCGACCAGAACCCCTCGGTGACGTTGCCGGGGAACCGCAGCAGCACCTGCTCGGTGCCGGTGCCGTCGGCCCTGCGCTGATTCAGGGAATTGGTGCGAGGCACGATATAGGTGACCGACTTCCCATCGGGGGTCCACCGCGGGCGCTGCTGTGCCAGGCTGTCGAAGGTCAGCCGGGAGAGCGGGCCAGTGGGCAGCTGCCTGATCCAGATGTGATCGCCGGCGTCGGTATTGAGCCCGATGGCCAGCCGGGTCCCGTCGGGGGAGAGCGCCCAGCCCTCGTTGCCGCCGGCCACCGACAGGCGGAAGCTCCATGAGGTATCGAGGGGGGTCCGGGCTCCCGAGCGGTTGAGCCACACCAGATCGTAGCGGTCTGGCTGTGAGCCGGTGGCCGTCCCTATCTGCATCACCAGGGTCCCGGCCGAGGATGTCGTCACGACGGGGATGATGCCACCCCGCAAGGCGATGTTGTTCAGTACTGGTACCGGGGTGCCCCGGATCTTGAGCGAACCCAGATCGAATGGCACCGCGAACATCCCCCCATCTCGACGCACGTAGACCAGATCCCTGGTGGGGAGGTACCATCCCCGAAGGGCGCCGGGGAGCAGTTCCCTGGAGGCGCCGGACTTGAGGTCGAGCACCCAAAGATCCGCGTCGACGCAGTTGGTGGTACACTCGGTGAAGAGCACCCCCCGTGTGTCCGGCAGCGGCGTCGGCAGCACGGACGCGCGGGACCTCGCGGTATCGGGAGCACGCTGGACTTCGGCGGCGTTTCCCCCTGCCGCCGGGACCCGCATCAGGGTGAACCGCAGCGAGGTGAAGACCAGTGTGCCGTCCTCCAGCCAGGCGGCGGAGCCGTAGAAGGCCGAGTCGGCGAGGGTAATCGCTCCACCCCCCCCGATTGGCGACTTCTTCAACTTCCCCTGCTGCTCGTACGCGATCCACTTCCCATCCGGTGAGATGCTGGGTCCTCGCGCACCGGTGGTGCCGGCCAGTGGTGTCGCTTCGTACTGGTCACGTTTCTTGACCCAGATTCGCGCTCCACTGTCGCCCGGCCCGATGTAGACGAGCTGGGAACCGTCTGGCGTGATCTCCACGACTCCCGTCGGTGTCTGACCCTGGGCGAAGGCGAGGCCATAGCGGGTCACCGGCTGGGTCGGCGCGGGGCGGAGCCCGGCCCACAGCGCCACGGCAGCGCAAAGGATGGCCACACTGCCCGCCGCCAGGGCGACGCCCCGCCACCGGGCGGTCTCGGGACTGGCGGCGACCAGGGCGGCGCTCGCCTGGCGGGTGTAGCCCGGGCTCGCGAGTGCCGCCGCGAACTCCGCCGCGGTGGCGAAGCGGTCCGCCGGCAATTTCTCCAGCGCGGTGAGTACCGCGTCCTCGACGTGGCGAGGAATGGTGTGCCGCTGGCTGCCGAGCGAGCGCGGGTGCTCCGTCATCACCCGCGCCACGATCGCCTGGGCGGTGCTGCCGGTGAAGGGCGGGTCGCCGGTGAGCATCTCGTAGAGCACGCAGCCCAGCGCGTACACGTCGGAACGGGCGGTGATCTCCCGCTCGCCCATGGCCTGCTCCGGAGACATGTAATGAGGAGTGCCGAGGCTCATGCCCGTTTCGGTCATCCGACTCCCGCCGTCGGACCGCGCCGCGGCGAGCGCGATCCCGAAATCCGCGACCTGGGCGTGACCTCCGTGGAGCAGGATATTTTCGGGCTTGATGTCGCGGTGGACGATGCCGTGTTCGTGGGCGTACTGCAGCGCGTCCGCCACCTCCGAGGCGATTCGCACCGCGTCGTCCACCGGCAGTTGATGCTCCCGCGCCAGCCGATCCCGCAGGCTCTCCCCTTCCACGTACGGCATGACGTAGTAGACCAACCCGTCCGCCTCGCCGGAGTCGAACAGCGAGAGGATGTGTGGGTGCTGCAGATTCGCCGTGGTCTTGATCTCGGTCAGGAACCGCTCGGCGCCGAGGATGGCGCTCAGCTCCGGCCGCAGCACCTTGAGCGCGACCTTCCGGTCGTGCCGCAGGTCGTGGGCGAGGTAGACGGTGGCCATGCCGCCCTGCCCCAGCTCCCGCTCGAGGCGGTAGCGGTCGGCGAGGGCGCCGGCGAGGCGATTAGGGATCTCTCGCATGGAGGCGGAATATGACCCACGGCGGCCCCCTTGGCGACCTTACTCCACTGCCTTGGCCCCCGGCTCCCGCTCGAGGCGGTAACGATGGGCCTGGGTAGCGGCGAGTTGCCTCCGGGCACTCCTTCGCGAATCCCTCCGCGCCCTTGGCGCCTTGGCGGTCGAGGGTGCCACCGCGAAGACGCGTAGCACGCGAAGGGGCGCTTTCACGAACTCCTTCGCGCCCTGCGCCTTGGCGGTCGAAGTTTCCACCGCGAAGAGACGAAGCACGCAACGGGGGGCTTTCACGATTTCTTCGCGCTCTTGGCGCCTTGGCGGTCGAGATGTCCACCGCAAAGACGCGAAGCACGCGAAAGGGCATGCGCCACCGCGAACGACTGGCTAGGGAAGCCGCGGGGCGAAGCGTCTCATTCGGACCGGTCGCTTCAGCGACATCAGCGCCGGCGGCGTTCCGCCGACTGAAAAGGTCATGGGCCACTCGGTGGCAACGTATCGAGATAGTGCTGGTCGACGTATCCCACGCTAGTGTCGGTGACCACCCGGTACCACCCCTGTTGCAGCGAATCCACCGCGACCACCTCGCCGGGGTGCAGGACCCGGAGTACCGGCGCTGTACTGCTTGGTTCGGCTCGAAGATTTGCCCACACCTGCGCAAAACGTCGGTGCGTGGCGTCGATACTGACCGGTTGTGGCGGTGCGGTCGGCGCCACTGGCCCTGCGGTGTCCCCCGCCGGAGGACGTAACTCTCCCGCCGGCCGGGAGGGCGCTGGCGGGGCTCTCCGAACGCTCTCGGCCGGCGCCGCGGGTGATTGCGCCGGCGCCGCGGGAGCGGGCCTTGGCAGCGTCGCGACGGACGGGGTCTTCGGCGGAGCGGGGGACGGAACGGCGCTCAATCGCGGCCACAGCTCGTACGCGGCCAGGATGATAAGCGCCACACCGACCAGGACGACCGCGACGGAGGTCGAGCGGAGACTCGAGCCTGAGCCCTCGGCACGCTGGATTGGACGCCCAAAGGGCCGGCCGCAGTGCCGGCACTTGGTCGCATCGCCTGGTACCCTCTGCCCACAGTTGGTACAAGTGAGATAGGACATGGATTCAGTTCACCGTTTTGACTGCCGCCTGCATCTACGTGATTCCGTGGAGCACTATCCGTAGGTATCCCTCCGGGGCGGCCTCCGTGTGGATCAACCTGCTGCCGCTGCCGCCACCTCCCGCCCCAGTCGGATCACTTCCCTGGCCAGCAGGTCGAAGTCCTCCTCGCGGCTCCGGTGATTGGCGATGGCCATGCGGAGGCAGTACTGGCCCCGCAGGGTAGTGTACGAAGGAGCGGCGATCCCCGCTTCCTGGAGCCGGGTCAGGATCTCCTTATTGAGGGGATTGAGCGCCTGGTCGTCCATCCCGCCGGGGTTGAACCGGAAACAGACGATGTCCAGCCCGACCGGGGCGGTAAGCTCGAGGTCCGGCTCCCGCTCCACGAGCCGCGCGAAGTAGCGGGCCTGGTCGACGTTCCGGGCGATCATCCGGCCGAACCGCTCCAGCCCGTGCTCCTTGACGGACATCCACACTTTCAACGCGCGGAACTGACGTGACAGCTGCAGCCCGTAGTCGCTGAACCAGAGGTGCCCCCCGGCCAGCCCGCGGGATTCATGCTCCAGATATTCCACGGTCAGCGAGAAGGTGCGGCGGTGGGTCTCCGCGTCCCGCACCAGAACGCAGCCTGCCTCGAACGGCACGTGCAGCCACTTGTGGAGGTCGAGCGCCACTGAATCGGCCCGTTCGATTCCACGGAGCAGGGGCTTCACGCTGTCCGCGAGCACGGCCACGGCGCCGATGGCACCGTCCACGTGGAACCACAGTCCCTCGCGCTCACACAAGTCGGCCAGGGCGTCGAGATCATCCACCGCTCCGGTATTGACCGTCCCCGCGCTCGCGATCACGCAGATTGGCCGCCGGCCCTGGGCGCGGTCGGCGGCGATCGCGCGCTCCAGGCCGGCGAGGTCGAAGGTGTAGTCCTCCTTCACCGGCACCTTCCTGAGGCCATGGGTACCGAGGCCGAGCAGCTCGACGGCCTTCTGGTTGCAGCTGTGCACCTCGGTGGAGGCATAGACCGTGAGCGGTGCCGGGGAGCCATGCAGCCCGTGCTCGCGGACGTCGAATCCCGCCTTGGCGTTCCGTGCGACGGTGATGCCGAGGACATTGGCCATCGAGCCGCCGCTGACCAGGAGACCGCTGGCGTCGGCCGGGAAGCCGATCATCGCCTTCATCCAGTTGACCACCTGCTCTTCCACCAGGTTGGCGACGTGATTGCCGCCGCCGACATTGGGATTCATGATGGCGGCCATGAAGTCGCCCAGGGCGCCGAGCACCGTCCCGTTGCCCATGTACCAGGCCCAGAAGCGCGGATGGACGTTCCCCATCGGATAGGGGAACACGGTCTCGAGAAACTCCTGATAGACCGCGTCAGCGCCGGCGGGTTTGAGCGGGGCGGGCGTGGCGAAGCGAGCGGCGATTTCGTCCGGCACCGGCTGCCAGACGGGGCGGTCACGCAGGGTCTCGAGCCAGGTGATCGCGTCGTCTACCATGCGGTGGCCCAGGGCGCGCATCGCCGCCCAGTCGGTGGGGTCGAGGGTCTCGTAGGACGGATCAGGGCGCATGCAAGCTGTCGGTTATGGTGGTGACGGGTGCCTCGGTTGGCTGGCCGAGCCTGCCAAGCGGGGCGGGAAGCGGAGACCAATCTACTCAATCCATTCCGGGTCCGGCCTCCGGCGCGAGCCCAGCACGCGCGCTGGCATCTTACCTCTCGCCCCCTCACCTTTCGGCGTGCGCCGCTTCTCGGCCCTCTGTCTTGCCATGCTGGTGCTCGGCGGCTGTGCGCGGGCCGAGCCGCTGCCCCCGCCCGTGCGGGTGCTGTTCATCGGCAACAGCTACACCTACGTCAACGATCTCCCCCATCGCTTCGCCGAGCTTGCCCGGGCGGGCCGCCACCCGGTGGTGGTGGACATGGTGGCACCCGGGGGTTGGACGCTTGAGCAGCACGCGGCGTCGGCGGAAACCAGCGGGAAGATCGAAGGGAGTCCGTGGACCTTCGTCGTGCTGCAGGAGCAGAGCGTGGTTCCCGCTGTTGCTCAGGCCCGTGAGGCGGGGATGTATCCCGCGGTCCGTAAGCTGGCCACCGCCATCCGCGCCCACGGGGCGGAGCCGGTGCTGTATCTCACCTGGGCCCGGCGGGACGGGTTTCCGGAGGGTGGGTTCGCCGATTTCGGGGCGATGCAGGCCGCGCTCACCGACGGATATCTACGGATCGCGAACCAGCTCGACCTCCGGGTGGCCCCAGCGGGCGAAGCGTGGCGGCTGGCGCTGGCGGAGATACCCGACGCGCCACTATTCGTCAGCGACGGGAGCCACCCGGCTCCTGCGGGCACCTACCTCACCGCCTGCGTGCTGTACGCGACGCTCTTTCACTCGAGCCCCGAGGGGCTGCCGGTGCCGGACGGCGTCGATCACAGCTTGGGCGCCCGAATGCAGTCGTTCGCGGCCGCGATCGTGCTCAAGGATCCGGGCCGCTGGCGCGTGCATTGAGCTTGGGGGGATTGCTCGCGCGCGCATTTTACGCACACATCTTACTCCGACATGACCGGCCTCTTCGCTACCCTCTGCTGGCTGGCATTGTGCTCGGGGAAATGCCAGAGGTACCCGGTGCAGCCGCTCCGTGCCCCTCCGCCTTGACCGCCGTCCGGGGCACTCTCCTTGGCCTCGCCGCCGGGGACCGCATCGGCGGCCCGATCCGAATGGCGCTCCAGCTGGGAGAGAGCCTTCTGGCGCTTGGTCGCTTCGACGCGAACAACGTGGGAGCCCGGTACCTCGCCTGGTGGCGCTCAGGCGGCTTCGATACCGGCCTGACCGCGCGGCGGGTGTTCGATCTCGTCGGGACCGGGGTTTCCTTTACGGACGCGGCGGCTCAGACGCACATCGAGGCGAAGGGGCTCACGGCTGGATGTAATCCGACACATCGATCGGCCGCTTTGGCCATGCTCGCCGCGATTCCGGACGAGGCATTGGCTGACGCAGCCATCAGTGAGGCGAGGCTCACTCACGTCCATCCGCTCGCGGGAGACGTCTCCGCGGCCGCAGTCGTCCTCCGCCGTGCGCTGATTCGCGGCCTGCCGTGGCAAGAGGCTCTGCATGTCGCCAAGCGGGGAAGACTCGACGAGACCGTTGCCGCCCTTTCACCTGGTGGCTTCCGCTGGCGTGCAGGCGGGTATTCGCCGGACACCTGGCAGCGGCGGTCCATTTCCTGTCGGAACACGATGATTTCACAGCCGCCTTGAAGGCATGCATCCGGTTTGCGGGTCCGCCGAACTACGCTCCAGTGCTTCTGGGCACTCTCGCTGGCGCTCGC
>Ga0335077_10011258_pt1 | contig 11167 bp, 9 predicted proteins | sample Lox_Sample_31_FD_207151 | JGI IMG/M metagenome (GOLD analysis project Ga0335077, IMG submission 207151) | Soil microbial communities from Loxahatchee National Wildlife Refuge, Florida, United States - Lox_Sample_3.1 | ecosystem: Environmental > Terrestrial > Soil > Wetlands | place: USA: Florida...
GCATCCCAGGCGATGTTCCAATAAGATCCGGCGGCGATGCGGGCTGGAAGTTCCAGAGCGACGTCGCGGGCGGCGAGTTCCGCGAGTTCGTGGTTGCCGCCGTGGCCGTTAAGCAGGAAAATCCGGTGGAAGCCGTCGGTCACGAGAGACTTCAGCAGATCCGTGAGGACGGCATAATAGGTTTCGGTGCGCAGCGAGAGTGTGGCTCCGAAAATGAAGTGGTGATCCGAAGAGCCGAAGGGAAGCGCGGGCGCTACGATGATGGAAATCTCTTCCGCCGCCCTCTCCGCGGCGGCGCGCGCCAGGTATTCGATGGTCAGGAAATCTGTTCCGGCGGGCAAGTGCGGGCCATGCTGCTCGGTTGCGCCGAGCGGCAGCACTACCGTGGTTTCGGCGGCAATGGCGCGAAGTTCCTCGCGCGTCATTTCCGCAAACAGCAGGCGGCTGGGTTTCATAACATTTTCGTGGGGCGTCCGGGATATGATATCCCGTTGCGTCCATGAGAGTCCTGGGATACATCAGCGATGAGATGTACGTCGCCATAGCGGATGCCCTAGCCGAGTTCGAATCGGCTGATGGCGCGGTAACGGTGCTGCGGTCTTCGCCGCGAGGCGCATTATACGGCGATCTGGCTGCGGGGCCGTATCGTGTCACGCTGAGCAAGCAGGGCTTCGGGTCCAAGATTGTGAGCGTGAATCTCGGCGCTGAGCCGTACCAGTTTCGCCTGCTTTCGGACGGGCTGCTGGGTTACATGTGGCCCAAATGGGCCCGCTCGGGCGAGCGCGCTGAATTCCGTGTTCACTCGGTGGAGCAGTACCAGCTCAGCCTGTGGCGATACGGATGGCGGAAGGAGTGCCTGGGCGTGATCGGCTGGTACGATGAACACGGACCACGCGCGACGATGCAGATTACGCCAGACGGCGACTACACGCAGACCGGCGTTCAATGGAACAAGCCGGGTTACGGGCCTGCGGATCATACCCGGTTGATTACCGCGCCGGAACGTTCGGGTCTGTATTATCTGCGGGCGAAGACGCCATCGGGGCGCGAATTCTCGTTCCCGTGGGTGGTGGCTCCGGCGAGTCCACAGGCGAAGATCGCGGTGCTGGCCTCGACGAACACCTGGAACGCGTACAACAATTTCGGCGGGCGTAGCAATTACGTCAACGCGGACCGGCTCCCTGATACGCCAATTGTCAACGCGCGGCTCGAACTAGATCGCTACCAGAACCCTTTGCCGTTCGGCGTCTGGCGGCCGCGCGATGAGCAGTATGCTCCGCTTTCATTCGATCGGCCGGAGCCGCACAATCACCTTATCGACACCGGAGAGGTGAGCGATCCGGTTCAAGGCCGCGTGCAGTGCGGGCAGGCTCCCGGGGAATGGCGGCTGCCGGGATGGCTGGAGCGCGAGCACTACGATTACGACCTCTACGCGGAGGCGCAACTTCACGACGGCACTCTGCCGCTCGATGCTTATCGCGTGTTGATCCTGGCGGTGCATCCGGAGTACTGGACGCGCGAGATGTACTTGCGGGTGAAGCAGTGGGTTTTCGAGAAGGGCGGGCGGCTGGTTTACTTGGGCGGTAACGGACTCAATTGCGAGGTGACGCTCGAACCGGATGGCGCGATGCGCTGCCTCACGCATGTTTACAGCTTCGCTGGCGAGATGGGCGGCCACTCAGCGGACAAGCCGGAAATTGAGTATGAAAGCCGGATGCACCGGACGCTCGAATCCGAAGCCAATCTGCTGGGCGTTGTGTGCACGTCAGAGGGGATCATGACCGCGGCGCCGTACCGTGTTCTCAACGATTCGCATTGGGTTTTTGCCGGCACCGGCCTGCAGAATGGCGACCTTTTTGGCGAGCAGGCCCTGCATGAACGAGTCCCCGGCGGCGCTTCCGGCCACGAGACCGACAAGCGCAGCGCGTCTTCCCCTGCGAACACAGTACTGCTGGCGAAGGGGATCAATCCCGACAATGGTGGCGCGGAGATGATTTATCACGAGCCCGCGAGGGGCGGCGGCGTTTTTTCTGTTGGCTCGATTACCTGGGTCGCCGCGCTCCTGGTTGATGAGCAGGTTTCCCGGATTACACACAATGTTCTGGACCGGTTTCTAAAATGATTAGCACAACGCAACCGCTCCCTTTGGTCGCGGCTCGGTTTCGGGCTGGTAAGGGGATCTGCGGCATTTTAATCGGAGTGTTTATGACGCTTGCTTCTGCGCCTCCCTCGTTCTCGGCGGAGGAACTCTTCGTTGCGAAGCTATTGACGGCGGAACACAGTTTCACGGAGGGGATCGAAGGTCCGGCCTGCGATCGGGACGGGAACATTTACGCCGTCAGTTTCGCGCGCACGCCAACCATCGGTAAGATTACGCCCCAGGGCCACGGCGAGATCTTCATCGAGTTCACCAACGGCAGCCTGGCCAACGGGATTCGATTTGACCGGGCCGGAATCATGTACGTGGCGGACTATACGAAGCACAACATTCTGCGGATCGACCCGAAATCGCGCGCCGTCAGCGTACTGGGGCACAGCGACGAGATGAACCAGCCGAACGACGTGGCGATCACAGCCGAAGGCACGGTGTTTGCGAGCGATCCAAACTGGGACAAAAGCACAGGGCAAATCTGGCGCATGGATCGAGACGGCCGCCTCACACGCATTGCATCGGATATGGGGACGACGAATGGCATCGACGTGAGCCCGGACGGGTCGAAGCTGTACGTCAATGAGACGGTGCAACGCAACGTCTGGGCATTCGCGCTGCATCCTGACGGCAGCATTACGGACAAGTCGCTCGTCATCCGGTTCCCTGACTTCGGCCTGGACGGGATGCGCTGTGATGTGGACGGCAATCTCTACATCGCCCGCTGGGCCAAGGGCACGGTCGTGAAAGTCTCACCGCGAGGGGAAGTGCTGCGCGAGATCGACGTGCTCGGTGCCAAGCCGACGAATGTTTGCTTCGGAGGACCGGACGGGCGAACTTGTTATGTCACCGAGGTGGAACACGGACGGCTGGTTCAGTTTCGGGTGGACCGACCGGGACTGGAGTGGCAGCGCTGGCAGGGACCGCGTTAGCGGCGTGGCGCCGTGAGTTGGTGACCGCTCCCTTTGGTCGCGGCTCAGTTGGGCGGGCTTTTCGATGAGAGACTCGCGGGAGCTATAGCAGCGTTCTCGTCACCTCATCGACGTTCGCGACATCCGGACCCCAGAGACGCGGCATTTCGAAACCCTCGGTTATCGTGCTCCATTTGACGGCCGCGCCGGAACCGATGATGACCCAGGTCTCGCCAGCGATCCATTCTCGAGCGACTTTTTGCAGGCAGGCCAGCGCAACGGCCGATGCGGGTTCGAACGCAAATCCCTGGCGCATCAGAAACCGCATGGCCGTGAGCGTTTCTTCGTCGGAGCAGGTGAGCACAGATCCGCCGGACTGATAGACTGCGCGCAGAGCGTGATCCCCGCTGATCCGCTCGGCGATGGAGAGCGCTATGGTCGACGCTGAATCGAGCGGTTCCGTGTGCTGCGATCTTCGATTGAACGCGCGAAATGCGGAATCTGCGCCCGAAGCCTGGCAGGCGATCATTTTCGGTACCTTCTCGGTCCATCCCAGTTCACGCAATTCGCGGAACCCCTTCCACACGCCATAAATGCCATCTCCGCTTCCGGTGGGGACGAAGACGCGGTCGGGTATCGAGTGGTCCAACTGTTCGTAGATCTCGAAGGCGATGGTTTTGAAGCCCTCGACCCCAAACGGATTCGCGTAACCGGCGCGCGGACAAAAAATGATGCAGGGAAAGTGATCGCCTCGCCCGAGGAGCTGCCGGAACAGCGCTTCTTGGTCGCCGCCACGGATGATGCGGGCGCCGTACGAAGCCATGAGCGCGAGCTGCGATGCGGGTGCGCCGGCGTGGCAAAACACGACGCAATCGATCCCCGCAGCGGCTGAGTATGCTGCTGCGGCGCATCCGTGATTCCCTGTGCTGATCGCCGCGGTGCGGTGGAAACCAAACTCGCACGCCATGGAAACCGATACGCAGTTCGGACGATCCTTCCACGACCACGTGGGATTCGCCGTCTCGTTTTTGAGCAGCGGTCGCAGACCCTCGCGGCCGGACTCAATGGGAAGCAACGGCGTGCGGCCTTCGCCCAGGCTGACTCTGAATGTTGCACCGGCTGGCGGCAACAATGCGTTCCATCGCCAGAGGCCGCGGGCGTTATCGAGCGGCGGACGAACCACGTGAAAGTCATACGCGACTTCGAGCGGCGCGATTTTCCCCTTGGCCGCGCACGCGGGACACCCGTAGAACGTCGGTCCGATCTCGAACCGTGCAGAGCATGCGACACATTCCAGCCACGCCCGCTCAGGCATGCGTCTCCATGCGCTTTCCGACGAGAACCGCCCAGTTGTCACGGCGGATATAGGCTTTACTCCGGAGGCCCAGAATCACCCCGTCCGAAGGGCTCACAAATTCCTGCTGCACTTGACCGCGTGTGCTCACGGTGACCGCCAGCGTGGCGCCTTTGCTGACGGCATCACCGAGCCGGCAGCAGGCCGTAAAGATGCCGTCGGCCGAAGCCAGTTGCCAGTCGCCCTCGAACACATTGACGGCGCGCGGCTCCGCGGGCGCGGCAGCCAGCAAACCCCAATGGGAGAGGCAGGCAAGAATTCCCTTCCGATACTCGCGCACGCCATCCGGAGAAAGTTGTCCGGCACCGTGGTATTCGGCCCCGATCGCGACTTTGCCGCGTTTCCAGGCCTCGCACGAGAGCACGCCATCGGTCGGCGGAAGCTGCCAGAGCACCGGCAAGCTGAACGCCCGCGCCGCCTGAAACGAGGGATTGCCCGCAGCCGGAGTTCCGTAGAAGCCGGTCACCGGAAGAAACACGTACTCGATTCCGCCGCTGTGGAGATCGATGAGGTAATCCGCGCGAGAGGCCAGTTCTTCGAAAATAGCTGCGGCCAGCCGTTCCGTCGGGCCGCCATTCGGGTAGCCGGGAAATGTGCGCGCCAGATTGCAGCCGTCTTCGGGATGTAGGCGCGTGCCCGCCGCAAACGCCGCGGGGTTCGCCACCGGCACGGCGATCACCGTTCCGTGCAGACAATCGGGCGACAGAACTTCAGGCAGCGAGAACACGGCCGCGGGTCCTTCGTATTCATCCCCATGCACACCTGCCGTAACCAACGCCAGCGGCCCCGCAGTCGCGCCGCGGCAGCAAAAGACATCGATGCGCACGTCTTTGGCGGCTTGCCAGGCGTGCCAGCCGCTGAAACCCGGCGGTAAGTCGTCGAGCCAGCTCATGTCATTCAGACGATGTTCGGCGGAAGAAGCAGCCGGTCGAGAAACGTGCGAGCTTTGTTGAGATGATGTTGGCCCCGCTGCTCGGACCAGGTGAGATGTCCGGGATAGAGACCGTCAATCGTCAAATCAGCCAGCCGGCGCAGCGTCCGCGAGTAGGCCGGAACGTCGCAGTCGGCGACGTCCTGGAGCAGGATGCGCCCGTCGTGAAATACGGTGTCGCCGCAGAAGAGGTCGCGCCGGCCATCGCGGCGCACCAGAAAGCTGATCATGTCACGGGAATGGCCGGGCGTCTCGAGGACCTGGATCACGCAATGTCCAACACACAACTCGTCGCCATCGCGGAGAACTCTCGCGACCGGACAGGCAGTGAATCGAACGTCCGCGGGATAGATCCCCGCGCGTTTGGCGGCCGCCAGGCTGATCGCTTCCTCGTCGCCCGACTCCAAGGCGGCCGTGGTGCCGGCAGACGCCGCGACCTTCAGCTCCAGACGATCCCGAAGACAGCGCGCTCCTCCAGCATGGTCGAGATGGCCGTGTGTCAGCAGCAAAAGCCCGACGCGCTCCAGCGGGATGCCGTCGAGCTTCAAGTTCTCAATCAAGCGTTCGGTTTCGATGCCGCAACCGGAATCGATCAGGGCGAACTCGCCTCCGCCATCGATGGCGTAGACGTTGCAATCGTTGTCGTGCGTCAGCGAACAACCGAGAAGACCGCTGGCGATGAGATGAAAGCGACTCGAAATCTTCAATCGCGCCGCTCGTTCGAATAGTTGAAGTCGCGCTCCGGCGGAACGGTCTGTTCCCGGAAAAGGCGGCAGAATTCCACCAGATTGCGAATCGAGCACTCCGCGAACTCCTTGCCTTTCTGCGGCGTCGCGAGCCGTGGATCGCCCTCGACGCCGCTTTCCGAGATGCGACTCCAGCGGTTCACCATGTGGACGGGCCCGGAACCGAACAGGTCATCGTAGATAAACTGATTGACGCGGGACGGCGCTTCACGCTGCGTCATCTTGTCGTTCTCTACGAGCTCCGGCTTCAGATACAAGTAGAGCGAGGTCTCGAACTCGCAGGCATGGGCCATGCCGCCCGGGAACTCCGATTCGCGCAGGCGATCGACGGCCTCCTTCGCCAGCGCCCAATGCGCCACCGCGCCGGCGAGCGCGCGCGTCGTGTTGTTGATCCGCCGCGCGGCCAGGTTGCATAGCATCTGGTTGCTGCCGTGGCCGTTCACGAATACGATGCGGTCGAATCCCTGACGCACGAAGGAGTGGGCCACGTCGTAGCAGAAGTCGGTGAATACGTATTCGCGCACGGTGATGGTGCCGGGGAAACCCATGTTGTGCTCGTTGAAGCCGTAATGAATCATGGGCGCGGTCAAAATGCGCCCGTCCGAGCGGCGCGCGGCTTCCTCGGTAACGTGCTCCACCAGGACGTTGTCCACGTCGACTGGCAGATGATAGCCGTGCTGCTCGATGGCGGCGACGGGAATCACGATCACCGCGCCCTGCCGCGCCCGCTCGCGGGCTTCGGTCCACGTCAGTGTCCGGTAGAGATGCTTGGTCAAAGTGCGCCCGTCCTCAGCGGTATTATCTGTGGCGCCGGGTGACGTGTCAAGAAATCAGCGAGTGGAACCCGCAGCGTCAGCTTCATTCGATAGAATGCAGAAGGTCCTCGGTAGTCCGGAAAGCCGGCTGAGGAACATGGAGCAAACTCTCTAGATGCCCGTCGGCTATTGGTTCCTGGTTATCTCACTTTTCAGCTTCGCCGGAATGGGGATCGTCCACAAGCTGGGTGATCGCCATGGCTGCAATGCATTGAACATCGCCTTGTTCACAATGGCGACAGCCTGCGCGCTCAGCTTGATCTATGCTTTGATATTTCAGCGCCCGTCATTGTCTTCCTGGAACAACGCTGTTCCGCTGATCGCCCTGCCGTTTGGAGCCTGCGCGGCGTGGGCTCTCTGGCTTTTCCAGCGCGGCCTTCGCTACGGCCGGATTGCAACGAGCTGGCTGCTGATCAATCTCTCTGCGGCGACTCCAACGGTTCTTTCGGTCCTGGTGTACCATGAGCCGCTGAGCACGAAAAAAGTGATGGTCCTCGTGTTGATTCTAGCGTCGCTGGTGCTGTTGTGGTGGGATCGCAAACAGGATCGGGGCAAAGGCGAACAAACCAGCATGGCGACTGTGTCCAGCCCGATTGGTGAGGTGGACTAAGCAAATGTGGTTTCGTCTAATGATGATGGCTTTCCTCCTGAACGGCCTGTGCCCGTTTGGTCTGAGGATCCTGGCCGGTCTCGGGTTGGCTGAGCACTACACTCCTCTCTATCTGGCTTTCTGGTACCTTTCGGGAGGGCTGTTCATTCTCATTCTCTTTGCTCGCGCCCCGCGCAAACCGGCTCGCTCCGATGTTCTGGTCGGCGCCGGGTTGGGACTCTTCAGCACCTGCGGGCAAACCGCGATGGGACTTGCAATGGCGAACGGGCTCCCGGGCAACGTCGTGTTTCCAGTGGCTCTTGCCGGGGGTTTGTTTGTAGTTGTGCTGACCGCGGTTGTGATCTTCAAGGAACGAATCGGCCCGGCGGGCATTGCCGGAATTTCCCTGGGTATTATTTCGATTGCGCTCTTGAGCCTGAATTAAACCACGCCAAAAAGGGCGCTGTTCCGGGCATCTGCTAGACTGAGGGCCGATGCGGATCGTGGTTGACGTCACCAGTCTTCTGGTACGCAGCGCCGGCGTCAAGACATACCTGTACCACTGGATTTCCGCTCTGCTGAAGCAATCGTCGGAAGAATCAATCTCCTTCTTCCCTTTTTTTCCGAAAGGCGCTCGACAACTCGATCACCAGAACTCCGTATTTGGCCGCCAGCAGACCCGGTTGGCAAAATCGCTGGTGCACCTTGCGAACGTAAAGGGCAACCCGATCTTGGAACTGCTCGCGTGCCGCGCCGACATATTCCACGCCTCGCAGCATCTGCGAAACCCGCCGCACCTCACCACACGCCTGACGGCCACGATTTACGACATGACTTGCTGGCTCATGCCGCAAGTGCATCAGCCCGCCAATGTGGCGGCGACCAAGCTGTATGCGGATCGCGTGCTGCGCCGCGCCCGCGGCTGCATCGCCATCTCCGAGCAAACCAGGAGAGACGCGGTGGATATCCTAGGACTCCCGCAGGATCGGGTCGAGGTGATTTACCCCGGCGTCGCCGACGAGTTCTTTCAGGTCGATCCGCCCACGGCGGCAACCGCCGCCAAGAAATATGGCCTGCAAAAACCGTACATTCTCTTCGTAGGTAACCTCGAGCCGCGCAAGAACGTGGATCGCCTGTTGGACGCCTACCAGACTCTCTGCCCCGCAGTCCGGAACGCTTTTGAGTTGGTCATCGCAGGGCCGCTGGGTTGGTGCTCGGACCAGACAGCGCAGCGCATACGCAATCCGCCGCAAGGCATTCGATATCTCGGGTACGTATCTGAATCGGATCTCCCCGGCCTCACCGCGGCGGCAGCCATGTTCGCTTTCCCGTCCTTGTACGAGGGTTTTGGCATCCCGGTCGCGCAGGCGATGGCGGCCGGTGTTCCGGTGATCACGTCTCTCGGATCTTCGCTCGAAGAGCTTGCCGGCGATAATGCTCTTCTCGTCGACCCCTATCGTGTCGAAGAGATTGCTGCCGCGATGGAGCGCCTCGCTTCGGCTCCTTCGGTCAGGAAGGACCTTGCGGAGCGCGGCCGCCGGCGTGCCGCACGGTATCGGTGGCGGCAGACGGCGGAGCTCTCTCTCGCCTTCTTTCGAAGAATCGCTGCCGGCTGACTCGGTCATTTTGGGTGGTAAAAAGTACGTTCGGCCAGTAAGATCGAAAAGCCACAAATCCGACGCCAGCCTTTAAGTACTTTGATTTGTCCTATCGAATCAATGGCGACTCACGTGCGTAACGCCTCGCTCCAGGTCGCAGTGGTATCAAACCTAACAAGTACCGGTACGTTTAGTACCTTTCTTTAAGGAGTTTACGTGCAATTCAGAAGTGGGCTGGTAATCCTCTCAATCGTTATTTGTTCAGTTAGCCAGGCGGCTACGGGGAGTGCAGTGTTGTCACTGGCATCGGGCGCGGGAGCCGCAGGTGGCTCGGTGGCGCTCAACATCAGCCAGACCTCGTCGGGAGGAGCGCAACCCACCGGGCTGCAGTGGTCGTTCAGCTACTCATCAGACATTACTGGAGTGACGGTCGCTGCCGGGCCGTCGGCTACCAATGCTCAGAAGACCGTAACCTGCGCGACAAATACCTGTGTAATCGAGGGGATGAATGCGAACGTGATCGCTGACGGCGTGGTGGCGGTCGCGACCTTCCAACTTGCAGCGCAACCGTCAAGCAGCGCAATTCCCATCGTGATCAACGGTGCCCTCGCCGCCTCAGCCGCCGGTGCGGTGATTCCGGGGAGTGGTGCTGGCGGCATGATCACTCTAACGGCTTCGGGGCCTTCTGTTCCCGGCAACGTCACAGCCACAGCCATATCTTCTTCCCAGATCAATTTATCCTGGAGTGCGTCAAGCGAAGCTGGCGGTTCGGTGGCCGGGTACAAGGTTTATCGGAGCGGCGCCCAGATTGCCACGGTGACTACCGGCACCACGTATTCCAATACCGGGTTAAGCGCGAGTACAGCCTATTCCTATACCGTGGCGGCTTACGATGCTGCGGGAAATGTTTCGGCTCCGTCAGCCGCCGCCAGCGCAACCACGTTACCTGTAGCTGTTGCTGCCACGACGACGGTGACCACCAACCCGGCGGGCCTGAGCATTACGGTTGACGGTCAGTCCTTGACAGCTCCGCAGACTCTCAGTTGGACGCCGGGAACGAGCCACACTCTGGCGGTCATCAGCCCGCAGGGCACGTCTTCCGGAGCACTGTATGCGTGGGCGAACTGGAGCGATGGCGGCGCTGCGTCTCACACTGTAACGGCCGCAAATACATCCACCACGTACACGGCGAACTTCAACCCGCTGTCCACGCCGCCCTCAAGCCCGACCCCGCCACCTGTGTCGGGAGGCTCTTCGCTTGCCGGCTACTGGAAGTTAGATGAACCTTCCGGCGCCATTTCGTTCGCAGATGCTTCGGGCAATGGGAATACCGGCGCCTGCGGTATGGCTTGCCCCACCATGGGTGGGCCCGGAAAAGTGGGAACGGCGGCGAGGTTCAATGGAATTAATAGCCAGATCACCATTCCGGACTCCCCCTCTCTGCGTCTGAATCAGTTCACGATAGCGATCTGGGCTTATCCCACGCAGGCAAAAAGCAACTATCAACCCCTTGTAGCCAAAGAGGATTCGACCGGTTATCACCGAAACTACTGGGTGTCCCTCTCGCCGAACTCCACGCGAATCCACGTCTCGGTCTGGGGGGCCGATTGCGCTTCAAAATTCGTAACCGACAGCGTGGGCCAGCTCGCGCTGAATACCTGGAATCAGGTTATTTTCACGTTTGACGGCAGCGTGGAGAAGATCTACCTGAACGGCGTTCTGGACAGCTCCAGTTCCGCTTCAACGGGATCCCTCTGTCAAGCTGCGGTGCCGGTGAAGATCGGCGCGGAAACAACGACATTCCCGCCCTTCAGCGGGCTTCTCGATAATGTGCAGATTTACAGCGCGGCGCTGAGCGCCGTCGACGTGTCCAATTTGTACAGTCCTATCGCCGCGTACTGGAAACTGGACGAACCTTCCGGGGCCACGGCGTTCGCCGATGCTTCAGGAAATGGAAATACCGGCTCCTGCGCCGCGGGCGCTTGCCCCGCCATGGGGTTGCTGGGAAAAGAGGGTACAGCCGCGAGTTTCGACGGAATCAACGACCAAGTCACCATTCCGGACTCTCCGTCTC
>Ga0335077_10011259_pt1 | contig 11167 bp, 7 predicted proteins | sample Lox_Sample_31_FD_207151 | JGI IMG/M metagenome (GOLD analysis project Ga0335077, IMG submission 207151) | Soil microbial communities from Loxahatchee National Wildlife Refuge, Florida, United States - Lox_Sample_3.1 | ecosystem: Environmental > Terrestrial > Soil > Wetlands | place: USA: Florida...
CATGAGCCATGAGTTCCGCACGCCGCTCAACTCGATCCTGGCGCTCTCGCGACTCCTGCTCGAGGATCGCGAGACGCCCCTTGCGCCCGGTCAGCAGCGCCAGGTGGGCTACGATGATCGGGCCAAAGGGATGGCCCTCGGCGCCGACGCCTACGCGCTCAAGCCGGTGGGGCGCGGGTGGCTGCTCGACACGCTCGAGCAGCTCGTCGAGCGGCGCCGCGTGCCGCGGCTCCTCGTCATCGACGACGACGAGATCTCGCGCTACCTGGTGCGCGCGCAGATCGGCGACGCGCGGCTCACCGTGCAGGAGGCGACGGGGGGAGCGGATGGCCTGCGTGAGGCGCGCGCTCAGCGTCCCCAGGCCATCGTGCTCGACCTGTCGATGCCGGAGATGAACGGCTTCGAGGTGATGTCCCGGCTCAAGGACGACCCCGCCACCACGGACATCCCGGTGATCGTCCTCACCTCCATGACGCTGAGCGAGGACGAGCGACGGCAGCTCGCGCCGCACGCGCTGCGGATCATCTCGAAAGAAACCCTCGGGCGCGAGGGCCAGGCCAGTGACTTGCGCGAGGCCTTGGTGGCCGCGGGTATCCTGGGACGAATCCATGGGTGAGTCCGCCGGCCGCATCCTGAACGTCGACGACTACGCGCCCGGCCGGTATGCGCGGACGATGATGCTCGAGCGTGCGGGATTCGATGTGCTCGAGGCGGGGACCGGCGCCGAGGCGTTGCGCATCGCGACCGAGCAGCGGCCCGATCTGGTCTTCCTCGACGTGAACCTCCCGGACGTCGATGGCTTCGAGGTGTGCCGGCGGCTGCGCGATCAGATCGGCACGCTCACCGTGCCGATCGTCCACATCTCCGCCACGTTCGCTCACGAGAGCGCTCAGCAGCTCGCCATCCAGTGGGGCTCGGATGCCTTCCTGACCGAGCCTGTCGAGCCCCCCGTGCTGCTCGCGACCGTGCATGCGCTGCTTCGCCTTCGCCGCGCGGAGGAGGGTCTGCGCGCGGCCGGCCGGCAGTGGCAGGCGACCTTCGACGCCATCCAGGACGGCATCTGCCTCCTGGACGCCGACGCGACGATACTTCAGTGCAACACGGCGTTCGCGACCTTGTTGTCTCGGTCTCCCCACGATCTGGTGGGCACGGCGTGGACGAGCCTGTGGAGCTCATTCGGGCCGCCGGACAACGGGGAGCCGCTGGAGCGGCTCGCGCGTCCTCGTCGCCGCCAGACGGTCGACCTGCCGCGCGATGGAGGGTGGACCCGACTCCTGGTCGACCCGATCGTCGAGCGGGGGGTTCTGGCCGGGCTCGTGTGCATCGTCACCGACGTCACGATGGAACGCGGGGCGACCGAGGCCCGGGCGGCTCTGCTCGCGCGCGAGCACGCCGCGCGCGAAGACGCCGAGGCCGCGAACCGCGCCAAGGACGAGTTCCTCGCCATGCTGGGCCACGAGCTGCGCAACCCGCTCGAGGTCATTGGCAGCGCCGTGCACATGCTCGACGCCATCGGCTCCAAGCATCCGCGCGCCGTGCACACGCGGGGGGTCATCACTCAGCAGGTCAAGCACCTCGCCCGGCTCGTCGACGACCTTCTCGACGTGAGCCGCGTCACCACCGGGAAGATCGGCCTCGTCCGCGCGCCCGTCGATCTGGCGGAGGTCGCGGCCCGCTGCGTGCGCATGATGAGCAACGCGGGCCAGACGGACCATCACGAGGTCCGGCTCCGGAGCGCCTCGGCATGGGTGGATGGCGACGCGGCGCGCCTCGAGCAGATCGCCATGAATCTGCTCTCGAACGCCCTCAAGTACACGCCGGCGGGCGGATCGATCGACGTCACGGTCGAAGGTGACGGACACCGGGCACGGCTGACCGTTGCGGACAGCGGGGCAGGCATTCCCACCGAGATGATCGAGCGCGTGTTCGATCTGTTCTATCAGGGGCGACGAACCCTCGACCGCGCGGAGGGCGGCCTCGGCATCGGGCTGACGCTCGTGCGCCGGCTCGTGGAGCTGCACGGCGGGACCATCGCCGCCTCGAGCGGCGGACCGGGTCAGGGGAGCACGTTCGTGGTCGAGCTGCCGCAAATCGCCCCAGCGCCGCCGCCGCAGAGGGCGGCAACGGACCCGGAGCCGGCGGGCCGCCGCAAGATCGTCCTGATCGAGGACAACCAGGACAGCCGGGAGATGCTCAAGTACCTGCTGGAGCTCGCCGGCCACGAAGTGCACGAGGCCAGCAACGGGCCGAGAGGGGTCGAGGCGATCCTGCAGCTCCGCCCCGACATCGCGCTCGTCGATCTGGGACTCCCCGGCTTCGATGGATTCGAGCTCGCCCGGCGGGTGCGGGCCGCGCCGGAGGGCGGAGCCGTGCGCCTCGTGGCGCTCACCGGCTACGGGATGCTCGAGGACCAGCGTCGCTCGCGGGACGCGGGGTTCGATGAGCACCTCGTCAAGCCGGCGGACCCTGTCCGCCTGGCGGCCGCAGTCGCCCGCGCGCCTCGCAAGTGATGGGCCTCTCCGGACCCTTCACTCGATGACGGGGTAGTCGCCCGTTCTCCCCGCGATGCTCGCGATCGTCGCCACGAGCTCGGAAGGCTCGACCGGCTTGGCGAGGTGGGCCAGGAAGCCCGCGCGCAAGGCCTGGGTGCGGTCCTCGGACCTCGCGAGCGCGGTCAGGGCGATCGCCGGCGTCTTGCCGCCCCTCGCGTGACCCAGGGCCCGCACCCGCCTCAGAAGATCGAACCCGTCGCTGTCCGGCATGTCGATGTCGCTGACGAGAACGTCCGGATGGCTGCGCTCGACGAGAAGGACTGCTTCCTCCACGTTGGCGGCCGATAGCACCGTGGCCTCGCATTCCGCCAGGATCCTGGTGATCACATCACGGGCGTCCGGCTGATCGTCGACCACCAGCACGGTGATCCCGGAGAGGTCGGTCCGATTGAAGTCGGCGGCGACGGTCCGCTGCCCTCGAGAGTGAAGTCGACCCCAGGGATCGGGGTCATGATGGGCCACGCTCACGGGGAGCCGGACGATGAACGTCGCGCCGCGGTCCTGCCCTGGACTGGCGACCACCACCGAGCCCCCGTGCAGCTCGACCAGGTGCTTGACGATCGAGAGCCCCAGGCCGAGACCCCCCGTGGGGCGCGTCGGCGAGCTGTCGGCCTGCCGGAAGCGATCGAAGACGTACGGAAGGAATTCGGGCTTGATCCCGATGCCCGTATCCGCGACGGTGATCTCGACCTGGGAGTCCACGCGTTCCAGCCGAACGTCCACCGTGCCATGTTTCGCGGTGAACTTGATGGCGTTGGACAGCAGGTTCCAGACCACCTGCTGGAGCCGGTTCGCGTCGCCCGCAATGGGACCGGCCGCCGGATCCAGCGCCGTGCCGAGATGAATCTGCTTCGCGTCGACGGCGGGCCTCACTGCTTCCAGTGCCGCGTCGATGAACGATACTGGATCGACCAGGTGAATATCGAGCCGCATCTTGCCCGCGACGATCCGGCTCATGTCCAGGAGGTCTTCGATGAGCTGCGCTTGCACGCGCGCGTTCCGTTCGATCACCTCGAGCCCGTGTTGTCGCTCGGCTTCCTTGACCCCGGGCAGCCGCAGCATGTGGGCCCAGCCGAGGATCGCGCCCAGGGGAGTCCGGAGCTCGTGGGACAGGGTGGCGAGGAAATCGTCTCTCATCGAGTTGGCGCGCTCCGCATCGCTGCGGGCCGCCTGTTCACTCTCCAGCAGGAGCTGGCGCTCTGCCGTCGCCCTTTGGGCGGTCTGGTACAGGCGCGCGTTGTCGATGGCAATGGCCGCCTGAGCGGCGACCCCGGCGACCAGGCGCTCGGAGCGCTCGTTGAAGACGCCGGTGTCGGGATGCCCGAAGAAGAGGCCCCCGATGACGTCCCCGGGGGGTGCGACGACGGGGACGGCCAGATAGCTCCGCGCCGGGAGGTGTCCATCCGACAGGCCGGGGAGCGGCGGCAGGCGTGCATAGCGGGAATCCGTCACCACGTCGTCGCACCGGATCGGGCCCTCGCCCCTGAGCGTCGGGCCGACGAGCGGTGTGGCGCGCGGCGCCCCGAGCCGGTCGACGTCCTCGCGGCGCCCTCCCGACAGCGCGCAGAGGATCGGACGGTCACATGTCCCGTCGGCGGGCGTGTAGAGGAACACCCCGAACTTCGCGCCACTCAGTGCGGTGGCGGCGTCGGTGACCGCCTGCACGAGCGTCGGGAGGTCGAGCGTGGCCGAGAGGGTTGTCCCGGTCCGGTTCAGAAGCTCGAGTATCCGCGTTTCCTCTCGCAGCGCCTCGTCGGTGCGGCGAGTGGCCGTCACGTCGCGAAAGCTCCAGACCCGGCCGACGTTCTTGCCCGCGACCCACTGGATGCGGGAATACAGCTCGAACACCCTCCCGTCCGCGAGGTTCAGCACGTCGTAGCTCTCCGGCAGCGATGCGTCGTAGATCTCGTCCACCCTGGCGAGAAACGCGCGAGGGTCCTCGAAGTACTGCCCGATGAACTCCAGGACGCGGCGATGCTGTCGAGCATCCACGAGGTCGCCGGGGATCCGCCACATGTCGATGGCCTTCTCGTTGAAGTCGGTCACGGTCCCGCGGTCGTCGGTCACCAGAATGCCGTTCCAGGTCGCCTCCAGCGTGGCGCGCAGCATGGCGAGCGAGTGGGCCAGCTCCCGTGTCTTCACTGCCAGCGCGTCCCTCGCCGCGATGAGCTCTTGCTCGGCGCGTTGCCGGGCGAGAAGGATGCTGGTGGCGTTCTGCAGAGCTACCGAGCGAAGCGTCCGTTCCTCGTCATCTGGCGTCACGATCCGCCTCCGATGATGTCGGCGGCCTGCGCGGTGCCGAGGACCCGAGAGTGGATCTTGGCAAATGCCGTGTCGCGGCTCGTCGAGGTGTCGTCGCTGAAGGGCGAGAAGCCGCAGTCGTCGGTCGTCCCGAGGTTTGCAACCGGAATGTAATCGGCGGCGGCGAGGACCAAGTCGCGTACCTCCTCCGGCGTCTCGATCCGGGGGTCGATGGTCGCGATGACCCCGATGAAGACCCGCTGGTCTGGCTTCATGTGCCGGCGGATGGTCCTGAGCAGGCGCGTGCGATCCTTCTCCCCGGCCAGCGACACGTAGAAGTTCCCGGCCTTCAGCTCGAACAGGCTGGGGAGCAGCTCCTCGTAGTCCACGTCGGCGCTGTGGGTGGAGTCCCGGTCACCGCCCGGGCAGGTATGCACGCCGATCCGCTGCCGCTCCTCCGCGGAGAAACGCGAGAGGGCGAGATTGTTCAGGTCGATGAAGCTGTTCAGGAGATGACCCGACGGGTCGACCTTGATGGAGAGGCGGGCTTCCGTGAAATCGATCTGCACCTTGTGAGCGCCGTGCTCGAGACAGCGGCGAATCTCGGTCTCGTGCTCGCGGAGCAGGTCGTCGATGAACTCGTCGCGGGAATACCCGGGCAGCTCGACGGCCGGATACATGAGGCTGAGAGCGGATGGAGAGATCACGGCCTGCTTGAGGGGTAGAGTGGTCTCCCGGCGGGCGAGAGCGAGGAAGCGGTCGGCGTATGCCCGGTAGCGAAATGGGCCGCTGGTGAGGCGGGGCATCCGTCGGGTATGGCCGGCCGCGAACGGAATCGTGAAGCCTTCCGGATGGGTGTTGGCAAGGCCATCCACGGAATACGTCCAGAAATTGTGATACTTCCTCTGCTCGCCATCCGTGATCACGGGCGAACCGGTCGCCTCGAACCTCCTCACGGTGTCCCGAACGGCCTCCTCGTACAGAGGAAGCACGCTGGGATCGTCGCTGCCGTTCTTTCGGATGGCCTCGATCAGCCCGGCCGGCCGCGGGATGCTCCCGATGGGTTCCGTTGGAATCGTCATCGTCTGCGACCGCTCGGTCCGCCAGCACAGCGACGCTTCCCTCTCACCCCGCCACACACTGGCAGCCACACAGACGTTAGTCGAGCATGGAGCGTGCCGGGCAACCGTCCGGCGCAGCGCACAGATAGCGGCGCGATCCGATCCCAACGGGTAACTTATACACGGTAATCGCTTCGACTCTCGACAGAAGCTCGAAGCAAGAGGCGCGGGACTTGGGGCAGAAGCCAGGCATCAACGGTAGATGACGAGGTGCCAGCGGCTGGCATAACAGTTGCGGTCACATCGTGGGCGAGACGCTCCAGGCCGCAAGAGACGAGGCAGGGATACGTCGCCCGCGCAAGGCATCTCGAGAGGGCCAATCATTTCGAGAAGGCCAATCATCAGGAGGGCGTCGTACGCCCTGGGAGGGAACGATGAAAACGTTGGCGCTGTTGACAGTCGGGGCGATTGCCGGCGGTATCGCGGCCTGGGCATGGGGCGATGAGCTGAAGCGCTACGCGGGCATTCGCACTCGCGACATGCGCGAGAAGGCCGCCGACACGTTGCACTCCGTCCAGGGCATGGCGGAGGATGCCCTCGACACGACAAAGCAGCAAGTACGCGAGACCCTGCAAGCGGGCCAGGACGCCATCCGTCCTCGCGTCGCTTCATCGTAGCTGCGGAGCTCCGAGGCGTTCGGTCCAGGTCATGGTCGGCTCGGCGAGGGAGTTTCTGCCGCTTCCTCTCTCCTCATCGGCTCGTGAAGCAGAGCGGCGACAGCGAGCTGGACGAGCCGGCCATTACCTAGCGTAGGTCGACGGCGGCCCGCGGTGGCGTCGCGTCAGAGGAGGCCGGCCCTGCCGAGCGCGCGCCCCAACCGGCGAACCGCGATGCCGGCCCGTCAGTCCATGGGTGGCGCGACCACCATGGTCATCGCCATCGGCGTGGCGACCGCGGCTCTCCAATGGGCGCGCGATGTGGCCGCCCCGATCGCCATCGCCGTCCTGCTCGCCTTCGTGCTCGCGCCGCTCGTCTCCATGCTCGAGCGTCGGCGGGTGCCCTCGGTCGCCGCCGTGCTGCTCGTGGTCCTGCTGTCGTGCTCGGCGCTCGGCGGCGTCGGGTGGATCCTGGGGACCGAGTTCGCCGCCCTGGCCCAAGAGCTGCCTCGGTATCGGGGAAACATCATGCATCGCATCGCCGAGCTTCAGGGCGTCCCTCGGGGAACGGCGATCGAGAGCGTCCAGAAGATGGCCAAGGACGTCGCCGGGGAGATGGCCCCCACTGGTTCAGCCCGGACGCGCGATCCGGTCCCCGTGGTCGTCGAGCCCCCGTCCGTGTTGTGGCGCTTGCCGTCGCTGCTCCAGGCCCTCGCGGCCGGCGGCTTTGTGGTGGTCATGGTGATCTTTCTGCTCCTCCGGCGGCGCGATTTCCGCGACCGGATCATACGTCTGGCCGGTGATCGACGCCTGGCCCTCACGACGAAGGCCCTCGACGAGATGGGCCAGCGCATCACGCGGTACCTCGTGCGCCAGTCCCTCGTCAACGCCATCTTCGGCGCTCTGGTGTCGACGAGCCTCCTGTCGATCGGGGTCCCCTATGCCGTGCTGTGGGGTGGCCTGGCCGGGACCCTGCGTTTCATTCCCTACGTCGGCTCGTGGATCGCTGCTCTCGCGCCGACCCTGATGAGTCTCGCGGTCTTCCCGGGCTGGGCTCGGCCGCTCCTCGTCCTCGGCGTGCTCGCCGCGCTCGAGGTCACCGTCTACGCCGGTGTCGAGCCCTGGCTCTATAGCCGCGGGGCGGGGCTGTCCGATGCGGCGCTCCTGATTGCCGTCGCGTTCTGGACGTGGTGCTGGGGAGCGGTCGGGCTGTTGCTCGCGACGCCGATGACCGTCTGCCTGGTGGTCCTGAGCAAGAACGTGGCGGCGCTGCGGCCGGTTGCGGTGCTCCTCGACGAGGAGCTGGAGACGCGGCCGGGTGATCTCTACTATCAGCGCCTCATTGCGCGCGACGAGGACGAGGCCCTCGGCGTCGCCCACGCGTATCTGGCCGGCCACTCGCGGGACACGCTCATCTCGGACCTCCTGTTTCCCGCTGTTCGTTCGGCGCGGCGCGATCGCGAGCGCGACGTCTTGACGGATGATGATGCGCATGCCGTGTACGAGGCGACCGTCCGGATCGCGATGACGGTGGCCACGCTCGCCGTCGCTCCGGTCGCCAGCGAGGCGGGCCCGGCGGCGCCGCGGACGAGAATGCTGGCGTGCCCGGCGCGCGACGAGGCCGACGAGACGGCGCTGCGGCTGCTCGGACTGCTGCTCGGCGCCACCCAGGCGGAGACCCTCGTCGCCTCCCACCACCTCCTCGTGTCCGAGGTCCTGGCGCTGGTTGCGCGCGAGCAGCCCGAGGTCGTCTGCATCGGCGCCCTGCCGCCCGGGGGACTGGCCTCCGTGCGCTACCTCGCGCGGCGACTGCGCGCGCAATTCCCGGATCTCCCGATCCTCGTGGGACGGTGGAGCAACGGAAGAACGGCCGAGATGTGGCGCGATCAGCTGATGAGCGTGGAGGGCATCCACGGCGTGGTCACCACGCTCCCGGAGGCGCGAGCGGAGATTCAGCTGCTGCTCCGACGGGAGCGCCAGCCCGCCGAGCTCGCGCCGTGAGAGAGCGTCAGCCCCTGCCGCGGATGACTAGAACGTTCGCGCGATCAACGCGGCGCCCGTGAGGAACAGCGTCGCGCCGATCGCGCGCGCCATCGTCGCCGGTGTCACCCGTACGTGGGCTCGATTGCCGGTCCAGACCCCGGCCCATGCCACGGGAAGCAGGAACATCACGGCGATCCAGAGTGCGCGGGAGAGCAGGAGTCCGGCGAGGGCGAAGGCCACGACGCGCAACCCGACGTTCAGGATGACCATCTGGGAGATCGTCGCGCGCTGGGCCGCGGGGTCCGGGATTCGGCCAGAAATGTACACGACGTATGGCGGACCGCCCATGCCGAAGAGCGCTCCGACGATGCCGCCGAGAACGCCGGCCGGCGCCGCCCAGTACCGATTCAGTCGTCGGACCGGGCCGCGCCGAAACATCACGTGGAGCGCGTAGACACACACGAAGAGCCCGAGCGCCAGCAACGTTGCGTTGCGCGGAAGCCTCACGAGGAGCGTCACACCCAGAGTGAGCCCCACGAGCGTGAACGGTATGAGTGTCAGGAGTTCCCGCGTGTTGGCCTGTCTGCGTGTATGAAACCCCAGGAGCAACGCCGAGCCCAGATCGAGGAGCGCGGCCAGGGAGAGCACGAAGGTGAGTGGGAGGACTTGGGCCAGCACGGGGATCGTGATCGGCGACGCGCCGAAGCCGGTGGCACCGAAGATCGTGTACCCGATGAAGATCACGAACGTCGTTACGATCAGTGTCTCCGGCGTGATCGCCATCGGTCGCCGTCGAATCGCGAGGGTGATGCCGTCGAGGTGTTCTCTGTAGACGTCGTCCCCACTGAGGACCTCGCCTACACCTCCCGCGGATCGAGCCCGATGTGCACGAGCGTTTCGCCGCTCGCCATGACGGGGCCGGGGTGGATCGCGAGCACGACGCCGGCGTGCGGGCTCAGCGCCTCGCCGGTCGGTTGCCCCCAGATGTCGTAGTAGTGACCGAGCACCGTGCCGACCTTCAATCGCTCGCCGCACCGGACCGCCCGCTGGAAGAGCCCACCCCGCGCGGCCCGCACCCAGGCGAAGTTCGAGAAATAGGTGAGCGGCCCGTGGTCGGCGACCTTGCCCGATAGCATGCCGAGGTGACGCAACACGTTCCGGAGCCGCTCCACGACCTCCGTCACCACCTCGACGGTGAAAGCCGGTCCCTTCCCTCCAGCCTCCACGATCAGGCTGGGGATGCCGTCGCGCGCGGCCGCCATCATCGCGGAGCCGGCCAGGATGTCCATGGGAGCGGGCAAGGTGCTCGCGAAGCCGAAGGCTCGAGCCATGCCCTCCGCTTTCTTGCCCGCGTCTCCCGGAGCGTTGGCGAAGAGCGCCCATCGCACGTCGGCCGTCATGGCCGTGTGGAGGTCCACGAAGTAGTTGGCGTGGGCCCGGAGCTCGGTGTAGATGGCGTGGGCCATCTGCTCCGTCAGCGTGCCGTCGGACTTGCCGGGGAAGCAACGATTGAGATCGCCCCCGGCGAATCCCTCGAACGGGCTCATCCGCTGGCGAGCCCGGAATGCGGTGATGTTGAGGATGGGCAGCCCGACGAGGGTGCCCGAGAGCGTCGCCGGGTCGAGCTCGCGGAAGAGACGGTGCACGATGAGCGCGCCGCACGCCTCGTTGCCGTGCACGCATCCGTGAAGCCATAGCGTCGGTCCCGGGGCCGCGCCGCGTCCCAGCAGCACCGGGATCTGCATGGCCCGCCCGTCGGGCATGTCGCCGACCTTCAGGTAGCCGCGCGCGATCCCCGCTCCCTCCAGCAGTGCCGTTCCGATCCGTAGGGTCGCCATCGATGAGACTCCCTAGACCTCGCGCGGGTCGAGGCCGATGTGCACGAGGACCTCGCCGGTGGCCATCGCGGGCCCCGGGTGCATGGCGAGGACCACGCCCGCGTGCGGACTCGCCACCTCCTCGAGAATGTCGCCGTGAGCGCTCGTGTAACGGCCGATCAAGCTCCCCTTGTCCAACCGCTCGCCGCATCGCACGGCCGGCTCGAACAGGCCGCCGCGCGTCGCGCTGACCCAGGCGAAGTTCGAGAAGTAGGTGAGCGGCCCATGCTCCTTCGGCGGCTCCGGGAGCATCCGGAGATGCCGCAACACGTTCCGCAGGCGTTCGGCGCCCTCGCGGACCGTCTCGGCCTCGAAGGCCGGCCCGAGACCGCCCATCTCGACGATGAGGCTCGGGATCCCGTCGCGCGCCGCGGCGATCATCGCCGAGCCGCCGAGGATGTCCATCGGGGCGGGCAACGTGCTCTTGAGCCCGAACGCGCGGGCCAGGCCCTCGGATTTTCTGCCGACCTCTCCCGGCGCGTTGGCGAACAGCGCCCATCGCGTGTCGGGCGTGAACGCGGTGTGGAAGTCGATGAAGTAGTCGGCCCAGCGGCGCAGTCCTTCGTAGATGGCGTACGCCATCTGGTCGGTGAAGGCGCCGTCGGGTGAGCCGGGGAAGCAGCGATTGAGGTCGCCGTGGCCGAAGGTCGCGAACGGACTCATCCGCTGACCGCGCTGCGACGCCGTGATGTTCAGCATCGGCAGCGCCACCACGGCGCCGGCGAGACGGGCGGGGTCGATCGCGCGGAGCGCCTCGTGAATGATGAACGCGCCACAGTACTCGTCGCCATGGACAC
>Ga0335077_10011263_pt1 | contig 11166 bp, 7 predicted proteins | sample Lox_Sample_31_FD_207151 | JGI IMG/M metagenome (GOLD analysis project Ga0335077, IMG submission 207151) | Soil microbial communities from Loxahatchee National Wildlife Refuge, Florida, United States - Lox_Sample_3.1 | ecosystem: Environmental > Terrestrial > Soil > Wetlands | place: USA: Florida...
TTTCCGTGGTCGCGGGATTGAGCGCGGCGGAATGGGACATCTTCGCGGCAGGCGCCAATCGACTGGCGCGCACCGTCCTTGACGAAACGGGCCTGCGGACCGTGTTCCACCACCATTGCGCCGGCTACGTCGAAACACCTGATGAAATCGCCCGCTTTCTGGAACTCACGGACCCCGGCGCCATCGGGCTGGTATTCGACACCGGCCACTTCACATACGGTGCCGGGCACGCGGGCGTGATCGGGGCGCTGGACCGCTACGGCGATCGCGTCTGGTACATCCACTTCAAGGATTGCGAGCCGCGGGTGATGGCTCGGGCGTGCGCCGAAGAATGGGACTACTTCACCGCGCTCCGCCACGGCGTGTTCTGCGAGTTGGGAAAGGGCGCCGTGGACTTCCCCGCCGTGCTGCGCTGGCTGGCGAAACGGCACTATGACGGCTACGTCCTGGTCGAGCAGGACGTGCTCCCCGGGATGGGCGCGCCCAAGGAAAGCGCGCGCCGCAATCGCCAGTACCTGCGCTCCATCGAATCGAGTTTCCAGGAGATCGTATGAGCTCCAATCGACTGCATGTGGGCCTTATCGGAGCGGGCAGAATCGGCAAAGTGCACGCGGAAACCGTCGCCTTTGGCCTGCCCGAGGCCGAACTCCTCTCCATTACCGACGTCAACCGCGACGCTGCCGTCCAATTGGCGGCGCGCTGCGCGATCCCTACCGTAGCGCCCTCCAGTAACGACATCCTGGCCGATCCGCGCGTGGACGCGGTTCTTATCTGCTCGTCCACGGATACCCACGCGGAGCTGATCGTCCAGGCCGCCCGCGCCAGCAAGCATATCTTCTGCGAGAAGCCCATCGCGCACGACCTGGCGAAAATCGACGCCGCCCTCGACGCTGTCGCCAAGGCGGGCGTAAAGCTGCAAATCGGCTTCAACCGCCGCTTCGACGCCAATTTCGCCCGCGTGCGGCGAGCCGTCGAAACGGGAGAGATCGGCGTGCCGCGCCTGATGCACATTATCAGCCGTGATCCCGCGCCGCCGCCGGTCTCATACGTCAAGGTCTCGGGCGGGATGTTCCTGGACATGACCATCCACGACTTCGACATGGCGCGCTTCCTCATCGGCGACGAAGTCGAAGAGATCTTCGTCTCCGGCGGCGTCATGGTCGACCCCCAGATCGGCGCCGCGGGCGATCTGGACACGGCGATGATCCTGCTCCGCTTCCGCAGCGGCGTGATCGGAACCATCGATAATTGCCGCCAGGCTGCCTATGGCTATGACCAGCGAGTTGAGATCCTGGGCAGCTTGGGCAAGATAGCCACCGGGAACTGCTATCCCAACCAGGCCGTGGTCAGCACCGGGAGTGAGGTGCGCAAAGATCTGCCGCTGAACTTTTTCATGGACCGCTACCGGGAGAGCTTCGCCGCCGAGCTGCGCTGCTTTGCCGAAGCAGTGATGCACGATAAGCCTACTCCCGTGAACGGACAGGACGGGCGCATCCCCGTGGTGATGGGGCTCGCGGCCCGCAAATCGTACGACGAACGCCGGCCGGTCCGGCTGGCGGAAGTGGCGGAGAGCGCCGCGCTGAAAGAGAAAGCCTAGAGGAGGACACTGCTTTGAACGGATCGAGACTGCGTGCGATCGCCACCGACGTGCATTTCTGGATTCCTGTAATCGTCCTGGCGCTGGGGACTTCGCTGCTTCTGACCTTGAGGTGACTATGCCCGATATCGACACCGGAAGCACGCCGTCCCGCTCGTTGCACCGTCTGGGGGTAGCCTGCGGTCTGGCCGCGGGCGCGTGGCTCGGCGGGGCCGAAGCTCCCACCAAGCTGGTGACCATGGGTTTCTCGCCCTTCGTTATTTCTCTGGGGATGGTGGGCGGCGTGTTCGTGGCCCGTTGGACCGTCCCCATGGCATTGAAGGGAACCAGTTATGTCTGGTTCGACCTCAAACAAAAGCCGCATCTCATCGTCTGGGCCGTTCTGGCCGGCATGTTGTGGGCTGTCGCGAACACCCTGACTGTCTTCGCCATTCGCAATGTGGGACTCTCGATAGCCTTCCCATTGTGGAACACAAACAGCCTCGTGGGGCTGTTCTGGGGCTGGCTCCTGTTCAACGAACTGCGCGGATCGCGAGCACGCGAATGGGGCAAAGTCCTGGGTGGCGCCGCCGCCATCGTCGCCGGCGCTTGTCTGCTTGCCTATGCCACCCAGCATCATGCCGGCGGCGCGCCGCAGCGCGCCACGTACGGGATTCTGGCTGCGCTGGGAGCCGGCCTCCTTTGGGGCACCATGTACATTCCGTATCGCAAGGCGTACATCAGCGGCATGAATCCGCTCTCGTTCGTCACTGTGTTCACCTTCGGTGAGCTGGGAACCACGTTGTTCCTCGCCGCCAGGTTCCACGGAGGGTTCGACGGCCTGATGGCGGAGCTCGGAAGAGCTCGTCCCGTGCTCTTCTGGCTCTTCCTGGGCGGCTTCTGCTGGGTGTTAGGTGATCTGTTCCAACAGTATGCTGCCAAATACATCGGCATCGGCCGCGGCATTCCCCTCTCCAACACCAATCAGCTCTGGGGGCTGGCCTGGGGTGCGCTCGTATTCGGCGAGTTGACCGGGCTGAGTGGGACGGCGCAGGTCCTGATCATCGCGGGCAGTGTCATCATGATCGTCGGGGCAGCCGCCATCGGATTCGCCGAAGCCCAGGGCGACGAGCGGCGCTCCTGGGAGGAAGCCGTGCAGCGTGAGTGCGACCGCTATGGCCTGGATCCCGGCCAGCTCGCTTCGACTCTTGAGGGCAAAGATCCTCTCTCCAGCCTGAAACCCAAGCGCCACTGGTGGGAAGCGGTGGTGGTGCTGGCGGCAATCGGGGCCTTCATTGCACTGGCATCCAGCGCAACCCGGCCCAATATTCCAGCCCACACCGGGTGGATGCTCGTGCTTGGAGGAGCTTCTCTGGTGATGTTAGTGGTTTGCGGCGTTTTTCTGGGAAGGCGTACGCGCTTCTCCTAGCCGCCCGCCTGCACTCCGCTTCAGCCCTGGCGGACGGGAATCGCTCCTGCTCTACTGGTGGAATGCGAACCACACGGCGAAGCATCCTCAGAATGGCGCTTGGCGCGCCCGTAAGCACCGTGTTCCGGCATTACCAGGCGCTGGCCGCGCCGGCGGAGGGCTTCAGCAAGATCACGAAGATCCAGGCCCTACAGCTCAAGGACGGGCGCACTCTCATCAGAGTCGATACCGATGCCGGGATCTCCGGCTACGGCGAATGCAACACTCCCGGTCCCGCAGCGCGGTCCGTGATCGCCGTCTACAACGGCGCCGGCCGCCTGCCGGATCTCGCGCTCATTGGCAAGGACCCGCTCGCCATCCAGGTGCACTTCCACAATATGTTCTACGCGTACCCGCAGCGCCGGCGCGAAATCAAGGTCCTGAGCGGAATCGACATGGCTCTTTGGGACTTGGCTGGCAAGATCCTGAAACACCCGGTCTCCAAACTGCTCGGCGGCAACTTCCGCGATAAAGTCCTGCTCTATTCGCACGCCACCGGCGGCAATTACCTGAGCAAGGAAGAGTGGCGCGACCGTGCCCAGAAGCTGAAATCGGACCCACGGGGGTTTAAAGCCTTCAAAGTCGATATTCACCACGCGCTCGGAATCAACATGCAGGAGTACACCCCGAGCATCGGACCCGCGGAAGCCCGGCGCATTCATCAGGCGTATACGTTGGCGCGCGAAGCGTTCGGCGACGAAATCGGCATCGACGTGCACTGTCACTGCGAGCTCGACGTGCCCAGCGCCATCAAGGTGGCGCAGGCGGTGGAGCACATCGATCCCTTGTTCTTCGAAGACCCGCTGGCGCCGGAATGGTCCGAAAGTTGGATCGCCCTTCGGCGCGCCACGCGGCTCCCGATCATGACTGGCGAGAACATGGAGCTCGCCGAATGGGCGATTCCCTTCCTGAATAACCAGGCTGTGGACATCTTTCAACCGGACATCATCAACTCGGGCGGCATCACCGGCGTCAAAATGATCGCGGATCTGGCGGCACACTATCGGATCCCGATCGCGCTGCACAACGTAAGCGGGCTTCTCTTGAACATGGCATCGCAGCAGTTGGCCGCCGCCGTCTTCAACTGCCCGCGCATCGAATGCTCGGCTGGCGCGGATCGAATTCCGTGGGCCACGAAGAACCCGATTGTCATCAAGGACGGCTATATGCAGGTGTCCGCCGAACCCGGGCTCGGAGTGGAGCTCGATCAGGACTACCTGAAAGCCAACCGGGCGGATGGCGAGCCGTGGTGGGGATGACGCCTTCTTCCCTTACGGGCTCGGACCCGTTTCAGCGCTTCGAACGTGGCTCGCCGTCGGCTCTGGCAACCGGCACGTCCACCACGTGCTCCGCAAGGAACCACACCTGCAGCTCGTTCGTGCGGATGACCTGGCTCACCAGCAGATCGTTGGTGCCGTCATCGCCCCCTTTATCCGCCTGCCGCGCCATCGTGCGCGCTTCTTTCAAGAGAATCTCGTGAGCTTCCAGAAGGCGCGAGATTTGAACCGGCGCCTCTTCACGGCCGCGGGGCGGCCGGGGAACCAGGGTCGTCTCGGCGACATCCGCGGCCATCGCAATACTGATGCCGCCCAGGAGTTGGATGCGCTCCGCTATCGCGTCCACCAGCGCGCTTTGTTCCCCGTAGTGCTTGTCGAAAAGCAGGTGGAGCTGATAGAAGGTTGGGCCGGATACCTGCCAGTGATGCTTCTTGTACATGTCGCGAAGCGTCATGGTATCGGCGAGAAGTTGGTTCAGGTTCTCCACGGTTTCCGCGCAAACGAGCTCGTCAAGCGCGATCGGCAGCTTGGCGATCCTGCCGAAAGGCTGAATCTCGCGGGCATGTTGGTGCAAAATCGGCCTGGCGCGGTCGGCGCCGGCCTCCGCGTCGCGATAGCTCGCCGTAGTCGTTCTGTTTTTCGTGCTCACTGCCACTCTCCTTTTGCTATTTGAAGATAACCCCGGAAGCCGCTGTCGAGAGCGCAGTGTCTGCTGTCTCTGGTTAGCCTGAATACGGTTCGCCAAATAGCCCCTCCGGGCTGCTGCGGCTAGCCGGTGAACGGGCGGGCGCCATGCGTTATCATCAGCCCTTCAGCCCCGGCACCTTCGGGTCTCAGCCGCGCCAGGGCAAGCGGGAGGAAGGAAACCATGGAATTCACACGACGGGACATCGCCAGGATCGCGCTAGCCTCGATTCCGGTTGCGAGGACGTTTGCCGCGAAGATGATCGATTCGAAGATAGCCGGCGTGCAGATTGGGGCCATTACGTACAGCTTCAATCGCATCGCGGCTCCCGATCCCGAAGCGATCGTCCGCGCTTTCGTGGAGATCGGGTTGGGCGAGGCCGAGCTCATGTCGAATCATTGCGAGGCGCTGGCGGGCGCGCCGGCCATGCCCGCGTTCGGCCGCGGCGCCGGCGCCGGAAGGGCCCAGACGCCACCGCCCGCGACAGCCGCGGGCGCCCCTCCAGCCCCGCCTTCAGGGGCAGCCGGGCCTCCCCAGGGCGAAGGCCGGCGCGGCGGAGGCGGCGGACGGTTCCAATTGACTCCCGAGCAGCAGGAAGAACGCAAGGCGGCCATGGCGAAACTCGCCGACTGGCGGAAGTCCACCGGACCCGACACCTGGAAGAAGGTCACGAAAAAGTTCAACGATGCCGGCGTCGATGTCCACCTGCTCTGCTACAACATGCAGGACAGTATGACCGACGACGACATTGAGTACGGGTTCGCCATGGCGAAAGCGCTCGGCGTGAAAGGCATCACCACCAGCACCACCCTCACCATGGCAAAGCGGATCGCGCCCATCGCCGATAAGCACAAGCTGCTCGTCGGATATCACGGGCACGATGCCACCAACGACCCCAACCAGACGGCTACGCTGGAAAGCTACGACACTCTGATGGCGTACGGCAAATACAACGGCGTCAACCTGGATATCGGGCACTTCACGGCCGCGGGGTACGACGCGGTTGAGTTCATCAGGAAGCACCACGAAAAGATCACCAACCTCCACGTGAAGGATCGCAAGAAGGACCACGGGCCGAACGTGGCGGAGTGGGGCACCGGCGACACGCCCATCAAAGACGTGCTTCAATTGCTGAAGAGGGAGAAGTATGGTTTTCCGGCGAACATGGAGCTGGAGTATCCCATACCGCCGGATTCGAATATCATCGCAGAGGCGAAGAAGTGCTTTGCGTATCTGAAGAGCTGTCTTGCATAGGAGAAGCGATATGGCAATCTCGAGGCGTCATTTCTTTTACGGGAGCCTGCTGGCCGGCGCCGTTCCGGTGGGAGGCTTCGGCAGCACGGCATCGTTGAAGTCGTTGGGGTACAAGTCGCCCAATGAAAAACTGAATTTCGCGGCGATCGGGTCCGGCGGCCAGGGCGCGTCGAACATCGGCGCGGCCGCGCCTACGGAGAACATCGTGGCGCTCTGCGACGTGGACTCCCGGCGCGCCGCACAGACTTTCGAGCGCTTCCCCAAGGCGACCCAGTACAAGGATTTCCGCAAGATGTTGGACAAGGAAGCCAACAACATCGACGCGGTGATCGTCGCCACTCCGGACCATATGCACGCCACTGCGGCCATCTGGTGCATGGAGCGGAACAAGCACGTCTACGTGCAAAAGCCGCTCGTTCGCACCATCTGGGAGGCTCGCCAGCTTCGCGCGGCGGCGGCGAAATATAAAGTCGCCACCCAGATGGGCAACCAGGGGTACTCCAACGAGGGGACCCGCCAGTGCGCCGAAATCGTCTGGAACGGCGACATCGGCAAGGTCTCCGAAGTTCACGCCTGGAGCGACCGTCCTCTCTGGCCTCAGGGCCTCACCGAAATCCCGCCGCCCGAACCGGTGCCTCCCACGCTCGACTGGGACCTATGGCTCGGAGTCGCCGCCGAGCGGCCCTTCACCGCAGGCGGCAAGACCGAACCCGACCGCTGGGGCGGTTTCTTCTACCAGCCCTTTAACTGGCGCGGATTTTATGATTTCGGCTGCGGCGCGCTGGGAGATATGGCTTGCCACATCCTGGGAGCGCCCAATATGGCCCTGCATCTCTCCAAGCGCAAGGTCATCGGCGTCGAATGTATCAAGAAGGAAGGCACCAGCCCGTTCATGTTCCCGAAGCTGTCGGTCATCCGCTACGACTTCGCGCCGTATGAGGACATGCCCGCGCTGAAGGTGTTCTGGTACGACGGGTTGAAGGAGAGCCCCAAAATCGCCGGCGTTCCCGAGGGAGAGTGGATCGGCGATCCTCCGTCTCTCATGGGCGCGGGGCGCGGCATGGGCGGCGGCCAGGGCCGGGGCGCGGGCGCGCCCGGCGGACAGGGCGCTCCCGGAGGTCAAGGCGGCTTCGGCGGCCGCGGAATGGGAATGCCGGTCGGCTTCGAATTCCGCTCGCCCGGACGGGTCTTCAACTTGGCTGAATTCGACGCCTTGAAGGCCGCGTCCAAGGATCAACTCCGATTCCCCACGCCCGATGGGAGCGTGTTCATCGGTGACAAGGGTATGCTGACCACCGGCACCTACGGCGAAATTACGCGCCTCCTTCCGGTCGAGAAGATGAAGGACTATCGCATGCCGCCGCCGATGCTGACGCGCTCCCCAGGTCACATGCGGGACTTCATCCGCGCGTGCAAGGGTGGCGACCCGGCGTGCTCCAACTTCGACGTTGCATCGCCGTTCGTCGAGTGGATGCTGCTGGGCGTGATCGCGCTCCGGTATGAGGGCAAGCTCGAGTACGATCCCGACAAGATGCACATCACCAACAACGCCGATGCCAACAAACTCCTGAAGCCCGTATTCCGCAAGGGTTGGGAGTTCCACACGGTCAAGTCGTAATTCTGAGCGACAGAACAGGGCGGCCGCCGCAAGGCTGGCCGCCCTTCGTGCGTTCGGCAGCGCCCGGTAGTAACATACCCAATCACATGATCTGGAAACCTCTGCTCCTGGCGGTGTGCGCGGCCGCGCTGCCGGCCGCCGAACAACCGGGTATCGAAGCCCGTAAGGCACCCTTGATCGCTAAGGACGGTCTCAAGTTCCGCGACCTCAACAAGAACGGCGTCCTCGACCCGTATGAAGACTGGCGGCTGCCCGTGGAGCGGCGGGTCGCTGACCTCCTTTCCAGAATGACGCCGGAAGAGAAGGCGGGGCTGATGATCCATTCTTCTCTTGCTGGCTTCACCGGGCCGAACGGCGAAGTACTCGGCATGCCGGCCGCCGGCGGACGCGGGTTCCCGGGCCGCGGTGCGCCTGCCGGTTCGAGTGCCAGCCGCGCCTTCCAGGGCCGCGCCAACCAGAACAACGTGCAGCCGATGGGCGCCGCCAATCCCACGCAACTGGTCGCGGAGCGCAACGTTCGCTACATCCTGGTGCGGCCGAATGCGGGCGACGCTCCGGAGGTGACCGCGAGATTCCACAACGGCCTGCAGGAGATGGCCGAGGCAAGCCGCCTCGGGATCCCGATCGTCTTCAGCACGGACCCGAGGCATAGCGGTGGCCGCGGCGGCACGGGCAAGCCGGTGATCTCGCAATGGCCGGACCAGTTGGGCCTTGCGGCGGCACGGGATCCGGAGCTGGTGCGGCAGTTCGGACACATCGCCGCCGCGGAGCTGCGGGCCATCGGCATCCACTGCCTCCTCGGCCCCATGGCGGACACCGCTACAGAGCCGCGCTGGAACCGCATCAACGGAACCTTCGGCGAAGATGCCAACCTCAATGCGACGCTGATTAAAGCGATCATCGAAGGCTTCCAAGGCAAACAGCTCGGTCCTCAGAGCGTGATGACCGTGACCAAGCACTTCCCCGGCGACGGGCCGGTGAAAGACGGCTACGATCCGCACAACAATTACGGCAAGTGGACCATCTACCCGGGCAATAACTTCGACTATCACCTGATTCCCTTCCGCGCCGCTTTCGAAGCTGGCACCGGCGGAGTCATGGGCGGCTACTTCATCCCGGTCGGCAAAGATACCGTCGCCATCAACTTCTCCAACGCGATGATCAACGGGCTGCTCCGGGAGAAGATGGGCTTCCAGGGCCTGGTGGTGACGGACTGGCTGCGCAACATGCCGTGGGGGGTCGAGAAGCTGTCCGAGAAAGACCGTCAGAAGATGATGGTGCTCGCTGGAGTAGACCAGATCGGAGGCGATAACGATCCCGGCGTGATTCTCGCCGGCGTGAAGGATGGGAGCATTCCGATGGGCGTGATCGACGCCGCGGCGCGGCGGATCCTCCGGCCCGTTTTTCAGATGGGCTTGTTCGAAAACCCTTACGTCGATCCCGAGAAGGCGAAGACCACCGTCGCCAGCGAGACCTTTCGGGCCGCGGGATACGCCGCTCAGGTGCGGTCCACGGTGCTGTTGAAGAACGATGGCGTGCTTCCCGCCGTGCCGGGTAAGAAGCTTTACGTGGAAGGAATTCCCCGCGAGGCGGCGTCCCGGTTCGGCACGGTGGTAGACGATCCGAAGGGGGCCGACCTCGCGATCCTGCGGGTAGCCAGCCCGGCTACCACTTACCCGTACGGCGGCGCCTTCGCGCCCGGGGCAGGACGAGGCGGGGCAAACCCGGCGCCTCCCCCGGCCGTCGCGACATACGGGATCACGCTGGCCTACGGCAACGCCGCCAACTGGCAGGTGTTGGAAGACATCCGCAGGGTGGCCGCCTCGGGTACTCCCACAGTCGTGATCGTCAACATGGACAAGCCGGTCATCCTGACGGAGTTCCTCGATCGTGTCGCCGGAGTATTCGGCGCGTTCGGGGCCGGCGACGATGCACTGCTCGACGTGGTGTTCGGCAAGGCTGCGCCATCCGGGAAGCTGCCATTCGATCTTCCCAGCGACATGCCCTCGGTGATGGCCCAGGCTGCCGACGTGCCCTTCGATATGGACGATCCGCTGTTCAAGTTCGGTTTCGGCCTGACATACGGTAAGTAGCGCAGGTCTCCACACCTTGCGAAACCCGCGGTTGTCTACTTCACCTCCGGCCGGATCTCAACCTTTTGCGTTCTCCAATCCACCGTTACTTCGGTTCCATCGGCGAACGTCGTCCGCTCCCGCCGCCGCTCTTTGTCCAGAAATTCGTGATTGGTCATCTCCACCAGCGCCAGGCGCTTTTGGAGCGCGGCCATCTGCCGAACCTGCTCCGCGCCCGGCGATCCTCCGCGCCACTCCGGGGCGCTGGCATGCAGGAACCCGCGCGGATCAGCCGCCGAGTACGTGGTCACCACCGCGTCGTGATACACCAATTCGTAGAGCGGCACCTGTATGGCGTCCTCGTGGTCCGGATCGGTCCCCGTGCTGGGCGAGCGGTTCATGCGCGAGGTCAGGTAATCCGCATAGGGAATCACCCAATCCGAACCGTCCTCCGTCCCCACAATCCCGAGATTGTTCTTGACCCATCGCATCACCGCCGCTCGTGCGTTCATGGAGTCGGTGCGCGTGTTGGGATGCTCCGGGTTGAAATCCTCGTCCGGCGGGATGTAACCGAAGACGTCCTGGTAACTGCCCTGCGGATGGATGCCGTGCGCGAACATCGCCCGGTAGTTCTTCACCACGTGCCCGAGCATGAAGCTGTTGTTGAGGTAACCTTGCACGCCGCCGTCCCAGTGGTCCATCAGCGGAATGTAGCCGTCTTTCCAGTCGTTCTTGAATCGGGTGCCCGGAAATGCTGTGGGCGGCCCAACGTTGTCTTCCTCGTGTACCGCGAAATCGGGATTCCACGAGGGCGCATCCTGATAATAATCGCGATATTGGTCGTGCAGCCAGCACGTGAAGCCGGTCTCTTTGCAGGTATCGAAGAACGTCTTCATGCCCGCCCATCCTCCGGCTGCGTCCGAGGGTGGCAGCGCATCCGGCGTCTGACGGTCGTAGCCCTGGTTCAGCCATCCGGAAAGGCTCACGTTGAGATGCTCCCAACCCTGCTTCTTCAGCTCGCGCAGCCGCGCCGCATTCTCGGCGAACGTCGTCAGCCGGTAATTGTTTGCCGGGTTCTTCGCGTCGTAAGTCGCGGCGCCCTGCTTGAGATTGCGCAGCACCCGCAAGCCCATCACCGGGCTTCCCACCAGGTTCCGCACCACGGGGTCGTGCGCGATCTTGTCCTTCAAAGACACGTACAGGCCCGAATCCATCA
>Ga0335077_10011264_pt1 | contig 11164 bp, 4 predicted proteins | sample Lox_Sample_31_FD_207151 | JGI IMG/M metagenome (GOLD analysis project Ga0335077, IMG submission 207151) | Soil microbial communities from Loxahatchee National Wildlife Refuge, Florida, United States - Lox_Sample_3.1 | ecosystem: Environmental > Terrestrial > Soil > Wetlands | place: USA: Florida...
CGGCTTGAAGAAATCCAAACCGGCCTTGTGCGCGACAGAAATCGGCGCACAGCCGGTCGCCTGCGCGCCGTGAACGGCATATTCCGTCTGCGACACCAGGCCCAACTTGATGAGTTCCTGATAACCCTTCTGGATTTTGGTCAGCAACGAGCCCGACGCCACCGGCACGACCGTGTGCCGCGGGATGCGCCAGCCGCATTGCTCGGCGATTTCGTACGCCATGCTCTTGGAGCCTTCGGCGTAATACGGTCGCATGTTCACGTTCACAAACGCCCAGCCGAATTTGCCCGCAATCTCGGCGCACAGCCGGTTCACCTCGTCGTAATGGCCTTTGATGCCAATAACACGCGCGCCGTAGATGAGCGAGTTCACGATTTTTCCGTGTTCCAAATCCGATGGGATGAACACGTAAGCCTTCAACCCGGCGGAGGCGGCATTGGCCGCGACCGAATTGGCGAGATTGCCCGTCGAAGCGCAGGCGACGGTGTCGAAGCCAAACTCTTTCGCGCGGCTCAACGCGACGCTCACGACGCGATCTTTAAATGACAGGGTGGGATAGTTCACCGTGTCGTTCTTGACCCACAATTCGCGGATGCCGAGTTTTTTCGCCAGCCGATCGGCCTTTACGAGCGGCGTGAAACCGACTTGCAGCCCGACGGTCGGTTCGTTCGCCACCGGCAGCAACTCGCGGTAACGCCACATCGTTTCCGGTCGCGACTGGATTGCAGCCTTCGTCAGCGACTTCTTGATACGGTCGTAGTCGTAGGCAACTTCGAGCGGGCCGAAGTCAAATTCACAGACGTGATTGGCCGTGAGCGGATATTCGCGTCCGCATTCCCGGCACCGCAACGCCTTCATGAACCCGTGATGCTCACCCATAAAATCAACCTGCTGCCAGCATCCTGCTGGCAGTTCCAATCTCATTCAGTCCTTCCGGCAGGATGCCGGAAGCACGTTCGGGCAAACAAAAAAGCCCCGACTCATCGTTGAGAAGGGGCTGATAAAGTTTGCGCGCGCTTCTCATTTTCCCCCGACACCTGTCGGGGCTGGAATTGGCACCTGGTCGCCCCGAACGCATTCGGGGCCGGTTGCCGTGGCGTCATCGGGCCAGTCCCTCAGCCACTCTGCATGAGACCGTTGTATCAACGGATGCGGATAAAATGATATAAATACTTAACAGTGTCAAAACTTTTTTCAGTTCCAAAAGGGAGACGAAAATCAACCGGCCGCTTCACGGCAAAAAAATCGCAGAATACCAGTTGACAAAGCCCGGGATGGGCGTATAAATGCCAACGATTTGAGAGAGTAGAGTAAGCAGTTGTCGGCACAAAGCAAATCACGGTTCCTCACCAATTAGTTGTGCCTGCAACGGCGGAAGCCGCGTTATGTTGTGGTTTCGGCTTTACTTGATCCGGCAACTTTGGTTGCTTAAACGCAGTTCAAGAGCATGTATCTCAAAAACTTGACGCTTTTCGGCTTTAAGTCCTTCGCGGACAAAACCGCGTTGAATTTCCAACCCGGTGTCACCGCCATCGTCGGACCCAACGGCTGCGGCAAATCCAACGTGTCCGACGCCATCCGTTGGGTGCTGGGCGAGCAATCGGCCAAGGCCTTGCGCGGCGGTGAAATGGCCGATGTGATTTTCAACGGCACGGATGGCCGCAAACCGATGGGCATGGGCGAGGTATCACTTACCCTTGGCGGCGTGGGCGAGGAAAGCTTGCGTGCCGCGGGCGTCGAGGTCGCCTACGACGAAGTGACGCTCACGCGCCGCATTTTCCGCGACGGCAACAGCGAGTATTTTCTGAACCGCACGCCCTGCCGGCTCAAGGACATCCAGCAACTGTTCATGGGCACGGGCGTCGGGCGGACGAGTTACAGCATTCTGGCCCAGGGCCACATCACGCAGATTCTTTCCAGCAAACCGGAAGACCGCCGGATGATTTTTGAGGAGGCCGCCGGCATCACGAAATTCAAATCGCAGAAGAAGGAATCCCTGCGCAAACTTGAATACACTGAACAAAACCTCTTGCGCGTCGCCGATCTCGTCCGCGAAGTGAAACGGCAAATTGGCTCGCTTCAGCGCCAGGCTGGCAAAGCACGCCGGTACAAACAGATTCAAACGGAACTTCAGCACCTCGACGCACAACTCGCGCGGCATCAGTTCGACGTTTTGCAGGCGGAAATATCCCGGAAGCAGACGGCCGTCGAAAAATTGCGAAACGAAATCGAACGGGGTTCCGGCGACGTGCTGCGTTCTGAGAACGAAATCGCCCAACTCCGCGAGCGGCTTTCGGAACTGGAGCACGAGGTGGCCGCGCAGCAGCAGCGCGGCCTGGAATTAAAGGGCGAGACCGACCGGCACGAAAGCCGGATTCAATTCAATGAAGAACGTCTGCGCGAGCTGGCGTCGCAAAACACCAAAGCGCTCGCCGACATCACGCAGGCCGAGGAACGGTGCCGCGCCGCGCAGGAGGAAATGGCGGCGGTCACCGAAAAACTGTCCAGGTCCGAAAGCGCATTGGCGCAACATCGCCGGACGCTGGAGACGAAGCAGCAGGCGTTGGCAAAAGTCGAGGAAGATCTGAAGCAAGGGCAGGAATCGCTGCAAGAGGCGCAGGCCGCTGCCTTTGCCGCCGCGCAGGATTTGACGCGCATCCGCAACGAAATCACCGCGCTCGACCTGCAAAAACAGGGCAATGTCGTCCGGCTCGAAAAATTGTCCGCGGAAAAAATCCAATTGGAAGAAGAGCGCACGCGGCTGGAAGCACGGTTGCAGGAATTTACCGCGAGCGTAGAAGCCGAAAAGCTGGATGCCCGGACCAAGCGCGATACGGTTGAGCAACGGCAGAACCGGTTGCGCGAAATCCAGGAGGAATTGCAGGTGTCGTCCGCCGAGCAGGACCAGTATTTGCAGGCGCAGGCCGAGAAACGCACCCGTCTCAAGGTGCTTGAACAGCTCGAAGGCGCGCACGAGGGTTTCAGCGCCGGCCCCCAGGCCGCCTTGCGCCAGTCGCGCAAGGTCATCGGCTCGCTCGCCGACCGTATTCGCGTGCCGGAAGCCTACGTCGTTGCCATCGAAAATGCGCTCGGCCACCATCTGCAACTCGTCCTGACCGAACGCCCGGAATCCGCCCAGCAGATTATTGCCGACCTCAGCGCCCGGAAGGTTGGTCGGGCCAGCGTCGCGGCTTTGGCCCTGGAGTACGACGACAAACAGCTTGCGTTTGAAGGCGACATGGCGCCGGGCGGCGGTCTCGAGGTGCTGCAAAACGGCTTGCAGCCGGGGCAGGTCATTCATGCTTTGGCCGTGGTTCAGGGCGAACCGTCCGTGGATAAACTCCTGAAGGCCTTGTTGGGCCGCACCTTCATTGCTTCCGACCTGGCCACGGCCACCGCCCAGATTCAAAACGGTCATGCGGGCTGCGATTTTGTCACGTTGACCGGCGATTTGCTGAGCCGGCACGGCATTTACACCGGCGGTTACTTGAACGGAAACGGCAATCCCAAGGCGCCGGCTTCGATTCTCGGGCGCAAAAACCAGATCTCCGAACTTCACGGTGAACTGACGGAAGTCCAGACCCGCGTCGCCGAGATGAGCCGCAAACGCGGCGCGCTGTTGAGCGAGCAAACGGAATTGCAGGCCGGGTTGCAGCAGGCGCAGACGGAATTGCGTGAGCAGGAAGTCGCCATCGCCACCCGCGAAGGCGAATTCAATGCCCTGCAAAATTCCAACCGGCTGCTGCACCAGAAAATTGAGACGGTGATTTTTGAAATCCAAAGCCTCGCCGCGCAGGAGCAGGAAGGCTCCCGGAAGCGCCAGGCGCTGGCGACGCAGTTGAGCGAGCTGGAAGCGCGTGAACGCGCCGGCCAGGAAACCGTCACCGTGCTCGCGGCCGGGTTGGAAAACCTGCGCCAGCAACGCGACGGCGCCAACACGGCGCTGACGGAAAGCAAGGTGGCGTTTGCAGCGGAGGAACAGCTTTCGGCGTCGTTCCGCCAGCAGCAACAGGCTTTGGCCCAGCGCATTCGCGAGTTGACGCAGGTGATCGAACAACGCCGGAGCGAGTGTTCGTCGTTCGTCACGCGCAAGGAACAGGCGGAATCGGAGATGCGGGATTCGCGCAGCCGGATCGAGCGGTTGTCGCACGAGCGCGAGCAGGTGAACGCGCAAGCGGCGGAATTGCTTTCGCAGAAACAGGCGCAGGAAACCGATGTCGCGTCGCGCGACGAAAATTTGCGCGGCCAGCGCAGCCGGCTGGCGGAATTGCAAAATGAGCGCGGGGGATTGGACGTGGAATTGGCGCAGAAGAACATGTCCGTGCAAAACCTGCGCGAGCGGATCCAGCAGAAATATCACGTCAACCTCGACGATGTGCGCAGCGAGTGCATCACCATCACGCTGGCCGATGAAGGCCCGGCGAAGGTTCACGTGTTGACGCCGGAAGAGATGGCGGCGGCGGGCGCGGCCACGGATTGGAACGCCGTGGCGCAGCAAATCGAAGCCCTGCAAAAGCGGCTCGATGAAATCGGCCCGGTGAACCTTGTGGCGATCGAGGAATACGAGGAAACCGAGCAGCGTTACCAGTTTTTGAGCAAGCAGCACGACGACCTGGTTTCGGCCAAGGCGCAGTTGCTGGAAATCATCAACCGCATCAACGTGCAAACGCGGCAGATGTTTGTCGAGACCTTCGAAAAGGTGCGCGGGAATTTTCGCGCGATGTTCGTCGAGGTCTTCGGCGGCGGCAAGGCGGACCTGATTCTCGTGGACGAAAACGACGTGCTGGAGAGCGGCATCGAAATCATGGCCCGTCCGCCGGGCAAACAATTGCAAAGCATTTCGTTGCTGTCCGGCGGCGAACAGACGATGGTGGCGGTCGCTTTGATGTTTTCGATTTATCAGGTCAAGCCGAGTCCGTTCTGCGTGCTGGACGAATTGGACGCGGCATTGGACGAGGCCAACATCAATCGCTTTGTCCGGCTGTTGCAGCGATTTCTCGCGCACTCGCAGTTCATCATCATTACCCACAACAAACGCACGATTGCGATGGCGGACGTGCTTTACGGCGTGACGATGCAGGAACACGGCGTGAGCAAGATCGTCAGCGTGAAATTTCACAAAGGCGACGAACCGGAGGCGGCTGCTCCCAACCGCGAAGAGGACGCTGAAGTCGTGATGGCGAAATAAGAACGGAAATTTTGAGCCCTTAACCTGACCGTCTCCCGTCCGGCGGGAGCGGGGGACGGTTTCCGAAGCTTTCAATTCTTACCAGGCCTGTCCTGCCGTCCCGCCGCAGGTACTCGCAGGTGGCAGCAGAAAATTCGCCCTCTCCGCTCCATCTGATGGAGGGGAGAGGGCCGGGGTGAGGTGAGGCGAATGGTTTTTACCACGAATAATGCACGGCGTAGGTTACCGTTCGTTCCTCATCGGGTTTGACCGGCACGCGAAATTCAATCGTCTGTGAATCCTTTTTCGTGAATTCGTCGGATTTCGCCGTGATTTCCCAATTGTTCCAACGGTAGAGGCGCTCGACCACGCGGATTTCCACCGGCTCCTTCTTGCGATTACGCAGCTTGATCTCGAACGATTCATCCATCCACTTGTCGCCGGTGTCCACGCGGAAATTCGTCTGCTTCCGCTCGCCGACGAGGTCGAAGGCGTTGCCGGTCTTCACCCGGATGGTCTCATTGCGTGGCGTGTGATCAATCTGGTCTTCGCCAACAAATTCCAACTGGCCATCGGCGTCGCGGCGATAGAAGCGCAGCTTGCCTTTGGGCAGCGCCATGCCGAGATGATTGGTTTCCGAGTTCACAAATTCACGCATCACAGCGACTTTTTTATTGCCACCGGTGGCGTAACCCTGGTCGTAATTCAATCCGCCATAGAAACGATAATCCGAGGCGCCATCATAAACATAAATCGTCGGCGCCACTACGTTCTCGGCATGAACGAATTCCACCTGTTTCGTTTCGCGGTCGTGCAAGGTCGTCACACGGGCGATGGAATAAAGGTGAAATTCGTCGAAGGTTTTTTCGGTGACGGCAGGTTCGAAAGCTCCCGCCGACGCGGCGTTGAATATCTGGCGCCGGGCCAATCCGCCGAACGTTTGCGCCTGAATTTTATTCACGTCACCGGCCATGAGTTTGATTTTAGCGTTCTCAAACGTTTTGCCGCTTTCGTTTTTCATGGTTATCCAGCCGACGAGATCCACGTTGTCGCCTTTCTCCGGCGAGACGAGATTGTAGCTGGCGCTCCAGTCAAATCCGCCGGTGACATAGCCGACTTCGGCGTCGAATTTGCCGGGCTTGTCGGATTGCAGCAGCCAATTCAGAGTCGGCTTGAGCACCGTGTCATCGCCCAGATCGGGAAACAGCGGCTGTCCGGGCAGGCTGAATTGCAATTTGCCGTTTACTTCGATGATGGGCTGCTGCGCTTCGCCGCCGGGCACGTAGCCGCTGCGAATGATCTTGCCGGAAACCAGTTCGGTGATTTGCGTGTTGTCCTTGAGCCGGACTTTTTCAAAGTCAATCGCCTTGCCCTCGAACAGCGACAGCAATAATTCCTGGGAAACCGGGTCGTTGCGATAATTCTGCTCCAAAATCTGGAGTGAATGCCTGCCGCCCGGATCGCGCAGGATGACCGAATCCGGTTCGACCTGCGCCGTGGCGCCGGGGTAACGGATGGAATTGACGCCGGCCTGGAGGTCGAGCGGCACGGTATCGCGCACGATGGCGAAGTTTTGGTTGTAAATGGTGAGAGCGGGTTCGGCAGTCACAACAGACGGCGCCAGCGCGCCGGCCACCAAAAGAATCGAGGTCAGATTTTTCATAGGCAATTTATCATGCGGCATTCGGTTGCAGTTGCAGATTGGACGGAATTGACCGCCAAATACTCCCGGCGAATGCGTCTGGCAAGGAGTTTCCGGGGAGTTCAGGCCGGATTGGCCCCGGTCAATTTCGCGACGAGACCAGTCCAGCCGGTTTGATGCGAGGCGCCGGCCCCGCGGCCGGTGTCGCCATGGAAATATTCGTGGAAGAGCACATAATCGCGGAAGTGAGGGTCAGTCGCGAGTTTGGGGTGATATTTCAAAACCGGGCGCTGGCCATCGGTGCTGGTAAGGAAAAGGCGCATAAGACGGCGTGACAGTTCCCGGGCGACTTCCTTGATGGTGAGGAACCGGCCGGAGCCGGTCGGGCATTCGATTTTAAAATCGTCGCCGTAATAATGGTGGAATTTTTGCAGCGATTCGATGAGCAGGTAATTGGGCGGCATCCAAATCGGCCCGCGCCAATTGGAGTTGCCGCCAAAAAGTCCGTTTTGCGATTCGGCGGGCCAGTAATTGACCTCGTACGTTTTGCCGTCGCAATCGAGCCGATAGGGTTCGCGTTCATGCACCTTCGACAACGCCCGCACGCCGTGGTCGCTCAGGAATTCGCTTTCATCCAACGCGCGGCGGAGCAGGCATTTCATCCGGTGGCCGCGCAGCAGCGATAGCAAGCGGCGCTCGCCCATGCCGCATTCGTGCCATCGCGAAACCAGCCTGGCCAGTTCAGGACGATGATTCAGAAACCATTCCATCCGGCCGGCGAACTCCGGCAGTTCCTTCGGCAACGCGGGTTCGAGCACCTCAACTGCAAAGAGCGGAATCAGACCGACCATGGAACGCACTTTGAGTGGCACGCTTTTGCCGTCCGGCAGGCAGAGGCGGTCGTAATAAAATTCATCCACCTCGTCCCATAGGCCCAGGGCACCATCCTCGATGCCGTTGATGGCGGCGGCAATGCCAAGGAAATGCTCGAAAAACTTGGTGGCGATGTCTTCGTAAACCTTGTTATGCCGGGCCAACTCAAGCGCGATGCGCAACAGATTCAGGCAATACATTGCCATCCAGCTCGTGCCGTCGGCCTGGGCGATGAAGCCGCCGGTGGGCAACGGTTTGCTGCGGTCGAACACGCCGATGTTGTCGAGGCCGAGAAAGCCGCCTTGAAAAATGTTCCGGCCTTGCGCGTCCTTGCGATTGACCCACCAGGTGAAGTTCAACAGCAATTTGTGATAGACCCGTTCGAGAAAAACGAGGTCGCCGGGATCATTCGGATTTTTTCCGCGGCGTTGTTTCCGGTCAATTTGGAACACGCGCCACGCAGCCCAGGCGTGGACGGGCGGGTTGACGTCACCAAACGCCCATTCGTAAGCGGGTAACTGGCCGTTCGGATGCATGTACCATTCGCGAGTGAGCAGCACAAGCTGGTGCTTGGCAAAGGCCGCGTCCACCAGCGCGAGCGGGATGCAGTGAAATGCCAGGTCCCATGCCGCATACCATGGGTATTCCCATTTGTCCGGCATGGAAATGAAGTCCGCGTTGTTGAGGTGCGTCCATTCGGAGTTGCGGCCGTGTTTGCGTTCAGATGGCGGCGGCGGTTGGGTGGGGTCGCCGCGCAACCATTCCGGCACGTCGTAATAATAAAACTGCTTGCCCCAAATCAGGCCGGCAAAGGCCTGGCGTTGGACGCGACGCGCGTCGTCATCCGCAATGTCCTTCTGCAACTCGGCGTAAAATTCGTCCGCTTCACGGATGCGTTGGGCGAAGATGGAATCAAAGTCAGCAAATGAATCCGTAGCCGCCAACGTAAGTCGGCTCTGATTAGATGGAGCGGACTGACGGCCGCTGCTACAGGTTAAACGAAGCCGGACTTGCTGCGAACCACCTGCCGGGACGGCAAGTCGGTAAAGCACGCCGGCCTTGGTGCCTTCCTGTCCGAAATTTATGGCGGAACTTTTGCCGTGGACCATGAATTCGTGAAAGGCATCTTTGAAGTGGCCAACGGGTTGATTTTGGCCGAAGACGCGGAACGCATTTGTTTCGTTGTCGCAGAACAAAATTTCGGGCCAGAGTCCGCCCTCACCCCGGCCCTCTCCCCCAGGAGAGGGAGAATTGACGTCAGCCGGTAGGCGTTGCGAGCGTGTTTGAAGTTTCTGTGAACCGGCCATTGCTGTTCCCTCTCCCCGTGGGAGAGGGTCAAGGTGAGGGCAAACGTGCAACCGATATTTTCCCAGAACGGGATGGTTGGCGGCAATTACTCCATTATTTTCTTTGTACAGATTTGGTTTAGCCGAGTTATTCCAGGACCACGTGTTGCGGAACCAAAGCTGCGGCAGCAAATGCACGGTGGCATTTTCCGGCCCGCGGTTGCAGGCGGTCACCCGCATCAAGATGTCCACGGGGCCGGCTTTGGCGTATTCGACGAAAATGTCGAAGTAGCAGTCGTCGTCAAAAATGCCGGTGTCGAGCAGCTCGAATTCCGGCTGGTCCTTGCCGCGCCGAAGATTTTCCTCCACCAGTTGCGCGTAGGGAAATTCCCGTTGCGGATATTTGTAAAGCATCTTCAGGTAGGAATGCGTCGGGGTGGCGTCGAGGTAATAATAAAGCTCCTTCACGTCCTCACCGTGATTGCCTTCACGGTTCGACAGGCCGAAAAGGCGCTCTTTCAAAATCGGGTCGCAGCCGTTCCACAAGGCCAGCGCAAGGCACAGGCGGCACTCATCGTCGCTGATGCCGGCAATGCCGTCCTCGCCCCAGCGATACGCGCGGCTGCGGGCATGATCGTGCGGGAAATATTCCCAAGCCGTGCCGCCGGTGCTGTAATCCTCGCGCACCGTGCCCCACTGGCGTTCGGACAGGTAAGGTCCCCAGAGTTGCCAGTGCTCGGCGCCAGCGTGGTTCGCAGCCAAGCGCTCTTTCTCCGCGTTCATATCGAGCAGTTTGTAGCGCAGACTGCCAGTCTGCCGTATCGCGGATTGGCAATCCGCAGGCGTCCGCCGACTGACAGTCGGCGAAACGGCAGATTACCAATCTGCGCTACAACCGGCCGCGCCAGGTCGGTAAGGAGCGTTTGTATCATTCTTTCAATTTCTTTTCTCCGTGGAACGTAACTCAACCGCCCGTTTCGAATCCCGGATACAAGGTCATGCCGCCGTCCACAAAAATGCTCGCGCCGTGGATGTAATCCGAATAATCCGACGCCAGCCAGATGGCCGCGTGCCCGATGTCGCTCGGTTCGCCGATGCGTTTGTACGGCACCAGCTTCATCAACTGGCGGTAAGCTTCCGGCGTGCTCCAGGCCGCGGTGTTGATGGGTGTACGGATGGCCCCGGGACAGATCGAATTCACCCGGATGCGCCAGGGCGCGACCTCCTGTGCGATACTTTTCATCATCAGCATCACGCCGCCTTTGCTCGCGGCGTAATTCACGTGCCCGGCCCAGGGAATGACTTCATGCACCGAGCTCATGCAAATGATTTTGCCGGCGGCGCAGGAAATTTCCGGGCGGACGCCGCGTCGTTTGAATTCCCGGATGGCTTCGCGTGCACAGAGAAATTGGCCGGTCAGATTCACGTTGATGACCAGTTGCCAGTCGGCCAGCGTCATGTTTTCGATGGGCGAATCCTTTTGCAGGCCGGCGTTGTTGACCAGAATATCAATGGTGCCGAATTTCTGGATCATCTTACGGAACATCGCCTGCACCTGGTCTTCAAAACTGATGTCGGCTTGATGGGCGTAGGCGTTAACGCCGTGACCGGTGATTTCCTTCACCGTTTCATCGGCCGCTTCGGGATGCGTGACATAATTGACGACGATGTCCGCGCCGGCCTGCGCGAGCGCTACGGCGACCGCCTGGCCGATGCCGGAATTGGCGCCGGTAACCAGCGCCTTTTGACCTCTCAAAACTTTGTTGATGGGGCAGGTGGGGATGAACGCCTGGGGCAGGTTTTCCTCCTGCAAATGTTGGCGCATCAATTGTTCGTGCGGTGGCATGGTGGAAGTGGGGCCGGTTAGTACTTTGATTTCGGACGTTTCGTTCATTTTCAACTCGCTTGTTGTTCCCCGTTTGCAAACCCGCTCGGATCGGGAAAAACCTCCTGTCAATATTCTGCCGTCGTTCCAACACCCGATGGCGAGAATGAAAGTCTGACAAGATGCGAATAGAAGGTGTTCAATCGTGGGACTCGCTTCACAGCGGGTAAAATTTGATTGGCTTGCCGAGTCGTAGCCTGCAGGGCGAAGGTTGGCCTGCCGAGTCGTAGCCCGCAGGGCGAAGACTGGTGCCGGTGGCGGGACTCGAACCCGCACGACTTTTTACGGTCCCAGGATTTTAAGTCCTGTGC
>Ga0335077_10011267_pt1 | contig 11163 bp, 9 predicted proteins | sample Lox_Sample_31_FD_207151 | JGI IMG/M metagenome (GOLD analysis project Ga0335077, IMG submission 207151) | Soil microbial communities from Loxahatchee National Wildlife Refuge, Florida, United States - Lox_Sample_3.1 | ecosystem: Environmental > Terrestrial > Soil > Wetlands | place: USA: Florida...
TCGCCGAGCAGGTTCGCGGCCGGTACCCGGACGTCGGTGAAGAACAGCTCCGAGGTGTCCTGTGCGTGCATGCCGAGCTTGTCGAGGTTCCGGCCGCGGCCGAAGCCGGCCATCTCGCGCTCGACCACGAGCAGGCTGATCCCGCGGTGCCCGGCGGCCGGATCGGTGCGCGCCACCACGATCACGAGGTCGCAGAGCTGCCCGTTGGAGATGAACGTCTTCTGCCCGTTCAGCACGTAGTGGTCGCCGTCGCGGACAGCGGTGCTGCGGATCCCCTGCAGGTCGCTGCCGACCTCGGGTTCGGTCATGGCGATGGCCGCGATGATCTCCCCCGAACAGTAGCCGGGCAGCCACCGTTCCCGCTGTTCCAGCGTGCACAGCCGGTCCAGGTACGGGCCGATCATGTCGTTGTGCAGCTGGAACATCGGCCCGCTGGCGCCGGCTCTGGCGAGTTCCTCGTTCAGGATCACGTAGTACCGGTAGTCGGGATCGCCGCCACCGCCGTACTTCTCGTCGATGTGGATGCCGAGCAGGCCGGCCCGGCCCGCCGCCAGCCACACGTCCCGAGACACGACTCCGTCCCGCTCCCACTGCTCGTGGTGGGGCCTGATCTCCTTCGCGATGAAGGCTCGCACCATGTCCCGGAACTCGTTGTGTTCCTGTGTGAAGATTTCCCGCCGCATCGACCGACCTCCCCCTGAATCGTACCTCGGGTTTATTGTGAAATAGTTACTTCGAAAGTACTCTTTCACGTATGAGCGGGAGTCTGGGTACCTGGAGCGCGGAGGCGGACAGGCGTGGGGAACGACGGGCGGATGAGGATGAAGGGGAAAGTGGAGGCCGGGACGCCAGGGAGCACGGGAGCTGGGACGCCGGGGGGTGGCGCCGCACCGGGGATGCCGGGGAATCCGGTCAGGTTGACCGATCCGAAGATGATGCGGGCGCTCGCGCATCCGGCGCGGATCGCGATCTGGATGCACATCGGGCTGCGCGGCTCGGTCACGGCGACCGAGTGCGCGGAGGTGGCTGGGCTCTCTCCCTCGGCGTGCAGCTACCACCTGCGGACGCTGGCCCGGTACGGGTTCATCGAGGAGGACCGGGCCGCCGCCGCGGACGGGCGGGAGCGGCCGTGGCGGGCGCGGCTGCTCGCCTTCACCATGGAAGACGGCCCGGACTCCACGCCGGCCGGGCGGGTGGCCGGGCGAGTGCTGGCGGAGAACCTGCGCGCTGGGGCGGAGGAGACACGCGCCCGCTACCTGGACCGTAAGTCCGAGTACCCAGCCGACTGGCAGGCCGCGTCCGGTGAGCTGTTCAGCGTCGCGCACGTGACACCCGAGGAACTGAACGAGCTGCGAGCCAAGGTGCTGGACGTCCTGACACCCTACGTGCGGCTGGACGAGGCCGACCGGTCGCCGGGGGCGCTGCCGGTTCGGATCATGCTGGACGTGTTCCCCTGGTTCCGGCCGGAGGAGGCGAACCGAGCGAGCCAAAGCGGCGCGGCGCCGACTGGACTGACGAGCGACACTCCCGTGAGCCAAAGGGCGCGGCATGGCCTGGACTGACGAGCGAGGAACGAGCGAGGAGGGAAGGCCGTGCGTCAAGAGCGACTGGAGGCGAGCGGGAAGATACCGAGCCGCCTGGGGTCGCTGAGGTCCGGGCCGCTGGGGGTGCGGAGCTTCCGGCTGCTGGCCGGGGGGCAGTTCACGTCGACGGTCGGCGACTACTGCTACGCGGTGGCGCTGCCCTGGCTCGTGCTGTCGAATGGGGGCGGGGCGGTCCTGCTGGGCACGGTGCTGGCCTGCTACGGGGTGCCGCGCACGGCGCTGATCCCGGTGGGCGGGGTGCTGGCCGACAAGGTCGGGCCGCGCACGGTCATGCTCGCGGCCGACGCCGGGCGGTGCGGAGCGCGGCGGCGTCCTGGACTGAGGAGCGACGAAGGAGCGACGAGGGAAGGCGGCGCAGTGCAGGGGGATGGGGAGGTGGGTGGGGCTCGGAGGCGAGCGGGACAAGCAGAGCGCCCCGGAGGCGAGCGGGAAGGTGGAGCCGGTGGGGTGAACAACGTTCCGTTCGGCCAAAAAGAAAAAGGGCCGCGGTGGAGTGCGGCGGGGACGTGCGGTACGGCGGGGCGAGGTGATAACGCGGCCCTAGGTTTAAGGCAGCACTGGGCTCACGCAAATAAGCGGCCCACTGGGGGTCGCCGTCGTGCTGAGCGCCCACCAGTCTCCAGTGGGCGCCACGTGGTACTGCTGGCAGGACCGCCAATGTCCAGCCGAGTTCATCGAGCAGGCGGTCGGCCTTGCGGTGATTGCAAATGGTGCAGGACGCGACGCAGTTCTCCCAGGCGTGCTGGCCGCCGCGGCTGCGAGGCACCACGTGGTCGATGGTTTCCGCACGGCGGCCGCAGTAGGCGCAGCGGTAGTTATCGCGGCGCATCAGCGCGGCCCTGGTCAGCGGCACCCGGTTGCGGTAGGGCACCCGGACGTAGCGGCTGAGCCTGATCACCGACGGCGTGGCCAGCACGACGGACGCCGCGTGCAGGACCGCTCCGTCGACGTCGTCGTGCACAACCTCGGCCTTGCCGCCGAGCACCAGGCACACGGCGCGGCGGAGGCCCACGGTTGTCAGCGGTTCAAACGTCACGTTGAGCAGCAGCACTCGTCGCACCGCACCTCCCGCTGGCGCCGTCTAGCAGAAGCCCCTGCTCCCAGTGTGTCGCCTGGTACACGCTTCTGCCACCTGATAAGCGTACAAGGTCGCCCGGCCCTTAAAGTGCGAGCATGAGCGGGACACGAGAGTCCGGGTATCCGGAGGCACGGCGGCAGGACCTGACCGAGGACATCTTCGGGCACCGGGTCAGCGACCCCTACCGGTGGATGGAGGACGCCGGCAGCGCCGAACGGGCTTCCTGGCTGAGGGAGGAGGCCGAGTTGTTCCGCGCGGAGCGGTCCACGTGGCCCGGGCGGGACCGGCTGACCGCACGGGTGGCCGAGTTGCTGCACGTCGGCTTCGTCGGGACGCCGGTCTGGCGCGGGGAGAGGTCGTTCTTCTCCAGGCGGGACCCGGGGCAGGAGCACGCCGTGCTGTGTACCTCGGCTGGTCCCGGGGCCCCGGCCGAGGTGCTCATCGACCCGATGGCCATCGACCCGTCCGGGCTGACCACGCTGGACGCCTGGCAGCCGGACAAGGAGGGGCGGCTGCTCGCCTACCAGCTGTCCGCCGGCGGCGACGAGGAATCCCTGCTGAGGGTGCTGGAGGTCAGGACGGGTTCGGTGGTGGACGGCCCGATCGACCGGTGCCGCTACTCGAACGTGGCCTGGCTGCCGGGCGGGAAGGCGTTCTACTACACGCGGCGGCTGCCGGCCGCTTCCGTCCCCGAGGGCGAGAGCCAGTACCACCGGCGGGTCTACCTGCACCAGCTCGGCACCTCTGCGGACGAGTCCGACGTGCTGATCTTTGGTTCGGGGCGAGACAAGACGGACTACTACTACGCCTCGGTGAGCCGGGACGGCCGCTGGCTGGCCGTCTCCGCGTCCCGGGGCACGGCGCCGCGCAACGACCTGTGGCTGGCCGACCTGTCGTCGTCTGACGCCGCGACGCCCGAGTTGCGGGTGGTGCAGGAAGGGGTGGACGCGCAGACCTCGGTGCGGGTCGGCCGGGACGGGCTCCTGTACCTGTTCACCGACCTTGGCGCCCCGCGGGCGCGGATCACGGTGGCCGACCCGGCTTCCGGCGACCTGGCTGACCCGGCGAGCTGGCGGGAGCTGATCGCCGAGGATCCCGAGGCGGTGCTGCGCGGGTACGCGATCCTGGACGGCCCGGAGCTGGCGCGGCCTTGCCTGGTGGCCAGCTGGACCAGGCACGCGCTGAGCGAGATCACCGTGCACGACCTGGCTACCGGTACTCTTGCGGGCCGTGTTCCGCTGCCCGGCCTGGGCACCGCGGGCGGGCTGGTCGAACGGCCCGAGGGCGGGCACGAGGCGTGGTTCGGGTACACGGACTACACCACGCCGTCGCTGGTGCTGCGGTTCGACGCCCGGTCCTCCTCGACGGGGGTGTGGGCTTCCGCGCCGGGCGCGATCGAGGTCCCGGCGGTGACGGCGCGGCAGGTGACGTACCGGTCGTCGGACGGAACGCCGGTGCGGATGCTGGTTCTGGGCGCTCCGGGTACGGCTGGGGGGCCGCGGCCGGCGCTGCTGACCGGATACGGCGGGTTCGACATCAGCCTCACGCCCGCGTACTCGCCGTCCGCACTGGCCTGGGTGGAGGCGGGCGGTGTGTACGCGGTGGCCAACCTGCGCGGCGGCAGCGAGGAGGGCGAGGAATGGCACCGGGCCGGCATGCTGGAGCACAAGCAGAACGTGTTCGACGATTTCCGGTGTGCCGCACAGGCCCTGATCGCCGACGGGTGGACGACGGCCGGGCGGCTGGCCATCTCCGGCGGGTCGAACGGCGGGCTGCTGGTCGGGGCGGCCGTGGTGCAGCAGCCTTCGCTTTACGCCGCCGTGGTGTGCTCCGCGCCGTTGCTGGACATGGTGCGGTATGAGCGGTTCGGCCTGGGGCAGACGTGGAACGTCGAGTACGGCACGGCGGAGGACCCCACGCAGCTCGGGTGGCTGCTGTCGTATTCGCCGTACCATCACGTGGTGCCGGGGACGGCCTACCCGGCGGTGCTGTTCACCGTGTTCACCAGCGACACCCGGGTCGATCCGGTGCACGCGTACAAGATGTGCGCGGCGCTGCAGTACACCACGTCGTCCGGGTCGTCGCGGCCCGTGCTTTTGCGGGCGGAAGACCAGGTGGGGCACGGGGCACGGGCGGTGAGCCGTTCGGCCGAGCTGGCCGGGGACACGCTCGCGTTCGCGGCGCGCTACACCGGATTGACGGTGGAGTAACCGCTTCAGCCTGCGGAGGGAGTTCTGTGTTTCATGGCACCGTCCCGGTCGGTGAGTCGGGCGCGCTGGCCGGGAGTTGCGGCGATAATCCTGGCATTGCCTGCCGTCTGACCTGGGACATCACCCACAGCGCGAGCGCGGCGCAGGTGGTCCGGGTGTACCTGGCCGGCCCGGTCAGCCAGGCGCTGCGGATCTTGTTCGTCATCGTGGTCGCGCTGTTCGTCCGGGCCGTGGCCCATCGGGTGATCAACCGGCTCACCGAACGAGCCGCGACCGCCACGCTGCCGGTCGCGCCCGCCATCCGCTCGCGCCGCGCCTCGGCGGCCCCGGCCGGTGCGGCAGGCCCGCCGGGTGCGGCGGGTCCGGCGGGTCCGGCGATCGAGGTGGCGGCGGCCGGCACGGAGCGCCGCGAGCAACGCGCCCGGGCGCTCGGCTCGATCTTGCGCAGCGGGGTGTCGATCCTGGTGTTCGGCATCGCGGCGCTGACGATCCTCGGGGACCTCGGCGTCAACCTGACGCCGCTGCTGCTGTCGACGACGGTGCTCGGGGTGGCCCTGGGGTTCGGGGCGCAGAACCTGGTGCGCGACTACCTGGCGGGCATCTTGATGCTGGTGGAGGACCACTACGGGGTCGGAGACACGATCAACGTCAAGAACGCGACCGGGACGGTGGAGGCGATGACGCTGCTCACCACCCGGCTGCGGGACGTCAACGGGGTGGTCTGGCACATCAGGAACGGCACCATCGAGAGCGTGGGCAACGAGTCGCAGGGCTGGTCCCGGGCCGTCATCGACTACCCGGTCCCGTACGGGGAGGACCTGGCCCGCATCCGGGCGCTGATGGAGCAGGCCGCGGGTTCGCTGTTCCGGGAACGCGGCTGGCGCCAGCTCATGCTGGAGAAGCCGGAGGTGTGGGGGGCCCAGGAGCTGTCCAGCAAGGAAGTGACCATGCGCATCGTGGCCAAGACCGCTCCCATGCGGCAGTGGGAGGTCGCCCGCGAGCTGCGGGCCCGGGTCAAGGCGGCACTGGACGCGGCGGGAGTGGCCCCGGCCGGCCCGGACACCATCGTGATCACGGCGCCACCCGAAGGTGCCCCGGTAGGCGCGATGGAGCCTCTGGCCTCTGCGGCGGAGCCGCAGGCGGGTGCGGTGGAGCCGCCGGCGGATTCGGGGTCGGCGGCGGGATCGACGGCGTCGGGGTTGACGGCGTCGGGGTTGACGGCGGACGATCCGGGCGAGCCCGCCCCGTAAGCTGGCAGTCATGAGCCAGCCGACCAGCTTCTATGAGGCGGTGGGCGGGGAAGAGACGTTCCGCCGCCTGGTCCACCGGTTCTATCAGGGCGTCGCGGAGGATCCCGTGCTGCGGCCGGTGTACCCGGCCCGGGATCTCGGTCCGGCCGAGGAGCACCTGCGGCTGTTCCTCGTGCAGTACTGGGGCGGGCCGCAGACCTACAACGAGCTGCGCGGGCATCCGCGGCTGCGGATGCGCCACGCCCGGTTCGCGATCGGCGAGGCCGAGCGGGACGCGTGGCTGCGCCACATGCGGGAGGCGCTGGACGAGCTGGACCTGGACGAGGCGCACGACGCGCAACTCTGGGACTACCTGGTGATGGCCGCGCACAGCTTGGTCAACGTCGAACCCGCCCACGGACACGGCGACCTCGGTCTCACTCCGGCCTGACGCGGCTTACGCGGCCGGTGACCTGCGGCCCTGGGGCGACTTGATATGACCGGAGCTGCACGCTCTTGGCCGTGATCTTGGTCCGGCCCGGGACGAACTGGCGGCCGGTCCACTTCCAGAGGGTAGTGGCGCGCCCGGTGGGGCAGCAGGTGAAGTCGGCGGAATTGTAAAAGTACTCGGTGACGGCAACGTGGCCGGTGGTGTCGATGCGATCGACGACGATGTAGGGAATGTGCACCATCGCGCTGGTCCTGTGCTGAGGGGTTAGGGTCCCGAGCAGGTGCGCGTGGCCGCCGGGGCTGTCGAACACCATGATGCCCTCGGCCCTTTCCCCGTCCGCCGTGCCGCCCGTGTTGTCACACCAGACCTGGAGGGCGGCGACCCGCAGGCCATGGCCAAGATAACCACGTTTGACGGTGAGCATCAGAACGTCGATCGGGATGCCGAAGCCGCTGTGGCGCACCATGGCCTGGCCATTGTGCAGCTGAATCGGGCCGTTGACCCGGCAGAGCTGGCCGGGGATCTTGACGTCGCCCCAGTTCACGCTCTGCGCGCCGGGCGCGCCGGCGGTTTGCGCGGACGCGGCCGGGGAGGCCAGGACGAAACCGCTGGTGGCGGTCAGCGCCGCCATCGCCGCCACGGACGACACGATGAGCCTGATGTTCTTCACGGGCCCGCTCCCTGGCTATGTCCGGTGCCGCGCCTGGCTGAGCTGTGCTCGGCGATTCATTGTGGCGGCAGTTTGCCCTCCCTGAATAAGGAGGCGCACGGTGCGCGGAAAATACGCTCCATTGGTCGGCTCGGCGCTACCCGCGCGTAGGGTCGGCGGCATGGCCGAGGTAAGACCGTCCAGGAGCTTCGGGCGTTCTTCCGGCTGGTCAGGGAGTAGAACTCGCCGACTGCTGGCGCGCCGGGTATGACTGGCGCGCGCCGGTTTGGCTAGCCGCGGGTGAGCTTGCGGTAGGTGACGCGGTGGGGGCGGGCGGCTTCGGCGCCGAGCCGGTCGATCTTGTTCTTCTCGTAGGCATCGAAGTTGCCCTCGAACCAGAACCAGTTCGCGCCGCCCTCCCAGGCCAGGATGTGGGTGGCCACCCGGTCCAGGAACCAGCGGTCGTGGCTGGTGATGACCGCGCAGCCGGGGAACTCCAGCAGTGCGTTCTCCAGGCTCGCGAGCGTCTCGACGTCCAGGTCGTTGGTCGGCTCGTCAAGCAGGAGCAGGTTGCCGCCCTGCTTGAGGGTAAGGGCCAGGTTCATCCGGTTCCGTTCGCCGCCGGACATGACGGCGGCCGGCTTCTGCTGGTCGGCGCCCTTGAACCCGAACGCGGCCACGTACGCGCGGCTGGGGATCTCGATGGTGCCGACGCGGATGTGCGCCTCGCCGTCCGAGATCACCTCCCACACGTTCTTGTTCGGGTCGATCCGGGCCCGGTCCTGGTCCACGTAGGAGATACGGACGGTCTCGCCGATCCGGATCGTGCCCTCGTCTGGCTTCTCCTCGCCCACGACCATCTTGAACAGGGTGGTCTTGCCGACGCCGTTCGGGCCGAGAACGCCGACGATGCCGTTGCGGGGCAGGCTGAAGGAGAGGTTCTCGAACAGACACCGGTCGCCGAAGCCCTTGACCAGGTTGCTGACCTCGACCACCACGCTGCCCAGGCGCGGGCCCGGCGGGATCTGGATCTCCTCGAAGTCCAGCCTGCGGTTCTTGTCGGCCTCGGCGGCCATCTCCTCGTAGCGCTGCAGCCTGGCCTTGCTCTTGGCCTGGCGTGCCCTGGGGCTGGAGCGGACCCACTCGAGCTCGTCCTCCAGGCGCTTGCGCCGCTTGACGTCCTTGGCGCCTTCGACCTTGATCCGGGCCGCCTTGGTCTCCAGGTAGGTGGAGTAGTTGCCCTCGTAGGGATACGCGTGGCCGCGGTCGAGCTCGAGGATCCACTGGGCCACGTCGTCCAGGAAGTACCGGTCGTGGGTGACCGCGACGACGGTGCCCGGGTACTTCTCCAGGTGCTGCTCCAGCCATTGCACGCTCTCCGCGTCCAGGTGGTTGGTGGGCTCGTCGAGCAGCAGCAGGTCGGGCTGGGACAGCAGCAGCCGGCACAGCGCCACCCGGCGCTTCTCCCCGCCGGACAGGCTGGCGACGTCCGCGTCCGGCGGCGGGCAGCGCAGCGCGTCCATGGCCTGCTCGACCTGGCTGTCCACGTCCCAGGCGTCCTTATGGTCGAGCAGCTCCTGCAGGCGGCCCATCTCCTCGAGCAGCTCGTCGGAGTAGTCGGTCGCCATCTTCTCGGCGATCTGGTTGTACTGCTCGAGGAGCTTCTTGGTCTCGCCCACGCCGTCCTCGACGTTGCCGAGCACCGTCTTGGTCTCGTCGAGCTGGGGCTCCTGGGCGAGCAGGCCCACGGTGTAGCCGGGCATCAGGCGCGCTTCGCCGTTTGACGGCTGCTCCAGGCCGGCCATCATCCGCAGCAGGGTCGACTTGCCCGTGCCGTTCGGGCCCACGACGCCGATCTTCGCGCCGGGCAGGAACGCCAGCGTGACATTGTCGAGGATGACCTTGTCGCCGTGCGCCTTGCGCACGCCTCGCATCTGATAGATGAACTCCGGCATTTAACATCCTAGCTTTTGTTGCAGGTCAGCGGCCCGCGATGCTCGTCTCGGTCAGAGTAAAGTCAGGGAAGGCTGCAAGTCATGGCTCCAGCGGTCAACGGCAGCGGCACTATCTTCAAGAAGTGCGACAGGTCTAACCACCGTCCCGACTCGAACAAGGGCTGCGCGTCTTCCACATGTCAGCATACGTGCGATACCCCGGAGCGCTGCGCTCATGCCTGGACGCTCCGCTACTGGGTGAACGGCAAGCAGGTCGAGAGGTCGTTCAGGGACAAGCAGCACCCCACAACGCGGCGGGTCGAGTACGGAAGCGACGGCGACTCCAAGCTGATCTCCTACACGAACGCCGCGGCGATGAACGCCGAGGGCGTGGGGTTCATCGCGCCGCTGGCCGCATCGCGGGTCCCGGCCGGGCTGTTCGCCGCGCTGCCAGCGGGGGCCGGCACGGCGGTGGACTACGCCCCCGCGCGCGATGCCAGGAAGCCCGCCGCCGCCGGCGGCAGCTACCGGGTGCTCGAAGACGGCGGGATGGACCCGCACGGCCCGCGCAAGACCGACCCGCCAGTGCACCTGCGCCGGATCCTGGTGTACTCCCCGGCCCGCGCCGAAGGAGCGGCCAAAGCCCGCGCCCGCAAACTCGCCACGGCCGCTGAGGAGCTGGGCCGGCTGGTGCGCACTGCCGGAACCCGGTTTCACCCCACCATAGACGCGGTCGCCGCCCGCGCCAGCACGATCGCCGCCAAGCGCCGCGTGGGGACCCTCCTGCGCACCGTGATCAGCTGCGACGCCGGCGGCAAACCAGTCCTGTCCTGGCATTTCGACCACGCCAAGCGGCAAGTAAAAGCCCAGGTCAAAGGTTAAAACCTAGGCTGAGGGCCATGCCGGTCGCCACCAGCGGTTCGTCAAGCGGTGCTCGTTCTCCCCGATGGTGGCTCATCCGGTTCCTCCGGGTCTTCCGGGGGGTCGGCCTGTGCCGGGGCCGCCTGACGGCGCAGGACCTCCACCAGGGCCACGGCCTGGCTGACTGCGGCCTCCCACCGTTCCCATATCCGCTGCAGCGGCTCGCGCGGGCTCACGGCCGCCGCTCCCGCAGCGCGTCGGCCAGCTCGCTGAACCTGGCCGCTGCTTCCTCCAGGGCGTCCGCTGCGGCGTCACGGGCTTTGCGGAGCTGGTCGTCGGTCATAGTGCGGGACGGGCTGGTCCGGGCCTGCTCCTCCAGGGCGTCCAGCTCGGCGGTGGTGGGCAGCCGGGCCATCCGCTCGCGGGCCTCATCAAGCGGATCCCCAGCCCACCGGCGCACGCCGTTGGCGGGGGGGAGCCGCTCGGGGGCGAAGATCCGCAGGTACAGGTAGCGGATCGGCCAGCGAGGGACGACGCCGGCCTCCCAGCGGCGGATCTCCCCGGCCAGCACGTCCGTGGCAGGCAGGCTCCCGGCCGGGCCGGCGGCGGCACGGAGTTCCTTTGCCATCTCCGTCACGTCCCAGTGGCGGGACATGCGCCAGCGGCGCAGTGTCTCGCCAGTCACGCCAGTCCATGGCATCGCGTACCTCGCATTACCCGCTAGGGTGCTCCCGTCACAAAGTGTTCCGGAGTGCCCGCGTCTGCTCCTCCGGAATCAGCATGCCACGGGATAGACATCATGTGAACTCGGAAACACGAATCGCGAATAAGTGGGGGAACCGCAATGACTGCGAACGCCAGCCGCCAGGGCGGAGAAGATGCTGATCCTGGGCCTCGACAGGCTACTAGGACCCTAGGGGAGCCAGAGGTATTTTCTTACTTCCGGGCCGTGTGTGCTGTTTCCGTTTTGTGAAAAGTGGCCGGTCGGCATCTCCGTATTGGTTTTAAGCGGTGCCTTTGTTCTCCCCGACGCTGGCATTCCGGAGGAGAACATCGAGGCCAGTCAAGGAGGAGTTGTTAGATGCGAGGCAATGCAGAGGTAATGGCAACCCTCATCCAGCAGCCCCCCGCTCTCCCGGCAGTCAGC
>Ga0335077_10011268_pt1 | contig 11162 bp, 7 predicted proteins | sample Lox_Sample_31_FD_207151 | JGI IMG/M metagenome (GOLD analysis project Ga0335077, IMG submission 207151) | Soil microbial communities from Loxahatchee National Wildlife Refuge, Florida, United States - Lox_Sample_3.1 | ecosystem: Environmental > Terrestrial > Soil > Wetlands | place: USA: Florida...
ATCGCTGACTCCGTCGAAGGAGGCAGGTCTGGCCGCGGGCGGACCAGCGTGCATTCCTACCTCGAGAACGGCCGCAGTCCATGGCGGGCGGTTGCTGAGCGACTCAATCTGCATGTTCTCGATGAAGATGCTGTCCGTACGGACCCAATTGTGCGTTCGTATCGTGCGGTCGAGCATCTCGGAATTTCCAACCCGGCTGTAATCCGGTTGGGTATTAGTCACAAGGGGAGTCTTGGTCCAGTGCTCCAGTTGCGTTTCCATCATGCGCATCCAGGTCCGCTCCGCTGTTGCATAATCCGGGAACGGGTTGCTCGTAAACGGCCAGGTATGGCCTTCCCCCCAGAACCCGTACATGAACGTGTCGATGAACTCGATCTGTGGATTCCCATTCAATTCCGCGGCCAGTAGGGCGTTGAGTTCCTGGAAAGCTTCCTGGAACGCGGGATGATCGTAGCGAGGCTCCGAGAACGTCGTCTTCCCGTTGCGATTCCACTGGCCGCCTTCCAGCTTTACCATCGGCACCTTTTCCAGGACAAAATCCGGCAACGCCTCTTCGCGATAGTCCGGTGCTCTCATCTGGATGCGGAAGGCGACGCGCTTGTTGTGCTGGCGTGCCAGATCCAGAGTCTGCTTCCAGTACTCCGGAAAATTCAGCCGGCCGCGTTGCTGCTGGACCTCGCGCCAAGTTGGACGGATATACAGCTTCTGCCCCAGCGGCAGACGCACCAGCTCTTCAATGGCCTTGGGTTTGTCATCCCCAAGAATCTCGGCGGTGCCCGAATCCGCGGCAATGTACGTGATCAGGCCCCTGCCATAGTTCGGTACCACTTGCTCCGCGGCAGTCGTGGTCATCACCACGTCCCCACCGGGATACAGATCTTCGGGAGCGTATTCCGGAAACGGTCCTTGGTTGAGCCGGTCTTTCACCTCCGGGCCAGAACCAAAATCGTACTTGTCCCAGTTGTGGGCAACGACGCGCGCCGCGGACTCTTTCACGGTCAGCGGAGCGGCCAGCCCCGCCAGAGTCATGGCCTTAAATAATTCCCTTCGGTTCATAGATGGCGTTCTCCTGTTTCCAATCTCAGGCACGGAGTTAGCCTCGTCCCAGGTTTCGCCGCAAGGTGAGCGAACCGTCCGGGTTGGTCTTCTGGTGACAGGCCCATCGAACCGGGTGCAGCACGCCCTTCACTTCAATCTCCGCCTTGAGCAGGAGGCCTTCCCACTTGGTGCCCTTCGGCAGCGGAAGCTGGGCTTGCCGAATCTTGCCGGGTAACGGATATCCCGGATCCAGTCCGCCGCCCACGTTGATCTTTCCGTCTTCGCTCGTGACCGAGATCCGCAAGATTCCGGGAACTCCGGCAACGCCGTCGTTGGCCAACCCGATGATCAGACCTGGATTGTCGCCTTCATAAGACCACACAAAGGATGGGCGCACATTGTAGCCAAGCCGGCGGTTAGCCTGATCGAGCATCTTGGGGAACTGGCGATAGTAATCCATGATCCCCGCAGCGCTGATCTTGTGGAAGTTCCACAGCGAAAAGTAATTCGCTCCCACGTCCATCACATGCTGGATGATGTTGTCGTTCGCGGTCACGCCTTCGTGGACACGAAGCGAATTCGGAGAGCCATCCGAAGTTCCGACCTCCAGAATCGCCGCCAGCCATGGCGGGCGATTGCTGATCGATTCAATCTGCATGTTCTCGATGAAGATCGTGTCGGTGCGGAGCCAGTTGTGCGTGCGCACTGAGCGGTCGAGCATCTCGGAATTCCCAACCCGGCTGAAATCCGGCTGGGTGTTGGTGACCAGTGGAGTCTTGGTCCAGTGCTCCAGTTGCGTTTCCATCATGCGCATCCAGGTCCGCTCGGCCGTTGCGTAGTCCGGGAATGGGGTGTTCTTAAAAGGCCAGGTGTGGCCCTCGCCCCAGAACCCGTACATGAACGTGTCCATGAACTCGACCTGCGGATGGCCATTCAACTCGGCTGCAAGCAAGGCATTGAGTTCCGCGAAAGCTTCCTGAAAGTAAGGATGGTCGTAGCGCGGTTCTTGAAAACCTTCCGGATGCGCAGTCTTGCGCCATTCCCCTTCGAGCTTGACCATCGGCACCTTTTCCAGAACAAAGTCCGGCAGGGCCTCCTCCCGGTAATCCGGCGCTCTCATCTGAATTCGGAAAGCGACTTGTTTGTTGTACTGCTTAGCCAGCTCGAAAACCTGTTTCCAATACTCGGGAAAATTCAACCGGCCGCGGCGCTGCTGGATCTCGCGCCATGTGGGGCGGATGTAAAGCTTCTGCCCCAGCGGCATCCGCACCAACTCCTCGATGCCTTTTGCTTTGTCGTCTCCAAGTATCTCGGCAGTCCCCATATCCGCGGCGATATAGGTGATCAGACCCCTGCCGTAATTCGGCACGACGTCATCGGAAGCCGTGGCAGCCATCACCACGTTACCTCCTGGGTACAGATCCTCGGGAGGGTACTCTGGAAAAGGTCCCTGGTTGAGGCGGCCTTTCACCGCCGGACCAGAGCCGAAATCGTACTTGTCCCAGTTGTGGGCTACGACGTGCCCAGCGGACTCCCTCACCGTCAATGGGGCCGCCAGCCCTGCAAGAGCCGCGGTCTTAAAGAAGGCCCTTCGCTTCATATAATTGGTCTCTCCTATTGGTTAGCAGTTCACGGCCGGCAGGGCGCATCCCCTAGCCGGGGTGGGCGGTGCCCTTGAAGCGGTCTCCTGTCAGGCCTTTTCAACTGCTACGCTCCGGCCACGTATCAAGGCGGCAGTCGGCGCCGTGACACGTGAGACGCCGTACGCGATTCCCGCCGATTGAGAATACAAAGAAACCGAAAGGATTGCAAATATTTAGAAACTTTTTAGGCGAGACGATGGACCTCTGGGAAGCTCATCAGTTCGACATGCCCGAGAGCGCTCATCGTTCGCAGACCTTCGGCGGTCACGCCTCCAAGCCCGCCAGCCGAGTCAGAAGGAAAACGAACTATGCAACATGGATCCGCATGGTCGTGTTGGTCACGCCTCGTGAATGGCGCGGGCCACGCGGTTTGCCGAACGAGTGGCCGCTTCTTGGCCCCAACTCAGATTGTCACAGTAGGCTCCCGCAAAAAAGACCGGACCCACCGGTTCGATGGCCGCCGGCCAGAATTTCCGCAGCTCGCCGGGTTGGTAATTCTTGGCCTCACATGTCATGGCCCACGGGTCGCGCGACCAATCGAGCACCATCGCGTGTTCGATGTCTTCGGATTTGCCGGGATAATATCGCCGGAACACGGAGAGCGCCTGGTTGGCTTTTAGGCTTCCTTGTGCCGTGCCGATGAGCAATCCGCGCTCCGTGGGAACATCGTCTCCCATAGCCCAAACAGAGTCGAACGACCGGTCATGGAAGTCCATACTGGGACTGAGACCGTCGCGTTTCCAGAACTTGGTTCGCGATTGAAAAATCGGCCGCGACTCCACCGTATAAGGCATATTCTGGATCGCGAACTGCTTCGCCTCGAGCCACTCGGGTGTGACCGGAATCTGGCGCAGCATCACCGCAGACATACAGCAGACCAGGTAATCGCCCTCCAGTTTCTTCTCTTGCCCCAGTTCACGATACGTGATCCTGACACCACCGTCGCCGCGGTGAATGGCGGTTATGGGGCAGTTCTTGCGAACACGGTCACCCAGCTTCTCGGCGAAGGTATCGGGCAGGACCTGATTCCCTCCCTTTAGACGATAGACTTCCCGGGGCCACAGCGGCACACCGCGTACTCTCAGAATCGCCGCCTTCCAGATGACATGGAGGGCGGAGTTTTCGGAATCGCCGATCCAGTCAATGGCCGCCGGTGACGCCCCTTCCTTCTTCAATAGCTGGGCGACAGACACTCCATCCAGGGCATCCAAACCAATGCCAAAGGGCTGGTACTCGTCGTGGAAGCTGTCCATGTAGGGACCGAAGTATAGGTTCGGTAACTCCCACCACTCGCGCCGGGTCAAGAATTCGACCTCACGCCGGTTAAAGCCAAACTCCGCCAGAACTTTGCGATCGCGGAGCTGCTGTTCCGTAAACATCCGGCCATTAAACCACTGCAACAGGCTGTCGAGATGGGGATAACGGAGAGCGGTGAGATTGAATTCCTTCACGTAGCCCCAATACAGGTCGTACCCCGGCCTGGTAAAGTGCTGTGCGCCGCCGTCGGCGTAGAGGCCGTCCGCCAGACCCTCGCGCACGGTGCGAACGTGCCCTCCGGTTTGACCCGAGGCTTCGAGCACGGTTACTTCATGGCCGCGCTTCATCAATTCATAGGCACAACATAAGCCCGCCAAACCACCTCCTCCCACGATCACCCGCTTGGGAGTTCGCGCCATGGCCCGGTGGAACGGATGAGAAACATCCGTGAGGAGCGCGGCAAGTTTCAGCGCATCACGACGGCGCATGCTCGGCTATTCTAGCATTGCGAACCCTATCAATCGTTGTCGATTGCTTACGATCATAGGAGAGCCGCCGGAATTCTGAGGACTGGACGTAGCCGGTCGGAGAATTGGGCGCACCGGGCGAAGCACAGCCGAAACGGGCTTTGTCGCGAACGGTTTGAGGCACGCTAAACCACTGTACGTTAGCTGTCGTTTGCCTTCAATTGCCGAACTCTCGCGACTCCTTCGGCGCCTGATACCCTTGTCCGAAAATATGCGATAGTAGGGGCGGGCATTTTGCCCCAAAATTTTCCCCGCTATGACGAGTGAAAGAAGGTCCCAGAAAATCACTGCAATTCTCTTGACTAGCCTGAGGCCGCATGGGTAGCAAACGAGTGCGCTTGCTTTGCGAAGAGCGCAGAAGAGAAACCCTCAAAGTTCTTGAGGAACAAAGGCGCGTCACGGTCGAAGGGCTTGCAGACCGCTTTCAAGTGTCCGCAGTGACCATTCGTTCGGATCTAGAACATCTGGCGTCCGAAGGGCTCCTGGTCCGGTCGCATGGCGGGGCTATCCTGCCGCTGGGTCCGCAAACGGACTACCCGCTGCAGGTCAAAAGGACGCTGCATCGCGCGGAGAAGATCCGTATCGGCTGCGCGGCTGCTCGGTTGATCCGGCCCGGTCAGACCGTGATTCTCGATTCTGGTACAACGACGGTGGAGGTGGCGCGGGCCATCAAGAAAACCAACGCCGACGCGCTTACAGTCATTACGCACGCTCTGAACATCGCGCAGGAGCTCCTGGATGCGCCGAATATCTCGGTGATCATGATCGGCGGCGTGCTGCGCCATGTCTCGGGCTCGCTCGTAGGACCCCAGGCCGAGCGCATGATGAGCGAGCTTCATGCCCACCACTTCTTTCTCGCGGTTGATGGATTCGATCCGCAGGTCGGACCTTCCACCCCGGATGTGCTAGAAGCGCAATTGGATGGCGTGATGATGCGCATGGCAAACGAAGTAACCGTGGTCACGGACGCGACCAAGTTTGGCCGACGGAGCATGTCCATCATTGGGGATATCGGGTGCGTCCACCGCGTCATCACCGACAACCGGGTCAGCGAGGACATGGTTTGCCAGATCCGCAAGATCGGCATCGAGGTACTGATTGTCTGAGGGCCCGTTCGGCGGTTGCGGATGAATCTGCCGATACCCCCGGCTCTTCAGCGTGCATGGCTTGCTGCTTCTACTGCTTCGCGCGATGCGTCTCAAACCAACAGCAAGGCACTCGCCCCTGCTGCTCCCAGGAGGTCGTGGGATAATCTGACGCCCACCTCACGTATGGCGACACGGAACAAGAGATTAGGATTCGGTGGTTCGGGCAGCCAATCGCGTGGGTGACGTACCGGGTCCAACGAGGCCAATCAGCTCCTTGTAATGCGCAATCCAGCCACTCTCGGGCACAAAGCCGTGCTGGGGCGAGATCCACTTCTGGATTTCCTGGCCGGTAACGGGTGGCTGGATGGGTGGGCTCCTTGCAGTATCGACGACAGCGATTCCTGGCGATATTGAGACGCTGACGGATCCCCAAGCGGCTCTCATTGACCTCGCCAGGAGGTCCCGTCACAAAGTAATTCGCGAACGAATCGTGCCCGGAGCGGGAAGTACCGCACGCCAAGGACGCGACTACAACGGCTGCCTCGTTGACTCCCATCATTCAACCCGATCTGGAGGCGCTAGTGAATCCCTCCGAAGGCGTGACGCTTTCAGTTTGGTTGCTGGCTGGTCCGCGCAAATGGCAGACTTGACCTGTACGCGCTCAGGCTCCATCGCGAGCTGAGTTATTGTGGAGTTTGGGCCCGGCGCTTCTCGGAAGCAACAGCCCAAGCTGGGTTCGGGCGACGGCCTGTCCGGACGTCGGATAGCGCGCCTTTTGGAAGCGCCTGCGGAGTCCGTGACCGGCAGGCGGCGGCGCATGTAATGGGAAAGGAGAGTAATCGCTTGATTCCCAGGGCGGATCTGAAGGCGCAGTATCACAGTATCAAAGCAGAGATTGACGCGGCGCTGGAACGCACGCTGGAGACCAGCCAGTTCATACTGGGTTGCGAAGTGGCGGCTTTTGAGGAAGAGTTTGCCGCCCGCTGCCACGCCTCCTATGCCATCGGCGTGAACAGTGGAACCAGCGCGCTGCATCTGGCCCTGATCGCGGCGGGAATCGGTCCCGGCGACGAGGTTATTACCGTGCCATTCACCTTTGTGGCGACGGTGGCGGCGATCGATTACGCCGGCGCCCGGCCGGTCTTCGTGGACATAGAACCTGTCAGCTACACGATGGACGTTGTAAGAGTCGAAGCGGCGATCACACCGCGGACGAAAGCCATCCTGCCGGTGCATCTTTACGGACACCCGGCGGACATGGATCCCATCATGGAAATAGCCCGGCGTCACAATCTGCTGGTCATCGAGGATGCCGCCCAGGCCCACGCGGCTGAATACAAGGGCCGGCGGGCCGGCAGCATAGGCGATCTGGGCTGCTTCAGTTTTTATCCCACGAAAAATCTGGGCGCTTACGGCGAGGGCGGCGCCGTGGTCACCAACGATGCAGACTATGCGAAAACCATTCGCCTGCTGCGGGACTGGGGTCAGGAAAAACGCTACCATCACGCGCTGAAAGGCTACAACTATCGCATGGAGGGTTTTCAGGGAGCCATACTACGGGTAAAGCTGCGCCACCTGGAAGCCTGGACCGAAGCCCGCCGCGCTCATGCCCGGATGTATGACAGGCTGCTGGCCGGCAGCGGCATTGAGGCACCCGTGTCCAGGCCTGATGCACGCCATGTTTATTGTGTGTACGCGGTGCGCACTCCGCACCGGGACGCGGTGCGAGCGGCGCTGGCCGAACGGGACATTCAAAGCGCGGTGCATTATCCGGTTCCCATCCACCTGATGGATGCCTGGGCCGATCTTGGCTACACCAGAGGCGATTTTCCGGTTGCTGAACAGATGGCGCAACAAGAGTTGAGCTTGCCCATGTACCCCGAATTGACGCCCGCCCAGATGGAAAGCGTGGTCTTGGCGGCCCGCGAGTCCTGCCAGGCGAGGCAAGCCTGAATCAGGCCCCCCGCACCACGGCTTCTTCGCCAAGCATCTTGCGCTGGTACCAGGAGATGGTTCTGGCCAGGCCGTCTCTCAGTGAGATGCTTGCCCGAAATCCAAAGAACCGCTCGGCTCGCGCGGTATCGAGCCGGCGCCGCGGCTGCCCGTTGGGCTGCGAATTATCCCAGACAATCTCGCCTTCATAGCCGCACAATCGCGCGATCACCGTGGCCAGATCATGAATCGAGATTTCCTCGCCGCTCCCCAGATTTACAGGTTCCAGGCCGTCGTAGCGCTGCGCGGCCAGCGCGAAGCCGCGCGCCGCATCTTCCACAAAGAGAAACTCGCGTGTGGCGGAGCCGTCGCCCCAGCAAGCCACGGTCCGCGCGCCGCTCTTTTTCGCCTCGAGAAATTTCCGGATCAGCGCTGGAATCACGTGCGAGGAATTCGATTCGAAATGATCGCCCGGCCCATACAGATTCGCCGGCAGCAGATAAATGGCGTTCATCCCGTATTGCCGCCGGTACGCCTGGCACTGCACCAGCAGCGCTTTCTTGGCAATCCCGTACGGCGCGTTTGTGCTCTCGGGATATCCGTCCCACAAGGACTCTTCGCGGAAGGGCAGGGGAGTGACCTTGGGGTAGGCGCAGACCGTGCCCGCCACGATGGTTTTTGTTACGCCGTACCGGCGGGCATATTCGATCAACTGAATCCCCAGGATGGCGTTCTCGTAGAAAAAGCGGCCGGGGTTTTCTCGATTTGCGCCAATGCCGCCGACCACCGCCGCCAGGTGAAACAGGACTTCCGGCTGTGCCCGGGCGAACATGCGCTCCATTCCATCCGCAGTGGTGAGATCGTAATCGGCGCGCCGGGGGACAAAGATCTGTGTGCAGCCCAGCCGGCGGAGATGCGCCACGAGCGCACTGCCCAGGAAACCAGCGCCCCCCGTTACGCAGATCCGCTTTTTCGACAGGTCCAGCACCGCTTTCAAAAGGCCGTTCTGGCGATTACTTGAGGCTGGCCGGTTATCTGCCGCCTGAGCTGTTCTACCTCCCGATCCACCATCAGCCGCACCAGCTCCTGAAACCCCATGCGGTGATGCCAGTTCAAAACGCGCCGGGCTTTCGCCGGATCGGCGCATAACGCATCCACTTCTGCCGGCCGGAAATAGCGCGCATCAAAGCGCACATGCTTGCGCCAGTCGAGGCCCGCATGGCAAAAAGCCTCTTCCACAAACTCGCGGACCGAATGCGTCTCGCCCGTGCCAATCACGAAATCATCCGCCCGGTCGTGTTGCAGCATCATCCACATGGCTTCCACGTACTCTTTGGCGTAGCCCCAATCCCGGCGCGCATCCAGATTGCCCAGATACACGCTGTCCTCGAGACCTAGCTTGATTTGGGCAACCGCCCGCGCAATCTTGCGCGTCACGAAGGTCTCCCCCCGGCGCGGCGATTCGTGGTTGAACAGAATGCCGCAGCAGGCGAACATGTCGTAGCTTTCGCGGTAGTTCACCGTGCAGGAATGCGCGAACAGCTTTGCGCAGGCATACGGGCTGCGGGGATGAAAGGGGGTTTCTTCGCTCTGCGGGGCGGGCGCCGAGCCGAACATCTCGCTCGATGACGCTTGATAGAAACGCGCCTTGATCCCCGTCAGCCGCACCGCTTCCAAAAGCCGCAAAGCGCCGGTGGCCGTAATATCCGCCGTATATTCCGGTATGTCGAAGCTCACGCGTACGTGGCTCTGGGCCGCCAGGTTGTAAATTTCATCCGGCCGGATGCCGGAGAGCAGTTTCCACAAACTGCTGGCATCGCTCAGATCCGCGAAGTGCAGGAAGAATCGATTGTCCCGCTGGTGCAAGTCCGAATAAACACCGTCCACGCGCCCGGTGTTGAAGCTGCTCGATCGGCGCTTCAATCCGTGAACTTCGTATCCTTTCCCCAGCAGGAATTCCGCCAGATACGAGCCGTCTTGCCCGGTTACCCCAGTAATGAACGCGCGTTTCATAATTGGTTCGAATGGCTGCTCGAAAGACCCGGGACAGCGCGATTATAGTGGGGCAGGGAAGGATTTCGTCTCACCGATTATCGCGAAAGCGTAATAAGATACCAGTGCCGGAACGAGTTCAACGCGGTGTGCCGGCAGACAAGGAAGTCACATGAGGAGACGAGAGTTCATTTCTGCCCTTGGCATGGGGGCCGCGCAGCTTGCGGCGGCGCCGACGGGAAACCAGCGGCCCAGGATTGGGTCCGTGAGCTGGAATTTTCACAGCCTCGCTCCCGGTGCGCACCCTGAGGAAGCCATCGACATCATCGGCAGCCTGGGCTTCGAGGGCATTGAGCTGATTGCTAATTCGCGCCAGGACGTTGACCAGTATTGGACCGACGCTACCATCGATCGAATTAAGAAACAGGTAGAGCGGAATCATCTGGTGGTGAACCAGTTCCCCTTCTTCCAGCCGGTGGTGGAAGGGCTTACCAGCCGGAACGCCGACGAGCGGAACCGCAGCGTCGATTACTTTGAGCGCGGCTGCCGGATCGCCAAGAAACTCGGCGCACCCATGGTCAACATCGTCGCCCCATGGGCACGGGAGCTGAGCGACCCGTCAGGCGGATACCTGCCGCGTTATTTCCTGGACGCCCCGAAGCCCGGCGAAAAGTTCCACATCAACATCGCGCCCGGCTACGACTTCGACGAACTCTGGCGCCTGTTCACCCAGACCATGCAGGCTTGCCTGGAGCGCGCCAAGTCGCACGGAATGAACTTCTCGATCGAGAACCACACCCACACGATGATGCCTGTCACCGACAGCTTTCTGCGCCTGTGGGATTCCATTCACGACCCGGCCTTCGGCTGCAATCTCGATTGCGGCTGGGCTATGAATCAGCGCGAGTATCCGCCCGTGGCCATCCACAAATTGAATCGCCATCTCATGAACCTTCACGTGCGCGACATCGACGCCACCATGCGCGAATACGTCGCCATCGGAAAAGGCGTGATGGACTTCAAGGCCATCGCCGATGCCGTCAAGGCCATCGGCTTCACCGGCTTCCTCTCGCTTGAGCAGGACGGCTCCAGCGAGGATATGAAAGAAACCTGCCGCCGCTATGTGCGCATGATGAAGGAGCTTCTCTCCTGACAACGCGCCGCCAGCGTCATTGCTTCTCGAGCACCAGCTTCTGGTCGGTTTCGCCTTCGGCTATGCCGAGGTGCCGTTGGATGGTAATCGTGGCGTGATCCGGAGAAAGATTCCACGTTTCGTGGATGGTCAGATCGCCGCCGTTATAGACCCCTTTACCATCGAAGGTCAACGCGCTGTCCACCCATTTGAATGCGCCGGAGACCTTGATGGCTGCGCCGGAGATGCTGATGTCGCAGTCCTTCCCATCCGTGGTGCAGGTGTACTCGCTGGTGCCGGAACCGGCCGCCAGCGTCTGGGTCCGGGTGATCTTCAGGCTCGGATCCTTGTGGACGATCTTATCCGTTCGGCTCGAAATCGGCGGCGCCATCCCAAAGTCGCTCTTATCGACATTCAGTTTCCACTCGCCGCTGAAATCCGGCGCCGCGGCAATAGCGATCCCAAGTCCCGCCACCAACAGCGCAATCAGCACCCGCTCCACGTTTCGCATGTCGGCTCTCTTACAGGTTCCCTTACAGGTTCCAAGATAAAG
>Ga0335077_10011269_pt1 | contig 11161 bp, 11 predicted proteins | sample Lox_Sample_31_FD_207151 | JGI IMG/M metagenome (GOLD analysis project Ga0335077, IMG submission 207151) | Soil microbial communities from Loxahatchee National Wildlife Refuge, Florida, United States - Lox_Sample_3.1 | ecosystem: Environmental > Terrestrial > Soil > Wetlands | place: USA...
GGCAACGCGGGGCGCGAGCACATGGAGAAGTTCGGCACCAGACCCGAACATTTCGCGAAGATCGCGGCCAAGAATCACCGGCACTCGGTGAACAATCCGTACGCGCAATTTCAAGCGCCGTTCTCGCTGGACGAAGTGCAACACTCGCCGATGATTTACGATCCGCTGACCAAGCTGCAATGTTGTCCCACGTCGGACGGAGCTGCGGCGGCGATTCTGGCCAGCGAATCATTTGTGAATGCTCACCACCTGGCGGCGCAGGCAGTAGAAATCGCCGGCATGGCCATGGCGACGGATCTGCCCAGCACATTCCAGGAGAGAAGCTGCATCAAGATTGTCGGTTACGACATGACCAAGAAAGCCGCGCTCAAAGCCTATGAGCAATCTGGCCTTGGACCAGAGAATGCGCAGGTAGTCGAGCTGCATGATTGTTTTTCTACCAATGAGCTGCTCACTTATGAAGCATTGGACCTGTGCCCTGAGGGCAAAGGCGGCGAGCTGATCGATTCGGGCGCGGTGACGTACGGCGGCAAGTGGGTGGTGAATCCGTCCGGCGGCTTGATTTCCAAGGGGCATCCGCTGGGAGCTACCGGCCTGGCTCAGTGCGCCGAGCTCAACTGGCAACTGCGCGCCAAGGCGGAAAAACGCCAGGTGCCGGGCGCCAAGGTAGCTCTGCAGCATAATCTCGGTCTCGGTGGGGCGGCCGTCGTGGCTCTGTACCGGGCTCCGCTGCTGGCGGCATGATGCCCGTTCGACCCTCATGAAGCGCACAATCTTCAAAGAAGACCATATCCTGTTTCGCGATTCGTTTCGCGAGTTCGTCAAGCGGGAGATCACGCCCTTTCACCCTCAGTGGGAAGCCGATGGCGTAGTGCCCAGAGATCTGTGGCGGAACGCCGGCAAGAACGGATTCCTGTGCATGAATGTACCGGAGGAATACGGCGGAGCCGGAGTGAATGACTTTCGCTATCCCATGATCGTTGGCGAAGAACTGGCCCGCGCGGGCGCGTCGGGTCCTGCATTCACGCTGCAGACCGACATCGTAACTCCATACTTCCTCTGCTTCGGCAGCCACGATCAGAAACAGCGATGGCTGCCATCGATCGCTTCGGGAGATTGCATCACGGCCATTGCCATGACCGAACCGAATGCCGGCAGCGATCTGGCAAACATCCAGACCACGGCCGCGCGAGACGGAGACGATTACATCCTCAACGGAGTCAAGACATTCATCACCAATGGCACTCTGAACGACCTGGTGATTGTCGTCGCCCGAACCAACCGCGCGGCGCGCCCGCACGATGCACTCAGTCTTCTGGTAGTAGAACGATCCATGCCAGGTTATGAACGAGGCCGCAAGCTTCAGAAGATTGGCATGCACGCTCAAGATACGGCCGAGCTGTTCTTTCATGATGTCCGCGTCCCCAGGGCGAATCTGCTGGGCGAGGAGGGAAAAGGCTTCCGATACCTGATGCAACAGCTGCCGCAGGAGCGGTTGAGCATCGCCATCGGCGCACAGGCCGGCGCTGAAGCCGCCTTCGAGTGGACCCTCGAATATTGCCGCGAACGCCGGGCGTTCGGCAAGCCCATCGGCAGCTTCCAGAATTCGCGTTTCAAACTGGCGGAGATGAAAACGGAGATCGCAGTCAACCGTGTGTTCATCGATCGGTGTGTGATGGAACACAACCAGGGGCTGCTCACCGCGGAAGATGCCTGCATGACGAAATGGTGGTCCACGGACCTGCAGAAGCGCGTCGTGGATACGTGCCTGCAGTTGCACGGCGGATATGGATACATGCGGGAGTATCCGATCGCCAAGGCGTTCATCGACACACGCGTGGCAACCATCTACGGAGGCACCAACGAAATCATGAAAGAGATTATTGGCCGCGGACTGGGCATCGAGGGCGATCCGGACACCCATGAACAGCGGTGACGTAGCGCCCGTGAACGTGCGGCCGCTCGAAGGCATTCGCATTGTGGATTTCACGCAATTGCTGCCGGGGCCCGCGGCCACGCGTTTTCTGGCGGATTTCGGCGCGGAGGTCATCAAAATTGAGCCTCCCGCCGGCGACCCGGCTCGCCAGGTGCCGCCGTTTGTCGATAGCGAGAGCGCTCTGTTCGCGGAGATCAATCGCGGAAAGAAGAGCGTCGTCGCCGATCTCAAAGACGAGCGGGACCGCCGTGCGGTGCTCGAACTCTGCGCGTCCGCCGATGTGGTAATGGAAGGCTTTCGTCCCGGGGTGATGGAGCGCATGGGACTGGGCTACGAGCTGCTCTCGTCGCGCAACCCGCGGTTGATCTACACGGCGATCACCGGGTTCGGACAGGCCGGTCAGGACGCGCTACGAGCGGGACACGATATCAACTATCTGGCGCTGGCCGGAGCGCTGGACCTGATCGGCTGGCCGGCTGGGCCACTCGCCGTTCCGGGTTTCCAGATGGCGGACATCGGCGGTACCCTGCACGCCGTCATCGGTACGCTGCTGGCGCTGGCGGCTCGTGAAAGGTCCGGCCGCGGCCAGCTTGTGGACGTGTCCATGACCAACGCCGTGGCTTCCCTGATGCTGCTGCCGCTCACGATTCTCACTGCCACGGGTTGTTCGCCGCGCCGGGGCGATGAACGGTTGTCGGGACGCTACGGCTGCTATGGTGCATATGAAACGGCGGACGGACGGTGGGTGGCGGTTGGGGCGCTCGAACCGAAGTTTTGGGCGGCACTTTGCCGCGAGCTGAACTGCGAACACTTCATCGCCGATCAGTTCGCCGAAGACGGCCGGCGCGAAGTGATCCGAGACCATCTGGCTGCCGTTTTTCGCACCCAGACGGCTGCGGAATGGGAAGAGCGATTCCGCGGCAAGGATGTCTGCGTTTCGGCCGTCCTCACTCTGGCCGAAGCGTGCGCCTATCGACAGGACCCGCCGTTCCCACAACTGAGCAGCAGCCCAGCTGCGCCGGGCGCACGGTCCCCCAGTTTGGGCGAACACACTCGCGAAGTGCTGGGTAGCTAGAGTCCTGCGTTTCCTGGCATGTGTGAGAAAATGACTTTCCGCCAAAAATGGCGCGAGGAGTCAAAATGAAAAGGAATGTCGGATTCGCCCTGGCAATTCTCGTTCTAGCGCCAAGCTGGGCGAAATCTGAAGTGGCTGACGTCTCCGCCAACGGGTTCACGGTGAAGATCATACTGCGCGTCCAGGCGCCGCCGGAGGACGTCTATCGCCGGCTGATTCAGAATGTTGGCGACTGGTGGAACTCCGAGCACACTTATTCCGGCAACTCTCACAATCTGAGCATCGAAGGCAAAGCCATGGGATGCTTTTGCGAAAAGCTTCCCAACGAGGGCAGCGTTCGTCATATGGAGGTTGTCATGCTTGTCCCCGGTAAGATGCTGGGGCTGACCGGCGCTCTGGGACCGCTGCAGTCGATCGCGGCCACTGGAAATATGGGGATCAAGTTTTCTCCCGCCGACGGCGGTACCAAGCTCGATGTCACATACTCCGTCACCGGTTATCTGGCGGCTGGGATGAACACTTGGGCCGCGCCGGTCGATTCCGTCCTGACCGAACAATTCACCCGGCTCAAAAACTATATCGAGCGCGGAAACCCCGCTCCGAAGTAGGCGCGTCCAGTCAGATACAATCTGCTGATGCGTCGCATCCAATTCTGCTCCCTGAAACTCTGGCCGCTGCTTGGCGCCATTTTGTTCGTCGAGCTGTCAGCGGCCCAGACCGCTTCGCCGCCATCTGCCAAGTACCCTGACTTTCCCAGCGAGACGCCGGCCAAGTTCGAGCCCTTTACCGAAAGCTTCGACTACATCAAGCGCGACGTCATGATCCCCATGCGCGACGGCGTGAAACTGCACACGGTCATCGTGGTGCCGAAAGGCGCTAAAGGCGCGCCCATCCTTCTTACGCGCACGCCGTACGATGCCGCGGCGTTCACCAGCAGCGCGGAAAGCTCCCACATTGGCCCGGTCTTGAACGGCCACGACAATTTCGCCGACGTCACCGTCGACGGCGGCTACATCCGCGCGGTGCAGGATGTGCGCGGCAAGCACGGCTCCGAGGGCGACTACGTGATGAACCGCCCTCTGCACGGCCCGCAGAATCCCACTCCGGTCGATCACGCCACCGACACCTACGACACCATCGACTGGCTCATTAAGAACGTCCCCGAAACCAATGGCAAGGTCGGTATCCTCGGCATTTCCTACGACGGCTTTCTGCCCTTGATGGCGCTCGTCAATCCGCACCCGGCGCTCAAGGTGTCCGTGCCGATGAACCCCATGGTCGATGGCTGGAGGGGCGACGACTGGTTCCACAACGGCGCGTTCCGCGAGCAGATGATGGGGTACATCTACGATCAGCAAGCCACGCGTAAGTCGGAGATCAAGTGGTGGACTAGCCATTTCGACGACTACGACGAGTTCATGCAGGCGGGATCGGCAGGCGCGCTCGGGCAGCGCCACGGCCTGGAACCGATCGGCTTCTGGCGAAAGATTCTTGCGCATCCCAGCTATGACGCCTACTGGCAAGACCAGGCCGTCGACCAGATCCTGGCGGCCCAACCGCTCAAAGTGCCCGTCATGCTGGTGCACAGCCTGTGGGACCAGGAAGACATCTACGGCGCTATCGCCGTTTACAAAGCCATCAAGCCGAAAGATACAAATAACGACAAGGTATTTCTGGTCATGGGACCCTGGCATCACGGACAGGAGGCCGGGGACGGCAGCACGCTCGGCGCCCTGCGATTCAACAGCGACACCGGGCTCTACTTCCGCCGCGAGATCCTTCGCCCGTTTCTCGATCAATACCTCAAGGACGGCGCGCCCAAGGCCGATCTACCGCCTGTCTCCGCGTTTGAAACCGGCACGAACACGTGGCGCCGCTTGCCCGCGTGGCCGGCTGGGTGCGCGAGCGGTTGCACCGTCCGGCCGTCGCCACTGTACTTCCACGCGGGTCTGAAGCTGAGCTTCGCGGCCCCGCAATCCGGAGACACGGAGTTCGACGAATACGTCTCCGATCCCGCGAAGCCCGTGCCCTACCGCTCGCGCCCCATTCAACCCATGGGTTACGGCAACGGTCAGACTTGGTCCCAATGGCTGGTGGACGACCAGCGCGAGGCTTCCGGTCGCCCGGATGTTATGGTCTCAGTCTCGGATGTCTTGAGCGCGGCAGTGAAGATCAGCGGGCAGCCCGTCGCCAACCTGGTGGCCTCAACCAGCGGCACGGACTCGGATTGGGTAGTCAAAGTGATCGATGTCTATCCCGACGAAGTAGCCGGCCATCCGAACCTGGGCGGCTATCAACTGATGGTGTCGGCAGACATTTTCCGCGGCCGCTATCGCGAGGGCCTCGAAACGGCCAAAGCCATCGCGCCCGGCAAGCCCCTGCTGTACCGCTTCAACCTGCCCACGGCCAACCACGTGTTCCTGCCGGGCCATCGGATGATGGTGCAGATCCAGTCGAGCTGGTTCCCGCTCTACGACCGCAATCCGCAGACGTTCGTCGAGAACATCTTTTGGGCCAGGCCGGAGGATTTTCGCAAAGCCGTGCAGCGCATCTATCATGCACCCGGCCAGGCCAGCTTCATCGAGCTGCCGCTGGTCACGACGCCTTGAAATGGATGCCGGCGGACGTTCGGATCTCCGCCGAACGCGCTGCCAAGTGGGGAATTACCTGTGAAGAAAGAAGGGGACTCAACACCCCAAAAATAGAAAAGCCGCCTCGATGGGCGGCTCCTCGTTAGAATGTCGGGGAAGGTCGCTATAGCCGATTGACGTTCTCAGCTTGCAGACCCTTCGGGCCCTGCTTAACCTCGAACTCTACCTCCGCTCCTTCATCCAGACTGCGGTAGCCGTTGGCCTGGATGGCCGAGAAATGCACGAACACATCGTCGCCACTGGCGCGCTGGATAAATCCATAACCTTTGGCGGCATTAAACCACTTCACAACACCTTTTTCTTTCACTACGAACTCTCCTAAACATTGCTCGTCAGAAAGCAGGGGCCCTATAACAAAAAAAGCTACGACGGAAAACCTTCGTAGCCCATAGTTCCGCTCTTGCCTGTACGAACAACCATTTGAAAATGCACTTGTATTGTCTCAGAAGCCCTCATCGGGGTCAAGCCGGATCTCTCGGTTTTGGGGAGTATATACGGCGCCTTTGGCAGGCCATTTGCGCGTATCCTAACTGGTGGGAGTTGACTGAAGAAAGCATTCTCGAAGGGCTGCGGCGGAGAATCGCGATCCCGCGCGGCTCGGCCGTCATTGCAGGCATCGGCGACGATTGCGCCATCTTCCGCCCTCGGGGAGCGGCAGAAGACCTGCTGTTCACCACCGATTTGCTCATCGAGGGCGTGCACTTCGAGCGAGCCACGCATGCGCCGGCCCAGGTGGGCCACAAAGCGCTGGCGCGAGGGTTGAGCGATATTGCGGCCATGGGTGGCGTTCCGCAATTCTGCCTGGTTTCACTCGCGCTCCCGGATTCGGCAGGACGGGCGTGGATGAACCAGTTCTACGCCGGCCTGTTGAAACTGGCGAAGAGGACGGGCACAATTCTGGCGGGCGGGGACCTGGCGCGTGCGGACCGCGTCATGTGCGACATCGTCGTCGCGGGTTCGGTTCCGAGAGGCCGTGCGTTGCGGCGCGGCGGCGCTCGCTCGGGCGATTCGATTTATGTTTCGGGACGTCTGGGCGGATCGGCGTTGGGGCTCGAGACCAGGCGAGGGCGCGCGTGGAAGCATCACGTGGCGCCGGAGCCCAGGCTGGCATTGGGACTGTATCTGCGGAAACTGGGAGCCACCGCTGCCATGGACATTAGTGACGGTTTGTCGCTCGATCTGCGCAGGCTGGCGCGGGCCTCGGGAGTCGGCGCGGAAATTGTGCTGCCGCCCGTTTTTCCCGGAGCCACGACGGCGCAGGCCTTGCACGGCGGCGAAGATTACGAGCTTCTGTTCACTGTTCCAGCGGGAACACAAGTGCCGGAGCGGTTCGAGAGCCAAGAGCTAACACGCATTGGACGAATTTCGCGCGGACGGTCGGGCCGTGTGCTGCTCGGCGGGCGGCCGCTGCCGGCGCTCGGGTACGATCATTTCAGGCACAAATGAATTCTCCTGATCCCACACCAGTCATCGACCTGATTGAAGCCTTCCGCCGATCGAAAACGATGTTCGCTGCCGTCGCGCTGGGTGTGTTCGACCGCCTGCAGGGCAGGCCGGCGGATGCCGCCACAATGGCCGCGGAAATACACGCGGAGGCCGCGTCGTTCGAGCGCCTGCTGGATGCCTGCGTGAGCCTTGGATTCCTCCGCAAGAGCGATGGGTTGTACGCCAACGAGCCTGTGGCGTCAGCGTACTTGTGCCGGTCGAGTGAGCGCGCGCTCACCGGCTACATTTTGTATTCGAATGAAGTGCTGTTCCGGATGTGGGCGAATCTCGAAGATGCCGTGCTGGAAGGCAGCCACCGCTGGACGCAGACGTTCGGCCTGGAAGGCAGCATCTTCGATCATTTTTTCAAGACGGATGAAGCCATGCGCACGTTTCTTTTGGGGATGCACGGCTTCGGACTGCTGAGTTCGCCCAAAGTGGTCGCCGCTTTCGATCTGTCGCGATTCCGAAAGCTGGTGGATCTGGGCGGCGCCACCGGGCACCTGGCGATTGCCGCATGCGAGCGATATTCGGAGATGCGCGCCGCGGTTTTCGATCTTCCGCGTGTGATCGAAGTAGCCCGGGAGCAGGTGAGCCGGTCTGGCGTGGCATCTCGCGTCGACTTGATGGCTGGCGATTTCTTTGCGGACGAGCTACCAGACGCGGATTTGTTTGCCGTTGGCCGCATCCTGCACGACTGGTCGGAAGAGAAAATCCGTTCGCTGCTCGCCAAGGTTTTGGCGCGGCTGCCAGCCGGCGGCGGGCTGCTCATCGGCGAGAAATTGTTGACGGAAGATAAGACCGGACCGGTGCCCGCGCTCATGCAATCGCTCAACATGCTGGTCTGCACCGAAGGCAGGGAACGTTCGCTCGGCGAATACCGCGCATTGCTGGAGGCAGCGGGTTTTCGCGAGGTGCAAGGGCGCGTGACGGGAGCGCCGCTCGATGCAGTGCTGGCGATCAAGGGGTAAACTACCCGTATCACGGAACGACGTGAAACTTCTTTCCGCGGGCTAGACGGAGCACACCAAAGTCGCGCCGGTCCAGCGTGAACATCGTCTCAATGCCCTCGCGATTTGCCAGATGCACCAAGCAGGCATCGGCGAGTTGTATCCGCAAGCCCCGATACTTCGTGAGGATGGCTGCGATTCCGGGGAGGTCCGCCTCGTCCAGAGGAAGAAGCTCAAAAGGGCGGCCGTGGAAAGAGGACAGCAGCATTCGGAGAGCCAATGGATATGCACGCAACAACCAAGCCGCTTCGGTGATCACGGGCCAACAAGTCAGCAGAGTCCCCGTGATGCTCTGAAGCTGTTCCACGCATGGTCCATGGTGTTGGTCGGATGCGGAAAGGATAGCTACAATCGGACCGGTGTCGACTAGTATCCGGCTGCTCAAGAGCCACCAAAGCCGTCGAAGTGTCTTGGATTCGTGCTGAGATCCCTGCTGGCTCCCCGTACGGCCCCGATCAGCCCGGCCTTCTTGAAGCGCTCATATGCGGTCATGGCATGGTCCTCACCCGCGAGCCGCTGCTCTACGGACACACGAACCAAGTCCGATTCGCGTGTGCCACTGCTGCGGGCAGCCTGTTTCAGCCTGCGGCGCAGGTCAGCGGGAAACCGCACGGTGATCCGAGAGCCCTTCATCTACGTGTCTGACATTCTACCAGAAGTGTCGGACAAGAGGCGAGGTTTCAACTCCTACGCCTTGGGAAACTGCGGGTGTTGCTTGATCTCTTCGATCTGCGCGGCGTGGCGCGCGGGGTGTAGCGCGAGCAGCAACAGGCACTTGTAGCAATCGATTTCACCTAATAGCGGGTGCGGCGTGAAGAGGCGCCTCAAATCCTCGGTGCATCCGCGCGCGTAAGCGAGGGCACGATCGCGGCTGTCACGAAAGTGCTGGACAGCTTCGGAAGGCGAGGCAAAATGAGCGTGCGGACGCACCCCCGCGGGGGCCGAAAACTTGCGGCTCCGGTCCACAATTGCCGCGGCCATTCTGCCGTCTTTCGCAGGATCAAGCGGGACGCCGTCGGGATTTGGCGCTCCTTTCGCGACGAGCGAGAACAGGAGATCCTCCGTGACGGCGAGGTGCTCGACGCAGTCCGCAATGGACCAGCTATCGGGCTGCGGCTTGAAGTGAAGCTGCGCACTGGCAAGGCCGTCAATCGCCCGAACGACGGCGTCGCGGCCCGCAAGCAATTGCCTGGTAGCGAATTCTCGCTCGGAATCAGTCATCTGACAAGCACCGCGGACTTACCTGCAAAGATGAGGAGAGCCGAAGGAAAGATTCCGAGAAAAAACGTTCCCAGCGCGGGAAGCACGAGCGCCGCTTTCAGTCCGGTGCTCAAAGGTTCGGCCGCGCTCGCAGCTTCACTGGGCTCATGCATGTACATGACCACCAGGATGCGCAGGTAATAATACGCCGCTACGGCGCTGTTCAGCAAACCGAGGACCGTGAGCCAGACCAGGTGGGATTCGAGCGCTGCTTTGAAAATGTAGAATTTGCCGAAGAACCCTCCGGTGAGCGGCACGCCGATCAGCGAAAGCAAAAAAATTGTAAGAAGCGCGGCGGTGAAGGGCTGGCGCTCGGCGAGTCCCGCGAAGTCATCCACGCCGACGAAGCGCTCGCCCTTTCCGGACAGATGCGTCACCACCGCAAAGGCACCGACGTTCATGAGCGCGTACGCCGCCAGATAAAACATGGCCGCTGCGGTTCCGGTCTCGGATCGCGCGGCGACGGCCACCAGCACGTACCCGGCGTGCGCGATCGAGCTGTAGGCCAGCAGCCGCTTAACGTTCGATTGCGTGAGCGCCGCGAAGTTGCCGATGGTCATGGAAAGCAGCGCCGAGAGCCAAACCAGCGGCTCCCAGCCGGATCCGATGGGCGCGAAAGCCGTCATGAAGATGCGCAACAAAACCGCGAACGCCGCGGCCTTGGGCGCGGCGGACATAAAGGCTGAGACGGGCGCGGGCGCCCCCTGGTAAACATCGGGCGCCCAGATCTGGAACGGCGCGCCGGAAACCTTGAAGCCCAGCCCCACCAGCATCAGGGCCGCGGAGACCGCCACGAGTATGGGCGATACGGTCGCATCGTGCGACAACAGCACACCACGAATGACGGTGAGATCGGTGGATTTCGTCAAGCCGTAAATCCATGCGATGCCGTAGAGCAGAAATGCCGTGGCGAACGAGCCCAACAGAAAGTACTTCAGCGCGGATTCGTTGTTGCGTTTGTCCTCGCGAAGATAACCGGCCAGCACGTAGGAGGCGATGGAGGAAATCTCCAGGCCAATGAAGATCATGATCAGGTCGTTAGCGGTGACCATGATGCACTGGCCCATGATCGAGAACAAAATCAGCGCATGATACTCACCCGTGTCTACACCCTCGCGGCCCAGGTATCGATAGGACGCCAGAACGGTGAGGATGCCGACGCTGATCACCAGTATGCGGAAGAACGCGCCGAAACCGTCGGCGATCATCATTCCGGAGAATGCCGGCCCGGGCGAACCGTAGGCCCAAATCGCGGCCGCCAGCGCGCCTGCCAGACCCGCCAGGGAGAGGTTGCCGTAAAGCCTCCCCCAGCGTTGGCCTCCGATCGATTCGAGCACCATGAGCAGCGTGCCCACGATTGTGAGAACGATCTCGGGCAGGAAGCGGAGAAGCTCCACGCTCTTGGGAAAGAAATCAGCGGGCACGGGAGACCTCGCGGGCGGTCAGGAGGGGGGCAGGCGGCAGAGAAACGCGGAAGCGGACATTCATCCTGGATTGATCGAGAATGGCTGCGTTGGCGCGCGTGATGGGCGGCAGGAAACTCGGCGTATACACGCCCATCCACACCATCATGGCCACAAGCGGCACAATGGCGGCCCACTCGCGGTGGCTGAGGTCATGCACGTGACTGGTAACCGCTTCCGGTGTATCGCCGTAAAATACGCGCTGGTAAAGCCACAGCATGTAGCAGGCGGAAAGAATCACACCGATGGCGGCGAAAACGGCCCATTTGAAGTTGGCCTGC
>Ga0335077_10011270_pt1 | contig 11161 bp, 9 predicted proteins | sample Lox_Sample_31_FD_207151 | JGI IMG/M metagenome (GOLD analysis project Ga0335077, IMG submission 207151) | Soil microbial communities from Loxahatchee National Wildlife Refuge, Florida, United States - Lox_Sample_3.1 | ecosystem: Environmental > Terrestrial > Soil > Wetlands | place: USA: Florida...
CCTGCGTCCTTGCCTGGCTTGGTTCTCGCACGCCAGGAATCCGCCAATGTGATCGGGGAGCCCACTGATGCAGCAGTTCCTGCAGCAGGTGGTGAGCGGGCTCGCGTCGGGCGGGGTCTACGCCTCGCTCGCGCTGGCGCTCGTCCTCATCTACCGCTCGACCGAGGTGATCAACTTCGCACAGGGCGAGATGGCGACGTTCACGACCTACGTCGCCTGGCAGCTCGGGCACTGGGGCGTGCCGTTCTGGGGCGCGTTCTTCCTCACGCTCGCGTTCGCCTTCGTGTTCGGCGTCACGATCGAGCGGGTCGTGATCCGCCCGTTCGAGCGCGGGCCGGTGCTCACGGTCGTGATCGTCACGATCGGGCTGCTCGTGCTGCTCAACGGCCTCGACGGGTGGCTCTGGGGAGCCGAGATCAAGTCGTTCCACAGCGCGTTCCCGACCCGGCCGATCAACATCGGCGGGGTCGCGTTCTCGCTCCAGGACATCGGGGTGATCGCCGTCTCGCTGCTCGCCGTCTTCCTCCTCTGGCTCTTCTTCCGCCACACGAAGGTCGGGCTCGCGATGCGGGCGGCCGCGGTCAACCCCGACTCGGCGCGCCTCACCGGGGTTCGCGTCGGGTGGATGCTCGCGCTCGGCTGGGGGCTCGCCTCGATGCTCGGCGCGCTGTCGGGGCTGATGATCGCCCCGGTCGTGTTCCTCGACCCGAACATGATGCAGGTCGTCCTGATCTACGCCTTCGCCGCGGCGGTGCTGGGGGGCCTGCAGAGCCCGGCCGGCGCCGTCGTCGGCGGCCTGCTGCTCGGCGTGATGCTGAACCTGCTCGGCACGTACGTCCATCCGGTCACCCCCGAGCTGCGGCTGCCCGTGGCGCTGCTCGTGCTGCTGATCGTGCTCCTGGTCAAGCCCTCCGGGCTGTTCGGCCGCGCGGTGGTGAGGAAGGTATGAGGGGCGAGCGACTGGTCAAGCTCGGGGCGATCGCCGGCGGGGCCGCGCTCGTCGTGGTGCTCGGGTTCACGATGACCGACTACCACCAGTACCAGGGCGGGATCGTCGCCTACTACCTGATCGCGATCCTCGGGCTCAACATCCTCACCGGCTACACGGGCCAGATCTCGCTCGGCAACGGCGCGTTCATGGCCGTGGGCGGCTACACGACCGCGATCCTCTGCGGGCACCACGGCTGGCCCGAGCTCGCGACGATCCCGGTCGCCGCCGCCGTGGCCGGCGCGGCGGGCTTCCTGTTCGGCATCCCCGCGCTCCGGCTCGCGGGCCCGTACCTCGCGCTCGCGACCTTCGCGATCGCGGTCGCGGTGCCGTCGCTCGCCAAGCGCTTCGACCACTTCACCGGCGGCTCGAGCGGGATCACCCTGCCGATCCACACCGGCCACTACCTCTACTGGGCGAGCTGGATCTGCGCCGGGATCGGCTACGTCGTCGCGTGGCTCGTCCTGCGCGGCCGTACGGGACGCGCGTTTCGCGCGGTCCGCGACAGCGAGGTGGCGGCGGTCTCCTCGGGGGTCAACCTCGCCTCCTACAAGACGCTCGCGTTCGGGATCTCGGCCGCGTACGCCGGCGTCGCCGGTGCGCTGCTCGCGATCGGCGCCGCGTACACGAATCCCGACACGTTCCCCGTCACGCTCTCCCTGTACCTGCTGATCGGCGCCGTCGTGGGCGGGCTCGGCTCGCTGTGGGGCGTGATCTTCGGCGCGCTCTTCATCGAGTACCTGCCGATCTACGCGCAGAAGACATACTTCGGCTTCGCGTTCTCGAAGCAGGCGCCGTCGGTCGTCTACGGGCTCGTCCTGATCCTGATCATGCTCGTGGCGCCGACCGGGATCGTCGGACTTGCGAGACGCCTGCGCCGCTCTATCTAATCGCCTCACCACTCGTCCATAATCGTGCGTCCCGATGAGGGGGCACACTTCGAGGAGGTAAACCAGATGGGCAAGAGGATCTACGCACTGGCAGCGGCGCTGGGCGTAGCGCTCGCCGTGCTCGTCGGCGTCTCGGCCGGCGCGGGCGGCACCCCCGGCGTGACGAGCAAGCTGATCTCGATCGGCGGCACGTTCCCGCTCAGCGGCCCGGCGTCGTCCTACGGCACGATCCCGCAGGCCGAGTCGGCGTACTTCTCGTATTTCAACTCCCTGAAGCAGCCGGGAGGCAAGCGCGGCGTCTACGGGCGCCAGATCCAGTTCACGTACCTCGACGACGGCTACAACCCCGCGCAGACGGTGCAGCTCACGCGCCAGCTCGTCGAGCAGTCGAAGGTCTTCGCGATCTTCAACAGCCTCGGCACGGAGCCGGACGAGGCGATCCGGGCGTACCTGAACCAGGCCAAGATCCCGCAGGCCCTCGTCGCGACGGGCGCGTCCGAGTGGGGCACTCTGGCGAAGAAGTACCCGTGGACGATCGGCTACCAGCCGACCTACGTCAGCGAGGCCTACGCGTACGGGCAGTTCATCGTGAAGAAGGTGCCGCAGGCGAAGATCGGCGTCCTCTACCAGAACGACAGCTACGGCAAGGACTACATCGCCGGGCTGAAGAAGGGCCTCGGCTCGAAGCAGAACCAGATCGTGGACATGGAGGGCTACGAGGTGACGGCCGCTGACGTCGGCTCGCAGATCGCCAAGCTCAAGGCGTCGGGCGCGAACACGCTCTGCATCTTCGCGACGCCGAAGTTCTCGATCCAGGCGTTCGCGATCGCGGCGAAGCTCGGCTGGAACCCGATCGTCTTCAACAACTCGGTCTCGGCGACGCCGACCCTGATGACGATCGCGACCGGGGCCTCGACCCCGGCGACCACGAACGGGACGATCACTGCGACCTACCTGAAGGACCCGACGGACGCGAGGTGGGCGAACGACGCGGGCATGAAGCTCTACAGGAAGATCATGGCCGCGTACTACCCGAAGGGAAACGTCAACGACCAGTTCAACGTCTACGGCATGTCGGCCGCCTGGACGATGGTCAAGGCGCTCGAGGCCGCCGGCCCGAACCCGACCCGCGCGTCGCTGATGGCTGCGCTCCGGAGCATGAACTACAGCGACAACCCGTTCCTGCTCCCGGGGATCAAGGTGCAGACGAGCGCGAGCAACCCGTTCCCGATCCAGCAGCAGCAGCTGACCCGCTGGACGGACGGGAAGTTCGTCAACTTCGGGCCGCTGATCAAGGGTTAGCCCTGCGGCGGTACTGAGCCCAGAGCAGCTCCATCGTCGTCTCCCGTCCGGCCCGGTGAACCGGGTCGGACGGGGCGGCGTTGACGGCTCTCACGATCCAGCCGTCCCGGCCGAAGTCGAGGACGTTGATGCAGCCCGGAGCCTGCTCCAAGCCGCCGAGGAAGACGCGGTGCCCGGTGAGCGCGCGCGAGAGGATCGCCCGGTTGACGCCGCCGTGCAGGACCAGCAGCAGCGTGTTCCAGTCCCGGTCCGCCACGATCGCGTCGAACGCGGGCGTGACCCGGTCGAGCAGCTCCCCCACGGACTCGCCGCCGAGGAAGCGGCGCGCCTCCGGGACGGCGCCGTCGAAGAAGCAGACGAAGGCGTTCTCGACCTCGGCCTCCGGCAGCTCGTCGAGCCGGCCGCCACGCAGCTCGCGAAGCTCCGGGACGGTCTCGGCCTCGATCCGCGGTGCGACGAGGGCCGCGGTCTCGATCGTGCGACGCAGCCCGCTCGTCACGACGCGGTCGAGCGTCTCGCCGGCGAGCGCCGCTGCGGCCGCGCGGGCCTGGGCGCGCCCCGTCTCGGTCAGCGGGACGTCGTCGGGCGGCAGCGGCCGTCCGTCCGCGTCGAAGTAGGCCACGTCCCCGTGGCGCATCAGGTAGACCCGCCGGCGCACGGCGGTCATTATCTCCGCGTGGAGCGCCGTCAGCAGGTGCGCGCCTTCATGGACGCGCACGTCGTCCCGAACGAGGCTGCGTTCTCGCGGGAGGACGACGCCGCCGAGGCGCTGATCGCCGAGCTCCAGGCGGAGGTCAAGGCGGCGGGGCTCTGGGCCCCGTTCATCGGGCCCGAGGCCGGCGGCACCGGCACCGGCTTCATGGACTACGTGTTCCTGAACGAGGTCATCGGCCGGAGCGCGTGGGGCCCGCGCGTGTTCGGCTGCCAGGCGCCCGACACCGGCAACGCCGAGATCCTCCACCTGTTCGGCACCGCCGAGCAGAAGGAGCGCTGGCTCGCGCCGCTCGTCGCGGGCGAGATCCGCTCGTTCTTCGCGATGACGGAGCCGGAGGTCTCGGGCGCCGACCCGACCGGGCTCCTGGGACGGGCGGTGCTCGACGGCGACGAGTGGGTGATCGACGCGCACAAGTGGTTCGCGAGCGCCGCGGACGGGGCCGCCTTCGGCATCGCGATGCTCGTCACCGACCCGGACGCCGAGCCGCATCGCCGGATGTCGCAGATCATCGTCCCGGCGGACGCGGCGGGCTTCGAGGTGGTGCGCGCGATCCCCGTGCTGGGCCACACGGGGCGCGGCTGGGCGACGCACTGCGAGGTGCGCTACACGGGTGTCCGCGTGCCGGTCGCGAACACGCTCGGCGAGCCGGGCGACGGCTTTCGCATCGCGCAGAAGCGGCTCGGGCCCGGGCGGATCCACCACGTGATGCGGTGGCTCGGACAGATGCAGCGCGCCTTCGAGCTGATGTGCGAGCGCGCGCTCGAGCGCGAGGCCTTCGGCGGGCCGCTCGCCGACAAGCAGACGGTGCAGAACTGGATCGCCGACTCGGCCGCGGAGATCCAGGCCTGCCGGCTGCTCACCCTCGACGCTGCGCGGAAGATCGACGCGGGCGACGAGGCGCGGGTGGAGATCTCGCTCGTGAAGTTCTACGCGGCGCGCGTCCTGAACGAGGTGATCGACCGCGCGGTGCAGGTGCACGGCGCGCTCGGCCTCACCGACGACCTGCCGCTCTCGGGGATGCTCCGCTTCGCGCGCGCCGGCCGGATCTACGACGGGCCCGACGAGGTGCACCGGATGGTCGTCAGCCGCCGGATCCTGAAGTCGTTCGCCTCCGGCGAGGGCTGGGACTGGTCCTAGCGCGGCCCCGGCACGCCGCGGAACTCGTACTGCAGCGGCTCCCGGCCGACCTGCACGATCCACGCACGGCCCGTCTCCTCCGAGCGTAGCGCCCGCATTGCCGCCTCCGCGACGTCCGCCGGCGCCACGAGCCGCTTCCCGGCGAGGTAGCCCTCGCGGAGCTCCTGCGTGACGAGCGGCGTGTCGGCGAAGGCGGGGCAGATCGCGTTGATCCGCACGCCGCGCGCCGCGAGCAGCCCGGGTGCGGCGCTCCGGACGAGACCGATCAGCGCATGCTTCGTCAGCCCGTAGATCGGGTCCTCCTCGATCGGCGTGAGCCCCGCGAGCGAGACGGTGACCGCGATCGAGCCGCCCTCCATCACGGTCGCGAGCGCGCGGACGCCGTAGACGACGCCGTCGACGTTCACCCGCATGATCCTCCGGTACTCGTCGTCGGTCAGCTCGACCAGGTCGCCGCGGGCGAGCATGATCCCCGCGTTCAGGCACGCCGCGTCGAAGCTGCCCTCGAGCCGCTCCCACGTCGCCGGGTCGCCGACGTCGTAGCCGTTCGCGAGGTCCCAGACGACGACGTCGTATCCCTCCGCCTCGAGCCGCTCGACGAGCGCGGCGCCGATCCCCGAGGCGCCGCCGGTGACGAGCGCCCTCACGCGGCCTCGCCCGCGAACATCTCGCGCAGCGCCGTCTTGCGGAACTTGCCGACTCCGGTCTTGGGAATCGCGTCCACGAACTCGAACCGCTCCGGCAGCCACCATTTCGCGAAGTGCGGCGCCAGGAAGTCGTGCAGCTCCTCGGGCGTCGCGGTCTTCCCCTCGCGCAGCACGACGACCGCCAGCGGCCGCTCCTGCCACTTCGGGTCGGGGATCCCGATCACGGCGGACTCGGCCACGGCGGGGTGGCCCATGAGCGCGTTCTCGAGCGCGACGGACGAGATCCACTCGCCGCCCGACTTGATCACGTCCTTCGTCCGGTCCTGGATCTGGATGTAGCCCCGCGGGTCGAGCGAGACGATGTCGCCCGTCCGGAACCAGCCGTCGTCCGTCCACCGGTCGGCCTGCTCGGGCGTGTCGTAGTAGCCGGAGGCGACCCACGGGCCGCGGATCTCGAGCTCGCCCATCGCCTCGCCGTCCCGCGCGATCTCGTTCCCCTCGGCGTCGCGGGCGCGGAGCTCGACGAGCGGCAGCGGCAGCCCCTGCTTCGCCGTGTAGTCGAAGCGGACCTCCTCGCCGGCGTCGACGAGGTCCGGGTGGAGGTCGGACTCGCTCGCGACCGGCGAGGTCTCGGTCATGCCCCAGCCGTGGATCACGTCGAGCCCGTGGCGCTGCTTGAAGCCGGCGATCATCGAGCGCGGCGCCGCCGAGCCGCCCACGAGCATCCCCTTGAGGGCGGAGAGGTCCCAGCGGTCGGGCTCGGCGTCGAGCAGCTGGAGGATCCCGAGCCAGATCGTCGGCACCCCGGCAGTCGCCGTCACCCGCTCCTGCACGAAGTCGTCGAGCAGGCTCTCGGGGTCGAGGTACGGGCCCGGGTAGACCTGCTTCGCGCCGAGCATGGTCGCGATGTACGGGTAGCCCCACGCGTTCGCATGGAACATCGGCACCACGGGCAGGATCGCGTCGCGCTGGGAGAGATGGAAGCCGAGTGGCGCCGTGACCGCGACGCCGAGGGTGTGCAGCATCGTCGAGCGGTGCGAGTAGACGACGCCCTTCGGCAGCCCCGTCGTGCCGCTCGTGTAGCACATCGCCGCCGCCTCGTTCTCGTCCAGGGCGGGGTCGCGCCATGCATCCGCATCGACGCCCGCGAGCAGGTCCTCGTAGGAGTCCTCGACGACGACGACGTGCTCTATCTCCGTGCGGTCGCGGAACTGGTCGAGCAGCGGCACGAGCGAGCGGTCGACGATCACCGCGCGGTCGCCCGCATGCGTGGCGATGTAGGCGAGGTCGTCGGGGTGGAGGCGGAGGTTGAGCGTGTGGAGGACGAAGCCGCCGCACGGGATGCCGAGGTACGCCTCGAGGTGCTGGTAGTGGTTCCAGCACAGCGTCGCGACCCGGTCGCCGCGCTCGAGGCCGAGCGCGCCGAGCGCGACCGCGAGCGCCCGAGCGCGCCGGGTCATGTCGGCGTACGTGTAGCGGTGGAAGCTCCTGTCGGGCAGGCGCGAGACGATCTCGGCCCTGCCGAAGTACGACTCCGCACGGCGCAGCAGCGCCGGGAGGGTGAGCTGGAAGTCCATCATCATTCCGTCCACCGCGTTCCTCCCTTCAGTCGTTGCGTCGGTGCATCTTGGGCCGCACACCAGGCCCTGTAAAGTGACCGCGATGCGGAAGGTCTCCCTCGCGGTCGTCGTGCTCGCGGTCGCGCTCGCGGTGGGCCTCACGAGCGCCTGGGGCCGCGGGTCCGCCGATCCCGGTGTGACGAGCAACTCGATCCTGCTCGGAGGGACGACGCCGCTCTCCGGGCTCGCCTCGGGCTACGCATCGGTCGCGCGGGGCGCCGAGGCGTACTTCAAGTACGTGAATGCCCAGGGCGGCGTCAACGGCCGCCAGATCACCTTCACCTACCTCGACGACGCCTACAACCCGTCCCAGACCGTGCAGGCGACGCGGCAGCTCGTCGAGCAGGACAAGATCTTCGCCGACTATGACAGCCTCGGCACCGAGCAGAACCTCGCGATCCGCGACTACCTCAACCAGCGCGGCGTGCCGCAGGTCTTCGTCGCGACGGGCGCGCGCACCTTCGGGGCCGACTACCAGAAGTACCCCGGCACGATCGGCTACCAGCCGACCTACGCCGCCGAGGGCTTCATGTACGGCCGCTACATCCGCGCCACGAAGCCGAAGGCGAAGATCGCCGTGCTCTACCAGAACGACGACTACGGCAAGGAGCTGCTGACCGGGCTGAAGACCGGGCTCGCGCCGCTCGGCAAGGCGATCGTCTCGACGCAGGGCTTCGAAGCGACCGCGACCGACGTCAGCTCGCAGATCTCGTCGCTCAAGGGCTCGGGCGCGACCACGCTGATGATCTTCGCGACGCCCGCAGCCACGATCCAGGCATACGTATCGGTGAACAAGCTCGGCTGGAAGCCGCAGATCTTCGTCAACGCCGTCTCGTCGGCCTCCCAGCTGATGAAGATCTCCGCGGCGAGCTCGAGCGCCGCGACGGTCGAGGGCTCGCTCTCGATCGTCTTCCTCAAGGACCCCACGAACCCGAAGTGGAAGAACGACCCGGCGATGAAGCTCTACCGCTCGATCATGGCCAAGTACGGCACGGGCGACCCCAACGACGTGTTCAACGTCTACGCGATGGCCTCCGCCTGGACGATGGTGGACGCGCTCAAGCGGGCGGGCAAGAACCTCACCCGCGCCGGGCTGCTGAAGGCCGTCACCTCCCTGAACGAGCCGAAGAACCCGTTCGTGCTGCCGGGGATCACGATCAGGACGACGCCCACGAGCCGCTTCCCGATCTCGCAGGCCCAGATGCAGCGCTGGCACAACGGAGCCTGGCAGGGCTTCGGGCCGCTCCTCACCGCCAGGAGCTAGGGCGCGGCGCCCCGAGCGGCCGGCCGCGGGCGAGCACGAACGCGACGATCCAGAGCGTGACCGCGGCGACCGCCGAGGCGACCGCAAACACCGGATCCTCGTGGATCGCCGTGTAGACGACGCTGAGCGTGAGCAGGAGCGCGAACAGCGAGATGCTGAACGCGGCGAAGGCGTTGAACCAGCGCGGCACCGGAGCGCGGTCCTCCTCGAGCAGCGCCTTCAGCCGGTTTGTCGCGTCGTCGACGTACCAGCGCATCGCCGTGGAGAAGAACGGGAAGCGCGACGGCGGCTCGGCGTCGAGGGTCAGCGTCAGCTGCGTGCCCGCATCGTGCTCCTCGAGCGCCCAGCGAAACTCGACTGCGACCGGGCCCTGCACCGAGTGCAGCGAGAACGAGTGCGGCGGCTCGTAGTCCTCGACGTCGTAGATCGTCGTGTAGCGGTTGCCGAAGAACGTCGAGGTCTCGACCGCCGTGCCGCCCGGCTCGAACGCGTCGCCGTCGAGCGGGTGGAACTCGACCGCGAGCGGCCGCCACACCAGATGCTCCTCGGGGTCGGAGATCATCGCGAACACCGCCTCGGGCGGCGCGGCGATCGTGATCGTCCGCTCGGTACGCACGAGGGCTCAGGATAGAGTCACGGCAATGGACGCGCGCGAGCTGGTGCACCTCCCGACCGCGGAGCTCTGCGCCGAGGCGCGGCGCTTGCGGCCCCGTCGTCTCGTCACCTACTCGCCGAAGGTCTTCATCCCGTTGACGACGCTCTGCCGCGACGTCTGCGGCTACTGCACCTTCGCCCGGCCTCCGCGTCGGGGCGAGCGGGCGTACATGAGCGTCGACGAGGTGCTGGAGATCGCCCGCGCCGGCGCGGCCGCCGGCTGCCACGAGGCGCTCTTCACCCTCGGCGACAAGCCGGAGCTCCGCTACCGCGTCGCGCGCGAGGAGCTGGCGGCGCTCGGGTGCGAGACGACCATCGAGTACCTGGCCCGCGCCGCGCGGGCGGTGCTCGAGGAGACCGGCCTCCTGCCCCACCTGAACCCCGGTGTGATGAGCCGGGAGGAGCTCGTCGCGCTGCGCGAGGTGAGCGCCTCGATGGGGATCATGCTCGAGACCGCCTCCGACCGGCTCTCGGCGAAGGGGATGCCGCACCACGGCTCGCCGGACAAGCTGCCGGCGCGCCGGCTCGAGACGATCGCGCTGGCCGGCGAGCTCGAGATCCCGTTCACGACGGGGATCCTGATCGGGATCGGCGAGACGCGGGAGGAGCGGATCGAGGCGCTGCTCGCGATCCGCGAGCTCGATGAGCGCCACGGCCACATCCAGGAGGTGATCGTCCAGAACTTTCGCGCCAAGCCGGGGACGCGCATGGCCGACCACCCCGAGCCCGACCTGGACGAGCACCTCTGGACGATCGCCGCCGCCCGCCTCGTGCTCGGGCCCGACCGTCACGTGCAGGCGCCGCCGAACCTCGCCTACTCCGAGTTCCCGCGGCTCCTCGACGCGGGGATCGACGACTGGGGCGGGGTCTCGCCGGTCACGATCGACCACGTCAACCCCGAGGCTCCGTGGCCGGAGCTCGCGGCGCTCGGCGAGGCGACGCGCTCCCGCGGCCTCGAACTCGCGCCCCGCCTCCCCGTCTACCCCGAGTACCTCGAGCCGCGCTGGCTCGACCCCGCGGTCCTGACGCCGACTCTTCGCAGCGCCGACGCGCTCGGGCTCGCGCGCGAGGACCGCTGGTCGCCGGGCGAGGCCGGCGGCGTGCCGTTCGTCGTTCGTCGCGATGCGCCGCCGCTCGAGCTCTCTGGCGAGGAGCTCGGCGAGGACGAGCTCGTGCGCCTGTTCGAGTCGCGCGGCGACGAGCGCCGGCGCGTCTTCGCCGCCGCCGACCGCCTCCGCCGCGAGGTCTGCGGCGACGACGTCAGCTATGTGGTGACGAGGAACATCCAGTACACGAACGTCTGCTACTTCCGCTGCGGGTTCTGCGCGTTCTCGAAGGGCAAGCTCGCCGAGAACCTGCGCGGGCCGGCGTACCTCGTCCCGCACGAGGAGATCGTCCGCCGGGTCGAGGAGGCGTGGGAGCGGGGGGCGACCGAGGTCTGCCTCCAGGGCGGGATCCACCCGGCCTTCGACGGCGACTACTACCTCTCGGTCGTGCGCGCGATCAAGGACGCGGCGCCGGGGATCCACGTGCACGCGTTCTCGGCGCTCGAGGTCTGGCAGGGCGCGGCGACCCTCGGCCTCTCGCTCGACGAGTACCTGCCGCTGCTGCGCGACGAGGGGCTCGCGTCCCTCCCGGGGACCGCCGCCGAGATCCTCGACGACGAGGTGCGCCGGGTGATCTGCCCCGACAAGGTGACGACGGACCAGTGGCTCGAGGTGCACGACGCGGCGCACCGCGCGGGCTTGCGCTCGAACGTGACGATCATGTTCGGCCACGTCGACTCGCCGCGCAGCTGGGCTCGCCACCTGGTCCGCGCGCGGGAGCAGCAGCGCCGCTCGGGCGGCTTCACCGAGTTCGTGCCGCTGCCGTTCGTGGCGATGGAGGCGCCGATCTACCTCCAGGGCCGGGCGCGCCGCGGCCCGACCTTCGGCGAGACGCTGCT
>Ga0335077_10011272_pt1 | contig 11159 bp, 7 predicted proteins | sample Lox_Sample_31_FD_207151 | JGI IMG/M metagenome (GOLD analysis project Ga0335077, IMG submission 207151) | Soil microbial communities from Loxahatchee National Wildlife Refuge, Florida, United States - Lox_Sample_3.1 | ecosystem: Environmental > Terrestrial > Soil > Wetlands | place: USA: Florida...
TCCTGGCACGAACTGATCGGCGTTCAGAGCGACAATTCCTTTGGTCGTGGTGATCCACCCTTCCGACGAGCCGTTCTTCTCCAGATGGATTAGCGGATCGGGAAGTTGCGTAGCGATAATGTCTCCTGTGAACACAATCTTCTGGTCGGGCAGATAAACCACAAGATCACCACTGGTGTGCGCCGGCGCCCAGTGGAGCACTTCCACTTTCACCCCGTCGATCTTAAGATTCTCCTTGTTCTTCGAGACCACTTGCGTTGGGAGATGATCGGCGGGAGGCGCGCCTCGACCACCAGCGGCGAGAGCGGCTTCCTGCTCCTTCTTGTTGTTCTCGTGCGCGATGATCGTGATGCCCGCGGGGAATGAGGCCAGGCCGTTCACGTGATCTCCGTCACTGTGCGTCAGAATGACGGTGGTTACCGGCTTCGGCGTGATCTTGGCGATGTCCTCCAGTAGCTCCTTCCCGCCTGCTGCCGTGGTCTTGGCATCGACGACAATCACGCCCTTGTCACCGATGATGACACCACTGTTTCCACCGCCGCCCTCGACCCAGTACACGTTGGGCTTCAGCTGATGGACCATGAACGGCGCAGGTGCTGGAGCCTGCGCGACAGCCAGACCGCTAAGCACGCTCAGCGCCGCAACGATCGCAAAGCTGAAGAGAAAACCCTTTCGGTGTTGCATGGACGATGTCCTCCTCTGATAAGGGACTCTATCACTTCCTGTGGCTGGCCGGAGTGTGAGCCGGCCGGTAGTTGGGAATGCTTTCACGTAAGATGATGGATTCGATCCATTCGACGACACCCAGGAGGAAATCAGATGGTGGCCGGATGTCGAGATGATGATTGATTTCGGTGACTCCCCACGGGTGTAGCACGGCGAAGTCCCTCCTGGGCCTCTACCAGATGTCGCGCGCCGGTTGGCGAGCCGCCCCAGCTTCGGATCCCTCGCGTATCAGACAGCAGTTTGGTCCGGTGATGGCCGCTGAATCCCTTCAGAGCCGGCCGATCCGAGGTTCACTGGGACTGGTTCGCCAATCAGCGGCTACGCCATTTTAGCCTCGTTCCGGCAGAGGCGGTGAACACTCATCGCGTCAAAAAGCCAGACTTTCTATAGCTCGAACGCGGTTTGGCAGAGCTATGTCGGCCGGATCCGGCACGTTTCACAGACCCGGTCCCCCCATTTAGTGAACTCTCCGCAATGGCACTCTTGAGGACCGACCGCAACCAAACCGTTCCCGGATCGTGGTCGCGCGACTTGTGCCACTGCATCGATTCCTCGAGGCGTGGAATCTCGAGCGGAGGCGTCACCAGTTTCAAGGGCAAGTAGCGTTGATAAAACGTGGCCAGCCGGCGGTGTAGCGTCGCGATTCGCGATGTGCCGACCAGAAGCTGTGGCACAAGGTTAAAACCCGTGGTTACCACCTCAATCCTGCGCCGGTGGCCGAAGTGTTCTACAAACCACTCGTCAAAGCTCGGAAGCTGCCGATCCTTCCCAAACCGAACCACTACATGTCCGAGGCTCAAATAAGTTTCGAGCGGAAGGCTGCGTTTGATCCGCGTATTCCCGGACCATGCCAGACAGACGAAATCATCATCAAAAAGCGGTTCCGTTGGATGTCCGGGCGCCAAATATCGAGTAGGCATGATGGCGAGGTCGATGTCGCCTCGCTCCAGCGGTCCCGCATCGCCCACTACATTCACCAACAGTTCCAAAATGATGCGGGGCGCCAGGTTCTGCAACCGGGGCAGAGCCTCAGTCATCACGACCGTCTGCACGTAGTCGGACATCATCAGGCGGAACTTCCGTGCTGACGTTGCGGGATCGAAAGCCGGGCTCTTATTGACGATCGTCTCGGCTTGCAGGAGGAAGGCCCTCACCGGATCGATTAAGCCCTCGGCCAGCGGGGTAAGGGTCATCGACCGTCCTACCTGGACCAGCAGGGGATCGTGGAAAGCTTCCCGCAATCGCGCCAGCGCGCCGCTGGTGGCGGATTGACTCAAGTGCAAACGCTCGCCGGCACGGGAAACGCTCTTCTCCTCAAAGAGCGCGTCCAGAGCCACGAGCAGGTTGAGGTCTAAACCGCCGAAATCCATGGCCGTCAATGGATCGGCCACAACGATACATCCGGCCGAACGCATCTATCATACAAGATCCTAGCGGCGAGGTCCTCGTATGTTCGCGGCAAGGAACGGCGGCAGTCAGGGAGCGGACCTTCAGGCGCCCGGCGGAACCGGACCGCGGCCCGGCGCCAGGATCTTGTTCGGGTCGACGCTCTTGTCCACCACCACGCCGAAGAACGGGAACATCATCTCTTCCCACGTCATCTCGCCGTAGTAGACGGTCTTGTTTGGATTGGGATTCCACTTGTTGTTGACTGAGTTGTCGTAGTGCGCCTCCACGTGGAGCTTGGTTCCCTTCGGAACCTTCAGGATGGTGTTATACCCGAGCTGCCAATTGAAATCGTAGTGCGGCACGCTGAGCACGACTTGCTTCCGGCCGTCCGGATACACCAGCGTATAGGTCATGTCTTTGCCGCGCACGTGCATGTGCGGCATCATGTACACCAGTTCCACGTCTTCATTAAACGTCACCTCCGCCGGCGGACTCTCCCAATTCGGATCGTTCGGAGGAATTGCGAAAAGCTTCGGATCGGTCGGCGCAGACGCGCTCAGCGAGACGTAACGGCGCGCCGGAGGCTGTTTGGAGACGGTGAACCCAATCTGAACGTGATCCGTAACGGCCGTCCCGTTCGGAGTGTAGTGCAGGTTGATCGTGATGTCGCTCCCGGCTCGAACCAGCTTGGCGGCATGAAATTCGCGGTAATCGGCCGCCGGATTTCCGGGCAGATAGCAATCCTCCGCCATGCTGCGGAACCGGTGATTCGGCGTGCCGGGCCCGAAGGTTGGCCCTTTGTCCGGGAGCGCGCTTCCTTCATCGTCGCGGGGCTTGTCATCCCAGTAGGGTTTGAAATACTCGACGTCGGGAGTGTGAGGGTTGAAGCCCAGGCACATGTGATGCGTGACCTCACGATGCTCGGGCCGGATCTGCACGGAGGTGATCCACGTGTCCTCTTTGAATCCCGTTGGCACGGTAATCGAGACCCACTCGATCACGTTATTCCTGGGGTGCGCCGGAACGTCGTAAGTAGGCCCTTGCACAACGATGTCCGGTTGGATCTGCCAGCCCTCGGGCCATTGGACGGCAGCCGGTGCATCCTTCGGATCGCCTTCGGGGGCGCCGGTATCCGCCCACTTGGAGATCGTGTCGATGTCGCTCGGCTTCAGCGAACGGTCATTCAAGAAATGACCGGCTCCCGGATCGGCAAACCACGGCGGCATCTTGCGCGTAGCGACGGCCGCCTTCATAGCTTTGGCCCAGGGCCGCACGTCTTTGTAAGTCAGGAAGGACATGGGTGCCGCCTCGCCCGGACGGTGGCAGGTCTGGCAGTTCTTCTGCAGAATGGGCAGAACGTCCTTGTTAAAGGTCAGCGACGGCGAATCCGCGGCCGTCAGTGCGCCTGCGCCGCTTATCGCGCACGCTACTGCAATTACGAGTGGATTCCTGGACATGGTCCCTCCCGGCCTTCTGCAAGCCGAAACCAGTATGGGCTACGGCCGCAGGCCCGTCAAATAGGTTGTTCCTATCGCATATAGGGTCACCCTATCGCGTCTGCGCGCTCTCCATTGACCGGACGGATAGCATCCATCGAGCGAATCGATTTTCGGCCGCGGAACCATGGCACGTATAGTAGCGTTAGTGTGCTGAGCCGGAAACTGGAATACTTGATGGCCCTGGCCAAAGAAGGCCACTTCGCGCGCGCGGCCGCGGCCTGTCATGTTTCCCAACCCACCCTTTCCGCGGCGATCCAGCAACTCGAAGCGGAGTTGGGTGTACCGATTGTCAAACGTGGCCAACGCTTTCAGGGCCTGACGAATGAGGGCCGGCTGGTCATCGAAGCCGCGCAACGGATGGCCAATGAACGAGACCGACTGCGGCAGCAGCTCAAGGATCGACACGACGGTTTCCCGGACACTCTGCGCATCGGCGTGCTAGGTTCCACGGTGCCACTCTTGAGGAGCTTGACTCTGCCGTTCTGCGAACGCTTCCCGAACGTCAATCTGAGTGTGATGCGGCAAAGCCCTTTCGATGTTCAGCAGGCTTTTGAATCATCCTCCCTGGATGTTGTCATCACCTACATGGATCAAGTGCTGCGGCGCTACTGCCGCGCGCAGGTCTTGTACACCGAACAGTACGACCTGCTCATACGGAAAGGTACGGCTTATTCCGGACGAAGGTTGGTGGCCTGGGAAGACCTGACGAAACTGTCCCTCTGCCTCTTATCTCCCGACAGTCCCATCTTCGGCAAGTCGGAATCGGAGATCCTGGCGGAGATTCTTACGAAGACCCCGCACATCGTAACCAATGCGATTTGGATGGTAATGGACCATGTCCGCACCGGGAAATGGGCATCGGTTCTTCCCAGACCAGTCCGAATCATGGCAGCCGATGATGCGGAATTAGAAGCGATTCCGTTGCCGAACATCGGCAAGCCCAGTTCAGTGGCGATTGCGATTTCCAAACGAAAGCCGGTGTCGCCGCTGGCGGAGGCCTTTTTCGAGATTGCGACATCGAGCGAGACCTCGTCCAAGTTGCGGGCTGTCCTCGGAATGAAGCAGGGTCGGCCGGCAGCCGGCGGTCATGCCTTCGTTACTTGAACTCGAAAGCAACGCCAGTGCCCGATGACTGGACGTCTCCGCTGACCGCACAGAACCGGTTGCCGATCACCGCTCCGGCAACGCCGTGCCGCGACGTCGCCACCGGTTCGGTAACTGCCAGTGAACTCGATGCTGCGTTTCCGAGATGCCGCGCGCGTTTCTGCGCAGAGTACGTGGCATTGGCCTCAATCATCGTAATGCCCGGGGCGTATCTGTGCAATGGATTAACCCGATCATAGCTATCTATCCACCCGATAGCTTCTCCGCAGATATTGGCGCTGCCAATAGCAACCATCCAAACAAACGATTTTACAGATGGACCGGACCCGCATATAGTTTGTCGTTGAATTGAACAATCGCGGGCAAGCGTCCGGGTCAGGGGAACCGGACTGCTTCTACGCAACAGCTTTAGGGGGGCACATGAGAATTCAGCTACTTGCTTCGATGGGTCTGATTGCTGTCGGCATCGCCTTGGGCCAGGAGGTTGCGCAGGTCAGCGGGAGTGTACTGGACCCGTCCGGCGCCGTGGTTCCGGGCGTGGAAATCACCCTCACCCAAACCGACACCGGCGTGAAGCGAACGGCGACTACTGACGCCGCCGGCCTCTATATCATTCCCAACCTGCCCCTCGGCCCCTATCGTCTCGAGGCCGTGAAGATGGGGTTCCGCACCTTTGTGCAGACGGGAATCGTTTTGCAAGTCGGAAGCAACCCCACCATTCCCATAACACTTGCGGTCGGCAATGTCACCGAACAAGTCCTGGTGCAGGCGGATACCAGCCAGGTGGAGACGCGCAGCGCCGGCGTCGGCACGACTGTGATGCAGTCTCAACAGATTCTCGATCTGCCCTTGAACGGCCGCCAGGCCACAGACCTGATTCCCCTTTCCGGCTTGGCCGTTCAGACCGGCGCGGCGCCCACCTACACCATGTACACAGGTGTAAATATCTCGGTTGCCGGGAGTACGAGTTGGAGCGTGCAATACAACCTCGATGGCGCTCCCAATGTGGACGCGTACGTGGGCACCAATATGCCGATTCCCTTCCCGGACGCGCTGCAGGAATTCCGATTGTCCACTAGCGCGCAGGACCCGGCCACCGGCGGTCACTCCGGAGCCAGCGTCGATACCGTCACCAAGTCCGGCACCAACGGGTTTCACGGTGATGTTTTCGAATTTTTCCGCAATTCCAGCTTGAATGCCCGCGACTTCTTCGCGGCCGGCTCCGATGGGCTGAAGCGCAACCAGTTCGGCGGCGTCCTCGGCGGTCCGATCAAGAAGGACAAGCTTTTCTTCTTCCTCGGGTACCAGGAAACCATGATTCGGCAAAACCTCGTGAACAGCAGCGCATATGTTCCGACGGCGCCAGAACTCACGGGAAACTTCTCGCAATATATTGCCGCTGGATGTCCTGGCGCTGCGGGTATCGCGCATTCGTTTTTGGTTGCTAACGGCCATCTGGTCTTGCCGCTGAGTCCCGCGGCTCTCAAAATATCGTCTCATCTCCCGCAGACCACCGATCCCTGCGGCCACGTGCTGTACGGAATTCCGTTGCACCAGAACCAGCTTCAGGCGCCCGCGCGCATTGACTATCAGCTCAGCTCGAAACAAAGCTTGTTTGCACGCTACATGGCCACCCGGATCGAGACCGCCCAACCTTACGACATCTCACATAACGCACTCTCCACCAACGGCATCGGCCAAGACGATACGGCCCAGCAATTGGCGCTGGGAGATACGTACGTAGCCAGCCCAACACTGATCAATTCGTTCCGCCTTTCGGGAACCCGCGTGGGCGCCGGCACGCTCGGCGCCAAGACCTTCACTCCGCAAGACGTGGGCATGAATTTCTACAGCTATTACGGCTTCGTTCCCCTCTTCATGGTGGGCGCCGGGTTCAGCACGGACTTTCCCGCCAATTTCTCGGTCGGCACCGACACCGTCACCAGCTTCGGAGCTAACGATGACGTCACTTTGATTCGCGGATCCCATCAGTTCAGTTTTGGCGCCCAGGTCTCGCGCTCGCTGCTCAACGCGCACTCCTACGCCTGGTCGGAAGGCTTCTTCTTATTTGTCGGACTGACGGGCTTGGCCGGTTCGCCCCTGGTCGACTTTCTGACCGGAAACCCACTCCAGGTCCACCAGGCGAATCCCAATCCCGATAACCTCGCCCAGAACTATTTTGGGCTTTACGCCTCGGATACCTGGAAAGCCACATCGCGGCTGACGTTGACCTACGGTGTGCGGTGGAACCCGTTCCTCCCGGCCGTCTTCAAGAATGGCGACGATTACAACTTCAGCCTGACCAACTTCTACAACAACGTGCGTAGCAAAGTGATTCCGGCCGCGCCCCCCGGCCTGCTCTACCCCGGTGACCCCGGCTTCAACGACAAGTCAGGAATGAACAATCAGTGGAACCATATCGAGCCGCGCATCGGAATTGCCTGGGATCCATTCGGCGACGGCAAAACCGCGATCCGCGCCGGCGGCGGCATCGCTTATGACTATATCCGCATGGACATCCACGAGAATACTTCCTCGGTTGCCCCCTTCCGTATAACCGTCGTGCAGAACAACCCCAACCCCGTGGTACCGGGCGGCCTGAGCCTCGACAATCCCTACGCCAATTTCCCGGGCGGGAATCCGTTTCCTTACAATTTCAATCCCCAAGTATTTCCGAACCTGCCCTATCAAGGCTTTCTCCCCATCGACCCGAATCTGAAGACTACGGCGCAGTATTCGTGGAATTTCGGAATCCAGCGCCAAATCACGCCTCGCTTCTTCGTTTCCGGAACGTATGTAGGAACGGAATTGGCTCACTTGTGGACGGGCGTGGATTTGAATCCACCGATTATGCTTCCGGGATTGCCGGTCATTGCCAGTGCGTCCACACCCGCTCAGATTGCGCAGTGTGCCACGCTCCAAGCCAACTGCTCCAGCAATGAAAACCAACGCCGCCTCCTCGAGCTGGCGAATCCGTCGGCCGGCAACATCTACGGCTCCATCACCGATCTGGATTCCAGCGGCACGCAGCATTACAACGGCCTGCTGCTCAACACGCGCTGGCGCCTGGCGGACAATGTCAACCTGTTAGCGAACTGGACGTGGTCGCATTGTATCGGCCTTCCCGCCAGCAATATTGCCAATCTCGAGGCTGTGTATCCGCACCAGCCCTATCAAACCAACGGCCCTCAGAACCGGCATCTGGACATGGGCGACTGCAACGGCAATTCTCTGGATATCCGCCACATCGTGAATGTCACCGCAGTGGTAAGCACGCCCCGGTTTTCGGGCACATGGGCACGCCGCCTCGGCACGGGTTGGACTCTCTCGACCATCGTGAACTGGCGCTCGGGCCCACCGCTCACCACCGCCCTGGGCACCGACAACGCACTCAACGGCTTCAACCCGGCCGGAGCCAATCCGGTTCCCCAACGCGCCAATCAGATCCTGCCCGACGTCAATGCGGTCAACCAAGGCCAATCCTGCTCACCAGCCCCTTGCGTGAGCTATCTGAATCCCGGCGCTGTGGCCTTTCCGGCAGCGGGAACGTATGGAAACATGGGCGTGGGAGACATCCGGGGTCCGTCCTTCTGGGAGTGGGATCAAGCCATCAGCCGGCAGTTCCCGATCCATGAAATGACACGCCTGGAATTTCGCGCGGAGGCTTTTAACGTGACGAACTCCGTGCGATTGGGCCCGCCGGTGGTCACTTTGGGCGGCACCTTCGGCCAAATTACCAGCGACCAACCGACCACCGGATCCGGCCTTGGCGGCGGCGGTATCACTAGCGGCACAGGCGCCCGGGTCATCCAGTTCGCGCTGAAATTCGTCTTCTGAGCTCGGTGGCGCATGATCAGCCACCAAATGGAACCGGGACCAATCGAATCAGACACTTCGGACAAAACCCGTGGCTGATGATGCGCCACGCGCTCGGCTTTCACAGCAGGCTGCTGAAAAAGCCAAGAACCGCTTGCTAACGCGCGCGGCTCGGAAACGCGGCATCGAGTTTGATATTTCAGCGTTGCGCATTGCGTCCCTCAAGAGCGGTGGCGACGGCTAGAGCCCCTTCCGCCGGGCGATATTCACCTCGGTGCAGGCCGACATCACGTCCACGAATTTCTGATAGTTCGCCTGCCCGAGCACGAACGGATTCGGCTCGCCCTTTTTCCGGTCCTTCAGTTTGTCCAGCTTCGCTTGAATTGGGTCCATTAAGGGATGGTTCTGAAGCTCGACCGCCACCTTCGCCTTTTTCGTTTCTTCTTTGAAGTGCGCGACCGATTTGAAATAGGTATTTAATCCTTCATCCGAGACGATGCCCGGAGTCAGGATCGTTCCACCGTACATAGCGGCAACATAGGTCTTGTCATTGTCCTTAACCGGAAAAATAAAGCCCATCGATCCGGGCGTGTGTCCGGGCACGGCAACCGGCGTGATCTTGAAGTCTCCCAGAGTGATGGGCTGGCCCTCCGTAATCACCTGGTCATGCCTGGGCAGTGGCGTCGGAGGTCCCTTCTTAGGAGCGCCTCCCCCGCGTCCGGCCGGCGGATGCTCCATCAGGTCCCAATCCACCGCCGCGATGTAAATTTTCGATCCGAAGTGTTCCTGAAAATATGCGGTTCCTCCGAAATGATCCGCGTGACCGTGACCCACCACGATCATCTTTACCTTGGCCGGATCCAGTCCCAGCTTTTGAAATCCCGGCAGGAGCTGCGAGTCGGTCTGGTCAGCCGAGAGCGAATCGATCATCAGCAAACCATCGGAGGTGCTGATGACGTACGCCACCGTCCCCTGATTGCCGATTACGTAGACGTTATCGAAAATCTTGGTGGGCTCAATCGGCGGGTCGTTGGGGCTGTTGGGGCGCGGCGCCTCGCAAAAGAAATGCTCTTCGCCCGCCCACATCGGCCCCCCGGCCTTCTTCGCCTTCTCGATCAGAGCTTTCACGGCCTCCGAATCAGGCTTGGCGGGAGCGGCCGGAGCGGGCTGCCCGTAAACCGGGCCCAGCGCAGCCGCGCAAATGGAAAAAACCACGATCGCGTTTCTCAGCATATTAGCCTCTACTTGGACAATTCTAGTGCGCCCTTGCGCTCCCTGGTGGTCGTGCTTGCTTTCCCGCAAAAGAACGAGACGCCGGAACCGCCGTATCCCGTGTGAGGGCGCGGGCCTCACTGGTGGATTACGCCGCCCGCGGGGTCCCGCACCCGCTTGTTGAAAAGGTCCACCTCATCCGCCGGAGCGCAGAGATCCTCCATCAGCCCGGTCCATCCGTCCACGGTCTTGATCGCGTCCTTCGCCAACCTGCGGAATTTTTTGGGCTCGCTGACCCAGGGCCCCGTGTAAATCTTCGGATCGTTGATGGTCATCGACAGTTCCAGAACATCGTAGGCTGTGCGGCGATAGCGCTCCTCCAGGACCATGTCCTCGCTGTGCGGATAACCGAAATGATCCACCCAGGTTCTCTGGTCCACGCCGGTGGTAGTGACCACAAACGTGTCACCGTCCCAACGGCTAGCCGAATACCCCCACCACCGCGGCTCATCCGGGTCCATCAGCGGCTTGCGCCCATCCGTCCAGATGGTGCGCGTGCCATATCCCCACTCGAATTGCTGAACGATTCTGTCAGGCAGGACCATCATCTCCATCGGGTCGGGATAGATCAGAGCGCGGGAAGGACCCATCGGATTGCAGTGCTGATACGGGTCACTGTCATTGGCAGGCGGAACCGCGCGCCGGCGTCCGATTGGTTCGTCCGGATGCGCCGCCGCATCCGCGCTCCCCAGGAGCCGGCCGTAGGATGGTTTGTTCGCGTCGAACATTTTCTGGCCAAGCGGTGTCAAGGACGGGACCTGGCTGCTGAATCCGCGATCGCCGCAGTCGCGGCACGTGCCTCCGCCGCCATATCCGCCCGGCGAGCCGTTGCGCGACCAGATGCCGGCCAGATCGTGTTTGTCATACGGCTTGTTGTCATTGGCTGGGTTGTGCGCCAGGATGCCGCCGCGCCCGCCTTGCGCCAATAGTGCGGGCGCAATGGCGAGCGAACCACATACTGCAATCGATACCGCAATCAACGTGGTTCTCATATGACGCGCTATTCCTTCTTCTCTTGCGGGGCGGGGGTCGGCGCGGCACCGCCTTGCGGCACTTCGCCGGGGCCGCCGCCGGCTACGCCCAGCAGCACTTCGCCTTTGTCATTCAGAAGCTTGAGAATCGCCCCAACCTGCGTGCCCGCCCGCGAAGGCGCCAGCGTAATCGTGATCTTCGTGCCCGCTGCTAATGCCGCCTCGGAACGTCTCTTGCCCCATCCGCCTTGCTGTAACTGCGAGGGATTCGGGTAAAACTCACCGCTCCAGTGCACCACCTCGCCCTTGTCATTGGTGACGTCGAAAAAAAGCTGCGGGTGCGGGTTCGCATAGTGAAATTCCGTCACCGTTGCTTCGAGCG
>Ga0335077_10011273_pt1 | contig 11159 bp, 10 predicted proteins | sample Lox_Sample_31_FD_207151 | JGI IMG/M metagenome (GOLD analysis project Ga0335077, IMG submission 207151) | Soil microbial communities from Loxahatchee National Wildlife Refuge, Florida, United States - Lox_Sample_3.1 | ecosystem: Environmental > Terrestrial > Soil > Wetlands | place: USA...
TGGAAGAACTTCCGCAGCACGTACACAATTAGCCCGATCACTGCAAGGAAGAGGATTCCCAGCCCCGCCGCAATCACCCAGAGGTGCTGCGTATTCCCAACAGTTTGTAGCGTTGCGTCCATCAACCGGGCCATGGCTATCTCAAGACCGAATCAGACGAGCATTCCCCTCAGCAGCGGCCATTCCGACGCGACCAGCGGCGCCAGGTAAACCATCGCCAGCGCGCCAATGCCGAGGAATGTCCCGAGCGGCAACTGGTATTGGCTCGCAATGGCCCAGCGCAAAGCGCTTTCGGATCCCAATCCGCGGCGACTCGCCCGCTTCGCGAGTTCGCTTTTCCAGCCGCTCAAGTAAAGCGCTAGCACGACGCTCACTCCAATCACGCTGCCCAGCAGGCTCCCTACCAAAATCGTCAGAAACGTTCCGCGCAATCCCAGAAACGCGCCGACCATAGCCATCATTTTCACGTCGCCCATGCCCATGCCTTCGCGTTTGCGCACCAACTTGTAGGCAACCGCAAGCCCCCACAACAGAAAGCTCCCAAAAGCCGCCCCTAGTGCGCCGTCCAGAATGCCTTCCGCCATGCCTGCGAGCCGCAGATGCAATAGCCGCCAGCCCAAAATCACCGCAAAACCATTTCGTGGCGGCACCATCAGCGAAAACAGAAGTCCCGCGGCAAATCCCGGCCACGTCACTAAATCCGGCAGCAGCCGCACGCGCAAATCCGTTATCGTCAAAACCAGAATCGGGCACGTAAAAAACAGCCACTTCACCGTCGCTTGCGTGATCCCGTATTCGAAAAACGCCGCGACGAACAGCAATCCTGTCGCTAACTCCACCAACGGGTACATCACCGAAATCGGCGCTCCGCACGCCCGGCACTTGCCTCTCAACCACAGCCAGGCGAAGACCGGTACGTTGTCATACGCCTTGATCGGCGTCCCGCATTTCGGGCAGCGTGACCCCGGCGAAATAATCGACATTTCCTCCGGAATCCGCGTAATGCAGACATTCAGGAAGCTCCCAATCACGATGCCGAACAGGAAGAAGAAAATTCCGAAGACGATGACCACGATTTGACGGGCCGCTCCGCTGCCTCTCTCTGACTGTGCCACAGGAACATAGCACCCTCAATAAAGCCGCGCCCCCTGCGTGCCCCATCCCTAACGCTTTCTTTCCTTCCCAATCTGCCGACTGTAAACTGTGAACTGTCGGACTTCTTCCATGAACTTCTTGGAGCGCAAAATCCGTCGCTACGAGCATCGCCGCTGGACCACCGACGACAACCGCCGCGTGCAGTCCTTCGAATGGGGGCTTGAGCACATTGGCGGCTCACCCAACGACCCCAATCCCGGCGCATTCGTGCGCCGCTACTCCGAAAACGCAATTGAGAATAGCGCCGACTGGTACGCTGCTGCTCACGCCACTGACTATCATCTCGACCGCCAAAACGTCCTGACGTTCACTAGTTCCGTCACCTCTCCCTGGCCGGAGAACAACACGGTACACGCCCGCCTTTGGCCCGCTCGCCGGGACTCGCTTCTCCCGATCAAGGCCGCCAAGGGCACGGCCGTGCTCGTTCTTCCCAATTGGAACGCCAAATGGAACGGCCAGGACGGCCTCTGCGAATGGATTGCTCGTTTCGGAATCACCGCGCTCAAGATGAGCCTGCCGTACCACAATCGCCGCATGGCCCGCGGCCACGAGCGCGCCGACCAAATCTGCGGTCCTGACATCGGCCTGACCCTTCAAGCCAATCGGCAGGCTGTGCATGACGCGCGCCGCTGCCTTCGCTGGCTCGAACAGCAGGGCTACACCAAGCTCGGCATCCTCGGTACCAGCATCGGCTCATCGGTCGGCTACATCACGCTGATGCACGACTCTGCCGTCAAAGCTGGCGGCTTCTTTCACTTTTCCACTTATTACGCCGACGTGGTCAGCCGAGGTATGACCACGAATCATGTTTGGGAGGGACTTCGCGGCCAGGTCACTGTCGACGAACTCCGCGACTTCTGGGCGCCAATCAGCCCCATGCCCTACGTCGAGCGCGGAATGGGCGCTGACCGCACTTCCTTCCTTGTCTACGGCAGGTACGATCCCACGATGCTCCCCGAGCTTAGTCGCCAAATGCTCGCTTCTCTCCGCCGCCACGGGGCTCACCCGCGCACGCTTGCACTTCACTGCGGCCACTACTCTCTCGAGCTTTTCCCCTTTTCCTACCTCGCCGGTTACCGCATGCTCTCCTTCTTTCGTGGAGCCCTCTCCTAGCTAGCAGCAAGGCGGGCTCAGCCCGCCCTTCTAGCGCACTTGGAAAACACAATCTCAGCGCCCGGGTAAGCGGGCATGGAGTCCATGACAAACACATTTTTGCGGAAAGAGAGCCGCTGCCTCCGACCAATCGCTGCCGGGCGCTTCTACGAACGTATCGATCTACTTTGCAAGCCGGCTTCGATTCGCCGCCACATACTCACGCATCATGGCCAACGAGCGCCAGTCCAGGAAATACTGAAAGCTCAGGATTCGGATCATGATGGCTTCCTTTATGATGAAAATGGCCTTCCGAAATGATCACAGAGACTTGTCGCCGTGACTTGCCCATCTACTTCGTCAATCCAACTTTCCGCATCAGATCCTGAAACCGCGCCTCCCCGCGCAGCGGATCCAGCGCCGGCTCCACTCCAATCTCCGTCATCGCCAAAATGTGTTGGTCCAGCGCGTTTTCCAGCGCATGGAGCGCTTTTTGCTTCTCTCCCAATCGCGCATACACAATGGCCATGCCATACGGCCCCGTGTACGCCTCCGGCGAATTTTCGTCGGCACTTGAGAATTCCAACACTTTTTTCCAATATCCTTGCGGCCCGCTCTCCTTCAGCGCCTTTCGCAACTCGCCTTCTTTTCTCAGCGCATCCTTGGGTTCTCCGCCGCTTAGCAGTCGTGCCTTGGTCTCTGCCGCAATGGCTTCCTCAAATTTTTCCCTATATGTATAAAGATGCGACAAACGCTCATAGTTGATCGCGAACCCGGGGAACAGTTGCGCGCATTTGTTGAACTGCTCCAATGCTTCGTCGTATCGCCTCGCCCAAAGATACGTGCGTCCCAGGAAAGACTGCACCGGTGCCGATAGCGGATCGATGGCAATGGCCTTTTTCATTTCCGCGATTGCTTCCTCGTGCCTTCCGGCGGGTGAAAGATAGCTGTTGGAATAGAACAAATGCGCGTAGGGATCGTTGGGATTCAACTCCACTCCCCGCCGCATCTCGCGTTCCGCACCGGGCCAGTCATATTCATAGTGGGCTTTGATAAATCCCAGTATCGTGTGTCCTTCGCCCAGCGAATCATCCATCGCGATGGCCTTCACTGCGGCGTCTCGCGCCTTTGGCATCGAATCCGCCACCGACAATGCCCTCGGAACCGTGGCCAGGCTGTACGCCCGTGCCAGTTCCGCATAAGCGGCTGCGTAGTTTGGGTCCAGACTGATGGCTTTTTCATACTCCTCGATGGCGTGGTCCATTCCTTCTTTGGTGCGCAACTCCATCGCGAGCAGCCCCCGCAAGTACGCATCATGGGCCTCTGGGTTCAGAGTCGGCGCCCCGGTCAGCCTCTTCCGTGTTGGCCCTTCCAAACTCAATTCAATCTTGCTGGAAATCGCCAGGGCCACGTCGCTCTGCAGTCGCAGCACATCTCGCAACTCTTTGTCGAAGTCCCCCGCCCACACATGCGTCTCGTCATTGGCGCGAATCAACTGCCCCGTCACTCTCACCTTATTTCCGTCGCGCCGCACGCTCCCCTCGAGCAGGTAATTCACGCCTAGTTCCTGCGCGATTTGCGAGGCTCGCTTTTGCGTGTGCTTGTACTGCATCGAAGACGTCCGGGCAATCACGCCGAGATGCTCCGGGTCGAGGTTCCCGAGCTGCGTGATCATCTCCTCGGTCATTCCGTCGGCGAAGTATTCTTGTTGGGGATCGTCGCTCAGGTTCACGAATGGCAGAACCACCAGCATGGTTTTCGTGGAAGCGGGCTTGCTGTTCCGTTTAAGAATCAGCCCGGCAACACTTGCTGCCGCTCCCAGCAGAACGACAATTGCGATCCACAGCAGCCAGTAGCGCAAAGGGCGCGCAACGCTCGGCCCCTCCGCTTGCCCTTCCGCTTCAACCACAGGTTTGGGAGAGAGTGGAGCTGGAGGCGCCGGAACGACTACACTCGCCGCAAATCGGTACCCTTTCCCAGGGACTGTGAGCACAAACCGCGGCTCTTCCGGGTTGTCCCCCAAAGCCTGCCGGATTTTTCGTACTGCTGTGTTGATGCTGTTGTCGGCATCGACAAAAACGTCTTTTCCCCAAACCCGCTCGAGAATCTCCTCCCGCCCGACGAGCAGCCCTCTCCGCTCCACCAACAAGAACAGCATCTCAAGCGGGATGCGCTCCAGGCGCACAGGCCGCCCCTTTCGGCGGAGTTCAAACGCACCCCGGTCCAGCTCAAAATCCTCGAAACGTGTGACTTCTGCGGCCATCCATGACACCATCGCGAGAGGACAGCTATTCTACTCGCAGCCGTTGAAAGAGATATAGCCAGGTTTGAGATAGGGCGCTGCCTGCGCAAGCCCTTGCAGAATCAGGGACTTGCTCCTTCACGACTTCTTCAGCAACTCTTCAGCCCGTCTCCATTGCCAACCGCTCACTTGCGCTTATAGAAAAGCGCTCACACCGGCTAGTCCGGATAATCCGTCCAGAGGAGTTCCAATTATGAGGCATCACTTTCTTACTGTCTCACTCGCCGTTGCGTTTTCGTCGTTGTTCTTCAGTAGTTTCGCCCGTGCCAATGACAACGATGGCTGCAGCAATGCCACGTTAAAAGGCGATTATGCCTTCACCGTTTCCGGCCAGATCTTTCTCCCCACTGGCCCCGGCACATTCCAGGTAGTTCAGCGCCAAGGCATCGCCATGACCCATTTTGACGGCGACGGCAACCTCTCTCAGGAGGATTTCGTCCTCTCCGATCCCAACGCACCCAAGCCCGGTGGTGTTCCCCCTACGGATTCCAACAACGGCTTCCACAACGATGAAACCGGCACGTACACCGTGAACAAGGACTGCACCGGCACCTTTACGATTATTCTCCCTGGCCTGTTGGACCCAAAGACCGGTGCCACCGTGACGAGCACCGGCAAGATCATCGTTCTGTTTGCGCTTAGCGACCATGGAAGGACCATCCATACCGTTGTCGCATCGATTCAGCCCCCTGGCGCTCCCGGCCCCGTTCCGGCGCTCATTCGCAGCGACGGCTATAAGCTCGGCCGCGTTCCCGAAGACTAACCTCTCGTCACTGTTTCTACCCGGGGGCGCAGCCGTTCGATCGGCGCTAGCGGACTCAAGCTGCGCCCCACCCCGCTCCGGAAGTTGCTCGAGTTGTTCTCGATTTTCTCGAAACTCGAGCGAACCGCTCTTGAGGGCAGGTGAGAATCCTCGATGGACCCGTGACTTATCAAGATGCTGGATTCTGGATTCGCCGGACAATCAACTGAAACTCGGCGTCTGTCACCAGCCCGCGCTTTTCCACTCCGGCGCGCTTCACCGCGGCCAGCACCGCTTGCTGTTGTTCCGCAGTCAAGGAAAATCCTAATTCCTTCGCTTTGATCGCGATGCTGTCGATCCCGCTCTTTTTCCCCAGCACAATCTCGCGCTTGGCCCCCACGAGGTCAGCAGAGAAAGGCTCGATCGCCTCGGGAATGTGAAACTGGCTGGCCACCGCGCCGCTTTCGCGCATGAAGAGATTCTCGCCCACTACCGGCTTCCACGCTTCCAATTGGTGTCCCGCCGTGCGACGCACCAGCGCGGAGACTTTTCGAATGCTTTTGAGATTTAGCTCCACGGGAACGCCATACAGCCCTTCAAGCGCCATTGCGATCTCGCCGATATCTCCGTTACCCGCGCGCTCCCCCATTCCGTTGATTGTTCCTTGAATCCAGTCGGCGCCCGCACGCACTGCCGCCACGGCGCACGCCGTGGCCATCCCGAAGTCATTGTGCCCGTGAAAATGCAGCGGCACTTGCGGCCCAACCCACTCGCGCACCTGCCGCACCAGAAATTCGACAGCTTCCGGCCCGCACGCCCCGATCGTGTCGACAACGACTACCTCCTCTGCACCCGCGTCTAGCGCGTTCCTGTAAAAATCTCGCAGCGTTTCCAACTCCGTGCGCGTTCCATCCACCGTGAAGAACACCACTCTGACGCCGTGCTCGCGCGCATACTTGATCGCTTCCGCCGCGCGTCGCTTCGCCTCCTCCACGGTCAATCCGTATGCTTTCAGCTTGATCGCGCTTGTCGGCGTTTCAATCACCGTGGCGCGCGACCCGAGCCGCAACAATTCATCGATGTCCGCCTTGAGCGCCCGCCCAAAGCCCCAGACTTCCGCCTTCAGTCCGGCATTGGCCACGAGCTTGAACGCTTCCGCATCTTCCGCGGACACGCGCGGAAAACCGGCTTCGATGCGGCCTACGCCAAGTTCGTCCAGCGCTCGCGCAATCTCCAGTTTTTGCGCCGGAGTGAGGACCACGCCAACGCTTTGTTCGCCGTCGCGCAGCGTGGTGTCATAAAACTTCACCGCGGTTCGCGTGGCGAAGTCCTTTCGCACTTCCGGACGCCGGTTCAGTTCGCTGACCCAGAACCCGTTTTGCACCTGCGTATTCGTCTCCGCCATTTCTCAACTCACGCTTTCGCGGCCGCTTTTCCGCTGTGCAATTCTTTGTACGAAACGACCGGATTCCGCAGCACACCGATTTTTTCAATTTCGCACTCCACCACGTCGCCGGGCTTCAGGTACAGCGACTTCGGGTCGTCGCTGAATGCCGCCACTCCGGAGACAGTTCCTGTTGAAAGGACGTCCCCGGCCGAATACCCCATCGGCGAGTAGTGCGCCACGATTTCCGGAACGGTCACCGACATCTTGCTCGAATGCGATTGCTGCCGCGTCTTGCCGTTCACACGAAGCTGCATCGCCAGATTGTTCGGATCCGGAATTTCGTCCGCCGTTACAATGTGCGGGCCAAGCGGACAGAAAGTATCGATGGCCTTGCAGAAGCTAAACACGCCCGACTTCATTTCTTGCCTCTGAATGTCGCGCGCCGTCACGTCGTTAAAAATCATATACCCGCCGATGTAATTCTTCGCCTGCGTTGCATCGAAATGCTTTCCGGATTTCTTCAGCACCAGCGCCAGTTCCAGTTCGTAATCGAGCTCTTGCGTCAAATGCTCGGGATATACGATCGCTTCGTCGGGACCGATAATCGCGTCGATGTTTTGGAAAAACACGATCCATGGCAGGACCGGATGCGAAAATCCGGACTTTTCCGCCTCCTCGTGATGCTCGCGAAAATTTCCGGCGGTGTGAAAGAACTTCTTCGGAATAATCGGCGCCTTGATCTTTACGTCTTTACTTTGAAACCGCAGTTGCTCGCCATTCGGCCCGCCCTCCGCTCCTTCTTTTGTCACGTATTCCAGCGCCGTGCGCGCCGCATCCAGTCCGCGGTCGCCGTTTTCAAACAATCCGCGCATGTTTGCCGGGACCCGCGCATCCGCCAGCGCATAAAACGCGCCTTCCTGCTGCACGTTCCGCAAGTACAGGGCGTACGCCGCATTCAAATCCACAATCGTTCCGTCGGCGGCGATTCCGCCGATGCGGTCTTCCCGTTCGCCACGGTGAAAAGTAACCAGTTTCATCGAAAAATCCTCGCCCCCCAAAAGTGAAACATCTGTTGCTCAAGCATTCGTTCCGCGCGAACAGTATAGCGGAAGCCGCAGGCCCTTGCTGTGGGGGAGAGGAAGCCGCTGGTGAGAGTTCAACTTTAGGAAGAAAGGCGCAGTATCGTGCAGAGGCGGCCGCCGTGCACCCACATCCCTAAATGTCGATGGGAGGCTTGATATACGCAGCGCCATGCCGGTAAAGTCCGGCGGTGGGAATCGGCTGGCAAAATACGATGCGGATGGGAACGAAAATCGCTCCCGTTCCCGGCGTAAACGGCACCGCCACTTCCACGCGCGTGCCTTCCGGATACTGATTGCGGCTGCGGAAGCTCAGCCCGCCTTTCGAGAGGTCCTCGCAAACCGCGATCTCTTCCGCGAAGCCCCGCCGGCGGATGCAAGCCAGCACCCGCGCCTTGACTCGCGTGCGATTCCGCCGCGGAACCACGCGCTCCTCGACACTTGCGTTTCCGGCCCCGCTTTGCGGCGCAGCCACTTCAGAAACCGACTCAATCCAGATGGAAGGCGAGTCGCAATGCCGGCAATGCCGCGCGATGCACTTGCGAATTTCAAATGACTTCAGCTGCAATTCGTTGAGATACACCACTTCGCGCCGCGCGCAGAAGCTGCACTCCATCAGCAATCGCGCCAGCGCTTCTTCGGCTTTGTGGGGAGATGGGAAGTCAATGTCCCAAAAATCGCAGCGCGGCTCGAGTAAATGAACCGCGTAAATAAAACCGTTCAAATCCTGGTCAATTTCGGCGACCACGCGCGCCCGCGTATGTTTCCAGTGGTCGCCCTCGAGGTGGCGGCGCAAATGCAGCTCTTGCCCAGCATCTATTCTCTCCGCCAGGCGGATAACCCCGCCGTTGCGGCTCACCAGCAGTGTTTCGGCGGTTCTCGTAAAGGTTGCGCCCGCTGCGGTCGCCCAGGATGCCTCGATGGGCATCCGAAACGCTACGCGGTCGCTTTGCCGCAGTCCGTCGGATAAGGTGCTCATGGTGCGCGAAGAAAGAATCTCTAGTTAGGCTAGCACGCCATTAGGGACGGAACTCCCGCGAGCAAGCGCGGATTGTCGTTCCAAGTAATAACCTGAGGGGGACAATTTTCCCCGCCGGAGCCTGTCTCCCGTGTTGCTTCTTTCGCGCTACCTGTCCCGCGAGAATCTCGCCCGCCTGCCTTTTTCAGGCACACTAAAAAGAGCCGGTAGCTCCTACGGACACTGAGCACCACTCTGCGCACCGGTCTTGGGATTGTGGGCAACGTTATTTTCATGAGCGAACGAACATCTCATGGCGACTCCCGGAGCATGGCCGTCCGGGATCGGCGCTTTTGCATTCGCTATCCCTTTGCCGCAGACGTGGAAGTTCTGGATTTGGAAACGGGCTCGGTTACCGAAGGCGTCACGTCCGACCTTTCCATCGGCGGCGCCTTTGTCTGCACCAGCAAGCCGCTTCCGTCGAACACACGCGTCCGCCTTACGCTCTCGCGCAAAGGTCAGAAGCTGGAGGCGCTGGGCATGGTTCGCATCGTCAAGCCGCGAATCGGCATGGGCGTAGAGTTCATCGACGTCGAGGCGCCATACAACGAAGTGCTCAATCGCTGGGTCGAGCAGCTCAGCAAATCCCGCTAAAGCACCACAAATAGGGAAGTGGGGGCTCACGCTATTCCGTGCGGCCCGTCCTTCAATCCGACGCGCTAATTCTAGGCATGAGGGGCTTTCCACCGTTTGATGATCTCTGCCTCTCGGTCTGCCGGAAGCGGATCCATCCAGTGCCCGGCTGGTCCATTGGCGGTTGGAAGTCTGCCATCACGTTCGCGATACCATTGCAGAACATCGGCCGCCGTTTCTTGGAACGGTCTGCGCCTCCACCCTGTTTGGAGGGCCTTGTCACCACTAATCTGGAAGAAGCCCTGCGAACTAGTGTTCGATCGCCAAAGAGGAAAGAATCGGTAAAAATCCGGGTCCTGTTCGCGTAAGAAATCTTCGGGAATCCAGACAAACTCGGTGTCCGAGCTCGTAGCCGACCTGCACGCGTCGAGGAAGGCACGAAAAGGCATGGATTCCCCGGTCACATTGAACACGCCAAAGAGCGAGCGCTCGATGCATTGCACCACAAAGCGGCCCACGTCCTTGGCATCGATGATTTGGATGTGTTCTGTCCCCGTTCCAGGGCCGACGTGCTGGCCTCCCGCTTGTACGCGTGTCAGCCAGGTCTGCAAGTTGAACCCGTCGTTGCGATACCCATCGATCGAGCAGGGACGCACAATCGTGAGTCTTTGTCCGAAGATACGGCTTAGGCGGCGCTCGCTTTCCGCTTTGCCGTCACTGTAGTCGGGAACGCCGCCGTGGTATTCGCGCACCGCTGCGTCTTCGGTCAGACCCACTTTCTCGAAACTTTTGTACACGGCACACGAGGAGACATATAGATAGTGCCCCACGCGGTCTTTCAGTGCCTCCGCAAGAGAGCCAACCATGGTCGGATCAGACGGCCACACATCCACTGCCGCGTCCCAGGTCCTGCCCGACAACGAAGAGAAGCCTTGATCTCTCTCTTCAATACTGCGAAATCCATGAAGGTGCTCCACGTAGGGAAATAGTTCTGGATTTGTGACGCCCCTGTTAAATAGGGTCACGCGGTACCCTGCGATTATGGCCGCCTCCACGACGGCCGGTCCGACGAAATCAGTGCCCCCAATGACAAGAAGGCGTTTGCCGGGCGACGAAGCCCAGAGGCGTGTCCCACACAAGAGATTGACTGCTGCAGTGCTTGCGAGCGTGCAGGCTCGTTGTACGAATTCTCGACGTGGCATCTTCATTTCAAACGTCACCTCCGATATGAACCACCTGCCCCAAAAAGGGGGGCAACCGCAGCGACTGCATCCTGCGGGGTCGGAGTAGTGTAACGCCCATTCGGGAAGGTTGTGATGTTTTCAAACGCGTCTCACGCGATTAATGTCTTCAGCGAGAGCGCCGCGTAAGGCCAAGCTAGGATCACGGGCGCGTGTCGAGCGGATGTTTGCTCTTTTCGTAAAACTCGTTTTGGATTTTCAGGCTGGCGTCGTCGGCTTTCACTGCCCGAATTGCTTCGACAATTGTTGAAATCCAGCCCTGAATATTCCACTCACCCAGTTCCTTCGTGGCCACCGAGCCATCTCCGGAGTAGTGGTTTGGGAAGCGCGCGTACCACCAGATGCCCGTATAGATAAAATCGGGCAGATTCTGGCGCTTTAGGTCCGCGCCGGATTCGCTTGCCGCGCGGTCAATGTGCGCAAGCTCCGGATGCGTATACAGGACATTTGAAGATTCGTTCTCGCCGGCGTGGTAATCGATGCCGGTGGATTTTTTCGGCGGGCCGCCAGGGCGGCTGCGCTCGCCATCCAGCACATAGACCACGTAATCCTTCGGGCTAGCCATTTGCC
>Ga0335077_10011274_pt1 | contig 11159 bp, 5 predicted proteins | sample Lox_Sample_31_FD_207151 | JGI IMG/M metagenome (GOLD analysis project Ga0335077, IMG submission 207151) | Soil microbial communities from Loxahatchee National Wildlife Refuge, Florida, United States - Lox_Sample_3.1 | ecosystem: Environmental > Terrestrial > Soil > Wetlands | place: USA: Florida...
GAGCCCGATTGCCGTTATTGTCGACGAGGCGGACGCGCAATTAGGCGACCGCTCCAGTTCCGGTGACAGTGGCGTGAGCAGCCGCGTCTTTGCCCAGATTGCTCAATTCATGGGCAATACAGAGCTACGCGGCAAAGTCATCTGGTTTCTCTTGACCTGCCGTCCGGACCTTTTGCCGGTGGACTTGAAGCGGCAAGGCCGCGCCGAGGAGCATATCGCCCTCTTTTATCCCGACACCCAAGACGAGCAACTGGCGCTGTTGCGCGCCATGCAGAAGAAGATCGGTATGCCTCTTTTCTCGGCGGACACCGAAAAATTCTTTCTCGAACGTTCCGGCACGCTCTCCGGAGCGGACATCGAAGCCGTTCTGATTCGCAGCGAACTGCGCAGCCGCTTGTTAAAGAAGGCCGCTGTCGATACGGAAGACCTGAAATGCGCGTTGGAGGACTTTATTCCGCCGTATTATCCGACAGAAATCGAGCTGCAAAACCTCGTCGCCGTCCTCGAATGCACGAGCCGGAGTCTTCTGCCTCAGAAGTATCGCGAGATGGAAAGAAGCGAGTTGATCCGCCAGGTGAATGAGCTCCATTTTGCTTCCCGCCAATCTCTTCAGGAATAATCGTGAATGGCTTGGGGCTCCCTGTTTGAAAGTTGTTGAAGCCTTTTGATTCGAAAGGGTTTCGCCGCCGCAAAATCGTTGCATCCTCTGTTTATGGGGGAGCGCTGGTATTTATTGGGAAGCTGGCTCGGCCGTCTTAGCAGGCTGCATGCCGGATGGGCTACATCCCTGATAGATCTTCTGTAGTATCGCCGGTTTGCCGACCTCCGTGCCAGTGAGCTTGCCCTGCGTTTCCTGCTGCTGGAAGACGGGCAAGGCTTTTTCAATCCAACGTCTAGCCTCACGGCAATATCGCGAATGGTCGGCCTGACGTGACTGGGCATGGGAAGCCATTTCCGCATAAACCTCACCGAGGTGAGCCTGGGAAGCGGCGACTCTTAGACGCACCCGGTCATTTGCGGGATCTTTATGGAAAAGTGACTGACGAATTGCGAGCGCAGCCTGATACGAGTGGAGAGCGCGCACGAAATCGTGTTTCGCGGCGTAAATCCAACCAAGATAGTCATCCGTGTTTGACACACCTTCCCGAGCCCGGACGTCATTCGGATCAGCAGCCGCCAGATCCGACCTGATCCGTAAAGCCTTGGAATAGTAGTCGATGGCGGCGTCGTATTCATGCTCTTGGGTGAGAATCCAGCCGGTATCGCTGTAGGTGAAAGTAATGTTGTAGCGAACTTGAGAGTTTTGGGGGTCGGCGCTCAGCCGCGCTTCATCGATGGCAAGGGCTGCGCGGTAGTGTTCCAATGCGGCAGGCAATTGGCGTTGAATACCCAAGACGGAGCCCATGTGCTTGTGGACGAAGGAGATTTCAGTCTGAATTTCGTTTCGCTGAGGATACGCCTGGCCCAATGGGAGCAGAATCACGAGGGCTCTTTGATAGAGTTCGACGGCGTGGCCGAGATCGTTCTCATCGGCAAGAAGAGTCCCGACTTGATCCAAAGCGGTGGCTTCCCCAAATTGGAGTCTGGGATCTTCGGGATGGGAATTGGCGAGAGGTTCAAGAAGATTGAGAGCCTTTTGCGTTGAGCGTATGGCTCCTGCTCGGTCACCTGTGCTGGAAAGCGCCAGAGCCAAGTCCTGATAGGCCCGGGACAGTTGCAACGCGACGTCGCGATTCTTAGGTTCGAGCGAGAGGCATTCGGAAAGGAGCTCGACGGACTTGCGGTAGTTCTGAACTGCGGCCGCCGTTTCTCCGAGATTGGCTCCTTGGGAGTGCCCCTGCACACTGGCCAACCTTGAGTAAGCGGCGGCCAATTCCTGCAACAGGGAAGAATCGGATTTCGAATCATTTGCAAGAACATCAAGGTATTCCTGGGCGCGCTGGATGATGAGCTTTCGGGCGGCGGTGGCGCCCGGGAGTTGCTGGATGGAGTCGTGAACTTCAAACATCAGGGAACTCGCTAGCTTGCGGACATCGTTGAAACGGGCCTCCGCGCGGCGCCTGTTTGCTTCTGCAATGCGGGCCTCGCGCACGGTGACAATCACACCGGCGATGAGGGTCACAAGAACGATCGCCGCCGCCGCCACTCCGCCACGATGCCGGCGGACGAACTTCCCGGCGCGGTAACTCCAGGTTCCTTTGCGTGCTGCGATAGGCACACCGTCCAGGTGGCGGCGGAGATCCTCGGCAAACTGTTCCACGGAGGAGTAGCGTTTGTCGGGCTCTTTACGAAGGGCCTTGAGCAAAATGAAATCCAGATCGCCGCGTAGCCTGCGTTGGAGCCGGATCGGCGACATCTCCCTCGTGCTGCTTACAGCCTCCGGCGTTAATTCCCCAGTGCTCTCTTTCTCGGGGATTCTTTCCTTGCGCTCCACCGATGCGCTCGGTCGCTGGGGCTCCTCGTTGGTGATTACGTGGACTAGTTTCGCGGGCGTGGCCGCGTTTACTCGATACGGCGAGCGGCCGGTAAGCAACTGGTAGAGGACCACGCCCAAGGAATACACGTCTGTCGCCGTTGTAATGGCGTCGCCGCTTACCTGCTCCGGGCTAGCGTATTCCGGGGTCATCGGGTGCAAAACAGTGGCCCCGGTGTTTCCAGATGGGTCCAGGATTTTGGCGATGCCGAAGTCCAGAAGCTTTGGCATCCCCTCCTGTGTCACCAGGATGTTGCCCGGTTTGATGTCACGGTGAATGACCAGCCGCTGATGTGCGTACTGAACAGCGCTGCATACTTGAAGAAAAAGCTTCAGGCGGTCGGTGATACTGAGCCTGCGGCCATTACAATACACATCGATGGGTACTCCCTCCACCAGCTCCATGACCAAATAGGGAACGCCGTCCTCGGTTGTTCCTCCGTCGAGTAGCCGGGCTATGTTGGGATGGTCAAGGCCGGCGAGGATCTGGCGTTCGTTGCGGAAGCGCTCCAGAATGAAGCCGGTATCGAATCCGCCGCGAACCAATTTAATGGCAACTTTCTTCTCGTACTGCCCATCGGCTCGGGAGGCCGCGAATACTTCTCCCATGCCCCCATGGCCAATCTCGGCTTCCACAGCATAGGGGCCGATCCTTTTGCCAACCGCGATAGCGGGGCGCAAGCGGCCTCCCGCTGCCGCAACTTCCGCAGCACCCAAGAAACGGCTGCCCGCGTGTTCATGAGAGACCAGCAGGGATTCGACCTCGTGCCGCAGTCCTGCATCCCCGCGGCACGCTTCATCCAGGAATTGGCTCCGCTGCGCCGCTTCCATGGCGATCGCCTGCTCGAGAATCTCGCCAACTCTCTCGAATTCCTCCGGAGTCATGTCGGCTCGTTCCGATTCATTTCTCGAAAAAGCCAAGCTCTGGCAACGGTCCAATGGCGCTTGACCGTAGCGGGAGAAATTCCCAGCACTTCGGAAGTTTCCTCAATCGAAAGGCCTGAGAAGAAGCGGAGCTCAACGATTTGGCTCTGCTGCGGACTGATCTGTGCCAGTTGGTTAAGCGCTCCGTCCAGCGCAAGGATATCGAGATCCTGCTTCCCCGCGCCCACCAAGCCTTCGTCCAGCGTCAGTTTGAGCGAATCGCCACCGCGCTTCTCGGCACGATGCGTTCGCGCATGGTCCACGAGGACCTGCCGCATCAGGCGCGCCGTCACGCCATAAAAATGAGCGCGGTTTTGCCATTCGGGAGGGTTCGTGCCTACGAGACGCACGAAGGCTTCGTGGACCAGCGCCGTACTCTGCAGGGTATGCCCGGGGCGTTCCTGGCGAAGGTAATGCCCGGCGAGACGTCGCAATTCCACATACACGAGGGGCATCAGTGCATCCAGCGCCTGGCGGTCCCCCTCCCGCCAACGTAAAAGAAGGTCTGTGACCTGATTGGGGGCGCCACTTTCCAAAAGAGTCTCCAGCAAGCTGCGGGGGAAAGGTGTGTGAAGCGGAGAATAGAAGGTTCGTCACGGCTTGTCAATCCAATTGAAAAGGCACGACTTAACTATCCGTGGAGGATGGCCAGTCCTGAGAAGCTCGCCAAGGATTCCATACCCATCGGTAGAAGATTAAGGATGCAAACAATCCGCGAGCAAGATTTTCTCCGTCTTCGTGAGCCACTCTGCCTTCTTTTTCCGCATGTGATTGCAGGAAGGGTAGTCAGCAGGCCGCCATGGGCAATACTTGGAGCTAGTCCGATCCACTGGCGCCACGTATGGCGCCTGCTGACCACCCTACCCAATGAACGTCTTAGGAGTTGACTATGCCTTCCAAGAAGCTAAGAAACCTTTCTCTTGTCTTGGTTCTGATTTCGGGTCTGAATCTTCGCGCACAAGATTTGCACATCAAGAAGCACGTCACCGTGGGTGGCTACGTGGTTTCCAACGTGGACACCTCCATCAAGGGCGCTCGCACGAGGGACGTGACGCAATCCCCGGCTGGAAACACCGTAACGATCCGCCAGTGCGACTTGAAACGTACTTTGACGCTCAACGAGCAAGCGCAAACGTACCTGCAAACCGATGATCCTCTCGACACTGTCGCCCTTCGCGCTGCCGCTGCTGCTACCGGTGCTCCTGCACCCGACGAAACCGCAGGCAAGATTGATGTGACAACTATCGTCACTGACACAGGAGAACGACAGACGTTGTTTGGGTATCCCGCGCGTCACCTGAAGTCCAAAGTTGTCCAGGAGTCCTCGACCAGCGCGTGCACACAGATCCACCAGACGCTGGAGATCGACGGCTGGTACGCCGATTTGGGCAAAGGTGCGGCAGTCTGCTCGACAATTGCTCCACCTGTATCGCAAGCACAGGGTTGCAAGGACACCGTCGTCCAGCACTTCAGCGGCAGCGGCAAACTCGGTTACCCTCTTTCGCAAACGATCACCATGGCGGGGCCGGATGGGAACCCAACCTCCGTCACGGTAGCTACTTCGGAAATCACCAAGCAGACGCTGGAACCGGAGCTGTTTGATGTACCGAAGGAATACCGGAAGGTTAACTCGCTAGCTGAGCTGAGAGGTGCATCCCAAACATCGCTGACCACAGCCGCGGGAGCCCCACCGGCGGGGCAGCTGATGCCACAAGCAGCTCCGCAGGGAAATGGTGGACAGCGAGGAGACGGGGCTTTCAAAGCGACGATGCTCGCAGGAATGCTGAACCCCGCAGCTGCTCCCGCGGCAAATTTGGCCGCGCAGCAGCGGGCCATGGCGCAAATGCAGATGCTCGGAATGGGCTCCACGAACGGCATGCAGGGGATGGGAGCTTCGCAGGGTGGTACCGCCGTCGCTGCTCCCCAGGCGCTTGGTCCGAAAGCAGCCGGAAAGATTCGCATTGGCATTGCGCCACCGGACGCGCAGTTGGGCCAAGGCAGTAACGCGGGGGCTGACTACAGCACTCCCATCCGCAACGCCATCGTGGCCCTCATGAATGGGCCCGCCGTGGAGATTGTCGCACTCGATGCGCATATTCCCATTCAACTGCAGGCCGAAGCGCAGCAGAAGCAATGCGACTTCATCCTTCTTTCCAGCGTCGCCGTCAAGCGCGGCTCGGGTGGCGGACTTGGCGGGTTCCTGAAAAAGGCCGGGCCCATGTCCAGCATGATTCCCATGGCAGGCATGGCGAAGGGTATGGGTGGAGCAGTTGCGGCCCAGGCTGCCAGTGCGGCGGCATCCAGCGCCGCTATGTCCGCGCAGCAGCAGGCCCTAAGCCAACTCGCTGGATTCAACGGCGAAATCAAATCCAAGGACGATGTCACCGTGCAGTATCAATTGGTCGCAACGGGCCAAGCATCTCCGATCCTGCAAAACACGCTAAAGAACAAGGCGAAGGCGGACGGCGAAGACGTGCTCACGCCGCTCTTGCAACAAACTGCCAACACCGTCTTAACCGAAGTCACCAAAAAGTAGCCGGAACGAGCCGGGAGCGGGCCCTTGATGCAGGACCGCCCGCTCCAGACCTTTTCTGCGTCAACGCGGGCCGCCAATACGGAGCAAACGCTGGCAAAACACGCGAGCGACATGGCGGAAAGGAGACTCGAGATGAACGTGAAGACGAAAGCGATTATCGCGGGTACCGCGATTGTCCTGATTTTGGGAATAGCTGCCGGGTTGCGGATCCAGTCTTTCTCACGCAAGCGCGCGCAGTCTGCTCAAAGCGTGAACCCGTTCGCTCTCGCTGCCCAGCCGGGAGCGGCGATGCCGGACATGAGTGAGATTGTCGGGAATCAAGCCAACCTTCTCGAGCTTATGACCAAATCCAAGATGAAGCCACGTTTGGCAAACTACATATCTACAGCCCAGTTGCAGGTTGTGAGCCAGACCGATACCTCAGTACATCTTGTGATTACGTATGCAGATAAATCGACCATCGATGAAAACATCACAGTTGATGCGGACCCAAGCTACACCCCCGGTCCGGTAGATTTGGAAAGGGCAGCTCGAACGGGTTCCAAGGTTCATGGTCCTAAACTTACGGTCAAGAGAAAGGGGCCGAATCAATGGGAGTACATGCTGCAATACCATGTGCCTTACAGCGCCATACCAAGCGATCTGTTGCAGAAAATTCAGAGTTCCGGCATCAGCCAGCGCACCAACGCTGGTTTTCATGACTGGGTGCCGCCGGTGTATGCTGACGGAGGATTAGCAGCAGGAGAGGGAGTAGTTTCCATCTTGGCGAATTACTTTGCAACTTACTATGACAAGATGTGGGAAATGGAGAAGAAAAGTGTAGGGGTGGACGTTCCCCTCGCGTTACTGGACCTCGGCGACGATATATTAACGCTGAAGGGCTGGATGTCGGAAATAGGAGAATTGGAAGATTGCGCCAAGAATCCCACCAATCCGTTATCACAAAAAGCCAGCCACGATCCGAACTATCAACATGACGTACTCGATCCTTTGAACGACGCTAAAGGCGATGTAGAGAGCACACTGGTCCCAACTCTCGCCAGCGACACCGCAGGATTCGTGACGCACTGGCTGCCTTTTGGTTCAGGTGCCGTGGTTGGGCTGATCTTCAGCACGCAAGACGAGGCCATCAGCCAATACGCTGAGGGCAGGATTGAAGAGGCTGGACGGTACGTCGTGCCCTGTCATCACGAGCAGCTGACAGCGGGGCAGTTCCGGCCGATGCAGGGAAACCTAACGTACTCTTACAAATCCAGCACCCATGATTGCAGGGATGATAAGTGCGTTCAAGGCGACGTGGACAGGCAGTTTGAGGGCTCTGCGCAGCTCACTTCCGACTCCTCTGGCTACTTGGGCGGCAAGGGCGTCGGCGAATTCAAAATCACGGCAAACCAGCGTGCTTGGGACAGGTACTGCAAATCTTCCGGATGGCATCAGGACTCCAAAGGAGCCGGAGAGATTGATCTGCTGGCGGGCGGCACTCCCCTCGACGGCGTAATCCGAGCGACTCTCAAATCCAATTCATTGGCGCTTGAGGGCGAATCGACGACGTGCTCGGGTTCAAAAGTGCCGTATCACCAGGAAAACGGCTGGCTTGCTGTGAGCTGTGAGTTCCACAATGTGGACCTGGTTCATGGCGGAACCTTCAGCGCTTTCGAAACTGGAGACAGCCACGGTACGTGCAAGCTCGAGATTTCTCCGCAGTGATTTTGTCCTTGTACCTATGATGTCCGGTTTCTTGCAACTTCCTGAGCCAGTTTTCCTCGCATTTCCGCAGGTGCCAACCGTGAAGGAAGATTGCGCGGGCCACAAACGAATACACTGTTGCACCGGCCTTCCAGTGACGGCCAAGAAGTGTGATTCGACCGCGCACCTGGCCAAAAGCCAGGGCCTTGGTTTTAATTGAAAGAGTCGTCGGCGTGAGTTATTGGAAAGAATTGGTCGGGGCGAATGGATTTGAACCATCGACCTCCTGGTCCCGAACCAGGCGCGCTAGCCAGGCTGCGCTACGCCCCGACCGACAGGCTCGGGAACAGCCCGTCCCAAGCTTCACTACCAGACTAACACAGCCGCAGGGCGAGCGGTAGCCACGCCCTGCTGGAAGGCTTTCGTACCAATAGATCAGACCATGAAGGAAGCGCTGAGATTCTTAGGCGATCCTGATCGAATTGCCCAAGCATGACACAATTGCAACTATTCGCCGTAGGGAACCCAAATATTTTTGACCTGAACGGAGTGATCGAGGAACCAGCGGCCCTCGCCTTGTACTGCGTCGAACCAGTCGATGACTCGGCCTTCATTGGTGAAGACCTGTTTCAGATTCCCCACCGAGAAAGATTTCACAGCTGCGGAACTGGCTTCATCGATGAAGCTCCAGATGGCGTCGACGTCGTCGTGTTCAGCAAGAGTCTTTGTCAGGTCAGCGGCTCGGCCGGTGACAATGTTTACCACACCGGCGGGAAGGTCGCTCGTGTCGAAAACCTGATAGAGATCGCCAGTGATGAGCGGATATTTTTCTGAAGGGATCGCAATCACGGCATTGCCCACAGAAATAGCGGGCATCACAATGGAGAGAAAGCCAAGCAGCGGAGTGTCCGGCGGGCAGAGAATGCCAATCGTGCCGACGGGCTCTTTCATCGCGAGTGTGACATTGCGGAACGGCGGATTGTGAACCGCGCCGTCGTATTTATCGGCCCACGCGGCGTAAGAGAAAATTCGCTCGATGCCAAGGCGGACTTCCGATTCTGCCTGTTGCTTTCCAACGACGGCGGAGAGGCTTGAAGCAATTTCTTCGCGGCGCTGCGAGAGGTTTTCTGCAATGTAATAGAGCACTTGCGCGCGATTGTGCGCGGTGGCTTTGCCCCAGGAATCGCCGGCCTTGCGCGCGGCTTCAACGGCGTTGCGAATGTCTTTGCGGTTGCCGAGCGGCGCTTCGCCGAGCAGCGTGCCGTCGGCGGCGCGAACCTCCATGCTGTAGCCGGAGTCAGGCCGCACCTGTTTGCCGCCGATGAAGAGCTTGACGGTGCGGTCGATCGGGGGAGCGGTGGAATCAGTGTGCTGCGGAGCAGGCTGATCGATCGCCGTCGGAGTCGCGCGAACCAGCGGAGCCTGCTTGAACCAGGCGGGCTCAAGATATTCGAGCAGGCCTTCGCGGCCTCCCTCGCGGCCAAAGCCGCTCTCGCGATAGCCGCCGAAGCCGCAAGCGGCGTCGAAGAGATTTGTGCAATTGACCCAGACGACGCCGGCTTTGAGTTGCGCAGCGATGTGAAGAGAAACGTTGATGCTTTCGCTCCAGACGCAGGCGGCTAAGCCGTAGACCGTGTTGTTGGCAAGTTCGACGGCCTCACGCGGCGTGCGGAAGGTCATCGCGGCGAGAACAGGGCCAAAAATTTCCTGCTGCGCAACAGTAGAACTGGGATGCACATTGCTCAAAAGCGTTGGTGGAAAATAGAGACCGCGCGAAGGAATCGGAATCGACGGCTGCCAGCAGGTTGCGCCTTCAGCGATGCCTTGATCGACGAGGCGCTGGATACGGTCGAGCTGTATGCGCGCGACGATGGCGCCGATGTCGATGGCTTTGTCGAGCGGAGGACCGATGCGCAGAGTGTTCATGCGGTCCTGAATTTTACTGATGAGCTTTTCGGCGACGCTCTCCTGCATCAACAAGCGCGAGCCCGCGCAACAAACCTGCCCTTGATTGAACCAGATTCCGTCGACCAGGCCTTCTACGGCGGAGTCGAGGTCGGCGTCTTCAAAAATGATGAACGGTGATTTCCCGCCGAGTTCGAGCGACAGTTTCCTGTGGCTTTGCGCGGTAGCTTTGCGGATGGCGCGGCCGACTTCAGTGGAACCTGTGAAGGCGATTTTGTCGACATCAGGATGCTTGACGAGCGCTTCGCCCGTCGAACCGTCCCCGGTGACGATGTTGACGACGCCCGCAGGAAGCTGCACTTCCCGGCAAATGTGAGCGAAGGCAAGCGCGGTGAGCGGAGTGAACTCGGCGGGCTTGAGAACGACCGTGTTTCCAGCGGCAAGCGCGGGAGCAATTTTCCACGCGAGCATGAGCAGCGGAAAATTCCAGGGGATGATTTGGCCGACCACGCCGCAGGCCGTGTAGCCCGGAAATTCCTGTTCGAGAAGCTGCGCCCAACCGGCATGATGATAGAAGTGGCGCGCGACGAGCGGGATGTCGATGTCGCGGCTTTCACGAATGGGCTTGCCGTTGTCAAGCGTTTCGAGGACAGCGAGCCAGCGAGAATGCTTTTGCACATGGCGCGCCAGCGCGTAAAGATGACGCGCGCGGGCGTGTGGGGAGAGCGCTTGCCAGGCAGGAAGAGCAGCGCGTGCCGATTTGACGGCGGCGTCAATGTCGGCTGAAGTTCCTTGCGCCACGGTGGCCAGTTTTTCGCCGGTGGACGGATCAGCCGTGTCGAAATAGGTCCCTGCGACAGGAGCTTGCCATTCACCGTTAATAAAATGACCGAAGCGGCGCTGGTGCCGATCGAGCCACGCCAGTGCTTCGCGCGGGTCCTCGGGTGCCGGGCCGTACTCCATGGTCATGAATTTTTCAACGATGCTCATGCGGCAGTTCTCGATTCTTTACGCATCAAACGAATCCGCTCCCGGTCAGGCAATCGGATGGCGATAGTCCGCCGAATAGCGCCCCGTAGCATGGTGTTCGAGTTGGCGTTCGATGTCCGCAAGCATGCCGCTGGCGCCAAAGCGAAATAGCTCTGCTTTCATCCAGGAAGTGCCGAGCTCTTCTTTCATCAAAGCCAGCCAATCGAGCGATTGCTTGGCAGTGCGAATGCCGCCAGCGGGCTTGAAGCCGACGGCCATGTCGGTTTCCAGAGCATACTCGCGGATCGCGCGGGTCATCACCAGGCTCACCGGCAGCGTGGCGTTCACCGTTTCCTTTCCAGTGGAAGTTTTGATGAAGTCGGCGCCGGCCATCATGGCGACAAAACTGGCGCGCGCGACGTTGCGCAAAGTCAGCAAATCGCCTGTGCCGAGAATCACTTTCAAGTGTGCAGGGCCGCAGGCGTTTTTGAACGCGGCGATTTCATCGTAGAACGCTTGCCATTTTGCGCCGAACACGTGCGCGCGCGTGATGACGACATCGATTTCGTCGGCGCCGGCTTCGACAGAGCGGCGGATTTCATTAATGCGCTCCTGAAGAGGCGAGAGGCCCGCGGGGAAGCCCGTGGAAACGGCGGCGACATGAAT
>Ga0335077_10011276_pt1 | contig 11159 bp, 9 predicted proteins | sample Lox_Sample_31_FD_207151 | JGI IMG/M metagenome (GOLD analysis project Ga0335077, IMG submission 207151) | Soil microbial communities from Loxahatchee National Wildlife Refuge, Florida, United States - Lox_Sample_3.1 | ecosystem: Environmental > Terrestrial > Soil > Wetlands | place: USA: Florida...
CGAAGAAGGAAATTTTGCCGCTGCTGTTGCCGAATATCGCGAAGCCAAGCGCATCGCTCCGGACGAAGCATCGGTTCGCAACAATCTCGGAAACACCTACTGCGACGAAGGCAAGTTCGACGCCGCCATCGCCGAGATGAAGGAACTCTACCGCGAGCATCCCGATTGGCAGCAAGGGCACTCCTGTCTGGCCAACGCCTATATGGCGAAGAACAATTACGACGACGCCGTTGGGCAATTGCGGTTAGCCGTTCTGCAAAACCCCGAAGGAGCCGCTGAGCACCGCGTTTTGGGACAGGCACTGCTCCTCGATAACAAGCCGGAAGAGGCGTTGCACGAACTGCGCATCGCGGTGGAGCTCAATCCCGACTCGGACGTCGCGCATCACCTGCTGGGAACAGTTCTCTTTCAGCAACAGCAGTTTGCTGCAGCCGAAAAGGAATTCCGCGAGGCGTTGCGGGTGAATGCTTCGGCGGACAACCACTATTCGCTCGCGGCTTGCTTGATGAGCATGGACCGATACCAAGAGGCGTTAACGGAACTCGAAGTGGCGGCCCAGCTCGATCCGGAACGGCAGCTCTATCGGGCCCGACGCGAGGAATTGTTGAAGTTGATGAAGAACACCAGTACCCGCTGAACGGATTCGAGGCCGAGGTTGTCCAGTCGGCCACAAGTAGCGATGTACGACTGGTACTTAGCCGGACTTTTGGAAACTCCCTAGACTCGAGTGGGCGGATTTCGAACCAAGAAGGTTGATGTTATGGGGATGAATTTGAACCAGTCGCATCCAGCAGGAATCGGGGCCGCAGCCGTTCACGCGGCTCTCGCGAAGGAAGCGGGTGTGCGCCGCTCCGACACCTCGCCAGTCGCGCCAGGCTCGCCGCATAAGCCTTCCGGCATGGGCCTGCCCTGTTCGAAATGCCACCTTTATTACCCCGCCGACCTGGACGTCTGCCCGACCTGCAAACACAACCAACGAGTCTCGCCTGTGGTCCCGAAGATTCCTCCAAAACGCGCCGAAACGGCGGCTGCCCCGGCTCCGGATAACGAGGTTCTCGAGAAGGAGCGCGAAGAGTTTCTGCGCCAGTTTAAGGAGCAAATGCGCGAAGCGCATGCCGAACTGGCGAACGCTCCGGAAGCTGTTTGCAAATTTGGAGAGCAACACGCGGCAGACCCGGCCCCGGCGGAAATCTGCTCCGGTTGTTACGAGAAGCTGCAGGAACGGCTGGATGTTTGCGAAGCCGCTCTTCACATTGAACTGAAAGAAGCAGCACAGATCATCTATGACGCCGTGTGGGCCGATCCGTCCGATCCTGGCAAGACCTATCAGAACGCCGCCAGCGCGCTGCTGACCGAACTCCGTAAACGCGCCGGCATTACGGCGGTTTTCAGCCCATTCCAACCGTTGGCGCATTAAGAGCATTCCGGGGCAATAGGAACTTGTGGCCGCGTCACCGGACGCATGGGTCCGCCCTTACCTAATTGTTGTTACTCCGTCTTGATTTCGACCCACTTCCTTCCAGCGTACAGCTTGTAGCCTCCGCCTGACTCGACCAGCTTGAGCGGCACCGCGCGCTTCAGCACCTCGTCGGTCTGGTATGCGGTCGATAGCACGTCGTTGTTCGCGACGTCCATCACCACGAATTTTCCGTCTCCGGCGAATCCAAAGCCGTACTGACCGGGTGGCAGCGACGATCCGCCAATGTTCAGCTTGACCTCGGTGATCAACATGCCCTGGTATTTCTGCTGAATTGAGGTCGAATATCCCGAGGCGTCAACCAGAGCGGCCAGCATCATTTTTCCGTCCCCGGCCTGAAATCCTACGGAATTCCTAAGCTGCACGGTCGCTTTCTGGCCGCGGAAGTAGTACTCCGACGGCACGGCTTTTTTCAGTTCATCGCTGGTCAGAACGTGCTTGGTGGCCTGCGCCATTGCGGTGCCCACCATCATCAATATTGAGACAGCAACTGCAGTTCGAACAAAGGGCTTCATCGATTTCATCCCTCAAGTTGTGGTCAAGAATGCTTCGGGTCACTCTAATCGGTTCGCGGCAAATGCGCAACGCAAGGGCGGAGGTTAGCGTTGCTTCCATCGTGATCTCTGTGGTTGGTTTTTCGGACTTCTAATGAAATTCACTTTGACCGCAAGATTCGGATAGTCCACTTCCGGGAGCAGGAATAGCCTTGGCTCATGACGACTACGAATGCCATACTCGCAACGGAAAGCCTGACCCTGATGGGTTCTACTTCCAAATCGGCCACCTCGGAATCCACTGACGAATCGCGGTGGAATGCTGTGCTAGCTCGCGATACCAAGCACGACGGCGAATTCGTTTTCGCGGTCTCGTCGACTGGTGTTTATTGCCGGCCCTCGTGCGCGGCACGGCGTCCGCGAAGGGCAAATGTTGAATTTTTCGCGCGTCCGGAGGACGCCGAGAACGCCGGATATCGCGCCTGCCTGCGCTGCCGCCCGAAATCGGTCATCGGTAACGAAGAAGCCGATTTCGTGAAAATGGTCTGCAGGTTCATCGAGCAGCATCTTGACGAGCCGGTCACACTCGCACGGTTGGGCAAAGAGTTTCGGCTGAGCCCGTTTCATCTGCAGCGCCGTTTCAAGGCCGTTAGCGGCATCACTCCGCGCGAGTACGCCGATTCATGCCGGCTACGCATGCTCAAGCGGAATCTGCAGGCGGGAGATTCGGTAACTCGCGCGATGTACGACGCCGGTTACGGATCGAGCAGCCGACTCTACGAACGGACGGCCTCGCAGCTTGGAATGACTCCCGACAAGTACCGCCGGGGAGCGATCGCCGCCACGATCCGTTATGCCTGCGCGGATTCGCCTCTCGGCCGTATGCTGATCGCGGCCACTGACCGAGGCATCTGCTCTATTCAATTCGCACGCAGCGATGAGGAATTACTCGAAGGCCTGAAGCGCGAATTCCCGTTCGCCGCGCGCAAGGAAGATAAAGGCGGCCTTCGGTCGTGGACTGCGTCCCTGCTTGCCCACATGCGGGGCAAGAATCTGGATTCGTCGCTGCCCTTGGATATTCGCGCGACGGCTTTTCAGAGGAGGGTCTGGACGTACCTGCAGTCGATTCCGTTCGGCGACACGAAATCCTATAAAGAAGTTGCTGCCGGTATTGGCCATCCGACGGCGGTTCGCGCTGTGGCACGCGCGTGCGCGACGAATCCGGTTCCGGTAGAGATTCCTTGCCATCGTGTCGTTCGCGAGGACGGCTCCATGGGAGGATACCGTTTCGGCATCGACCGCAAGAAGACGCTGCTGGAAATGGAGCAGCGTGCGTGAGGCGTGGCGGAAGTGGCCGGGAGTGTAGGTGGTGAAGGGCGCAGGAAGCTGCATCTTCATACTGGGAGGATAGGTTTCCTCTTCCGCACGGCAAGCCAGTTCAAGAACGCTACCGCGACGGCCACGATCAGGATCAGCGACTTGTCATATTCGATCTGGGTCAGCAGAGCGGCGCAAAGCAGAACTCCCAGGATTGCAATCAAGACTCCTCCGCGGATTTGCACTAGCGCCGGCTTCTGCTTCTTTCTCCGCAGAGCCGGCAGCGCAGCGCAAACTACGCCGTAATAGAACAATCGCGACCCAGCCGAGAGCGTCGCATTTCCTGCAAAACTACCGAAGAGCGCGAACAGCCAAACCAGTAATGCGAACACGAAAATTGAAAAGTAGGGCGTATGAAAACGTCTGTGCACCAGCGCAAATGGAGCGGGAAAATCTCCGCGCTCAGCGAGGGCGAACGTGGCGCGTGGGGTCGAGAGCGTGTTTCCACTGAGGTATCCGTAGATCGAGACCAGAGCTCCAATGGAGATCAGCGCGGCCCCGCTGTGTCCCATAACGATCTGGGCGACATCGGCCAGCGGACGATCGCTGTGCGCCGGGTCGGGCAGGACGCCTACCACGACCCATTGAATCAGCCCGTAAATCACCGCGCAGGTGATCAGGCCAAAAAACAATCCGAACGGCATGTCGCGCCGAGGATCTTTAGCCTCGCCTGCTGAAATTAGCGCTGCTTCAAATCCGCCATAAGCAAAGACCAGCAGCACGATGGCACGCGCCCATTGATTCGCGCCTGCCGGAACGATGGTCTCTGGAAGCGCGGCGTGCCTCGCGATGAGATAGATCGCTCCCGCTACAGCGACCATGCCCAGCGAGGCCAGCTTCGCGATTGTGAATGAGTTGCTGACCTGCGTGCCGGCGCGCACTCCTCGAAAGTTGATCACGGCGAGGACCCCGATCAGAAGCGTGAGGATCGCCAATTTCATCGCGGGCCGGGTCGCGTGCGGCCAGAATTCGCCCAGATAAACGACGAACAAATTCGCATTCGCTGCGCAGGCAGTGAGCCGCACGAACCAGACGAGCCATCCGACCTGGATTCCCATGAATCGGCCGAAGGCCTCGTGCGCATAAAGATAAACTCCTCCCGTTTCTGCAAAGCGCGATGAGACCTCGGCAAAACACGCCATGGTGATCGCCATGGCGACGGCCCCTAGAACGACCGCAAGTACGCTGGCGCGACCGAGAAGGCCCGCAAGCACCGAGGGCAGGCCGAAAACGCCGCTGCCGATGATGCAGTTCACGATGAGCGCTGTCATGCTCCAGCGGCCGATGGCCCGAACAAGCCCTTCGCTAGAGGTTGCGTTCTGCACGATTGCAGGCATCGCGCGTTTGTATCACAAACCGTAGTTCCGCTGGCAAATGCCGCTCATTCGATCGCACATATGACAATCGACGCTCTCGCGAAATCCGTGTCCAGCAAGGCTTTGGCGCTGGGTGACCCTCGCGTAACCTGAAGTAACACATGGAATTACGAAAGCCTATGCCCGTGGGACATCTATTAACGCCGGGTTGCCGATGAGATGTTGGGATGGCAAATACGAATGGCCCTCGACGAAATGGACGACCTTCATCTACGAATTGCGCGCGTCACGGAAGACTTGCGCACGATCCAGCAGGAACTCAACTGCGCCGCGATGCAGGCTCCGAGCGATCCGGAACTGATGGAAGCGCTCAACTCGCTATCTGAAACCGAGCCGATCGAGACGCTACGGGTGGCGCTCGATCAGATGCGTCACTTTTTGTGGTTCTATTCGCAGGTGATGAATAACGAGCCCGAACTCGGCGATAAATTGCGGCAGGCCGGTACGGGAAAAATGGCCAGCGACGAACGTCCAAAACTCGAGAAGACTTTCCTCGACCAGCTTTCGCGGGCAGATGAGTTGATGCTGCTGCATCACCTGACCGAGGCGAAACAGCGCAAGCCGAACTAGGAGTCTGCGGCGCAGACTTCTTAGAACCCGCGTCCCCCGACGATCGTCTTAACTACTTCTCCGGAAGAATTCAGGACTGTGAAATCCGCTTGGGCTCCTGGAGTAAGTACGCCTAGCGTGGACGGCAACCCCGCAGCACGCGTGGGATTCAGCGTCGCAGCCCGCACGGCGTCGCGCAGGCTCCAATTCGAAAACTGAGTCACGTTCCGAACGGCGCGGTCCATCGTCAACACGCTTCCGGCCAGGCTGCCATTTGCGGTGCACTTTCCGTCTTTTACGTCGACTTCAATCGGACCGAGCTTGTAGCGTCCGTCGGGCATGCCGGTTGCAGAAATTGCGTCCGTGATCAGGACAGCGCGCTCTACACCCTTTGCCTGCAGGAAAACCTTGACGACCGGAGGCGATACGTGAATTCCGTCAGCAATCAGGTCTGCAGTGATGCTGTCATCGCTAAGCACTTCGCCGATGATGCCCGGATCGCGATGGTCCAGCGGCCGCATGGCATTGAATGTGTGCGTCGCGTGGCGCGCACCCACTTTGACGGCCTGTTGCGCAACCGGCATCTCGGCATCGGAGTGTCCAATGCTGACGCATACGCCGCGGGGCGCCGCTTCGGCGATGACCTCCATCGCTCCGGGAATTTCCGGCGCGATCGTCATCATTCGAACGTGACCACGCGCAGCCTGCCAAAGCCGATCGAAGATCTCGACAGTCGGAGTGGCGAGATATTCCGGCGGATGCACTCCACGCCGCTTATGGCTGAGAAACGGTCCCTCGAGATGGATGCCGAGTGGTCGCGCCGAAGCCGAGCCACCGTTCCCATTCTGGTTGGAGTCCGCTTCGATGGCGTCAGCCAAGCGTTCGAGCGCGGCGCAGGTTGCATCGAGCGGAGCGGCAACCGTAGTGGGAAAATATCCAGTGACGCCGTGAGCTGCGAGGAATTTACCGAGGCGAGGAAGGTCCGAAGCAGCGGCACGCATGGCGTCGATCCCCGCCCCGCCGTGAATGTGAATGTCCAGAAATCCCGGCGCGATCGTGGCATCTCCGAAGTCAACGATTTTCTCGTTCACGGCAACGGCTTTCCCCGACCGCGAGGAGAGTTCCGCGATTCGGCCGTCCTCTACGACGAGCATCGGGTCGGAGATTTCTTCGGTAGGAGTAAATAAGCGGCGCGCCGTGAATGCGATCTTCATGGGGATGTGGAGCGAAGAAGTATCGTAGTCGCATCCAGGGATTCGTACAACGCCCGCGGAAGTAACGAGAGGCCCTTACGCATCAGGGATTAGCGCCCGGAGTGATCTGGAAGAGTAAAATCTCGCCCGAGCTACCGGTTGCGGTTTCGGAACCCACATGGGTTCCGACGATGAGATGCCAGACTTGACGAACCAGACACCCACCGAACGTAACCTAGGTGCTGTCGTAATCATTTGAGACAGTACCGTAACCTACAGCGGACAAAACCGCTCTACACAGAATGCTATAATCGTTAACGGAAATCTTCTGTTTCCAAGCGGCGCGAGCATGTCTTCCGCGCCTCTGCGACAGTCGGGGAGTGGCTCAGCCTGGTAGAGCACCTGGTTCGGGACCAGGGGGTCGGAGGTTCAAATCCTCTCTCCCCGACCAATCTCATCAAGCAGTTAAAGCAATTTCAGCGCACAGATTCTTGGGTGCCATGGGTATAACAAACTCAGGAAGTTTGTACCCAAGTCCTGCCTGTTCGGCGGTGAGCCGCCGGAACTCGGTGTCATCCTTCAATCGCGAGTAGCCATCGGTGACGGACTCCGGAGCGTGCCCTACCCAGAACTGGATGAGGTCCTCCGGCACCCTCATCTTGCGAAGGTGCGTGATGCGATAGCGCCGAAAGGCATGGAAGCCGCACTTCGGCTTTCCCATTCCCTTCAGGATCACATGCAGCGAGCGCCGCAGCACGTTCGATCTTCCGAACGCAGTGCCAGCAGAGGTCTGGAAAACGAATCCGGACTTCCGCTTATCCAGGTGCTCCGCCAATCGTTCGGCAAGCGAGGAGGTCAGATCGATCTCCCGTCTGCCAGCTTTCGTCTTCGGCGAGTAAAGCCGGCCTCGCCACAGACTGTGGCGGACGCGGATCACAGCGCCTTCGACATCCTCCACCTGCAGTGCGAAGGCTTCCTCGATCCGCAACCCGGAGCCGGCCAGGAGTGCGTACAGCATGGTGTACCTGCCGGCATTACCGATGATCGTCTCGATCTCCGCTGTACTGAAACATGGTGTGCGCTGGTCTCGGACTTGCGGCAGATCCATGAAGTCGTTCTTCCACTTCACGGGATACAGCTCTTCACCGTCATCGTTCACAGCCGAGGCGACCACCATCTTCACCACCTGCACGTAGTTGTTGATGGACTTGGGAGCGAATCTCGGTTTCCCGTTCTTCTCTTCCGCCGCCATCTTCGCGATGAACTCCTTTACCGATCGGTTGTTGACCTCCGAGAGCGGCATCTCTCCGAGGTGCTGGTTGATGTATTTGAGATAGCCTGACCAGGCGTCAGCGGTTCGCGGCTTGATTGGATTCCGCAATCGCGTGCGAGCTTGGTCGAGCCATGCTTCTGCGCGTCCCTTGAACGTGGTGCCGAGGTTCACTGCCTCGGCCTGGTGCGCTACTTCGGTTGAGTTCGCGCCGAACTCCGCGATGATCTCCTTCATGCGGCGTTTCAGCTCGAAGCGGTTGAGCGAGCCCGGTCCGTTCACCGGACAAATCCTCACGCTCTTATTGACGCGCTTGGCTTGCCCAGGAACGTCCAACCAGAACCGGGCGTGGTAGACGTTACCTTTCTTTTCAATGTGGCCTGTCTGACCAGACCGACGAGACATGCAAATCCTCCGTCTCTGGTCTGGAATCGCGGGAGCGATCTTATCAGTAATCGCTCCCGTAGCCACAGTGAGGCTGTTGGCAGTGGACATGACCGGGCCTCAGAAGTGGCGCTGCAGGTCCGCCCAATGGTCCGAGTTGATGGTTAGGGTAGACTGACCACCGTTGTCCCGCTGGTAATGAACGATCACCATCCGATCGCCAGTACCATCAGGCCAGCACTCACCGATCTCTGCCTCTGCCTTTCGTAGCCGCTCCCACTCTGCAGCGCTGATGGTCCACCGATGTAAGAGCGTGATGGAACGGCTGCCGTCACTGAGCACTTCGACTGTGGCGGCGCTCATTGCACACCACCCTCCCCAGGCTCTGGTTCTGATGGATCCGGACTTGGATCGAGTGCCTCGGCTTGGGCAGTTTCAGCAGGGACAGGCTCAGCCTCATTTAGCTGGGCAGTGACCTCATCGCATTTGAGACGCTGCGAGCCACGAAACTTGGTGCGCACGCAGTGGTCTGCCTTCGCCCAGGCCTCGGTGACTGTTCCTTCGAAACAGAACTTGGCGGCTGTGATGAGGTGGTTGTAGCGCTCGTTGCTGTCTTTCGGTTTTGCTGGTGTTGCGACTGGTTCTACTCGCGGTGCCACAGACAACTCTGCATTCGTTTCCATCTGGTTTTCCTCATTTGGGTTTTAGGTTTTGAGGAGAAGCTGCTGGCGCCTGGATTCGGCGACCAAGCCATCGAGAACGCGCAGAGCAGCTCTCCTCGCGATTCGCTTCGAGCGAACCGAAGTGAGAGCTTGTTAGGCGTCTCTTCTGCCCCCGAGTGGCCTGGTTTCGGCCGATAGGCGGGTTCCGGATCGAAGATTCAGGTCTGGCGACCTCTCCGATCCTGCAGGCACTTTAACTGCAGCCGGCTCTGGCTGCAATGGCACCAGGGCCTGGGTAACAGGCACCGTAATGGCACCCGGAACCTTAGAAAATCGATTTTCCCTTCTGTTCTAGCACCCAGTCTTGTACCCAATGGGGTCGAAGGCTAGTCGTTGCAACACTGACTCCCTGGTACGGAGCTAGGAGGTCGGGAAGGCTAGACATACCCTACCATATTTGTAGACATTGCGGACGACTTCTCCTGGCCGGCTCCGCAGCCGAAGGCAGACCTCCAAGGCAGTTTAGGCCGCCTACCAAAAACGGTGTGCACATCCCGAAGGGACAGCACAAGGGGGTCATCGAATTTCAATAACTGCCTTGCCTTTTCCCTACTAGAACACAGCAAGGCAGGTGGGGCAGCTCTGCTGCTGCCCCCACCCCTTCCTGCTCTGCTGTGCACTCTGCCTTGAACCGCAAGGCAGAAGGCAGTTCCGCAAGGCAGGTCCCGAGATGGGACCTGTGACCCGAATGGAACTTCAGTTCCCTTTTCGGGCATAAAGATGAAAACCAGTGTAACTAAGATGTACGTACAAATTTGTGATTACTGACCATAAGCTGCAGAAAACGCTAGAAGAAGCCCTAGAAGTCAAATTGGCAATGAAATGGCTCTATGGAGGGTGAGTACCGCCCGAGCAAGATAGGGCCTCCGCGAGGAGATACCCTCGGCCGCCACCAGGCGCGGCCGGCTACCAGGACGTGACTCCGATTCGGCGACCAACGATGTTGAAGTACTGGTCCGCCTGAAGAGGAGAGCTACCGCGTCCTGATGAACGCCAAAAGTCAAATTATCGATTGCTATGGTCCGACCGGTTACTCCGGCTTGGTTGATGAGGTTGCGGACATCACTAGCGATCCCTACGACTCACAAACTGTGCTCTGCCTCGGCTCTGAGGACGATATCGCCGAGTTTCAGGATTCCGTCGACAAGATGGGAGGAGATTCTGATCGGCTGGTCGGTTTCCCGGCCCGTCACTCCGAGAAGTTAGGCGACTACGCAGTCTGCCTGGCCAGCGAGGACCATGCGGAGTTCATCGTTGAGGCGATTCGCGGCAAGCTCACTCTCAATCAAGAAGAATCGGAAGCGAAAGATGAGAATGTCAGGATCGTCTCGCCCTGGAAACAGCACCGTCGGATCAAGACTGTTATCCAGTTTTATCTGGGCGATGAACATGAGAAGTACTTGCCGCTCCTGTTGCAGCGCTGCCCGCAGGTGAAGTATTACCGCGTCCACTTCAATGGGGAGACCGACGCCCAGGGCAAACTGCTGAATGGAATGAAGGGCCGTGGGCTGGACGGGGTGCCGCTCTTCCATTCCTACGAGCAGATGAAGAACGCGCCGCTCGCGGACTTCATCATTGAAAACTTTCTGCAGGCGCAGGCGGCCACTTTGGTAGCGGCGCTCGCCTCCCACGGCAAGACTTGGCTGCTGATCGAGATGGCCAGGGCGTTGCTGACGGGCGAACCTTTCTGTGGCTACTTCAAAGTTTTAAAACCCGCAACACGAGTCATATATCTCGTCCCGGAAATCACGATGGGTGCTGCGTTCAAACGCTTCTGCACGCAGTTCAAACTCGACGAGTATCTGAAATCGGGGAAGCTCTTGATCGCGACCCTCTCCACCGGAAAGAAGATCACGCTGGATGATCCAGAACTGTTGGATCGGTGCCAAGACGCGGACATCATCCTGGACACCCTCCCAAGATTTCGACAGATAGGAGCGAACGAGTCGGACGCGGAAGGGAATCAGCAACTCGCCGAGCAGATCTTCACCTTGCAGGCTGCGGGCGCCCGATCTGTCATCGCAGCCCAGCATAGTCCAAAGAAATTTGAGACCGAAACGCACATGACGCTGGAGAACGTCGTGCGCGGGTCGGGAGATATCGGTGCGATGGTCGCCACAGCGTGGGGCTTGCGCCGCGTCACGGCGGCGGACGATCAGAAGCGATGTCTGGTCTACGTACAGAATGTGAAGCCCAGAGACTTCCTGCCGCCGGAGCCGTTCTTGCTGCGCCTGCGCCCTGACATTGACGAGCACGGAAAGATTGGCATGGAGAAGGAGCCGGGAAAGTGTGGCTCGATAGAGGAGGAAAAGAACGT
>Ga0335077_10011277_pt1 | contig 11157 bp, 14 predicted proteins | sample Lox_Sample_31_FD_207151 | JGI IMG/M metagenome (GOLD analysis project Ga0335077, IMG submission 207151) | Soil microbial communities from Loxahatchee National Wildlife Refuge, Florida, United States - Lox_Sample_3.1 | ecosystem: Environmental > Terrestrial > Soil > Wetlands | place: USA...
CGGGGAAATGCATCACGCCGTCCGTGCAATCCCGCACAATCCGCACGGTGTGGATTCTTGCCACGCCTAGGGGCGTAGCTCAGTGGTAGAGCAGCGGCCTTTTAATCTGAACCGTAGAAATCTGTAACCCTCCCGAAATCAGTAAGCCTCTGATTCCAAAGTGTGATAGCGTTTCCTTGCGTTAATCTCCGTGCGGCTGTTTTCGGCTGTTTTCGTTTCATTCGGGGACAATTCGGGGACAATTTTGCACTATTTTGGTGCAAAGGAATTTCGGGCAAAACGAATAGCACCACACTAGCACCGGCGGGTTACGATGAAATGTCCTCACTGTCTAGAAAACTTCCACGCTGACCAAACTCGGTGGTCTGTCTCACTCGGAACGGACGGCGAAGGGTTGTGGATTCTCGAACGGCGAACTTGTCCGGCGTGCAATCGCTTTGTTCTTGAGCTACAAAGGGCGCCGATACCCCAGGGGCCTCAAGCTCTACAGCAAGTTAGTCCAGGCACGCAGCATGTTCGAGGGCAGGTTGTGCAGAAGTCCATGTTGGTTTGGCCGAAGGGCGTTTCGCGCGCACCAATTCCTCCAGAAGTACCGCCGGGGATCGCGGGAGACTACGAGGAAGCGTGTTTGGTTCTCAGCGACAGCCCCAAGGCGTCCGCCGCCCTCAGTCGCAGGTGTTTGCAAGCAATTCTCAGGGACAAGGCCGGAACAACGAAGAAGGACCTAAACGACCAAATTGAGGAAGTCATCCAAGCTGCTAAGATCCCGACCCACATCGCGGACGGCCTTCACGCTGTGCGGAACATCGGCAACTTCGCCGCCCATCCCATGAAGAGCACGACGACGGGCGTCATAATCGATGTTGAGCCAGGCGAGGCTGAGTGGAACCTCGATGTTCTCGAATTGCTATTCGACTTCTACTTCGTCCAGCCAGCAGTAGCCGCGAAAAGAAAAGCCGAACTCAACAAGAAACTCAAGGCCGCTGGCAAGCCAGAGTTGTCCTGAGCGTTCGGGGACAATCGCGGGGAGGAACTAAGTGGACAAGCGAAAGACTGTGATCCCGTTTGAAGAGTTGAGCGAAATCGAGATTAAGTGTGCCTGCGGAACCGGCGTGTTTGCCTCAGTGCTCCCGGATTCGCCTGTACCCGCACCGAATTGCCCGGCGTGCGGTGCCACTCTGGGAACCGCTGTAGTCGCGCTAGGACGCCTCAGGGAGTTCTACCAATCGGCGACGGCCTTTGTTCGCAACGTCAAGGGTTGCAGCATCGCGCTCCGCATTGCCGAGGAATCGCTCCAAAATCCGCGATAGCCGTCGCGCTCGGTCAATGGGCCTTTTCCCAAACGCTGAGTTCGCGCACTTCCTCAGCGGCGCGCTTGAGTCCGAGGCGCACGTTTTCAACGTTACAGGCGAAACGATAAACGGAGAGCGTGCGGCCCTGAGGTTCACTGCGAAACAGCACGGTGCCGTCCCTCACTTCGACAAAGATTCCGCCGGCCGCTTCCACGATCCGCCGAAATTTTTCTTCCATCGGACTCACCTCGGGATTGAGCGCGAGCCGGTAGCGCCGTCGCAGCCGTGCGCGTTGGCGCTCAATCGACTTCTCAAGGCGCGCGAGCTCGTTGCGCTGCGTTAGAAGTTTGTCGAAGGCCGCAGCGATCTGCCTTCGGTAGTCGAAATAGTCGCGCGCAAGGTGCGGGCCGACTTTCTCGCGCAGCACTTGGTACTGCGCGCGCGTCATGTTGATTAAACAGCGAATCGTCGTGGCCGATTCATTCGCCATACCGAGCAGCGCGATCAGTTGTTTCGCTGCGTGCGCCGGCTTCGGCAAAGCACCCTGAGACGGTCCGTGTTCACGAGTACGCATGTTCACTCGTCGTGGTGCGGTATGGGGCGGCCCGCGATTGACCGCCCCACCTTACGGCGGGCACGCTGGCCCGTCACCGCCCTGCCCATCCGGAAATGGAAAGGTTACGGCGGGCAAGATCGAACTGGGCCGCGAACCTTACTTCGCCGTCCAGGTATTTCCCGCAGCCGCGGTTTTCACGTAGAGCGCGTGCGTCGAGTCTGGTGCATCGAGCCTGGACCACAGCGAGCCAACTGCGGCGCCGGTAACGCTTCCATCGGTCAGCGTGTTCGGATCGCCTGAGCCAATCAGGTGAACGACCGGGCCTCCGATTCCAGCGCCTAGGAAGATTCCGCCAATTCCAGCGGCGGGGTTTCCGATGATCTGTGACACGTTGCTCTCCTTGCTGCGCCTACGCTTCGAGCTCGAGCACTTCGGCCCGCGCATCGGCGCGCATCTGTCGCGCGATTTCGATTGCTTCTTCCGCTTCTTCCTCGTGGGCGGAGCCGAAGATTTTGCGAACGATGTTCTCGACTTTGGCGAGTCTCGCGTCCGATCGCGCCGTGAAGCCGGACGCTGGCCCCGAGCTGCGACGGACCAGCTCGTGAGTTTCGCCGCCGGGGTACCGCGTAACTCGCACGGGAATATCAATGCGAGCGAATGGACCAGAGCTCGGGCTCGCCTCGAAGATTTTGCGGAAGCCATCTTCGACTGGCGCAACCGTCGCTTGGCTCGGCCGCCCCATGAGGTAGTCAAGTGTGGATTCCTCGCGGAATTTCGCGATCGGATCTTCCGGCTCGCGCTCTAGTCGAAAAACGAATGGTGTGCCGCGCGCCGGCGCGTGCGCTGGAATCCCGAGCACGTCCGCGAACGTCAGATCAATCCCGAGTTCTTCACAGGACTTTTGCATATCTGTCGCCTCCTAGTTGAGCCTACCAAAAAAAGCACACATATCCCGCGATCACGCTGCGAGAGACGCCCACTGGCGCAACGTGTCGCTCCATCGCGCGCGCAGCACGTCATCCGCGGCCATCATAGATCGCCACTCGGCTTCGAGAGCGTCGCGGTTTGTCAACACTTCGGAGCGCCACGCGATTTGACCGTCACCCGTGGTGACGAGATTCGCCAGCCTGAATTCCGCGATGCGCGCGCCGAGGGCGGCGCGTTCGATTTCGAGCGCGTCAATCTCCCGTTTCAACTCAACCCGGCGTCGTTGCTCAAACGGCTCTTGCGGCTCAACCTGCTTTTCCTTGCGTCCGAAAATTTGCATGGTCAAATCCTCCTGTTTAGAAACTGACTCAGATTGTTTCGATTGACGCGCGCAACTTCGGGAAGCTGCCCGAACTGTTTTCCGCAACCGTTGCAGCGGTAGGGTGCGCCCCCAATCTTCACGACGAGCGCCGACGAGTTGCAGTCGGGACAAGGCGGCATCGGTTCGGGCTCGAGCGACGAGGCATGGCGTGTGATTCCGCGCGCCTGCGCCTGCAAGCGCAGCATTGACTCTGTGGCCGAGATAGGCCGCGCGGTTCCGATCGCTTTCAAATCCTTTTCGGCCTGGCCGCTTGAAAGGTATGAGATCAAACCGAGCGCGCCAGCGTCGGCGAGCGCGAGCACAACCACGCCGGCCGCTGCGTTCGCCACGTCATCGTGCGCGCCAGGCGGATGGTCAACCGAGTCTTTTCCGCCTCGCGCCGTCCGTCGTTCAAGCGATGAGAGTTGAACCGCGAGCCGCTGATGGTCGAGCAATTCCACCTGGCCGCTCATTACGAGCGGCAGGAATTCGAGGTACAGCTCGGACTTGCTCCGATCACAGACGCGATAGGAGACGCCGCGCTTGGCGAATTGTTCGCGCGGCCATTCGCCCGCGTACTTGTCGCCCGTCACTTCGGAGAGATGGTATCGCTTGAGCGTGTCCGCAAATTCCGAGCACGTCCCTTCAGGCGAAAAGGGCGCCGAGACTTCCCGCAGACAGTCGAGGACCGCGCAACCCTTCTCAGTGTGAGCAATTGCGAGCGTGAAGGAATCGGAGCGCCCGCCCGACGGATCGCAGAAGCCGACGTAGCTGTGCGCCGAGTTGTAAGCCAACTCGCGACGGTCGGCGATCGTCCGTTGCGCGATGATCTCCACGTCGAGAAATGATTCGATGTCGGAGCGGAACTGCCCGCCATACTCGGATTCGGCTGCTACACGGTCGCGCAGATAGGCCGCCGCGATCACGAGGCGCGAGACGGTCGGATTCATCGAGCGCGTGTCGGCCTGCCAAACGAGCACTGGCGAATCGGATTTCCCGTAGTGCTCGCGGTAGGCGTCCCACAAAACTCCGCGGCGCGCGTAGGGCGAACTGATTCCGAGCAAGAGCGCGTTCGGAATCGTACTCATCGCGGGCCCGAGCGCGGCGAGCAATTCGCTTGCGGGGTTCGCGCTGTCCTCAGACCGAAGGAAAGCAACTTCGTCGAGAATCGCGCCGATTGCGGTATAGCCGCGAACCGTGCGGAAGCTCGCGGTGTGGACTTCGATGCGGATTCGGTTCTTGAGTTCGATCGAATCCTTGAGGCGCGTACTCAGCTTCGAGCGCAGCATCGGACTCGACTCGAAGAAACCCGCGATGTAATTCAGAATCACTCGGCACTGTTTCCGGTCGGGTGCGATGATCGGCAGAACACCGATTTCGCCCGGCGCAAGAAAGTCTGAGTAGTCGCGGAACGCAGCGAGATAGGTTGCGGCCAGCGCAGCGATGATTGATTTTCCTGAGCGACGGCCGCAGATGCAGTACGCTTCGCGGAACTGTTCGGTCGGCGAAATGTCGCGTCCGGTGTGCGTCTGGAACGTGGCGAACGATTCCGCGTCCATCGGCAGACCAAACAAGCCGGCCAGGAAGGTCCGCCACGGTTGCCACGAGTCGCCGCGGAGCGCACCGGGCCGGAACGTGCGACCGAATAGCTTTTCGTCGGTCATCGCGTCGAGGATGTTCACGCTATCTCCTTCACGTCGGGCAGTCGGGCTCTGTGACGCCAGCGATGCACCAGTTTCTTGCACAGCGACGGACACCGAAAACCGCGAAGCTGTTCCATCTCGACAAGGCCGGGCCAGTCGCGCGTTTTCACTTGCACCAGGACAACATCGGTCGGCCCGACGCCGATCACGTCGAAGATCCCGAGACTCGCCGCAGCGCGCGTGCATGAGTATCCGGCCGCTTCGAGAATGGCGATCGTGCGGTGCTCGTTGTGTGTGCCTTTCTTTTTTGCGTTCATTGCTGGCCGTCCGGCGACGTTGATTCCGGCGCGGGTGCCGTTTCTTTCTCGCGGAGATAGTCGGCAAGGCTCGGCGCTGACGCCTCTGAGCGGTCGAGCCCGAGTTGACCGAGCACGCGCACGAGGCTGTCCGCGATGGTTTGGCGTTCTCTGACGATCGGCAAGAGCGCGCGGGAGCGCTTGTTGATGATCGAATCGCGCGACAAAAGCCATTCGTCGATGTGGTCGAGCATGGCCTTCGTCCGCACAGCCACGTCCACCAGCACCGCACGCTGCGCTGAGATGGCCTTCTCGCCGCCCAGATCGGCCACGAGGCGCGCGCGCCACTGCAAGAGCGCCCGAGCCGCCGACGTTCTCTTGTCGATTCCTTCGAGCCCCTTGAGCTTCACAGCGGCCAAGGTCGCATACAGGCCGTGTCGCGGGCGCTTCTGTGTTGGCTTTTGCCCAGTGTCGGACATCGGATTTCTTAACCGCAGCACCTTTCCAAGTCACTGACTCTCATAGTGTTCTCACGTCCTGTCCCCGAATTGTCCCCTATGGCTTGCATGTGATTGGCAAGCCCGGCGTGTCCGTGCCTGGCCTGACTGTGACGAGCTCACACTCAACCGAGCGTTCTGACGGGAGAGTGTTGTAAGACACTCTCCGTCAGTGAGGTGTGACGCCACTGTTTTTACTAAGGGGTGGTGGCACGCTTCACGATTTGGGAAGCCACCTCGCTTCACAGCACGCTTCACAGGGTTAACCCCTTGCGATATTTGCGGATAGCGGAATCGCTGACCGTGACGCCTTCGCTTTTGAACCGCTCGACGAGTTCCGAAGAGGACGCTCTCGGGTTCTCGCGCAAAAATCCGCGCAATAGTGCGAGCCTCGACGCCTTCGCGTCGCGCTGCGCTTCCGACGCGCCGCCGCCGCGATTCCGCTCCGGTGTGTGCTCGTCGGCGAGCTCGCCGCACTCTCCAGGCCGCTTGTGCACTCGGAAATCGCCTTCGTTTGTGATGAACGGTCGGCCGATAAGCTGAAACGGTGCGCCCGGCTCAAAGTCGCGCGCCTTCACGTTCTCGATGTGGATTACATTTTGCTCCGCGTCGATCTGTTTGATTGCCCAGGCCGTCGTCAGCATTGCGCCGACATCGCCCGTTCCGCGGAGCACGTTCTCAAGCCGCATCACGTTCTCGCCCGCGAACGCCTTCGGTGAATGATGCGCCGCGATCACACTGCGCGCTCCGGCCGCGAGCAGCGCGAAGATGTCCGTTGCGAGCCCGCGGTTGTTGTCCCCCGCGCTTTTCTCGTCGCCTTCGATGAACCGCGTTGCCGTGTCGAGGATGACGTGCGCGCGCTTCGCCGCGTAGAGGATGCGCGGATCGTCGAGCCGTGGCGCCGGTCCCGCTGATAACGTCCGCACGAGCAAGCGGCCGTCGCGCTCGGGATCGAGCGCATCGTAGATGCCGAAAAGTTTTAGCCTGTGCTTGAATGGGCCGCGCGAAGATTCGGGAATCAAGTACAGAACGCGCGTGCAGTTTTCGAGGACGGGAAACAGTCCCCACAGACGCGAATCCTTGCCTGCGAGCAGAGCCTTGGCGATCGAGCAGAGAATCAGGGTTTTCCCGTGTCCCGACAATCCGCCGATCATCGTCGCCCCGTCGTTCTGCAAAAATCCGCCGATCGAAAACGAAAGCTCGGGCGAGGTCTCAAACTCTGCGTAGGAGTCGAACACTTCCCGCCAGCCCGCCGGCTCGGTCGCCAAGTCGCTGGTGGAGCGCAAGGCCGCGATCATCTCGTTAGCACGCGCGAGAATGACGCCGAATCCGCCACCCGGTGCGAGTGCTTGCTCCTGAATCGCCGCCGTGGAAAAAATTATGTTCCGTCGGATGGCCTTTTCCTTGACGATGCGCGCGTAGTGCTCGACGTTTGTCGCTCGGGGCAACCCGTCGGGCAATTGTGAGAGGTACGCAGCGCCGCCGACCGCTTCGAGCTGGTCGAGGGTTTGCAGGTGCTCCGCTAGGGTTACCGTGTCGATGGCTTGCTTCTTTTCGTCGAGCTGTAGCATGGCCTCGAAGATCCTGGCATTTTGCGGAAGGGCAAAATCGGCCGGACAAAGCTGTCCGACCGCGCAAGCAAGAGCATCATTGTCGAGAAGCACCGCGCCGAGAATGCTACGCTCCGCTTCGAGGTTGTGCGGCAGCGGGCGCTCGAGCACATCTCTCTCCCGAATCGTTGCAACCGCGTTGTGTGGTCTCCGCAGCGTCACGGCTTCGCTCGACGCTGGCGGTTTTCAATCCAGCGGTCGATCGCCTCCCGCGCGACGAAAAATTTCTTGCCGATGCGGATGTGCGGCAGTTGTCCACTTGCGATGATCGTGCGAACGAAGTTCATCGTCGCGGAGCCCGCACCGATGGACCGAAAATATTCGGCCGCCCCACGAACGTCGAACAGTTTCGGAGTTTCCGAGCTGGCGCTCATGCGGTTCACGCTTGCCGGATGGCTCTGGGTTTGTCGAGCGCCCGGCGCAATAACCTAACGGTGACTGCCGAAACGCTTCTTTCGTATCGCGCGGCCATTCGGCAGATCGTCTCGTAAATGTCCGGCGGCACGCGGCACGACAGCGGCAACAGCTTTCGCCCCGGCTCTTTAGGTTGTCCCATCGTTTTGCCCTCCCTCGGGTATGCGTTGCACACAAAGAATCACGAGAAGGGCGCACGGGTAGAAGAGAAATCGGCGTTCGGCGGGAGTCGAGACGAAAGAAAAAGTTTCCGTTTGAAACGGAAACGTACTCAGCGGGCTACTTGTTCACTTCGTATTTCTTGACGAGGGCGTCGAGAATGTCGCGGTGCTTCGACTTGGTGGTTCGCAGCCGTCCTTTCGCCTTTTCCTTAGCGAGCTTAGGCCAGTAACGCAGAGCAATCGGCCAGTCTGGGCGCCCGCGGGCGAGCAACTGGGCGCTTTCCTCGAGCATTTTGAGGGTTTTATCGGCCGGCCTGCGGCGCGGCTCTGACGGTGGTGGGAACGTCCAGCCCCCTCCAACCATGTCGCCCCGTTGCCAGCTCGTGAACGTGGCGACCGACGGGTTCGAGACTTGTCGCGCCTTCGACTTGGGACTATTCTTCCTTTTAGTCAATCGCAGTTCCCCGAGCCCCGGCTGCAACCGGGGCTTTCTCTTGCATGATACCGCTTGTAAAACTTGCTGGCAAGTATTAGAATGGGTGCGTGAAGATCACCGAAAAGATCAAACAGGAAATTCGGCGTGAGCTGGCGAGCGCCGGCGGGAAAGCCCGTGCGCGAAAGTACGACAAGAAAACTCTCTCAAGGTGGGCCAAGAAGGGCGGACGGCCGCGAAAGGAAAAGGAGGGCGCGCGATGAACACTAAACGAGCTCGGGGTGACGGTCGCATGTTTCTCCGCGGGAAAATCTGGTGGGTGCAATTCTACGATCGCGGCGAACAGGTGCGCGAGAGCACGGGCGAGACGGACGAAAAGAAGGCCGGACGGTTTCTCCGTAGGCGTCTCGGGGAAGTCGCGACCGGAACGCGGCGCGACACGCGGCGAATCACCTATGAGGACTTGCGTGCAAGTCTCTATGGCGATTATGAGGTCAACTCTCGGAAGTCGCTGCGACGCGACGCCGAAGGTAAGCCGCTCTTGCATACCGTTGCGCGCCTCGACGGATTCTTCTCGGGCTACCGCGTCGCGGAGATCGACGCGGACTTGATTCGCAGATTCATCGCAGACCAGCAGGGAAGGGGACTCTCGAACGGAAGCATCAACCGCTCGCTGTCGGCGTTGCGGCGGATGTTCAACCTCGCGAGGCGCGACGGTAAGCTGCGCGACGTTCCATACTTCCCCTTTGTGAAAGAAGCGGCGCCGCGGCAGGGATTTTTCGAGCAGGCCGAATACGACGCGCTCTATCGCGCACTGCCCGATTATCTGCGCTTGCCTCTCGCGCTCGGGTACTTCACTGGGATGCGCCTGGGCGAGATCCTAGCGCTCGAATGGAGGCACGTCGATTTTCTGGCGGACACGATTCGCCTTCGCGCCGGCGAGACGAAAAACGACGCGGCGAGAACTATTCCGATCGTGCCGCAACTCCGGGCGTTGCTCGTCGAGCAGCGCACGAAGCGCGAGCCGGGCTGCCCGCACGTCTGTTTTCGATTGGACCGAAAGGGACGCGCTGCTAAGATCGGTAGTTTCCGCAAGGTGTGGCAATCGCGCTGTGCGAAGCTCGGGCTCGGCGAGATGACAGCCGCGGTTGACCGCGCGACGGGCGAGCCATTGTACGCAGCACCGCGCGGCCCGAGATCGAAGGCAAAGGCGAAGATGGTCTATCGAGGGATGATCTTTCACGATTTGCGGCGAAGCGCCGTGCGGAATCTGGTTCGCGCTGGCGTTTCCGAGCGCGTGGCGCAGCAGATAAGCGGCCATCTCACGCGCAGCATTTTCGAGAGGTACAATATCGTGTCGCCTACCGACGTCACGGACGCTGGACGCAAGCTCGCGGTGTTTCATGGCCAAAAAGTCGGGGACAATTCGGGGACAATCCAATCGACTCCGATTCCCGCCAACGCGCCAGTGAACTGAGTATTAACTACTTAGGGGCGTAGCTCAGTGGTAGAGCAGCGGCCTTTTAAGCCGAAGGTCGTGGGTTCGATCCCCACCGCCCCTACCAAAAGCACGGTAGAGTCCTGAATCCGCCCTGCCTGGCATAACATCGGATTAAGGCAGGGGTCACACATCGCGCTTGTCGATGCGGACGCGCGAGGGATTTGTTATTCTTAGGGTTTCAAAGTGACAATATGAAGGCCTCTAATACACTGTGGAAGGAACGCCTCGCGGGGAAGATGCCAGAAGAATTGGCCCGCGAGGTGGAGATCTTCGATAACGAAGTCGCCTTGCGAAAGCAAGGCAAGATGGACGAGCGCCTGTTCGCGGAAACGCGCTTGCGGCGAGGTGTTTACGGCCAGCGTTATGACAACGGCCAGCGGCACGATGGCGCCAAAGTCCAAGAAATGAAGTATCCGTCCGGTGTGCTGACGAAGGGCCCCTCGACGATGTGGGACGCGCCGGGCATGCAGCGGATCAAGATTCCCGGCGGCGGCTTGAATGCCGAGCAGCTCGAAACGCTCGCGGAGCTGGCGGAAGAATACTCCGACGGAGTCGCACACGTAACGACGCGCCAGGACTTTCAGCTCCACTACGTCCATATTGAAGACACGCCGACAGTAATGCGTCGTCTGGCCGCTGCAAGCATAACCACGCGCGAGGCATGCGGCAATTCGGTCCGAAATGTCACCGCCTGCCCGTATGCCGGCGTGTGCCCCGACGAAGTTTTCGACGTCACACCCTATTCGCGCGCCCTATCCAAATTCTTGCTAGGCCATCCCGATTGCCAGAACTTCGGTCGGAAGTTCAAGCCGGCTTTCAGTGGCTGTGCGCAGCACGCGTGCGGCCTGACAAGCCTGCACGACATAGGCTTTATCGCCGTGACGCGCAAGGAAAACGGAGTAGAGAAGCGCGGTTTTGACGTCTATGTGGGCGGTGGCCTCGGCGCGGTACCTTACATGGCGAAGCGTTTTGACGCGTTCGTTCCGGTCGAAGAAGCACTACCCCTGACACAGGCCGTTGCGCGCGTTTTCGCACGCTTGGGCGAAAAGAAAAATCGAAGCCGCGCCCGCATTAAGTTCTTGGTTCAAGATCTCGGCATTGAGAAGTTCAAAGAACTGGTTTTAGAGGAACGGAAGACCCTGACTCCGGATCCCCGCTGGACGCAGTTGATCAAAGACGCCGAGCAATTTTCGGAAGGCCCGCTGCGCCAGGGCGGGAAATTGTCCACTGCCGGATCCGAGGGCTATCAGCGCTGGCTAAAGACGAATACGCGCGGGCAGAAGCAGTCGGGATACGTCGTCGTCACGATCGCGCTTCCACTCGGAGACATCACTGCCAACCAACTCCGCGCGCTCGCAGATATTGTGAGGCGATTCACGAAAGAGACTGTTCGGACGACGGTCGAGCAGAATTTCGTGATTCGTTGGGTCAGCCAGACAGACCTGCCTGAGTTGTACGCGGCATTG
>Ga0335077_10011278_pt1 | contig 11157 bp, 7 predicted proteins | sample Lox_Sample_31_FD_207151 | JGI IMG/M metagenome (GOLD analysis project Ga0335077, IMG submission 207151) | Soil microbial communities from Loxahatchee National Wildlife Refuge, Florida, United States - Lox_Sample_3.1 | ecosystem: Environmental > Terrestrial > Soil > Wetlands | place: USA: Florida...
CTTTGGAAGCGATTGAAATTCGAGTGCAGGATCTGACTGCTCCCGGTCACACGCACTCAAAGAACTGAGTTTCACTGCACCCTTAAGAAACGGGCTAAGGAGAAGAGGAACCATCGTGGCATCCAAATCTGGAGCAATTGCTTTGCTTGCATTCTTTTTGATCGGCGGTCGTGTTCAAGCGCAGGATGCGAGTGAACATAGAACTTCCGAGTCCGTTGTCAAGCGGGAAACTCTCACAGGAACTGTAACAGACCAGGCAGGCGCCGTTCTCCCAGATGTCACCGTGACTCTCTTTGACGCTGCAGCGGTACGGGTGCAACGGACGAAGACCGCTGGGGACGGATCCTTTGCCTTTCGCGAGGTTGCGCCGGGTGACTATAAAATCGCCACGGTAAGAGCAGGATTCAAAGCGGAGGATCAAGCGGTTACGGTTGGCGTGGATCACGCAACCCCAACGTTATCGATTCGCATGAAAGTTGCGGGCCCTGGGCAACAGATAACGGTGACCGCGGAGGTCGGCTCGTTCCGTCCGGATGAATCTTCAACGGCAACGAAGACGAATATTCCGCTCAACGAAATCCCGCAAGGCATAGGAGTTACCAATCAGGCTTTAATTCAAAGCCAGCAGGACATCCGTTTCGCCGACGCTGCCGAAAATATCAGCGGAGTGAACCGGGATTTCCTTACGTCTGGGGATGTGGGAAGCGCTCTGACGATTCGCGGACTTCCTCTGGGCGTGTTCAGTAACTACTATCGCGATAGTTTCCCGTTCGATGGGATGGCGCCTTCAGATACGACTGACATAGATCGGGTCGAAATTCTCAAAGGGCCGTCTTCGGTTTTGTACGGGCGTGCGGCATCAGGCGGAGTGGTCACTCTGATAACGAAGGAACCCTTGCCGGCAACGCACGGTACCGTTTCATTTCAGGCCGACCGCTACGGTACCGTTCGCCCCACCTTTGATGTCACTGGTCCTTTCGGTAGCGACGGAAAGCTGCTTTACAGACTGAATGGAGAATTCGCGGACTCGTCCAACTTTCGAGATTACTACCATGACCATCGCTTCTTTATCGCTCCCGCGGTGACGTGGAAACCCACGGGCTCGACCACGGTTCGTCTCATGGCGGAATACCTGCATGCCGCCATCGTCAACGACTACGGCATTCCAGCGCTCGGCGATCGTCCAGCCCCGGTGTCGATCAGCAATTTTTATGGTGAGCCTTGGCAGAGGGGACTTTTTCAGAGCCGGGTCGGTGGCGTGGACGTCTCGCAAAATCTAGGCTCGCGATGGGTGGTACGCAGCCGTTTTCGCGCAACTCTCGTTAACTGGGACGACCTCGACGTGAGCACTGGCTTTCTTGAGGCTGACAATCGTACGATCGCGAGGTTCTCAGAGAACGCACATTACCCGCTGCGCTTCTATAACTGGCAGACCGATCTCACCGGGATCTTCAAGACTGGAAGACTGGAACACAATGTTCTGATCGGATTCGAATATGGCTTCCAGCAAGTCGTACAGAATGCCATCTTCGACGACGCTCCGCCGATTGACCTGTATAACCCTGTCCCCTTCAGCTATACACGTCCGGATCCAACTACGCTTACGAATGAGTTCTTCAACCCAGCGTCGCCAGACTATTTTCCGCTGGACGGAACTACGAAGCTTTTCACCCACGGCGGTTACCTTCAGGATCAAATCACGCTCTTGCCCGGCCTCAAGGTCCTGGCGGGAGTACGATTCGAGGGCTTCACTCAGCGTTACGACGAACTTGTCTACGGAACCCACAATCGGCAAGACAATGTTGCGACCCTTCCTCGAGTGGGAGTGACTTATCAACCAATTCAACCACTTACCTTCTACGCCAGCTATAGCCGTAGCTTTAGTCCAACGTTAGCGGCGCAGTTCACGCCTGGCGGCCAACCCTTTAAGCCGGAATACGGCCACCAATACGAAGTCGGGGTTCGCGGATCGACACTTCACGGAAGAGTCGCGTCGACTTTGTCTTTTTATCGCATTCGTGCCTCTGATCTGCTAATCACCAATCCCGGGAATCCACTGGCTTCGATTCAAATAGGAACAACCGAATCGAAAGGCATCGAATTCGATACGTCCGGACGCATTCGTCCCGGGTGGGACCTGATCTTCGCGTACGCGTTCAACCAAGCTCAAATCGTCGCGGACCCCGTCTATCCCATTGGCAATGTTTTTCAAAACGCACCCCGTCACAGCGGCAGCATCTGGACCGTTTATGAGTTGCAGCACGGGCCGCTGCGCGGGTTGACCCTCGGCGGTGGCATCCATGCGCTAAGTTATCGCTTTGTCGATCCCTCCAACGATGTCGTTCTCCCCGGATATGGCCGCCTCGACGCGATGGCTGCATATCAGTTTGGACCGGTGCGAAAAGAACAAAAACTGTTCAAGGTCAGTGTCAACGTGCAGAACGTCGGCAATCGAGATTACTTCGAAGCCGGCAATACCTCCAACACAATTTTCCCAGGCTCCCCCGTCAATGTGTTGAGCCGTGTTGAGGTGCGATTCTGAAGAGCAAAGCAAATTCGAGAAGAGCCATCGTGCGGCGCGGGATGGTACTCATCTCTGCAGCGATGCTACTCCTGTCCTTCACGGGATGTAATCGCAAAGGGAACAAATTGTTCGTCGAGCGACTCACCCCGCCCACATCAGCAGGCTTGGCTCCGAAGCTGGCTATCGATCACAGTGGTTACGCGGTCTTCAGCTGGCTGGAGAAAATTCCCGGCTCGGGCGGCAGGTTGCGCTTCTCGGTTCAACAACGAGGTGGGTGGAGCGACCCTGTAAGTGTTGTGGAAGGTCCACTTTCTACCGAGGAGTTCGCATCGGCTTTTATTCTAAGCCCGCGTCCAAAAGAATTTGTTGCTTTCTGGACCGAGATCAAGAACCACGAGCACAACGACTGGACTGAGTTTGGATATTTCTCGCGCAGCACGGACGGGGGGAAGACATGGTCTCATCCCGCGCCTCTAGCCACCGATTTTTCGAAAACCGAACATAGCTATCTTTCCGCCGCAGTTCTTGATTCGGGTGCAGTTGGAGTCACGTGGCTGGATGGGCGCGAAACGGCCAAGACTCCATATCCTGCAGGCCACTATCACCTGATGGCGGGAATGGTTTATCCGGACGGCCATTATTCTGGCGAAAAAATGGTGGACGACAATGTTTGTACCTGCTGCCCGACAGGATCGATCTCGTTGGGTAGCGAAATACTGATTGGCTACCGTGATCGCACGCAGGACGAAATCCGAGACATGGATACGGTGCGTCTGAACGAGAAGCTGACGGTCGATGGCCCGTATCCTGTTCACCATGATGGTTGGCACATCAATGCATGTCCCACCAACGGTCCGGCGTTGGACGTAAGAAACGGACAGACTGTCGTTGCATGGTTCAGCGGCGCAAGTGGCCCTCTCTTGTCTTTCTCGACATCTGCCGACGGGGGCAAGCACTTTAGTTCTCCCAGAGAAGTAAGTGCGGCGACATCAATGATTGGGCACCCCGCAGTTTCACTTTTGCCGGACGGTTCATCGATTTTGGCTTGGATCGAGTCTGGTAATCCGGAGTCGCACCTGTTGGTGAGGTTGATTGGGAAGGATGGCGATCTGGGTTCTGTCGTTGAGGTGGCACGGGGTTCCGGCTTTGGCTATCCGTCCATGCGTGCGCAAGGCAACAGCGTGCTTCTCGCCTGGATGCAAATGGACAAGGCCGGATCTAATCTCCATTTGACAAGAATTGGTTCGGGCAGGCTGCAATGATGAAGGGTTCGACAAGATCGACGCTCGGGTATCTCGGGAACATCCCGTGCTTGCGATTGCTTGCACAAGAAGCCGATCCGATATTTTGCAGGCTCGCGTTCTTTAAACTCACGCCGCTGGTTTCGCTACGATCCGCTCTCGCATTTCTACTGATTATTCTTTCCAGTCTGCCAGCCTTATTACCTCTGTACAACAGTTCAGAGTCGTCTCTGCCGGCGTGCTGCCGCCGAGATGGCAAGCATCGCTGCATGATGACGCTGAAAGCGATGGCTGGTCCTTTCGAATCGGGCCAGAGTTTCCGGAATGCATCTCCTGACTGTCCCTACCGTTCTCATCCTTCTCAGCTGAGAAGTGTGAAGGGTGAGCCCCTCGACTCAAGCTCTTCCATCGGCCTTTCATCGACCGGAATTGTTAAGTATGACCACTGTTTGGTTCCCATCTCATTTAGCGGCTCACATACACCAAGCCGCGGACCTCCTGCAGTAGCCCACCGTTTCGGCGCCTAAATCCAAGCTCAGCGAATTGTGTCGGCCGGCCACTGTGTATTGGCGGCTTCGCCATGTGTGCAGTGCTGTTGTCGCAGATGTGCTTGGCTTCTGACATCCACGAATACAACGCACCAGGAGGAGGGAATGAATTGCGCAAAGTCTCAACCCAAGTTTGGGCTCTCATTCGAATTCGTTGAGGCCGATGACGGTAATCCGCCAGCCACGGTCGACGATGTGCGGCTTCGATTTAGTTCAAACGACAAAGCACAAACGGCAATCGCCGCTTGTCGAAACCTGAGAGACGTTCTCGGAGAGTTGCACACGTTACTGGAGGAGTATTCGCCGACTTGGTACACGCAACGGCATTACGAACAAGCGAGAAATGCTCTGCAGCGACTCAACGGTCTGTGACGTTGTGACAGCAGTGTTGCGCCCGTCGCTTGCCGCAGCAGAAGTGCTTCTGCCGTCCCCACACGGCGCACTTCAGCGACGGGTTTTACGCGGGCAGGTGTCCTGCCCAAACACCTGCCCGGCCCTTAGATATCGGTGGATGTTTTCAGGAAAGGAATGAAGGAGAAAGCTGATGACCGTAACGGAACGCACGACGACTTGGGGCGCCGCAATTCTATTCTCACGTCGGATTGGAGTCCTGCTTCTGAGTTTGATTGCACTTGGCCAGCCACTAGTGAGCGCGCAAAGTTCCAGCTCTACAGTCCAAGGAATAGTCGAGGATTCCACGGGCGGGGCGATCTCTCGAGCGCAGATCACTTTGCGCAGCTCTAGCGGACGAGTCGTTGCGACCACGGTATCGAATTCTGAGGGGCGGTTCTCGATCTCTGATATAAGCCCCGGAACTTATGTGCTTCAGGCGCAGAGCCGCGGTTTTGAAGCCGTGGAGAAAGATGTTGCTGTGTTTCCGACCTCACCGATCCCTACGCTTCTCATCGCACTGCACGTGGCTTCCGTCCGGGAATCCGTGAATGTGTCGGCAACTGGCGGATATGTTGCCACTAGCGCAGCAGCAGGTACAAAAGTCGAGCTGCCGCTCATGGAGACTCCGGTCGCGGTCCAGGTGATTCCCCAGCAAGTGTTGCGGGACCAGCAAACCGTCAACTTAGTGGACGCACTGGTAAACGTGAGTGGCGTTGCGCCCACCAACGACTCTTACGGAACGTCAGACAGCTTTTCGATTCGCGGTTTCGATGCCAACGCGCTGCTCTATCAGGACGGAATGAAGCTCGATCAGTACAGCGCATCGGGGTTTCCGCAAGACATGGCAAACGTGGAGGAGATTCAGGTGGTCAAGGGACCTGCGTCGGTTCTCTATGGACAGTCCGAGCCGGGAGGCCTGGTGGAGGTCGTGACGAAGAAGCCGCACTCCGATCGCTTTTTCAATCTCGACCAGCAGTTCGGAAATCACGAATTCTTTCGCACGACCGCCGATTTAAATCAACCGCTCATCAAGGACAGGCTGCTCTTCCGGTTTGTGCTCGACGGCACGGATGCCAACTCGTTCCGCAATTTCGTCCATACGAACCAGTTCGCAGTCTATCCGTCCCTCACCTGGCGGCCTTCGAAGCTGTTTGACCTGACGCTCCAAGGCTCGTACGCGACCGGTTCCAACATACTCGACAACGGAATCCCGTTCCTCGCTGATGGCACACCTGCCAAGGTGCCGCGGAGCAGCAACTTCATGGATTCCGGAACAAACAAGTCGAACATCAGCCAATACTCTTTTCGACCGTCGATGAATATTCACCTCGCGGAAAACTGGTCTTTGCGGATGCAGTATAAGTCGGAAACCATCGATGCCCCGCTACCCGTCGACGAGTACTACTTGGGAGATGTAGATCCGGACGGCAATCTCCAGCGAGGCGTCTTCACAGAGACCTACTTTCGCCATCGCAGCGACCAGGTATTGGCGAACCTTCCAGGGAAGTTCTCGCTCGGTCCAATAAAGAACACATTTTTGATCGGCTTCGACTTCTACAAGCAGAGTGGAAAGTGGTTCGGAAACACGAGCATTACGGCAGCGCCGATCAACATCTACCATCCGGTGTATAACCAGCCACTTGGCCCATCTGACCCAACCGGCGACATCTTTGCCGTTCAGGGTTGGACCGAGTACGGCGCGTACGTACAAGACGTAGCCGAATTACCTGGAAAGGTCTTCATTCTCGCCGGAGTGCGGCTTAATTGGTCCGAGCTGCTGGAGAACATTACAACTCCCGATCCCTACACGTTTTGGCCGAATGATTCGCACGACCGCCCCAATACGCCGCGCTTCGGCTTGCTTTGGCAACCGAACACGCATGTGAGCCTCTACGGTTCCTACACCTCGCACTATGGAGATTCCGCACTGTTTGTGTTTACCGCGGATGGCAAGCCCCTACCCCCACAATCAGCAAATCAGACAGAGTTTGGCATCAAGACCCAATGGTTCGATCGAAGACTGACCCTCTCCACCGCCGTCTACCGGATCATGAAACACAACGTTCCTACCACAGACCCGCAAAATCCGTTCAACACAGTCGCGATCGGCGCGGCTCGCACACAAGGCGTGGAGTTTGATATCTCAGGCCAATTGACACGCACTGTCAGGCTCGTTGGCGGCTACTCAAGCCTGCAAGCGCTGACGACGAGAGACTTCAACATGCCGAGCTTGCAGGGTCTTCCGTTCCCCAGCATTCCCCACAACGCAGGCAGCCTCTGGAGTGTTTGGGAACCGCAAAAATCCAGGCTTCATGGATTCAGACTAGGCTGCGGCATTCAGACGCGCTCAGGCGAGCAAGCTTACGAGTCGGCGGACGGAGTTACCTACCTGGCCGACCGTGTTCCATCGTTTGTCGTCGCCAATCTCATGACCGGTTATGAACAGACATTCGGTCGAACGCGCATCGGTGCACAGGTCAATATCAACAATCTACTGGATCGGACATATTTCACGACCGTCAACCCCAGCCAGGCGATGCCGGGCGCGCCATTCAGCATTATCCCCGCGTTGCAAATCACATTCTGAGTCGAAGCGATACCCGAAGGAGCACAACATGTCACGGAAATTCGGAATGAGAGATGCGGGAATCCTGTTGCACCGATGGACGGGCCTGTTGATTGCCGCGTTTCTCATTATCGTTGGGCTAACCGGTTCCATCCTCGCCTTCGAAGATCGGATCGACCACTGGCTCAACCCGGAACTTCACGTCACCCATCCACCGAATCGCGCTCCACTTGACCTTGCGACATTTGCGGAACGCGCCGAGGCCTCGGACTCGCGCCTGCGCGTCAGCTATTTCTGGGCGGAAGAGGACCAGGTTCACGTAGTCGTCAGCGGAAGAACCGACCTGTCCACGGGAAAACCGTTCGATCTCGGCTACAGCGAACTCATTCTCGATCCCTACACCGGCGCAATTCTCGGCAAATCAGTTATGGAAGGACAGTGGAGAGACCCGGGACCATGGAGGACGAGAGTTCTGCCATTTGTCTACAGCCTGCACACAAGTCTGGCCACAGGCAACTCTACTGGCTGGACATTCATGGGTGTGATTGCGTTGCTTTGGACACTCGACTGCTTTGTAGCTTTCTATGTCACATTGCCACGCAGTTCAGGCTCGTTCTGGCAACGCTGGACGCAGGCGTGGAAGGTGAAGTGGAATGCGAACTCCACACGCGTGCACTTCGATCTACACCGCGCTGGAGGCCTGTGGCTGTGGCCTCTGCTTTTTATCTTTGGGTGGTCGAGCGTGATGTTCGGCCTGCCTCAAGTATATGAGCCGGTCATGAAACACCTGTTCGACTACGACTCCATGAGTGAGCAAATCGCGAGGAACGCGGTGGCGAAGCCTCTCGACAAACCCGCGCTCACTTGGCGTCAGGCACAGCAGGCTGGCGAGCGCGCTATCGCCGAACAGGCATCTTTGTATCACTTCACAGTCCGACGTCCTTATGGCATGGCATACATCGCCGACTATGGCGCGTACACCTACGGCGTGCGGTCAAGCATTGACTTTCGCGGACACGGATGGGACACCAGCGTTCTGGTGGATGGCAACACGGGCCGATTGCGCAGCGTGGACCTGGCCCGTGGCCAACATCTCGGCAACTCGATCTTCAATCTGCTTTGGGGCATCCACTTCGCCGACCTCCGCGACTGGCTGCCCTACCGCATTCTTGTCTGTCTCTTCGGGCTCTTCCTCGGTGTGATCTCGTACACCGGCGTTTACATCTGGTGGAAAAAACGCAAGACACGGCAAGTTGCTCGTTCGCACGCTCGCGAATTTGCACATCAAGGATGACTCATCGGATGACAAATCGGCATTCACGCCATGTTCGGTACTGGTATCCCGCATGGGCACTTCTGTCACCGAACTCTCTGAGCACGACGATATCTCGAAGAAATGAGGACCCACATGCCTGACACAAATAGTCGTCTGGTGCCGATATTGCTGTTGGTGTTTCTCCTGGGGGTAGCGTGGTCGGTCGCAGGAGCACAGCAGCCTGCCGGGTCAACAACTATCACGGGGCAGGTAGAGGACACGACAGGCAGCGTAATTATTGGAGCGCGGATTACACTGCGCGACCCTTTCGGCAATCTCGTGGCATCGGCTACGACGAATTCACAGGGGCAGTTTTCCCTCTCCGGTGTTGCGCCGGGACAATATGTCCTCCAATCTGAAAACAAGGGCTTTGAGAAGTCTCGGAGAGATGTTTCCGTCTCGGCGGCGACGACGCCCGCAGGCCCACCACTCCGGATCACCATGCACGTGGAGTCCGCCCGACAAACTGTGAACGTGACAGACTCCAGTGCCTATATCATTCCCGACTCTACGACTGCCACAAAGTCCGATACGCCAATCCGCGACGTGCCGCAGGCTATCGAGGTTCGCACGCGGCAGATCCTTGACGACCTAGGCGGAACACAGAGTTCGTACGAAGTTGGCAAGACCGTCGCTGGCGTCTTCAACGCTTCGAACGGACAGGGCGATCCAGGTCGTAACGTCCCGAACTTCGTCGTGCGGGGATTCAGCAGTTCCGCGTACCTTAAGGACGGCCACATGGTGAATGGCTGGATGTCCACCATCGATATGGCGAATATCGAACGCGTCGAGTTTCTCAAGGGCCCAGCGTCCGTGCTATATGGCGGAACAATCTACGGCGGACAGATTGGAGGCGTCGTCAACTACGTCTCCAAGCGGCCGCAAGATAGTCAGATCGTCATCGGAGATGTCACGCTTGGAAGCGACCAGTTTTATCGGGGAACTGTGGACCTGGGCGGCGCGCTCGACCACCAGGGCGCGGTGCTGTGGCGAGTGAATGGCGCGGTCGAGTGGGGCGGTTCGTACCGGAACTATGCCAAGCACAACACGCAGCTGATCGCGCCAGCGGTTACGTTTAAGTTTTCGCCCAAGGATGTTCTAACCGTTCTGATCGACGCCGTGCACGGCTACGAGATCCCGGAGCAGGGCCTGCCCCTGACTCCGGAATCGCCATTGATCCCCAACTCGCGCAACTTTATCGATCCCGCATTCGCGCACACGGGCATCCAGGCACAGAGCTTCAACACCGTCTACGACCATCGTTTCACCAGTGCCTGGCACGCAACACTGGACGCAAATCTCTCGCGCAGCCGCACAGACAGCTTCGGCTCCAGCTTGAACTACAGCCCCGGAGGCGGCAGCACGCTCGACGGCTCGCACTGGAACTTCGAAGAGGATCAAACATCCGTTGACTTGCGCCTCACTGGGCGGTTCCACACCGGGTCCCTTGTGCACGATCTGGTCGCCGGTTACAACCTATCACGGAATCGATACCACGCGACTTCGGAGTTCGGCTGGGGAGGGCCCTCCGTAGACGTCCCCGGCGACACCCTTGCGACGCTCGCGATGCCCGCGGCGGGGACGCTGCGCACCCAGTACCTCTCAACGACCCCGGACCCCGGCAGTTTTCTCTGGCACTCCAACGCCGACGCGATCTACGTACAGGATCTGCTCGCCGTAGGCCACGGCTTCAAGGTCCTTGCCGGCGTGCGCTACGACCATTTCACGGACCACTTCCTGCTATCCGGCTCATTCGGCGATTATGTCGATGTGCCGCGCAATTCCCACGCGTCGCCACGCATAGGCCTCGTCTATCAGCCGACTGGGGCCCTATCGCTTTACGCTGTGACCTCAGAGGCTTTCACTCCGAACACGGGTCTAACACTGAGTGGCGCTGTCCCACCGCCAGAACTAGGCCGGCTTGGCGAGATCGGTGCGAAATGGGATGCGACCAACAAACTAAGGGTCGACGTTGCTGTCTACACTCTAAAGCGCAGTAACATGGCCTTCTCGGATCCTGCCGATCCTACCGGAAATGCGGTCTTAGTCGCAGGTGAAACTAAGAGCCACGGTGTCGAGCTGGATGTCAACGGTGCGGTGGGACATCATCTGCGCGTCAACCTTGCGGCCGCGGTCATGAATGGTTGGATAAGCGGCGGCGAGCCGAGCGGCTCGCTGGTCGTAGGCCAGGAATTCGCCGGCATACCGCACCGGACTCTAAACCTGTTCGCGATCTACTCACTGGGAGGGAAAGCTGGATGGGAGTTTGGTGGAGGGCCCTACTATGCCAGCTCCCCATGGGCCGATGACGCGAACACGTTCAGGGTACCGTCGATCCTCCAATTCGACGCATTCGCAGCACGTCGTATCGGGGAACGGACACACCTGCAGATCAACATTAAGAATCTGGCAAACCGGCGGAACTATACATCGAATGGCTGGGGTTGGATCTTTCCCGGAGCCCCAGCCTCTGTCTTTGCGACACTGCGTCATGACTTCTGAGACGTCGAACACGGTACTCACAGCCACGCGCGATTCCAGGTCCGTGCGCTCGCTTCTCGTACGGGTAC
>Ga0335077_10011281_pt1 | contig 11157 bp, 8 predicted proteins | sample Lox_Sample_31_FD_207151 | JGI IMG/M metagenome (GOLD analysis project Ga0335077, IMG submission 207151) | Soil microbial communities from Loxahatchee National Wildlife Refuge, Florida, United States - Lox_Sample_3.1 | ecosystem: Environmental > Terrestrial > Soil > Wetlands | place: USA: Florida...
GGACCATCCTGGTGTCCGACACCGTGTCGTTCATCGCCGCGGTGCTGCTGTACTACTTCTCCATCGGCGAGGTCAAGGGCTTCGCGTACACGCTCGGCCTGACCACGATCATCGACGTCATCGTCGTGTTCCTGTTCACCAAGCCGATGGTGACGCTGCTGGCCCGGACCAAGTTCTACGGTGACGGCCACCCGCTGTCGGGTCTGGATCCGGCCCGGCTGGGCGCCCGCGCCCCGTGGCGATCCTCGGTCCGGCGCGCCCCGGTCCGGCGCAAGCCGGAGGCCGCGGCGCGCAGTACAGTGTCCCGCAACTCCACCGGGGAGGCATGATGTCACGGCTCGGCCAGCTCGGCGGCCGGCTCTACCGCGGCGAGGTCTCCTATGATTTCGTCGGCCGCCAGCGCAGGTGGTACACGATCTCCGGGGCCATCCTGATCATCGCCATCGTGGCGCTGTTCGTCCGCGGTCTGGACTTCAGCGTGGATTTCAAGGGCGGCGCGGTGTTCCAGTTCTCCGCGCCCGCCGCGACGCAGACCCAGATCTCCGACACGGTCGCTCACTCGGGCGTCAGCGGCGCGGTCGTGCAGCAGCTGACCGGCAAGCTGGGCCACCAGTCCTGGCAGGTGCAGACCGACTCGCTGACCAGCCAGCAGACCCAGCAGGTCGAGAATGCGCTGATCAGCCAGGTGGGCGCCAAGGACATGAGCACCACGTTCGTCGGAGCGAGCTGGGGCGGCCAGATCACCACCAAGGCGGTCCAGGCCCTGATCACGTTCCTGGTCGTGATCGTGCTGTACTTGTCGATCGCCTTCGAGTGGAAGATGGCGGTCGCGGCCTTCATAGCGCTCATCCATGACCTGGTCATCGCCACCGGCGTGTACGCGCTGACCGGATTCCAGGTCAGCCCCGCGACCGTCATCGGGCTGCTGACCATCCTGGGTTACTCGCTGTACGACACCGTGGTCGTCTTCGACAAGGTCCGGGAGAATACCGCCGGCCTGCTCGGCGGGGCCAGGAGCACCTACAGCCAGGCCGCGAATCTGGCCCTGAACCAGACCCTGGTCAGGTCGATCAACACGTCCCTGATCGCGCTGCTGCCGGTGGCCGCGATCTTGTTCGTCGGAGGCGGACTGCTCGGGGCCGGAGAGCTGAAGGATCTGTCGCTGGTGCTGTTCGTCGGCATGCTGTCCGGCACGTACTCCTCCATCTTCATCGCCACCCCGGTGCTCGCCGACATGAAGGAGCGCGAGCCGCAGTACCGGGCGCTGGCCAAGCGGGTGAGCGTCCGCGCGGCCGGCGGCCGGGCGGCCAAGCGCGCCGCCGCCAAGGTCGGCAACCGGCCCGCCGCCGCGACCGCGCAGGCGTCGGCGCCCGACGACGAGGCCGGCGACGCCGGAGCCGAGTACGCCGACGACGCCGCGCCGCCCGCGAGCGAGCTGACCGCGACCGCGTCGCGGGTCCCGGCCGGTCGCGGCACGCCAGGTGCGGCCCGTCCCGGCCCGCGCCAGCAGCCGCGCCGGAGCGGCGGTTCGGCCCGGCATCGCCCGGCGGGCAAGAAGAAGCGGCGCTGACCATGGCCGACCGGGCGGGGGCCCTGGACCTGACCCGTCTCATCACCGACCGGATCCGCGACGTCCCGGACTACCCGCAGGCAGGCGTGGTGTTCAAGGACATCACGCCGCTGCTGGCCGACGGCGAGGCGTTCCGGGCCGTGATCGACGTCCTGGCCGCGACGTACGGGCCCGTCGACAAGGTGGCAGGCATCGAGGCCCGCGGCTTCATCCTGGCCGCCCCGGTAGCGGCCCGGCTCGGCGCGGGCTTCGTGCCGGTCAGGAAGAAGGGCAAGCTGCCCGGTACCACGTTCGCGCAGGATTACCGGCTCGAGTACGGTACCGCGACGATCGAGGTGCTGACCGACGCCTTCGATCCCGACGATCGTGTGCTGGTCATCGACGACGTCCTGGCCACCGGCGGCACCGCGCGCGCCACCGCCGACCTGGTGCAGCGCGCGGGGGCCCGGGTGGCGGGCATCTCCGTGCTGCTGGAGCTGTCTTTCCTGCACGGCCGGGCCAAGCTCGCCGACCTCCCGGTCACCGCGCTGATCACCGTATAGGCCGATGTCACGCCCGCGGCCCGCCGACGTCGACCCGGCCGCGCAGCCTGCCCCGCCGATTGCGGCGGCTGACGGCCGGGCCAGCCAGCGCGTCCCGCTGCCCCTGGCCGCGGTCGGTGTCTTCGCGGCCCTCCGCGTCCTGGCCCTGGGCGTCTCGGCGTTCCTGCTGCCGCGCGGGAAGTTCCACACCCTGCACTACTCGCTGTGGCACTTGATCGCGTCCTGGGACGGCGCCCGTTTCCTGACCATCGCGGCTCACGGCTATTCCTACATCCCGGGCGACCTGCGCCATGACGTCGTATTCGCCTGGTTCCCCGGATACCCGGCGGCCATCGACGTCCTTTCCTGGATACCAGGAGCCGGTGCTCACCGGGCCGCCCTCACCGTCACGCTCGCCGCAGGCCTGGCTGCGGCGTGGGGCCTGGCCCGGCTGGGCCTGGCGCTCACCGGCGACCGGCGGATCAGCCTGCTCATGGTGGCGTTGTGGGCCGTCGCGCCTGGCTCGTTGGTGTGGACGATGCTCTACTCCGAAGCCCTGTTCTGCGCCCTGGCCGTCTGGTCCCTGGTCGCCCTGGTGGAGCGGCACTGGCTGACCGCCGCGGGCCTGACCATGCTGGCCGGGACCGTGCGCAGCAGCGCCATCGCCCTGGTCGCGGCGGTCGCGGTCGCCGCGCTGCCGCCGGTGATCCGGGCCGTGCGGGCGGGCGAGCCCGTCGGCGCCTGGTGGCGCCCGGCGACGTCCGTGCTGGCCGCGCCGCTCGGCCTGCTCGGTTACTGGGGCTATTCCGCGTGGGCCACGCACCACCTCGCCGGATTCGGGTGGGTCGAGAAGAACGCGCATAACAACTTCGACTTCGGCAAGGGCATCATCGTGGCCGCCAAGGCCGCCATCATCTCCGGGCCGACCGCTCCCGACGCGCTGACCCTGCTGGTGATCGCGGCCGGCGTCACGCTCACCGCCTGCAGCCTGACCGAGCGCATTCCGGTGTACCTGCACGCCTACACGCTGCTGGTCGTCGTGCTGGCCCTCACCCCAGGGCCGTACTACCTGGGCTCCAAGCCACGCTTCCTGCTGCCCGCCATGCTGCTCGGCCTCCCGCTGGCCCGTCTCATGACCCGGGTCCCCACCTGGGTGCTGATTCCGCTGTTCGCCGTCCTGGCCGCCGCGTCCACCTGGTTCGGCATGTACCTCATGACCGCCGGCTGGGCCCCGTAGCGCCCCTGGGGAATCACACGCATGCGATCTGGTGTTGAACCCAGCTAAGTACAATGGTGGCTTGGCAGATGTAAAGGAGCGCTGTGGCCGGTGATGTCATCACGACCGGCACGGGAGCTGCCGACACTGCCCGGGTGGACGCGCCGGGGGGTACCGATCCCGTAACCGATGCGGAACAGGCCGAGGCAGGGGCAGCGGGCGTGCCCGGTCCCCGCGCGGCCGGTGACGGGGGGGACGCTCCCGGGAACCCCGCCCCTGACGTGCCGGCCGAGAAGCATCCGGCGGAGCCAGCCGGGACCGAGGGACCTGACCGTCCGGGCGGAGGCCAGGCCAGGACGAGCCGGGCCCGGGCCGCGGTCGCCGCGGCGGCGGGACAGGCCGCCGACGTCGCGGCCTCCGGGGTCGGGGTCCGCCGTCGGCTGGCCCGGCTGGGAGCCCAGCGCGGCACGAACCTCAACCCCGTGCTCGAGCCGCTCATCAAGACCGTGCGCGCGACGCACCCGAAGGCCGACGTCCGGCTGATCGAGCGGGCCTACGAGACGGCCGCCTACTGGCATCGGGATCAGAAGCGCCTGAGCGGCGACCCGTACATCACCCACCCGCTGGCCGTGGCGACCATCCTCGCCGAACTCGGCATGAACACCGACACCATCTGCGCCGCGCTGCTGCACGATACGGTGGAAGACACCCCGTATTCGCTGACCGAGCTGCGCGGCGAATTCGGCGAGGACATCGCCGCCCTGGTGGATGGCGTCACCAAGCTGGACAAGGTCAAGTACGGTGAGTCGGCCGAGGCGGAGACCGTCCGCAAGATGGTGGTCGCGATGTCCCGCGACATCCGGGTACTGGTCATCAAGCTCGCGGACCGGCTGCACAACATGCGGACGCTGCGCTACCTGAAGCGGGAGAAGCAGGAACGCAAGTCGCGGGAGGTCCTGGAGATCTACGCCCCGCTCGCGCACCGGCTCGGCATGAACACGGTCAAGTGGGAGCTGGAGGATCTGGCCTTCCAGACCCTCTACCCGAAGCGGTTCGACGAGATCGCGCGCCTGGTGTCCAACCGGGCGCCGCGGCGCGAGGCCTTCCTGCAGGAAGTGATCCAGGACGTCCGCGACGACCTGCGTGAGGCCAAGATCAAGGCAACGGTGACCGGCCGGCCCAAGCACTACTACTCGATCTACCAGAAGATGATCGCCAGGAACGTCGGCTTCGACGACATCTACGACCTGGTGGGCATCCGGGTCCTGGTCGATACCGTCCGCGACTGCTACGCGACGCTCGGCACGATCCACGCGCGGTGGAATCCCGTTCCCGGACGGTTCAAGGACTACATCGCGATGCCGAAGTTCAACATGTACCAGTCGCTGCACACCACGGTCATCGGCCCCGGCGGCAAGCCGGTGGAACTGCAGATCCGGACCTGGCGCATGCACCAGCGGTCGGAGTACGGGGTCGCCGCGCACTGGAAGTACAAGGAAGAGTCGGTCTTCAGCAGCCGGTCCAAGGAGGACCCGCAGGAAATGGCGTGGCTGCGGCAGCTCGTCGACTGGCAGCGGGAGACCGAGGACCCGGCCGAGTTCCTCGAGTCGCTCCGCTTCGACCTGGCCGCCGCCGAGGTCTTCGTCTTCACGCCGCGCGGCGATGTGATCCCGCTGCCGCAGGGCTCCACTCCAGTGGACTTCGCCTACGCCATCCACACCGAGGTCGGGCACCGGACCGTCGGCGCGCGGGTCAACGGCCGGCTGGTGGCGCTGGAGTCCACCCTCGAAAACGGCGACACGGTGGAGATCTTCACCGCCAAGACCGCCGAGGCCGGGCCGAGCCGGGACTGGCTCAAGTTCGTGCAGAGCCCGCGGGCGCGGAACAAGATCCGGCAGTGGTTCTCCAAGGAGCGACGGGAAGCCGCGGTGGAGGCGGGCAAGGACCAGATCGCCCGGGCCATGCGCAAGCAGGGGCTGCCGCTGCAGCGGCTGGCGGTCGCCGACACCCTGATCAACCTGGCCCGTGACCTGCGCTATCCCGATGTCTCCGGGCTGTACGCGGCGGTCGGCGAGGGCCGGGTCAGCGCCCAGTCGGTGGTCGAGAAGCTGGTCCGGTCGGTCGGCGGGCTGGCGGGTGCTCAGGAAGACCTGGCCGAGACCACGCTGCCGACCAAGGCACCCAAGCCGCGGGCCCAGTCGGACTCCGGTGTCGAGGTCACCGGCGCGCCGGACGTATGGGTCCGCTTGTCCCGGTGCTGCACCCCGGTGCCCGGCGACCAGATCAGCGGCTTCGTCACCCACGGTCACGGGGTATCCGTCCACCGGACGGACTGCGTGAACCTGGCCCACCTGAGCGATACCCAGCGGGAGCGGATGGTCGACGTGCACTGGGCCCCGACCGACGGCTCAGTGTTCCTGGTCGCCATCCAGGTGGAGGCGCTCGACCGGACCAGGCTGCTCTCCGACGTGACCAGGGTGCTGTCCGACCAGCACGTCAACATCCTGTCCGCCACGGTCACGACCAGCCGGGACCGGGTAGCGGTCAGCCGCTTCACGTTCGAGATGGGCGACCCGAAGCACCTGGGCCACGTGCTGCGCGCGGTCCGCGCCATCGACGGCGTCTACGACGTCGCTCGCATAACGAGCTAACCCGCGCGGCGGCGGGGCCCGACGGGCCCCCCGCCGCGTGGTACTACGGCGAGCACCCCAGCGGGCAAGCGGGGGGTTCCAGGGGGGTCGTCCCCCCTGGGTAACAGCGTCGCCCCCCCTAAAAAATAACTGAGAAAATTCAGCGAGCGTGTGCTCGGCTTCCGCCAGCCAGGCGCGGCGGGCGGTGAGCGCCTCCTCGGCGCTGCTCACGGCCCGGTCGTCGCCCCGCTCACGCGCCTTGGCCAGCTGCTCTTCCAGCTGGGCGATGGTCGCGCGCAGCTGGGCCACGGTGTCCTCAGCCCGCGCCAGCGCCTCGGGGTTGGAGCGGCGCCACTGAGCCTCCTCGGCCTTGCGCACCGCCTCCTCGACCCGCCGCAGCCCGGCTTCCAGGTGCTCGCGTGAGTCCCGCGGCACGGCACCGATCTGCTCCCAGCGTTCCTGGATGCCGCGCAGCACGGACCGGGCGGCGCGGGTGTCGGTTACCGGCAGCAGCGCCTGGGCCTGCTCCAGCAACCGCTGTTTGGCCTCGGCGTGCTCGCGCAGCGCGGCGTCCTTGGCCGAGAACACCTCGGCCCGGGCGGTGAAGAACTTGTCCTGGGCGGCCCGGAAGCGCTTCCACAGCTCGGTCTCGGATTCCCGGTCCGCCCGCCCGGCCGCCTTCCACCGGCGCATCAGCTCGCGGTACGCGCTGGTGGTCGGGCCCCAGTCGGTCGAGGAGGACAGGGCCTCGGCCTCGGAGCACAGCTGCTCCTTGCGGACCCGCACGTCCTCCCGCTCGGCTTCCAGGGTGGCGAAGAACGCCTTGCGCCGCTTGGTGAACGCGTTGCGCGCCGCGGACAGCCGCTTCCACAGCACGGCCTCGGCCGCCCGGTCGGCGTGCGGGGCGGCCTTCCACTCCTCGAGCAACTCGCGCATCCGCTCGCCGCTGCTCTTCCAGTGGGTGGCCTCGGCGGCGATCTGCTCGGCCTCGGCGACGATCCGCTCCTTGATCTCCTTGGCCGCCGTCCGCGCCTGCTCGCGGGCCGCCTTGGCCTCCTCGCGGAGGTGACCGACATCCTCGGTCAGCCGCTCCAGGCGCGCTCGCAGGCCGTCCAGGTCGCCGAGCGCCTTGGCCTCGCTGATGGTGCTGATCAGGCGCTGGACGGTCGCCGCGGCCTGGGCCGGCGCCATGTCGGTGGTGTTGATCCGCTGCTCGAGCAGGACCACCTCGGTCTCCAGCGCCTCGTACTTACGCTGGTAGAAGGCCAGGGCCTCCTCCGGGCTGCCCGCCTGCCATGAGCCGATCACCCGCTCGCCGCCGGCGGTACGGACATACACCGTCCCGTCGGCGTCGACCCGGCCCCACGGATGGTAGGCGGTGCTCACGGCGAACCTCCTGCGTCGTCTTGCTCGTCAGGTTTTCTTGATTGTCACACTGTCAATGATGACCTTCTTCTTCGGAACGATGCCGCCGCCGTCGGTCTGGGGATATGTACACGAGGCTCCATCCTTTGCCACATTCTGGACGATATCCAGCCCGGATGAAACCGTGGCGAACGGCGTATAGGAAGTTCCCAGCGCGGAACTGCTGTCCTTGTACACGATGAAGAACTGGCTGCCGTTGCTGGTCGCGGTTCCTCCGTTCGCCATCGCGACCGTTCCCGCCGGGTATTTGGCGTCCTTGGTGTTCTCGCTGGCGAACTCGTAGCCCGGCGTCCCGGTACCGACGGTGCTGGTGGTACTGCAGGTCAGCTTCGTGGACGCCGTTGCGTAAGCGTCGCCGCACTGCAGGATGGAGGGGCCACTCGTCACCACCCGGTGGCACTGGGTGTTGTTGAAGTAGCCCGCCTCCGCCAGGTGGACGAAGGAGTTGACGGCGCAGGTCGCCTTGCTGTTGAGCAGGTTGAGCGAGATCGGGCCCAGGCTGGTGTTGATCGTCGCGGTATAGCTGGCGGTGTAGTCCGGCGTGGACGGCGGGAAGCCCACCTTCTTCGCGACCGGGGTGGCCGCGGTGTAGGTGCAGTGATGAGCGGGCTCGGCCACGGTGGCGGCCGACGCCGAGGCGGACGGCGACTTGCTGGCCGAGGCCGACGCCTTCTTGCCGCTCCCCCCGGGGAGGAACACCACCAGCAGCGCGGCGATCAGCCCCGCGGCCGCGACCGCGCTGATCCCGATGACCCAGCGCTTGCGGACCTGGCGCTGCCTGGTCAGCCGCATCTCCTGCTGGCGGCGGTACCGTTCCCTGGCTTGCCTTCGCTGGCGTTCGTTCTTACCCGCCACCGGTCGTGCCCTCCTTGGCCTGTCGCGTCATCTGGCTACCGCTGGTATTCACGGGAGGCAGGCCACGAACCCGTATACCCTTGATCGCAAACATGGCCGGCGTCGGCTCGGGGAGACCCGGAACCCCCGCATAATTCGCGATCGCTCGCGAATCGTACCTTCCACATGCCGGGACCGGAACCCTTCGTTATCGGTTCGCCGCCATGCGGGTCACCTCGGTAACCTGAGACACCGTACCGTGAGAAAGGACGGTTGTGCTCGTCGCAGGGTTCCCAGCAGGGGCGTTCGCCGCCAACTGTTATGTCGTCGCGACCGCTCCCGGCGAGCAGTGCGTGATCATCGACCCGGGCCAGGACGCCGAGCCCGGGATCGAGGAGATCCTGGCCGAACACCGGCTCAGGCCGGCCGCGGTGTTGCTCACACACGGCCATCTCGACCACATATGGTCGGTCGCGCCGGTATGCGGCGCCCGGGACATCCCGGCTTATATCCATCCGGCCGACCGCGCGTTGCTCAGTGACCCGGCCAAGGGTTTCTCGCTCGGGATAGGCCAGGAAGTGTTCGGCGGGCTGAAATTGACCGAGCCGGACGACGTGAAAGAACTGGCCGACGGGACGACGCTGAGCCTCGTGGGACTCGAGATCATCGTGAATCACGCGCCCGGTCATACCGAAGGTTCGGTGACATTCCGGCTGCCGCTCGATGCGCCTCAAGAACCGATTACAGCAGGCGGCAAAAGCAAAACAGACCGCCCGGGGGATGTGCTGTTCTCCGGCGACCTGCTGTTCGCCGGGTCGATCGGGCGTACCGACCTGCCCGGCGGGGATTACCCGACGATCCTGCGCAGCCTGGCCCGGGTCTGCCTGACCCTGCCGGACGAGACCCTGATCCTGTCCGGGCACGGGCCGCAGACGACGATCGGCACCGAGCGCCGTACCAATCCGTTCCTGGCCGGCCTGAACCCCGAGTCAGGTCCCGCCCGGGGGCTCTGAGGCGGACCCGGGCAGCACGCAGTGCGCACCGTTCGGATTGAAAATCTTGACGAGAAAAGGGAGAAGTGAGCGCGATGATCCGCACCCATGAGGCGGGGACGCTGCGGGCGTCGCACGCGGGAGAGCACGTGGTGCTGGCCGGCTGGGTGGCGCGCCGGCGGGACCACGGGGGCGTGGTGTTCATCGACCTGCGCGACGCGAGCGGCGTGGCTCAGGTGGTGTGGCGGGGTGAGGAAGCCGTGGGACACGAGTTGCGGGCCGAGTTTTGCGTGCTGGTGACCGGGACGGTCCGCCGGCGGCCGGCCGGGAACGAGAACCCGGACCTGCCCACCGGGCAGGTCGAGGTGGTCGCCGACGAGGTGGAGGTCCTCAGCAAGGCCGACCCGCTGCCGTTCCCGGTCGAGGATTCCGCCGAGGTCAGCGAGGACGTCCGGCTCAAGTACCGGTACCTGGACATCAGGCGGTCCGAGACCGCGCAGGCGCTGCGGATCCGGTCACAGGCCGCCTACCGGCTGTCAGACGTGATGCGCGAGCACCGGTTCGTGAACGTGGAGACGCCGTACCTGACGCGGTCCACGCCTGAGGGCGCGCGCGACTTCCTGGTGCCGGTCCGGCTGCGGCCGGGTAACTGGTACGCGCTGCCGCAGTCGCCCCAGCTGTTCAAGCAGCTGCTCATGGTCGGCGGGCTGGAGCGCTACTACCAGCTGGCCCGGTGCTTTCGCGACGAGGACTTCCGCAAGGACCGCCAGCCGGAATTCACCCAGATCGACATCGAGATGTCGTTCGTGACCCGCGATGACGTCATCGCTGTGGCCGAGGACATTATCGACCGGCTGTGGTCCGAGCTGGCCGGCTACCAGGTGCCCCGGCCGCTGCCCCGGATGACCTACTCGGTCGCGATGGCACGATACGGCTCGGACAAACCCGACCTGCGTTTCGGCTGCGAGCTGGTCGACCTGACCGAGTATTTCGCCGGGACCGAGTTCCGGGTCTTCCAGGCCCCCTACGTCGGGGCCGTGGTCATGCCCGGCGGCGCCTCGCAGTCCCGCCGCGAGCTGGACCTGTGGCAGGAGTGGGCCCGCTCGCGCGGTGCCCGGGGCCTGGCCTACGCGCTGGTCAACCCGGACGGCGAGATCGGCGGGCCGGTGGCCAGGAACCTGTCCGAGGCCGAGCGGTCCGGGCTGGCCGCCGTCACCGGTGCCGCGCCGGGTGACTGCGTATTCTTCGCGGCCGGGCAGGCCACCGCGTCCCGGGAACTGCTCGGCGCGGCGCGGCTGGAGATCGGCCGCCGGTGCGGCCTGATCGACGAATCGGCGTGGTCGTTCCTCTGGGTCGTGGACGCGCCGATGTTCGAGGAGGACGGAGAGGGCGGCTGGACCTCGGTGCACCACCCGTTCACCGCGCCGTTGCCCGAGTGGCGGGACAAGTTCACCGACGAGCCGGGCGGCGCGCTGGCCGACGCCTACGACATCGTGTGCAACGGCTACGAGATCGGCGGCGGCTCCATCCGTATCCACTCCTCCGCCGTTCAGCAGGCCGTGTTCGACGTGATCGGGCTGTCGCCCGCCGAGGCGCAATCGAAGTTCGGGTTCCTGCTCGACGCGTTCAAGTACGGCCCGCCGCCGCACGGCGGCATCGCGTTCGGCTGGGACCGGGTGTGCATGCTGCTCGCGGGCGCGGAGACCATCCGCGACGTGATCGCCTTCCCCAAGGCCGCCTCCGGCCTGGACCCGCTCACCGGCGCCCCCACCCCCATCACTCCCGCCCAGCGCCGCGAAGCCGGCATCGACGCTGTGCCCGCCCCAGCCACGCGGCCCGCCCCAACAACCCCCCACGCCGTCCCCACCTCGATGGTTCCCACTTCCCCGCCCAGCCCCAGTCCCCACGCCGTCCCCACCTCGTCACTCCCTCCCACCTCTCACCCCAATGCATGATCGCGGGCGCTTTA
>Ga0335077_10011282_pt1 | contig 11157 bp, 9 predicted proteins | sample Lox_Sample_31_FD_207151 | JGI IMG/M metagenome (GOLD analysis project Ga0335077, IMG submission 207151) | Soil microbial communities from Loxahatchee National Wildlife Refuge, Florida, United States - Lox_Sample_3.1 | ecosystem: Environmental > Terrestrial > Soil > Wetlands | place: USA: Florida...
AATTCCATAGAACTATGCCAGAGGCCATGGAATCCCCGAGCTGGAAATTCTGCATAGCCGACCAAAATACCGCCGTAATTGCCGCGGCAAAAGTCCCCCAACCGCGACCGACAATGAGCGTGAGAACTGCGGTCGGAATGAGATAGAACGGAGCAAGCGTCACGTCCGGCCCAGTGAGAAAATCAAGCACCGCCACACCCGCTAAAACCGCGTAACTCGTCAAAATGGTAATGCCGTGCGCGGATAATTGTTCGCGCAGGGAACGCCGCGCCACGGGGCGCAGGACCAAAAACCACTTTTTCGTCTGCCGATAGCTGCGCAGCCAGGCCAGCGGCAGAAATTCGAAAAGCAGGCGTTCGCCATCATCCAGCGCGCAAAAAAACGAGCCAGTTACCTTATGGTAAAAACGCTCCGCCCAGGAAGGCTCCCGTTCGGCTGACGAACTGATTTGATTGCCAAGCCATTGGCTTTGCAGGCGGCGCCAGCGGGAGTTGAACCGTTGCAATTTTTGGACGGCGGACGGATCGATGATTTCCCCGGCAATCGGCTGGCGTTCAATTTTACCATGACGCAAATGATCGTGCTGCGGCCCGGGAAAAACGGCGGATAAATCCGCGTTGGCGAGATCGAGCATCTTTTCATCAAATTCGATCCCGAGAAATCCACAAATCTTCCGGCAGGTTTTCTCGGTATCGTCTGTCAAACCGTCATAAGTAACGTGGCAGATTCGAACTCCAGCCCGATCAAGTGCGGCAGCCTGTCGAATCATCTGTTCCTGATAATAAATCAGCCGGCTCAGAACGCCGCGGCGCCGAAAGAAAGGCTCTTCGCGCGCCGCCCGGACCACACTCCGGTAAATTTCGATCGGATTGCGCCAGAGCAGGATGAAGGAACACCCGGGATGGCGCTGCGTCAGTTGCCGCAGGCGCGCGCAATAAAACGGAGATTTCTCACCCCAAAACACACCGTTTTGGAGTTTACTGAAAGTGCGGTACAAATCTTCCGGGGTACGAGTGTTCTCAAGCCCGCGCAAACTGCTGCCAAAAGTCAGGCGATGGCGGGAAAGCGCCTGATTGTAAAATTCCTGGCGCTGCAACCAATTACGCTTGAACCGCATCTTGGAAAACGCTTCCGGAAAATCCCAGACACCGCATTCATACATCAAGGCCATCTGCGGATGCTGGTTCAACAAGGCATACAATAACGAAGTGCCGGAACGATAAACGCCGACCACAAAAACCGGATTGGAAAAGCGCGAACTTACCCTTTTAGCCTCCTGTTTTTCTTCGAGCATAGATTCGTAGCGTACAACTTCTGTTAAATTTTTGCAAGGCCAAAAACCGCCGGTTTAATTCATCATTTCGACAATCTTATTGCGCAATTAGTTCTTCTAGGCAGTCCCATTTGTGTCCTATCAGCATTAGAAATGCCATTTTGCCACCCCGTTAAATATGATTTTGCAACCAGAGCAGGGTTTGCTTCAACCAATTGAAATTGAAATAACCGCACGTGAATCCCCAGTAAATCAGCAGCAATCCGGCAAAAATCGCCGTCCATTCCCAGCAAAGAATTTTCCCTTTACGGCCTTTGACGATGTACGTCCCGGCCAAAATATTTCCGGCCGTCGCGATGGCCAGCCCCCAAAACAGCAGCCGTCGGCAGGTGGAAACGGAGGCAATCTGCCAGTCACCCAGTTGCATATGAGTTGCCGCCGGCAGGCCGATGAGCAACAACGCCAGCAACGCGCAGTTCGTGGCGATGATAAAAAAACGCTGCATGTTGTAGCGGCGGTCTATGGCCGCCGAAAACGGCGCTCACCGAGCGCCACTACAATTCAATTAATTCTTTCCGCGATCTGGTATTTGAACATCCGCTTCTTCATCCAACGCACGGCGAGCAAGTCGTAGAACGATGCGAACAACCGGTTCCACACGCCGTAATGGCTCTCGCCGGCGAAGCGCGGATTGTTCGTCACGTCAATTTCGGTGACCGTGTGGCCCTCAATCTTGAACAGCGTCGGCAGGAACCGGTGCATCCCCTTGAAAAATTTCAGGTTCCCGATGCACTCGCGTTTGAAGGCGCGGTACGTGCAGCCAGCGTCGGCAATCTGCTCGCCGGAAAGCTTGTTGCGCACCCAGTTGGCGATTCGCGAGGATGCGATACGGATGAAGTTGTCGCCTGCACCGCGCGTTTTCACGCGCGTGCCGCAGACGCAGTCAAAATGCTTCAGCGCCTCCAGGAATTTCGGTAAATCCTTCGGGTCATTTTGCAAATCGGCATCGAGCGTGACGATGTATTTGCCGCGGGCTGCCTTCATGCCGGCCCAGCTTGCTGCGCTTTCACCACAGTTGAACGCGAACCGCTGTACCCGGATACGCCGGTTGCCAGATGCCAGTTCCTTGAGGATTTCCCACGACTTGTCTTTGCTGCAATCATCGGTGATCACGACCTCATACGGCAGTCGGAGCGAGTCCACCGCCTCGCGGATCGCCTTGATGAGCGCGCGCAAATTGTCCTGCTCGTTGTAGCAGGGAATCACGAAACTCAGTTCAGGTGCGTCGGTCATTATTTCTTCCCGTAAAATTCCGCAATCGCATCGCAAACTTTATCCGCGGTGTCGAGGGTCATTTCGCCGTGAATGGGCAGCGACAGGATTTCCTTCACTGCTTGTTCCGTGCGCGGGAGTTTCGGAATGAATGGAAACAACCCCGTGACCGCCGGTTGCAGATGGTTCGGTTTCGGATAATGGATGCCGGTGTCAATGCCCTTTTCCTTGAGGAATTTCTGGAGGTCGTCGCGCTTTTCGCACCGGACAACATACATGTGATACACCGGCGTGGCCCATTCGCGCACAGGCGGTGTCTGGACGACACCCTTGAGGCGTTCGTTGTAACGCGCGGCAATCTTGCGGCGGTTTTCGTTGAAGCCGTCGAGGTGCTTCAACATCACACGGCCGATGGCCGCTTTGATTTCGTCGAACCGCACGTTGTAGCCGGGAAATTCGTGATCGTATTTACCTTGCCGGCCATGGTTGCGGAGCATCCGCAGGCGGTCAGCCATTTGCGTGTTGTTGGTGGTGATGCAGCCGCCATCGCCGAGCACGGTGAGGTTTTTCGATGGGAAAAAACTGAACGCGCCGAAGTCACCCATCGAACCGACGGTCTTGCCCTTGTATTTCGCGCCCTGCGCCTGCGCGCAATCTTCGATGACCCAGAGATGATGCTTTGCGGCAATGGCCAGTACGCGGTCTACGTCCACTGGGTGTCCGTAAAGGTAAACCGGAATGATGCCGACGGTGCGCGGCGTGATGGCGGCTTCCACCTGGTCCAAATCCATGCAGTAGGTATCGTCAATATCCACGAACACCGGCCGCGCACCGAGGTGGATGAGCGGTTCCATCGTCGGAAACGCGGTATGGCTGGGTACGATGATTTCGTCGCCGGGGCTGACGCCTTGAAGCTGGTGCAACAGATAGACAATCATCGTCCACGACGTGCCAAGAACGCATTGGGTGGTGCCGGTGTACGCGGCGAGTTCGGCCTCAAAGGCCTTGCTTTCGGACGCGAGAATGTATTGGCCGGAGCGGATGGCGCGCAATGCGGCCTCCTCAACTTCGGCGTTCACGAAACATTTGGATAACGATATTTTGTTCATAAAATCTTTGGCGGAACTTTTTTTTGAGCATTGGCTTTTGCAAGCCATCTCCATCTGTTAAATAAACGAGCCATTTGTGAACAAGCACCGCCGATAACAAACGGCGTAGGCGAAAAAATGGCGATCACAAATAAAATAAAAAATAAACTCAGAGCATGAAATTGAGATGTTTTTAACGCCAACAAATAACTTGTCGTAACTTCACCGGAAACATTTTCCGGATGACGAATAACGTAAGAGAATGTAAAAACGTTTGATAGGTGATTTCCAATAATACTTGCATAAAGAATTGTGAAAAAACCGAAAAGCCCTTCAGAAATGGCATCAGGGTCAGTCCAGCCATTTGACCATACAAGGCAAAAGACGGCAACGACTGCAACGGCTATAAGATGCTTAGGATTAAACCACTGTTTGTTGGCTATATTTTTCTGCCAGATTGGGTTGAGTTCGTAATGTTCGATTTTGAAATGTTGTTGGTATTTCTTTTCACTCAAAATAACTCCCCAAACCGTCAAAAAATAATCTGACAGCATCATTATTGGAATGATGAACACTTCTGGGTGTTTCATCGCCTGAAATTTTATTTCAATTCAACCGCTCTGCCGGTTTTGGCAGATTCCAGCGCGGCGTTCATTACGCGGACGGCATCGTAACCGGCCCAGCCGTCGGCGCGCGGCGCTTTCCGCGTTTGCACCGAGTCAATGAACGCGCGCAACTCGGCCAGCAACGGCTCCTCCGGCGGACATTCAATCTGGTGCACCGCGCCTTCAATACCCTTGAAATCCTTCCCGTCGCGGACGTGCTTGTTTTCGTAAGTCTTGATCTTGTATTGCGCCACGTTGTAATCGCACACCGCGCTCAACTGGTCGCCGCAGATGATGACCGCGCGGAACTTGCCGGGAATGAAATAGTCGTTCTCGACGGTTGCCCACGTTTTGCCGTGCGGCGTGTCGTATTCGAGCGAGACGAACGAGACATCCTCTATGCCGCGTCCCATGAAATCGTGGTGAATCGCCAGCACGCTCTTCGGCAGCGCGCCGAGGATGAAGTTGAACAGGTCAACGAAATGGATGCCGTCGGCGAACATCACGCCACTGTCATTGCGCGGGCGTTTGAAACCGCCGAAATGGCCGCGCACCATGTTCACCCGCCCGAACTGGCCGGCCTGTACCGCGTCGCGCAGCCACAACGTCGCCGGGTCGAACCGCAGAATGTGGCCGACCTGCAAAATCCGTTTTGTCTTTTCGGCCAGCCCGGCGAGCTGTTTCGCTTCCTCGTTCGCCAGCGCCAGCGGTTTTTCAATAAACACGTCCTTGGCGGCTTCCAGAAATTCCTTGCCCAGCGCGAAATGGCTTTGCGCCGGCGTGACGATGACAACACAGTCCACCTTGCCGGCGAAATTTTTATAGTTGGTCGTGAGCCGCTCGGCGGGCAGGCCGAGTTTGCGCGCCGGTTCAAGCTGTTTCTCACCGACTTCGGCGACATAAAGCTCGACCGGCATTGAATGGAGATTACGCAAATGGTTGATGCCCCAGCGGCCCAACCCCAGAAGAAGAACTTTTGTCATTGCCAAAATGTTTGAGCAAATCATCTGAGCCAGCAAGAAAAATGCGCCGTGTTTCCTGCCGGAGGCGCTTAACGGCTCACAAATAATTTCCATTGGCCGACGTTCGTCACCAGATTCAACGGCGTGGCCGGGTGACTTTGCAGAAAATGCTCCACCTCGTCGTTGAAGCCGACGACCCAGACGCGAAGGCTTTCCGCCAGCAGATTTGCCAGGGCATTTTCATCCGGCAAAAGCAATTTGCCCAGCCGTTTCTGATTGCCGGGAAATTCAAACGGCACCTGTGCCAGATTCATGTCACCGAAATACGGCCGGTTCGTCGCGCAAATCGTCGGATAGGCATAAAACGCCAGCCCTTCGGGCAGATGACCCCAGCAAACAATAGCGTCCCCGGACCGATATTGTTCCCGCAACGTCAGGCCGAGCGGTTTGAGTGTCTGATTGCGCCTGAGTGTGGTCTGGAATAATGGAATTTCGGCCACCGTCACCACCAAACCGGACAGCGCCAACACCACGGTCAGGACTGCACAGGCAGATAGTTTCCATTTTCGCGCCAGCCATAAAACGAAAAGGATAATTCCCGCCGCGACCGGCGTCTGCCACTTCATCCATTCGGGCAAGATGTCGTGGAAGACAAAAACCACAGCCAGCGGAAAAACCGCCGGCAACAGCAAAGAACTGCCCAGACAAAACCGCCACGCCAGCGCCGGCACGGGTTTGGCCGCCGCTTCCCCGCCAAAAAACCGCCAAGCCAGCATCACGGCCAGCGCCGGGAAAATCGGCAGGATGTAAGCGGGCAATTTGGCCTGTGAAAACGAGAATAGGGCAAACGTGAAAACGACCGTCACGTTGAGCAGAATCCAGCCGTTCTTTGATTTCAGGTCCAAACCACGCCAGTGCGCCCGACGCCACAGCCAGCCCAGCAACCACGTCCACGGTAGAAGTCCGACGGCGAGAATACCGAAAAAATAAATCAAGCTACCTTTGCGGTCCTTGATGGTAGTGCCGAGCAAACTACCGGCCGCCTGATACACGGTCATGTAATCAAATGCTTCGGGTACGCGCCGGAAAACCGCCAGAAACCATGGCAGCACCAAAACCAAAAACAGTGCCAGTCCAGCCGTCAGTCCGCTCAACAGAATTTTTTTTGATGCAAAGCTTTTCCTGCGATAAACCGCGAGCGCCACCAGCGGGACGAGCGGGATGGCCAAGGCAATCGGTCCCTTTGTCAAAAAGCCCAGCGCGATGGCCGCCCACCCGGCCAAATGCCACCCAAAAAATTTTGGAGTGCGCCGACATGTCGGCGCTTTGGAAAGCGTTGACACGTCACCGCACTCCAAAGTCGTCCAGCTTCGCCAGAAGAAATAAACCGCCCAAGTGTTGAATACCGTCAGGAACATGTCCGTCGTCAACATTCGGGCCATGACGAAGTAAAGCAGGCTCGTTTGCAGAATCAGCGCGCTCCACCAGCCGACGCGACGGCCACCGAGGGAACAGCCGAGCAGCCAGGCTATCCATACACCGCTCATGCCGGCGAGCGCGAGTGGCAGGCGCGCCGCCCATTCGTTCTGGCCGAACAGCTTCATCGAAACCGCCACCAGCCAGTAAGTCATTGGCGGTTTGTCGAGGTGCGGCAGATACCAGATATGCGGCACGACCCAGTTGCCGGTCTCGATCATTTCGCGGGCGATTTCCGAGTAACGGCCTTCGTCCGGCTCGTTCAACGCGCGGCTGCCGAGCAGGATGCAAAACGTGAACGCCGTCAACAACAGCAACAGCCAGCGTTGGCGCGTTTCGACGAAAGAAGGTTTTTCCACAAACTTTGAAAACACGAAGTCTCCGACAAACCCCGCCGCCAGCAAGCAAAACCTTCAATGTTTGGCAGCGAGCTTCTGCACGTGGCGCTCAATCCGGTCGGCAGCTTCAATAAGTTGATCGTAGCCGGTGGCGAAACAAGCGCGGCAAAATCCTGCGCCGTTTGCGCCAAAAGCCGAACCCGGTACCATGGCGACCCGTTCAGCCTTCAACAAACCCACAGCAAAATCCGTTTCCTTCAATCCTGTTTTCTCCACGGACGGAAATGCGTAAAACGACCCGCGCGGCAGATGGCATTTCAGGCCGATTTCGTTGAACCGCCGTACGATAAAGTCCCGCCGCCGCTGATACTGTTCGCGCATCGCCTTCATGGCGTCCTCACCGCGCTGCAACGCCTCGATAGCGCCTTCCTGGCTGATGATGGACGCGCACATCATCGAATACTGATGTACCTTCATCATCGCCTCAATCAACGTCGCCGGCCCGCACGCGTAACCGATGCGCCAGCCGGTCATGGCGAACGCCTTGGAAAAACCGTGCAAGAAAATCGTCTGCTCCTTCATGCCCGGCAGACTGGCAATGCTGGTGTGGCTGCCTTCAAACGTCAGTTCGGAATAAATCTCGTCGCTCAGAACGAGCAAATCCTTTTCCACAGCGAACTTCGCAATCGCCTCGATCTGCCGCCGGTCGCACGTGCCGCCGGTGGGATTGCACGGCAGGTTCAACATCAGCAGCTTGCAACCCGGCTGCCAGGCGGCGGCCAGCGCCTCGGCCGTGAGCGCAAAATTGTCCTTCGCGTAGGTCGGCACCGGTACGGCCACACCGTGCGTCAGCATAATGCTCGGATGATAACTGACGTAGCACGGCTGGTGGAACATTACCTTGTCGCCCGGATTCACCAGCGCGCGGAACGCGATGTCCAGCGCCTCGGAAACGCCGACGGTCACGAGGATTTCATCTTCAGGCCGGTAGCTGATGCCGAAATTTTTTTCGACATATCGGCTGATGGCGCGGCGCAGTTCGATCAGGCCGAGGTTCGAGGTGTAATGGGTCTTGCCCTTTTCCAGCGCGTAAATGGCCGCCTCGCGGATATGCCAGGGTGTGTCGAAATCCGGCTCGCCGATGCCTAGCGAAACTACATCCTCCATTTTCGAGACAATTTCGAAAAAGTCGCGGATGCCCGATTTAGGCAGGTTCACAACGTGGCGGGCGATGAAGCGGGTGGTGTCCATGAAAAATCAATCAAAATGGAAACATCGAACATTCAACATTCAACGCTTAATGTCCGAGTATGCAATTCGGCGTTCATTCGATGTTCGATGTTGAATGTTGAGAGTTGAATGTTTTTCCCGGCTTTTCACGGCGTGACCTTCAGTCGGTCGTTTTCCCCGGCCTTCACGTCCAAGAGGAAACCCTGTTCTTTATAAGTCCGCAGCAGGAAATGGGTGGCGGTGGACAGCACGCCTTCGATGGTCGAAAGTTTCTCCGAAACGAACCCCGCCACCTTTTGCAGGGTGGAACCGTTGACAAACACCAGCAGGTCGTAACCGCCGGACATGAGATAGCACGATTCGACCTCGTCGAACCGGCTGATGCGCTCGGCCAGCCGGTTGAAGCCGCCGCCGCGTTCGGGCGTAATGCGCACTTCGATGACAGCGTGCACGACGCCGGCTTCTTCCTCCGCCAGATTCAACACCGGCCGCCAGCCCAGCAGGAGCCGGTCCTTTTTGAGTTGATCCAACTGGCGGTTGATCTCGGCCTCCGAGAGGTTGAGCACCTGGGCCATCTGCGCCGGGCTCAACCCGCCGCCTTCGAGCAAAAGTTTGATTAACGGATTCATCAGGGCATCAGTTTCGCAAAAATCCGCCGCAAATCCATAAATAATTCTCGTGCCCGGAAACCTTTGCTCAAACCATGATTCTGATGTTTTGCCTTGCAATCCAAAAACTCTTGATTGAAACGCTGGAAATGATACGCCGTCTCAACCCGGAATGCCGTTTTTGATTCGGCTGACTGGAATTCAAGTAACAATGACTAAACGAATCTCAACTCTACTCTTGATTTGCGCCGTTGCATCCGTCGGCGCAGCGAATCCCACGCTCACCATTGAAGCCGGAACTCCCGTCGCTAAAGTCAGTCCCATGCTTTACGGGCTGATGACCGAAGAGATCAATCACAGCTATGACGGTGGTCTCTATGCCGAACTGGTTCGAAATCGAGCTTTTCTGGACAACCCGAATACGCCCGTGCACTGGTCTGTTATGCAGGGTAGGGGTTCAGCCGCGACCATGGCACTTGATCCCTCCCAGCCGCTTAACGACGAGCTGACGACCAGTTTGCGATTGGACGTAAGCAAAGCGACCAAACGTCATCCCGCCGGCATTGCCAACGACGGTTATTGGGGAATTCCGGTGCAGTCAGGGACTCATTATCACGCGTCGTTTTATGCGAAGGCCGCGCCAGGGTTCAAGGGATCGGTCGTCGTCTCCATTCAGAGTGATGATGGCGGTACGGTTTACGCAAAGGGTGAGGTATCCGGACTTACGCAGGACTGGAAGCAATACGAAGTCACCCTCGAAACCGGCAAGGTGAAACCGACCGCCAAAACGCATTATGTCCTGTCCCTGGATCAGCCCGGTAAGGTATGGTTTGATCTGGTTTCCCTGTTTCCGCCAACCTGGAAGGACCAGCCAAACGGTTTTCGCTTGGATCTGATGCAAATGCTGGTGGACTTGAAACCTCAGTTTCTGCGGTTTCCCGGGGGAAATTATGTGGAAGGCGACACCATCGCGACCCGCTTTGACTGGAAAAAAACCATCGGCCCCATCAGCCAGCGGCCCGGCCATCGTTGCCCGTGGGGATACCGTTCTTCCGACGGCATGGGACTTCTGGAATTTCTCCGTTGGTGCGAAGACATGGGTGCCGAGCCGGTGCTGGCGGTCTATGCCGGATATTCACTCAACGGCCAGCATGTTAATCCCGGTCCTGATCTGGAACCCTATGTGCAGGACGCACTGGACGAAATTGAATACGTGACCGGTCCGGTGAGCACCAAATGGGGGGGCAAGCGCGCGAAAGACGGTCATCCGGAACCGTTTCCCTTGCACTATGTCGAGATCGGCAACGAGGATTGGTTTGACAAATCCGGCTCTTACGACGCGCGCTTCGCGCAGTTTTTCGATGCGATCAAAGCGAAATACCCCGAGCTCAAATGCATTTCCACCGTCGGTAACGAGCAACCGGAATCGAAGCGCGTTCATAGTCGCCAGCCCGATATGCTCGATGAGCACTACTATCGTTCCGCGCGGACCTTCCTGAACGATCCGGCGCATTTTGACCATTACGACCGCCAAGGCCCGGAAATCTTCGTTGGAGAATGGGCCGCCTATGAGACTTCGTTTCCCCCCTGGAACGGGCGCTCGGCGAAAGAACCGCCCACCGCCGACATGACCGCCGCGCTGGGCGACGCAGCCTGGATGACCGCGATGGAACGGAATTCGGACCTCGTGAAAATGCAATGCTATGCGCCCTTGTTTGTGAACGTGAATCCGGGCGCGAGGCAATGGCGACCCGATTTCATCGGTTACGACACACTCCACTGTTATGGCTCGCCAAGCTATTATGCCTTCAAGATGTTCAGCCGGAACGTCGGCGACGAAATTCTCAAAGCCTCGATGGATGATGCCACGCTCCATTATTCGGTGACGAAGGACAGTAAGCGCGGGGCAATCCTGATCAAACTGGTGAATCCCCAAGCGGCGCCACAACCACTTCAACTGGACATCAAAGGCGTTTCTGCACTCAAACCAACGGGCACGGCAACCACGCTGGCCGCCGCTCCGGATGCAAACAACACGATAGAAAGTCCCACGAACGTGGCGCCCGTTACCGCCACAATTTCGGACATTAAGCCCGTATTCGATTACACGCTGCCGGCAGATTCCGTCACCGTACTCCGGCTCGACGTCCAGTAGCGTTTAATTCACCAGCCGATACCAGTTGTCGCGTTGATGCGGTTCGTAGCCGAGATCGCGGATGAGCCGTTGCATGTCGGCGACGGTCATGCGAAAAGTTGTGCCCGCCTGGCTCACGACGTTTTCCTCAATCATGATGCTGCCGAGGTC
>Ga0335077_10011283_pt1 | contig 11157 bp, 9 predicted proteins | sample Lox_Sample_31_FD_207151 | JGI IMG/M metagenome (GOLD analysis project Ga0335077, IMG submission 207151) | Soil microbial communities from Loxahatchee National Wildlife Refuge, Florida, United States - Lox_Sample_3.1 | ecosystem: Environmental > Terrestrial > Soil > Wetlands | place: USA: Florida...
CGCGCCCCGCCGAACGGCTGCTGCCCGACGACCGCCCCGGTCGGCTTGTCGTTGATGTAGAAGTTGCCCGCCGAGAACCGCAGCGCGTCCGTGGCCGCCGCGATCGCCGCCCGGTCCTGGGCGATGATCGAGCCGGTCAGCGCGTAGGGCGCGACGTCGGCAGCCTGGGCGACCATCTCGTGATAACGCGCGTCGTCGTAGACGTGGATGGCGAGGATCGGTCCGAAGTACTCGGTGGTGAACACCTCATCGGCCGGGTCGGAGCACTCCAGCACGGTCGGCTGGACGAAATAGCCCTCCGAGTCGTCGGTCTGCCCGCCGGTGAGCACCCGCACCGATGGCCTGCCCCGCGCGGCCTCCAGCGCCCGGGAGTGCTTGGCGAACGCCCGCTCGTCGATGACCGCGCCCATGAACAGCGACAGGTCGGACCCGACGTCGCCCATGGTGAGCGACTCGACCTGCGCCAGGAAGTCGTCGCGCACGCCCTGCCACAGCGAGCGCGGCACGTACGCGCGTGACGCGGCCGAGCACTTCTGCCCCTGGTACTCGTACGCGCCCCGGACCAGCGCCGTGGCCAGGACCGCCGGATCGGCGGAGGGGTGCGCGATGACGAAGTCCTTGCCGCCGGTTTCCCCGACCAGCCGCGGGTAGGCGCGGTAGCCGGCGATGTTCTCCCCGACCGTCCGCCACAGATGCTGGAACGTCGCGGTGGACCCGGTGAAGTGGATGCCCGCCAGGTCCCGGTGCGGCAGCGCCACCTCCGATACCGCATGGCCGTCCCCGGTCACCAGGTTGATCACCCCGGGCGGCAGCCCCGCCGCCTCCAGCAGCCGCATCGTGTAGTGGGCGGCGAGCTGCTGGGTGGGGGAGGGCTTCCAGATCACCACGTTGCCGAGCAGTGCGGGCGCGGTCGGCAGGTTGCCCGCGATCGAGGTGAAGTTGAACGGGGTGATGGCCAGCACGAAGCCTTCCAGCGGCCGGTATTCCATCCGGTTCCAGATCCCGGGGCTGGACTCCGGCTGCTCCGCCAGCAGCCGCCGCGCGTAGTGGACGTTGTAGCGCCAGAAGTCGATCAGCTCGCAGGCGGCGTCGATCTCGGCCTGGTAGACCGACTTGGACTGGCCGAGGATGCTGGCCGCGTTGACAGTCGCCCGCCACGGGCCGCTCAGCAGATCGGCGGCCTTGAGCATGATCGCGGCCCGGTCGTCGAACGACAGCGCCCGCCAGGCGGGCGCGGCGGTGGCCGCCGCGTCGATCGCGGCCGCCACGTCCGGCCCGGTCACGTTGCGCATGGTGCCGAGCACGTGCCGGTGGTTGTGCGGCGCGACCACGTCGATCGGCTCCCCGCCGGCCAGGCGCTGGCGGCCGCCGATGGTCATGGTCAGCTCGGCCCGCTCCCCGGCCAGCTCCTTGACCTTGCTCTCCAGCACCGCCCGGTCGGGGCTGCCCGGCGGGTACTGCCGGACCGGCTCGTTGTGCGGAGGCGGAACGTTGGTGACGGCGTCCATGACGAGAACTCCTGCCCTACCCGACGTCGTTGGCGGCCATCATCCATCGTCGCACGGTGAGCTGCCCGGGGGCAGAGCAGCGCGGCTTCGCCCGGCTAGCCCTGGCCCCGGCGCCCCGGCCGGCCCCGCGTTCCGGCCGCGGAGAGCGAGCGCCGCCAGCGCGCCTGCCGCGGACACGGCGGCCAGCAACAGCGCGCAGTCGTGCAGCGCGGTGACCGCCGACCCGGTGACCAGGGTCCGGGCGGAGTAGAAGGTGGCCAGCAGCGCGATGCCGAACGACCCGGACAGCCGTTCGGCGATGTTGAACAGCGTGTTGGCGTCGGGCATCCGGGCGTCGTCGAGGTCGCCGACCAGCGCCAGCACGAGCGGCTGCACGGTCAGGCCGAGCGCGACGCCGCGTCCGCACAGCAGCACCGCGGTCAGCCAGGCGGGGGTCTGCGCCGTCAGCAGGACCAGCCCGGCGGTGCTGGCGGCGAGCAGCGCCAGGCCCGCCGACACGCTGTAAGCGATCACCGCGGGCCTGGCCTTGCCGCGCTCGACCACCGAGTTGCCCAGCCAACTGGCCAGCCCCATGACGATCCCCTGTGGCAGCAGCACCAGCCCGGTGACGGTTGCCGACCGGTGCTGCACATCCTGCAGGAACACCGGGGCCAGGAAAAGCACGGCAAACAGGACGACGCTGGCCACGCAGGCCAGGGCGAGCGTGACCGACCTGAGGGGCGAGGCAAGCAGGCTCAGGTTGACCGCGGGCGGCCGCGTGCGGCCGCCCGGCCGCAGCCGTGCCCAGAGCAGGTAGCCGGCGATCAGCGCCAGCCCGCCCGTCCACGCGGGCGCGGTGGCGGCCGAGAGCCATCCCCGATCGGGCCCCTGGCTCGCGCCATAGGTCGCCACGGCCAGCCCGGCGGCCAGCAGCAGCAGGCCGGCCAGGTCGAGGCGGGCGCCGCGGTCACCGCCACCGGCCAGGGCCCGGCGCCCGTGCTGCACTGCCGCCCAGGCCACGATCCCGATCGGCAGGTTGATCAGGAACACCGACCGCCAGCCGAACTCGCTGATGAGCAGGCCGCCGACGGCCGGGCCGAGTGCGGGGGCCGCGAACAGCAGCAGGCCGGCGCTGACCGGCATGGTCCGCACGCCGCCGGTCGCCTTGCCCAGCAGCAGGCCCATTGCCAGCGGCACCATGGGCGCTCCGGCCAGCCCTTGCAGGACGCGGGTGACGATGAGCACCCCCACGGTGGGCGCGAGCGCGCAGCAGGCCGACGCGACGATGAAGCCGGCCAGCGCCGCCTGGTAGGCGGGCAGGGTGCCAAAGCGCCGGGCCAGCCATGGGGTGGCCGCCAGGCCGGCGGCCAGGCCCAGCAAGTACCCGCTCACCGTCCAGGCGGCAGTTCCCAGCGAGGTATGCAGGTCGGTGACGATGTCGGGCACCGCGATGTTGACCACCGAGGAATCGATCATGGACAGCATCGGTCCGCCCAGGAAGGCGAGCCGCGTCAGCGTGGACAGGCGAGCCGCCCCGTTGCCGTCGCCGCCATGGTTGCCCCGGCCGTCATCAGTCTGAGTCGCGGTCATCGGTGCTCCCCCGGGCGTCGGCCGCCGACCTTAGGCGCCGTCATCGCCGCTCCCCGCGGCGGCCTGCAGCTCGTCCAGCCAGCCGCGCTCATGGCGGAAGCGGTCCATGCTGAAGTCCAGGACCCGCAGCGCCCAGTCGGTGCTGGCGGCGGCCTCCGGCCGCAGCGAGGCCAGATGGGCGATCTCCGCGTCGATGACCGACCGCCGAGCCGCGATGATCTTGAGCCGGTCGGCCGGGCCGAGATCGGCGAAGAACGCGACCCTCACCTGGAACTCGTTGTCGTCGGTCAGCAGGGCGGGGTCGGCGTCACTGATCATCGCCTGGAGCAGGTCATGGCCGGTGTCGGTCAGCCGGTATACGTTCCGCGGTGGCCGACCCGGATCCGCCTCGGCGGCTACCTGCTCGATCGCGCCCTGCTCTCCGAAGCGCCGCAGGGCGGGATAGAGAACGTTGTTGTTGATCGACCGCCCGCCCAGGATCCGCTCGACGCGCTTCTTGATCTCATAACCGTGCTGCGGCTCATCGGCGAGCACCCGCAGCATCAGTATGTCAAAGTACACGCGGTTAGACTAACTTATGACAGACTAACCCTGCTAGTCGGGATGCCATCAAGGCACGGCGGTGAGACCCCGTCAGCCGACCAGGTAGGGCAGTTCCTGTGAGGCGAACCAGAGCAGCTCATGCCCCTCCGCTCCGTCCACGGCAAACTGCGCGTCGTCGTCGCCCTTGTCGGCGGCCGGCAGCGCGGCCGCCGCCTCGGCGATATCAGCCACTGCGAGCAGGTCGTCGACGTGCGCGGATATCACCCGGCTCATCGTGACCGGCATGGCGACCTCGACCAGGGTGGGCTCGTCGAAGCCGCCATTATGGCCGACCTGCTCGTCGGGCACGTCGGCGGCCAGCACAACGCGGCGCCGGGGCGCCTGCGGGTCGTCGGCAAGCAGCCGCAGCGACGCCCGCGCCGCATGCACCATCGCGACGTACTCGAGTTCCTCCAGGTCGCCGCTGGCGTACCACTCGCGCAACGCCGGGGTCACCGCGTACCCGCGCAGGGGCGCGGGGCCGATCGCGCCGGCACGCAGCAGGCACGCCAGCGCCGTCAGCGTCGTTGGCAGGTATACGCGCATGAGTTCCCTCGGTCACGGGCGGAGCGCCGCACGAAACGGGCGAAACCGTCCTTCCAGTGACAGAGTGTGCCACCGATGACCGCGGCCGGCAGCAGAACCTGCGCCGCACCTCGCCGGACGGCGTGCCGACCCGGCGGCAGACACTCGCCGGGCCAGACGCCGACCGCGGTGGGGCCGGTGGCCTGGGTCAGGGCGGGGATGACAGTCGATGGAGCCGGTCGCCTGGGTCAGGGCGGGGAGTTCGGAGCGCGGGCGTCGCCCCGGGCCAGTTCGGCGGCGACGGCTGCCACCGCGTCGGTGATCGCCACATGCTCCCAGATCCTGACGACCCGCCACCCGGCCGCGGTCAGCGCCGCGTCCGCCGCCCGGTCCCGCTCCACGTTCTTGCGCAGCTTCGGCGCCCAGTACCACTGGTTGACCGTGGGGTCGCGCCCGTGCTCGGGGCAGGCGTGCCAGAAGCAGCCGTCCACGAAGACGGCCACCCGGCGGGCGGTGAACGCTATGTCCGGGCGGACCTTGGCACCTTCGTTAAGCACCAGGCGGAGGTCTTTACGGAACCGGTATCCCTGCCGGTGCAGCGCGCTCCGCAGCGCGATCTCGGGCTTGGTGTTGGTGCGCCGGATCGCGCGCATGTTGGCCGCCCGGCCCGGGCTGGACGGGGCTGGGTAGTCACCCACGGAGCCCAAGGCTAGGGCACGGCGCGGTGACCGCGCGGGAGGCCCGCTCAGCCGAGGGGCAGGCCGGACAATTCCGTGAGCCGGGCGACGGTTGCCTCGGGCTGGGTGTGCACGATGCCGCGCATGCCGATGGCCTCGGCGGCCCGCACGTTGGCCTCCATGTCGTCGATGAACACGCACTCGGCGGGCGGGAGCCCGATCAGCCCGGCGGCGTGCCGGTAGATGCGCTCCTCCGGTTTGCGCATGCCGACGTCGGCGGAGATGACGACCGCGTGGAACATCCCGTCGAACACCTCGGGCGGGTACGCGTCATGACCCCAGGAGTTTGACAGCATGCAGGTCTGCAGGCCGGCGATGCGCAACGCGTGCACGGCCGCGTACATCTGCTCGGACGGCACCGAGGCGGCGAACATCCGGTCGAGCAGCCCCTCCGCCAGTACCTGCCCCCCGTCGCGCCTGACCAGCAGCGCGGCCAGCCGTCGCTCGAACTCTGCGCTGTCGCACTCGCCGCGCTCCAGGGCATGGATCGGGTTGCCGCCCCCGGCCGGGTCCTGGCCCGTCAGCCGCCACGGGCGGACGGCGGCCGCGTAGGCGTCGGGATCGATGTCGTCGGAGTCCAGCCAGGCCCGCACGGCGGCCGGGATGGAGGTGGTCAGCACGCCGCCCCAGTCAATGATCAGGCCGCGGAAGGCGCGGGCCACGCCGTGAGGGTCATCCACATCCCCGAGCGTAAGCGACCTGCCGCGAAGCGCCACGCATCCGGTGCAGATGCGCCAGCGTCCGGTCCGGCGTATGGACATGGTGCTATCAGTCAATAAAACCCATATTTCAGTTCGACTCAGGCACATGAATGTTGTCAGACCTCGCTACTAGTATCGAAGTACTGGATGATGGCTGACCGCATCGGCGGGAGGTGAGCCCGGATGCCCGCAGCGCGCGCCGCTGACCTGCGCGAAGAGCTGCTCGCTCGGGTATGGAGACCGGCCTTCCGGGCAGCGTCGCGGCGGGACGCCGAGCTGGCCGCGGAAATGGCCGCGCTGGAGGCGGCCAGGGGCCTGATGCCACCCGATGACTGGGAGCTGGATGAGCTTGTTCCCGACCCGAGGTGCGGGCCGCCGGACGGCGCGGATGCGTGGCTGGCTGACCTGCCTGCGGAGTTGCTGTTCGAGTACATAGCCGCTACCGAGGCCCCGCCGTGCCGGGAGGCGATCGTGGCCGGGCGGCTTCCCCGGCAGCCGGGCGACGGCTGGCGGCCGGGCGACGGCTGCGGCTTCGCCGCTGGCGGAGTCGCCGATGAGCTGCCGCCGGGGCCGGTGCTGTCCGGGCTCGCCGGCGACGCATGGGCCGCGGGCCTGGGCCGTCTCAGCGACGATGAGCTCATCGGGGTGTTGCGGGCCGCCCGGAGGCTGGCCTCGTGGTCGGCCGCCCTGGAGCTGGCGGCGGCGGACGACCTGGCAACGCGCCGCGAGGCCGAGGCGGCGGAGGCGGGGTCGTGCTCGCCGGGGGAGCACATCGGCGACGAGATCGCCGCCGCCCTGACGCTGACGGCAAGGGCGGCGGACGTCCTGCTGGACCTCGCGACCGCGCTGCGCCGCCTGCCCGCCACGATGGCCGCGCTGGCCGCCGGGCGGATCGACCGCTACCGGGCAACGGTCATCGCCGACGAGCTCGCCGGGCTCGGCGACGAGCATGCCGCCGCCGTCGAGCAGCAGGTTCTCGATGACGCCCCGGGCCAGACCACCGGGCAGTTGCGCGCCGCCGCCCGCCGCGCCGTCCTCGCCGCCGATCCCGCGGCCGCCCGCGAGCGCAAGGAGCGCGCCGCCCGCGACGCGCGGGTCGAGAGGTGGGACGAGCACGCCGGCACCGCCGCCCTGGCCGGCCGGGATCTGCCTCCCGCCGACGTGCTGGCCGCGGACCACAATCTTTCAGCCCTGGCGAGTTCGCTCCGGCGGGCCGGGGTGGATGGCACCATGGACCAGCTCCGCGCCCAGGTCTACCTGGCGCTCCTCACCGGTCAGCCCCTCGCCGCCCTGACCGGCCGGGGGGTACCCCTCGGCGACCGCTCCGCCGCGACCGGCCTCGGTGAAACCGGGCATGGTGAGCTCGGGCACGGTGAGCTCGGCCCCGGCCCGTGCGGGCGCGCATCACTCGGCGTGGTGAACCTGACCATGCCGCTCGCGACCTGGCTTGGCCTGTCCGACGCTCCGGGCCACGCCGCCGGATACGGGCCACTGGACGCCGCCGACTCGCGCGACCTCGCCGCCCGGCTGGCGGGGCAGCGCGGCGGCCGCTGGTGTATCACCCTGACCGGCGAGGGCGGGAGGCCCGTGGCCCACGGCTGCGCACGCACCGGCCCCGGCCCGTCCGGGCGCTCCCGGCCGCCACCCCGACGCTCCCCGCAGAGCGGAAGACCTCCCCGCCGCGCCGCCACCTCCCCGGGCTGGCAGAGCGATGCCAGCGACTGGCCGGCCGGTGTCAACGAATGCCCGGCCGATGTCAGCAGATGGCTGGCTGGCATCGCCATCAGCAGGCTGGAGACGGGCGATTGCCGCCATCTGCGGGAGTCAGCCTCCTACCGGCCGCCGCCCAGCCTGCGGCACTTGATCACGATCAGGCAGCCGACCTGTTCGTTTCCCGGCTGCCGTCGGGCCGCCATCCGCTGCGACGAGGACCACACCCTTCCTTACGACCGGGGCGGCAGGACGTGTGAGTGCAACCTGGCCCCGCTCTGCCGCCGGCACCATCGCGCCAAGCAGGCCCGCGGCTGGCAGCTCGCCCAGCCCGAGCCGGGAACGATGGTGTGGATCACCCCGAGCGGCCGCAGCTACGCCACTGGGCCCGCGGCCTATCCGGGATGAGGCGGGCTGTCCCGGCGCCGCGGTAGGGAGTACCAGCGCCGCGGTAAAGAACACCGGAGCCCGGGACGGCTGGCAGAATTCATCAACAGCCCATGGCAGCCGAGGCGGGGATATGCCGCTCAGGTGGGGACATAAGGCGGGGATATGCAGCCAGTCGCGGTCGTTACCGGAGCCAGCAGCGGCATCGGCGCCGCCACCGCGATCAGGCTCGCTGGCGCGGAGGCCGGGTACCACGTGGTGCTCACCGCGCGCCGCGCCGACCGGATCGACGCCGTCGCGGAGCGGATAAGCGCGGAGGGTGGCTCGGCACAGGCATGTGTCCTCGACGTCACCGACCGGGCCGCGGTCGACTCCTTCGCCGCCTCGCTCGGCCGCTGCGACGTGCTGGTCAACAACGCCGGCGGGGCGTTCGGCGCCGAAACCGTTGCCGAGTCCGATCCCGCCGACTGGCGGGCCATGTACGAGGTCAACGTGCTCGGCACCCTGAACGTGACCCAGGCGCTGCTCCCCCCGCTGATAGCCAGCGGCGGCGGCACCATCGTCGTCATGGGGTCCACGGCGGGCTTCGTCGCCTATGAAGGCGGCGGCGGGTATGTCGCCGCCAAGCACGGCGAGCACGCGATCGCGGCGACGCTGCGGCTGGAACTGTCCGGTCAGCCGGTGCGGGTGATCGAGATCGCGCCCGGCATGGTCCGCACCGACGAGTTCGCGCTCAACCGTTTCCGTGGTGACCGCGACCGGGCCGCCGCCATCTACGCCGGCGTGGGCGAGCCCCTCACCGCCGATGACATCGCGGACGTGGTCGTCTGGACGATCACCCGTCCCGCGCACGTGAACGTGGATCTGCTGGTGATCCGCCCGCGGGCGCAGGCCGCGCAGCACAAGGTGCACCGCGAGCAGTAGCCGGTGCTGCCCCTGGTCACGGGGGCAGGGAGCCTGCCGGGTAGACCCGCTCGCCAGCCACCCAGGTGGCCCGCGCGCGCAGATCGTCGCCGAGCCAGGCCAGATCGGCCGCTGCCCCCGGCGCGAGCCGCCCCAGGTCGGGGCGGCCGATCAGGTCGGCCGGGATCCGGGTGGCCGCGGCGACCGCCTCCGGCAGCCCGGCGCCAGCGGTCACCATATTCGCCACCGCCCGGTCCATCCGCAGCACCGATCCGGCCAGGGTCCCGTCCTCCCGCCGCGGCGCCGGGTCGTCCCCGGGCCGCACCTCGACCGGTTGCCCGCCGATCCGGTACCGTCCCGGCGGCATGCCGGCCGCCGCGGACGCGTCGGTGACCAGGAAGATCCGGCCCGGGGCGGCGGCGAACGCGATCGCGCAAACGGGCGCCGCTACATGGCTCGGGTCGGCGATGAGCCCGCAGGTCAGCCGCGGGTCAGCGAGCGCCTGCCCGGCCACGCCAGGCTCGCGGTGATGCAGCGGGCGTTGCGCGTTGAACAGGTGCGTGACCATCCGCGCGCCCGCATCCACCGCCGCCGTCACCTGCCGGGCCGTGGCGTCGCTGTGACCGATGCTGACCAGGATCCCCGCCGACGTCAGCGCCGCGATCGCCGCCAGGCTCCCGTCTACCTCCGGGGCCAGCGTCACCACCCGCAGCACCCCCGCCCCGGCCGCCAGCAGGCCCGCGACCGCCTCCGGCGACGGCGGGACGATCCAGTCCCGGCGGTGGGCCCCGGCCCGGCCCGGCGCCAGGAACGGGCCCTCCTGGTGAACGCCCAGGATGCGCGCGCCCGCCGGCGGATCCGCGACAAGCTTTGCGGCAAAACGCAGGGCGGCGCCCAGCTCGGCCACCGGGGCGGTGATGAAGGTCGGCAGGAACGCGGTGGTTCCCGTCTCCGGCAAGCGCCGCACCACGCGCTCCCACCCGGCCGAGTCCGGCTCGGCCAGGTCCACCCCGAAATAGCCGTTAACCTGAAGGTCGATCAGGCCGGGCACGATGTACCCGCTGCCGAGGGCGAGGTTGGGGGAACGGGGTGGCGGGCCGCCGGCGACCTCGGCCACCCGGCCGTCGGTGACCAGGACATACCCGGGTTCGAGAATGCCGGGCTCGCCCGTGCCTGGCACCACCCGGGGCGCGGTGATCAGCAACTCGGGCACCCTCCGGCCAGCCCGGACGCTCCGGGCGGCAGCGTCGTATCGCGGGTCAGGCGCTGGCCTTGCCCCGGGCCTGGCGCTTGCCGTTTCCGTCGGTGGCCCCGGAGGAGCCCGCCTTTGCCGCCGCCAGGCTGGCCTTCAGCGCGTCGGCAAGGCTGCCGCCGCCTTCTTCCACCTTGAGCTGCGGGCGGACGACCTCCTGGCCCTGCACCTTCGCCGCCACGAGCTCTTCCAGCGCCTCCCGGTAACCGTCGCGGTACATCGACGGGTCGAAGTCCACCGTCATCGAGTCGATCAGCGAGGATGCCATCTTCAGCTCCTGCGAGCGCACCTCGACATCCTGGTCGAGGAAGTCGAAGTCGGCCTGGCGGATCTCATCCGGCCAGAGCAGGGTCTCCAGCACCATCACCCCGTCCCTGGTGCGCAACGAGGCCAGCGACTCGCGCTGGCGTAGCGCGACCCGGGCGATCGCCACCTTGCCGGACCGCTCCAGCGCGTCCCTCAGCAGCGCATAGGCCCGCACCCCGGCCGGCTCCGGCTCGGTGTAGTAGGCGCGGTTCGCGAGGATGGTGTCCAGCTGTTCGGCCGGGGTGAAGTTGACCACCTCGATGCTGTGGGCGGTGGGCAGGGGCAGGTCCGCCAGGTCGTCGTCGGTGAGCACCACCATTTCGCCGTCGGGCAGCTCATAGCCCTTGGCCACGTCGGCGAACGGGACCTCCTCGCCGTCGATCGAGCAGAACCGGCGGAACTTGATCCGCCCACCGTCCTCCCGGTGCACCTGCCGGAACGTCACGTCGCGCTGCTCGGTGGCGGCGTACAACTTGACCGGGATCATGACCAGGCCGAACGAGATGGCGCCTTTCCACATACTGCGCATGGTGTGTCAATACCCGTTCTACTGGTTTTTCAGTGTCCTCACCAGGCTACGGCGTGGGAGGTCATGCGCCCTATCCATGCTGCACACCGTCCCGGCGCCCGCCTGGCTGTCATGATTGAGTGAGTCGCTGCCGTCGCTGGGAGGGGTAACCAGGTGCCGGACTTCGATGTCGTAGTGCTTGGCGGGGGAACATCTGGAGTGCTCGTCGCCACCGGCCTGGCGCACGCTGGCCGCACGGTCGCCCTGGTTGAGGCGGGACTGGTCGGGGGCGAGTCGCCGTACCTGGCGTGCCTTCCGTCCAAGTCGATGCTGGCTTCCGCGCGCCGGGGTGAGACCTGGGAGCACGCGGTGGCCCGGCGCAACGAGGTCACCGGCCACCTCGACGACGGCCTGTTCGCAGCCCAGCTGGCCGATGCCGGGGTGGAGCTGATCCGCGGCACCGGCCAGG
>Ga0335077_10011285_pt1 | contig 11156 bp, 9 predicted proteins | sample Lox_Sample_31_FD_207151 | JGI IMG/M metagenome (GOLD analysis project Ga0335077, IMG submission 207151) | Soil microbial communities from Loxahatchee National Wildlife Refuge, Florida, United States - Lox_Sample_3.1 | ecosystem: Environmental > Terrestrial > Soil > Wetlands | place: USA: Florida...
CCGTCGAGTTGACCGCACTCGTCGAGCAGATCCACCGGCGGGCCCGGACGCAGTACGGCGACGATGCCGGCGAGATCAGCGCGGTTCGGCTGTACGAGGACCTGGCGGGTGTGACACTACGGCTGGAAGAAACGTGATCATCGCCGCGCTCGACGCTGGCAGCGTGATCACGTAGCGACCGCGGCGGTCGGGCTTGAGCTTGACCGTGCGCAGTTTGCCCTTGAGGAGGCCGGTGCCGGTCTCGTTTCCGAACGTCTGACCCGCGAGCGACACGTCGTTCGTGGCGGCTGCGCTCGGCGCGCGGAGACGCTCGAGCACCGCCTCGCCGGCGCGCGCGGGCGGCTTCACCATCACGACGTGACCGGATGTCAGGCCGGAGTTGATCAACACCACGTGGACCGCGCCGTCGGCCGTCACCGTCGCGCGCGAGCGGACGTCCGTGCTCGACGTCTGCGTGATGCCGAGCATGCGCGTGCCGGGGGGCGCCGCCCGGGCGAACATCAGCAGGCTGTAGTACTCGGGCTGGACCGTGGCGAGCCATCGACCACGGATCCGCCGGAACACGAACGGCCTGTAGGCGGCGTCGGGAAGGGTGTGGATGTTGACGCCGTCGACGCCGGCCCTGACCATCGCGAACAGCGTGTCGAGCATCCACAGCGAGGACGCGAACGTGTCGCTGACGCCCGGGGTGCCCGCACAGGCCACCGAGTTCAGCTCGTCGATGCGGACGGTGGCGCCGTGACGGTGGGCGTAGGTGATCGTCTTGCCGGCGTCCTGAAGCAGATCGCGGGCGGCGTCGGAGTTCAGCAGGTTGGGGATCGACGGATACCGCGGGTCGCCCGGTTGCGAGAAGCAGCTGAGCAGCGGATAGCGGTGGTAAGTGATGATCTTCAGGTGCGGCTCGACCGCGAACAGCCGCGGGGCGCGCTCGAGCCACGAGGGCGTGCCCGTGGCCGGACCGGCGAAGTCGACTCCGTGGAGGTGCTTGGCGAACGCTGAGACGTCCTCCATGTAGGTCGCGAAGTTGTAGGTCGACGGCCGTGCGTAATACGGGACCCCGCCGACCTCGTACCACGGAAAGACCTTGTACAGCTCGGGCTCGTTGCCGATTTCGAGCGCCTCGATGTAACGCTTGCCGATGCCGGTCCGGTAGGCCCGGGCCTCGGCGGTGGCCTCGTCGAGGCTGTCGAGCTTGAGGTTCACGCCCAGGATCAGCCTTGCACCGGTGAGGACGGCGAGCTCCCGCGTGGTCGCCAGCCAACTCTTTGTGAGCGTGTACGTGATCCCGGGTGACGGCGTCACACCGGGCAGCGGCCACCAAGACGTATCGGTGCTGTTACCGCCGATGCGCAGGATCGGCGCCTGTCCGGGCGCGACGTCGCGGATGAGCTGGACGAGCACGGGGTTGATCGCGTGCGGATCGGATCCGGTGTAGTCCCGGACGGCCGAGAACTCGAACGAGAACCCGACGAACCCCGAAGGGACGGGCTGGCTGACCGCGCCGTGGCCGACGCGGACGGTGACGCGGGCGGGGTTGGGCGGTGGCGCCGGTGTGGTTGGTGGCGCCGGTGTGGTTGGTGGCGCCGGTGTGGTTGGTGGCGCCGGTGTGGTTGGTGGCGCCGGTGTGGTTGGTGGCGCCGGTGTGGTCGGGGGCGCGGCGGTCGCCGCGGGGGCGGCAGCGACGAGCAACGAGACGAGAACCCCGCCCGTAACTGCAACCGAGAGGGCTCTCCGCAACGCGCGCACCCGGCCGCGAACTATGTCACCAGGAGCGGCGATCCGTGCCGGTCACGCGGCGCGACGCTCGCCGGCGAGCTCCGCGGCGAGTAGCCGGCTCGCGGCGTCGGCGTCGAGCGGGCGGCCGAGGAGGTAGCCCTGGCCGAGGTCGCAACCGAGCTTCGTCAGGAGCTCGCGCTGGTCCTCGCGCTCGATGCCCTCCGCCACCGTCCTGAAGCCGAGATGCTTCCCGAGCGCGATGATCCCGGCGAGCAGGCCGGAGGGGTTGCGGCCGTCGCCGCCGACGGCGTCGACGAACGGCTTGGCCACCTTGAGCACGTCGATCGGCAGGTGCGAGAGGTTGAGCAGCGTCGAGTAGCCGGTGCCGAAGTCGTCGAGCGCGGTTCTCACGCCGATCTCTTTGAGCGCGTGCAGCGACGCGATCGCACCGGGCGAATCCTGGAGCCGTTCGGACTCGGTGACCTCGATGACGAGGTCTCGTGGGGCGAACCTGCCCGCGATCGCTCGCTCGACCGTCGCCGCGTAGTCGGCGCGCTCGAGCTCGCGGATCGAGGCGTTGACGCTGAATGCGAGCGGCATATCGTGGCGCCAGGTCGCGAACTGCGAGCAGCTCTGCTCGAGGACCCAGTGCCCGATGTCGACGATCATCCCGGTCTCCTCGGCGAGCGGAATGAACTCGACCGGCGGCACCAGCCCGCGCACCGGATGGCGCCAGCGGACCAGCGCCTCGAAGCCTGTGGGCCTGCCGGATCGGAGGTGATAGAGCGGCTGGTAGTGAAGCTCGAACTCGCCGCGCTCGACGGCCCGGCGGAGCTCGGTGTCGAGGTCGAGGCGCGACCGGAGCGCCGCGTGCATGCGTGTCGAAACGCTGATGCCGGCCGGCGCCGGCACGCTTGGCGTGATACATCGCGACGTCGGCGTTGCGCAGGAGCGTCTCGGCGTCGTCGCGGCCCGTGGCGATGCCGACGCTTACGCCGATGAACAGCTCGCGCCCGTCAATCTCGAAGCTCCGCTGGACGACGTCGATGATGCGCTGGGCGACGACGGCGGGGTCGGCGGCGCCGGTCAGCAGGATCGCGAACTCGTCGCCGCCGATCCGCGCGCACACATCGTCGTCGCGGATGCATCCACGGAGCCGCTCGGCGACGGCCTTCAGCAGTTGGTCGCCCACGGTGTGGCCGAGCGAATCGTTGACGATCTTAAACCGGTCGAGATCGAGGAACAGCACCGTCACCTCGTCGCCGCCGCGGTCGGACCGCACGAGTTCATGCTCGAGGCGGTCGAGCAGCAGCGCCCGGTTACCGAGTCCGGTGAGCGAGTCGGTGAATGCCTGGGCGACGGCGTCGTCGTCGGCTCTCACGACCGTGAGGATCACGCCCACGTGGTCCGCGTAATCCATCGCCACTTGCTGATCAGACTCGGTGAACCTCCGTTTGGCCCTGGTGGTCCCGATCGAGATCGCCCCAACGAGCCGCCCTCGCTCGCGGATCGGTACAGCGAGGCCCGCCGTGAGTGTGGTCGGGGCGAGCTGCGAGCGGATGTGCGCGGGCACGATGTCGTTTGCGATCGCCGGGCGCCCGGTCGCCATCACCCGCCCGCTGAGGCCTTCGGTGAGCGGCGCGCGCCGGCGCCAGCGTTCGTCAGAGATCACGTCACCGTGGACGGCCACCGCCACCGTCCACGATGGGTCGCCGCGGTCGACGAACCGCAGCGCGCCCGAATCCGCGTTCAACAGGCCTACCGCGCCATCGAGAATCGCCTCGTAGGTGACCTTCGGCGGAGCCCCAGCGGAGACCAGGTTGTGGACGCTGAGGAGTGCTTCGACGAGGGCGGCGTTGGTGCTGCTCGCGGTCTGATCTGATCGATCCTGCCTGACCACCCTTTTGATCATCGGAGCTTCGAGGGAGCGCTTGAAGCGTCGGGTCAGGCTACGGACCTATTGGCTCCCCCAGATCGCATGCAGGGTCGGCGGCTTGCGGAACACGAGGCCCTGAATCATCGATGGCCGCTCCGGATCCAGGCCGAGGTTCGGCAGGCGCCGGATCAGGGTGGCGATCGCCGTCCGGGCCTCGAGGCGGGCCAGGTGGACCCCGACGCAAACGTGCGGCCCCTGGGCGAAGGCGAGGTGGCTGCGTGGGCCCGAGCGGCCAGGGTCGAGTCGATCCGGCCTTGGAAATACGGCGGGGTCGCGATTGGCGGCGGTGACCGAGACGCGGACGAGCTCGCCGTGGGCTATCCGCACGTTCCGGAGCTCGGTGTCGGCGGCCGCGTACCGATCGACGACCGCCGCGGCCGGCTCGAGCCGGAGCGACTCCTCGAGAACTGCCTCGAGACGGGTTCGCTCGTGGCCGATCCACGCCAGCAGCCCGGGGTGCTCGAGGAGGTGGAGGAGGGCGTTGGCGATCATCCCCTCGGTGGTCTCGATCCCCCCGAACAGCAGCACAGCCGCGTTCGAGACGATCTGCTCGGTGGTGAGATCCTCTTGCGCCGCCGCGGCGCCCAGCAGGGACGCATCCGGGCCAGCGGCGATCACCTCCTCGAGGCGCTCGCGTAGCGCGTCGAATGCCTCGCCGCCCCGCTCGGGCAGCTCATGACCGGCCGTCACCTCCGTGACCGCAGCAACGATCGCGTCGTACCAGCCGAGCATCTCGCCGACCTCGCCCTGATCGAGACCGAGCGCGCGCGCCATGATCGAAGCGGCCAGCGGTCCTGCGAACTGGCGGCGGAGCTCGGCTCTGCCGGCGGGCTCGAACGAATCGATCAGCTCCTCCGCATCCGTCGCCGCCGCCTCCGCGAACCGCTCGCGAACCGCTCGGGGCCGGAACGGCCCGACGAACGGGGCCCGGTGGCGCGAGTGGGCCTCGCCGTCGAGGCTCAGCATGCTGGGCCCGACGACCTGCGCCGTCGAGAAGCGGGGATCGTCGACGGTGAACGTCTCGGCGTCGCGCATCACATGGACCGCGAGGTCGTAGCGGGTCACGAGCCAGCCGTCGAGCGCCGGGATCCAGGAGACCGGCTCCTGCTCGCGGAGCTTGGCCAGCACCGGATGCGGATCCTGCTCGAGCTGCGTCAGCGTTACGGTGGCGCCCAGCGGGAACGCGGTCTCAGCGGCGTCAGGCTCGTCCGTCACTTCTCAGCGATGCGCCAGGCGGCGTCGGGGCGTACGTAGGCCGGCTGGCCGCCGACGAATGTCGCCGCCACCGGGTTACGGCCGAGCCGGTAGGCGACATGCTCCGCGGGGCAGTCGAGCAACACGAGGTCGGCGCGCTTGTCGAGCTCGATCGACCCGAGGTCGCTGTGCAGATCGAGGACATACGCCGCGTTGAGCGTGACCGCGAGCAGCGCCTCGCGCGTGCTCAGACCGTAGCGCCGGACCCCGAGGCCGACGATCACCGGAAGCGAGAAGATCGGCGAGGTGCCGGGGTTGCCGTCGGTGGCGAGGACCATGATCGCGCCGGCGCCGATCAGGTCGCGCGCCGGCGCGGTCGCCTCGGCGCCCATGAACTCGGCGCCGGGTAGGAGCACTGCCGCGGTCTCGGAGGTCGCCAGTGGTCCGATGTCGTCGGGGTGGATGGTTGAGAGGTGGTCGAGAGAGCGGGCGTTGTGCTTGAGCGCCACCGGGACGCTCCGCATCGTCGTGAACTGCTCGACGTGGGCCCGGAGGAGTACGCCGTTCTGGGTCGCCAGCTCGCCCATACGATCCAGATCGTCAAGCCCGAACGCGATCGACTCGACGAAGATGTCGAGCGCGCTCACGTGCTCGAGCGCCTCGGGGAGCATCTTCTCGACCTCGTCCATCCAGGTGGTGGTCGTGTAGCCATCGGGGACGGCGTGCGCGAGCAGCCCGGTCCGGGTCGTTACCTGGGAGACGATCTCCGCGAGTTCGGTTGCGAGTTGGAGTGAGCGCAGCTCGCCGGCGGTGGACAGGCCGTAGCCGGACTTGCACTCGAACGTGGTGGTCCCGCTTCGCAGCATCTCGCCGGCAAGCTGTTGGGCCTGGGCGAGGACGGTGTCGTCGGGCGTCTCGTTCAGGGCTCGGGAAGACGATCTAATTCCGCCGCCGGCGCGGGCGATCTCTTCGTAGGGGACGCCGGTCACCTTCTGCTCGTATTCGTTCGCCCGCCAGCCGGCGAACGGGAGGTGGGTGTGGCAGTCGACGAAGCCGGGGAGGAGCGCGCATCCGGTGGCGTCGATATGGATGTCGGCGTCGCTCGTGGGTTCCAGCGCGGAGATCCGGCCGTGTTCGACCGTGATGCCGCCGGGCTCGAGCCTGAGTTCGTTAGCGCGGTTGCTTCTGAGGTAGGTCAGGCCGGCCTCTGGGAGCGTGAGCACCTGGGCCGCGTTGTCGAACGAGGTCGTCACCGGCGCGGCCCTGTATTTCGCAGCAAGGTCCCTCCGGTGCCCGCCCCATCTGCCACATAAGCATTGGGTGCATGCTTATGTGGGCGAAGGGGATGCCGGGCGGGGAGGTTTGCTGCGTTGTTCATGGGCGGGGCGACGGGCGCCGGCGCGTTACTCCGACTCGAGCATCGGGATCTTCAGGCCGTGATCGCGCGCCGCCGACACCGCCACGTCGTAGCCGGCGTCGACGTGACGGACGATCCCGAGGCCTGGATCGGCCTTCAGGACCCGCTCGATCCGTGCGGCGGCGAGCTCGGTGCCGTCGGCGACGCACACCTGGCCGGCGTGGATCGACTTGCCCATGCCGACGCCACCGCCGTGGTGGATCGAGACCCAGCTCGCCCCGCACGCGGTATTGATCAGCGCATTCAAGAGCGGCCAGTCAGCGATCGCGTCCGAGCCGTCGGCCATCGCCTCGGTCTCGCGCTGAGGCGAGGCAACCGAGCCGGCGTCGAGGTGATCGCGCCCGATGACGATCGGGGCCTTGACCTCGCCCGAGGCGACCATCTCGTTGAAGCGCAGCCCGGCCAGGTGCCGCTCGCCGTATCCGAGCCAGCAGATGCGCGCCGGCAGGCCCTGGAACTGCACGCGCTCGGAAGCGAGCTTGATCCACCGGGCGATGTGTTCCTGGTCGCCGAACAGGTCGAGGATCGCGGCATCGGTGGCGTGGATGTCGGCCGGATCGCCCGACAGCGCTACCCACCGGAACGGTCCCTTGCCCTCGCAGAACAGCGGCCGCACGTATGCCGGCACGAATCCGGGATACGAAAACGCTTCAGCGTCCCCATGCTCGTACGCCAGGCCGCGCAGGGCATTCCCATAGTCGAACGCCTCCGCGCCCGCGGCGCCCAGCGCCCGGATCGCGCCGACGTGCGCCACCGCGCTCTCGCCGGCGCGACGCAGGTACTCGTCGGGGTCGCTGCCGCGTAACGCCTCGGCTTGCTCCAGGGTGAGGCCGGCGGGGATGTAGCCGTTCAAGGGGTCGTGGGCGGAGGTCTGGTCGGTGACGACGTCCACGGAAACGCCGCGGCGCACCAACTCGGGCAGAACCTCGGCCGCGTTGCCGGCGAGTCCGATCGACAGCGCTCGCCGCTCGCGCCGCGCCGCGTCCAACCGCGCCAGCGCGTCGTCCAGATCCGCGGCGCGCTCGTCCAGGTAGCCGTTCCGGATGCGCCGCTCGATGCGCTGCAGATCCACCTCGACGCACAACGCCGTGCCGCCGAGCATGGTGATCGCGAGTGGCTGGGCGCCCCCCATGCCGCCAAGCCCAGCGGTCACGACGAGCCGCCCGGCCAGCGTTCCGTCGAAACGCTTCCGCGCCGCCGCCGCGAACGTCTCGTACGTGCCCTGGAGGATTCCCTGGCTCCCGATGTAGATCCAGGAGCCCGCGGTCATCTGGCCGTACATGATCAGACCGGCGGCATCGAGCTTTCGGAATTCGTCCCAGTTGGCCCAGTCCGGGACCAGGTTCGAGTTGGCAAGGAGCACGCGCGGGGCCTGTTCAAACGTCTGGAATACGGCCACCGGCTTGCCCGACTGAACGAGCAGCGTCTCGTCGTCCCCGAGCCGCTGAAGCTCGCGCACGATCGCGTGGTAGCTCGGCCAGTTCCGCGCCGCCTTGCCGATCCCGCCGTAGACGACGAGCTCGGCCGGGTTCTCGGCGACGTCGGGGTGGAGGTTGTTCTCAAGCATCCGCAGCGCCGCTTCTTGCTGCCAGCCTTTGCAGCGAAGGGTGGTTGGGCCCGACATCATCACGCCGCCACCGCCTCGGGGGCGCCAAGGCTGCGCGACAGCTCAAACGCGTGACGAGCGACCGTCTGTCCACAGAAATCGATCCGCCCCGGCGAGGTCCGGTAGTTCGGCGCCAGCACGCTGAGCGCCGCCGCGATCTTGCCGTCCGCCCCGTAGACGGGCGCCGCGATCGAGGTCACGTCCGGCTCGACCGCGCCGGCGCGCGCCACGAAGCCCCGGGAATCGATCGCGCCCCGCAGCGCCGCGCCGAGGGCGGTTCCGCGCCGCGGGATCGTGCGACCGGCCCAGCTTGCCGTCTGGACTAGCTTCGGGCTGGCGACCTGGCGCAGGTACACCACGCGCTGGCCATCGGCGGCGACGGCGAGGTTGGCGGTCTCGCCGGTCTCCCGTGCCAGCGCCACCAAGTGCGGTCCGGCAAGTTCATAGACCGGATCGGACCGCAGAGTCACCGCTGACAGCTGCCGTAGCCGCGTGCCCGGGCGGTAGCGCCCGTGCTCGTCGCGGCGAACGAGCTCCTGGCCGGCGAGCGTTGCCAGCAGACGCGAGGCCGTGCTCGGCGAGAGCGCGGCCGCCCGCGCGAGCTCGCTCAGCGTGCCGCCCTCCTCGGCGACCGCCGCCAGCAACGTCAACGCCCGCTCGACGGTGCGGGTCCCGGTTTCCGGCATCGACTTGGACTCTACCGTAGAATGAAACACCTTGTCACTAGACGGCAATCGGCGCCTCGGAGGTCCGACGCGCCGCACCCACCGACGCGACCACCACCAGCGCCATCCCCAGCAGTGTCCGGGCGCTCAATCCCTGACCGAGCACGATGAAGCCGGCAAACGCCGCCATCGCCGGCTCGATGCTCATCAGCACCCCGAACACCGAGGGCCGGATGCGCCTCAGCGCCTCGACCTCGAACGAGTACGGAATCGCGGAGGACAGCAGTCCGATCGCCGCGCCGAGCGCGAGCGACCGCGGCTCGAGCAGCTGCGAGCCGCCCTGGGCGATCCCGAACGGGAGGATCGCGATCGACGCCACGCACATCGCGAGCGCGAGGCCGGTCCCGCCCGAGAACGCCTGTCCGACCCGGGCGTTGACGATGATGTACGTGCCCCAGAGCGTGCCGGCGAGGAGCGCGAGGCCGACCCCGACCGGATTCAGGTGGCTGGTGTCGCCCTGGGTCAGCGCGATGATCCCGCCCGCGGCGATCGCGACCCACAGGAGATCGATCCGGCGCCGCGAACCGGCGACCGCGACCGTCAGCGGCCCGACGAACTCGAGCGTGACCGCGATCCCCAGCGGGATCCGGTGGAGCGCGCTGTAGAAGCTGAGGTTCATGAACCCGAGCACGAGGCCGAACAGGCACGCCAGGAGCAACTGGTGGCGCGTGTACTGGCGCAGCCGGAGCCGTGGCCGCCACAGCACGAGCAGGATCGCCGTCCCGAACAGGAGACGCAGCCACACCGCCCCCCCCGGCCCGATCCGCGTGAACAGCGTGGTCGCGATCGCCGATCCGAACTGAACCGACGCGATCGCGCCGAGCACCAGTGCCGGCGACGGCGCCCGCGTGAGCAGACCCGGCTGCGAGGGCATCGTGGTTGTGTCGGTGGCCGCCACGGAGGCCGATGCTAACCGTGCCGGCGATCGTGCTCGATGGCGCGACGCTCACGCCGGCCGCGGTGGCCGCAGTGGCGCGGCACGGCCAGGCCGTCGAACTCGCTCCCGCTGCCCGCGCTCGCAACGATTCGGCGCGCCAAGCGATCGCGTCGATGCTCGACCGGGGCCAGGCGCTGTACGGGGCCACCACCGGCGTCGGGGCGCTCCGCGATCGCACCATCGGCGACTCCGATCGCGAGCGTTTCCAGTGGAATCTGCTCCGCAGCCATGCCGTCAGCGCCGGCCGTCCGCTCGGCGTTGAGCACGTCAGGGCCGGCATGGTCGTGCGCGCCAACCAACTCGGAGCGGGCGGGGCGGGTGTGAGCCCTGCGCTGCTCGACGGCTTGACAAACGCCCTCAACGCCGGCGTCACCCCGCTGACGCGCGAGTTCGGGTCGCTGGGCACGGGCGATCTTCCCGGGCTGTCCGAGATCGCGCTCGCGCTGCTCGGCGAGGGGAAGGTGTGGCGAGAAGGCGTCCTCGCCGCGGCGCCCCCGCCCCCTCAACGGGTCACGCTCGGTCTCCGCGACGCGCTCGGGTTCATGAGCTCGAACGCCATGACCGCCGGCCACGCCGCCCTTCTGAGCGTCGACGCCGCGGCGGTCCACGAGTGCTGGCTCGAGGTCGCGGCGCTGTCGTTCGAGGCCCTCAACGCCGACCCTGTTGTGCTCGACCCGCGCGTGCAGGCCGCTCGCGGCGCACGCGGGCAGGCGGCGGTGGCCGAGCGGATGCGCGAGCTGCTCGCCGGCGCCCCGTTCGATCCCCGCGCACCTGACCGACTCGTCCAGGACCCGTATGCGTTTCGCGTGCTGCCGCAAGTCGACGGCGTGGCCAACGACGCGCTGCATACGCTGAACGAAGTGCTCAGGCGCGAGCTCAACGCCCGCCCCGAGAACGCGCTGATCGACGACGGGCGGGCGTTTCCGACCGGCAACTTCCACGCCGCTGAGCTCGGGGCCGCGCTCGACGCACTACGGGCGGCGTTCGCGCACTCGGCGTCGCTGATCGCGGGACGCGTGAGCGCGATCCTCGATCCGCGGATGAGCGGGCTCGAGCCGTTCCTCGCGGCCCACCCGGGTCCCGATTCGGGCCACATGATGCTCGAGTACACCGCCCATGCCGCGGCGGCCGAGGCCCGCTCGCTGGCGGCGCCGATGGCGGCCCAGAGCGTGTGGGCCTCGCTCGGGGTGGAGTCGCACGCGAGCCTCGCGGCGACCTCCGCGACGCGCACCGCGGAGCTGCTCCATGCAATGGACGTGCTCGTCGCCACCGAGCTCGTGGTGACGGTCCGTGCGCTCCGGGGTGCCGACCGCGAGCCCGTGGGCGCGGGCGTGCGGACGCTGTTCGAGGCCGCGGCCGAGGTCCTGCCCGCCGGGTCGGAGGACCGCCGGTTCGGCCTCGACGTCGAGGCCGCCCGCGAGCTGCTGGCCTCGCGACCTCCGCGGTAGCCTCAGTCCACGACCTTGAAACTGGGAAAGGACTGACATGGGCGTGCAGGAACAGGAGCAGCTGTGGGGCGGCGAGACCACGAAGGCGGTGGCGAACTTCCCGGTCTCGGGTGAGCGGATTCCCGTCCCGGTCATTCATTGGCTGGGCCGGATCAAGGGCGCGGCCGCGCGCGTCAA
>Ga0335077_10011286_pt1 | contig 11155 bp, 8 predicted proteins | sample Lox_Sample_31_FD_207151 | JGI IMG/M metagenome (GOLD analysis project Ga0335077, IMG submission 207151) | Soil microbial communities from Loxahatchee National Wildlife Refuge, Florida, United States - Lox_Sample_3.1 | ecosystem: Environmental > Terrestrial > Soil > Wetlands | place: USA: Florida...
CCTCGCCGCTGCGCTGAAGAAGGGCCCGGTGGTGCTGTACTTCTACCCGGCCGCCTTCACCCCCGGCTGCACGGTCGAGGCGCACAAGTTCGCCGAGGCCACCGAGAAGTTCACCGCGCTCGGCGCCACCGTGATCGGGGTCTCGCACGACCCGATCGACAAGCTCAACAAGTTCTCGGTGAGTGAGTGCCGCAACAAGTTCGCGGTCGCCTCCGATGCCGACGGCAGCATCATGAAGGCGTATGACTCGGTGCTGCCCGGGCACCCGGAGTACGCCAACCGCACCTCCTACGTGATCGTCCCGGGCGGCAAGGTGCTCTACTCCTACACCGCCATGGACCCGGAGAAGCACGTCGACAACACCATGGATGCGGTGCGCCGCTACCAGGAGTCGCACGGCAAGAGCTGAAGCGCGGCGCGCGCCGCTCAGGCCAGCTCGGCCAGCACCGGCGGTACGTGCCGTCGCAGCAGCAGGTTCTGCGCCTCCCAGCGCGCGGCCGGCTCGAGCTCGCTGAGGAAGGCCACCTCGCCGGCGGCATAGACGGCGATGGGCACCCCATCCCGGTAGAGCAGGCGGTTGCCGCTGAGTGCCGGCAGGCGCGCTCCCGGGGTGAGGATGCCGACCAGGTTGAGCGGGTCGGCGCCGCTGCAGGCGAACATCTCGCCCGCGAGCGGACGGCGGCGCGCCGCGCGCAGCAGCGCGATCGCCTCGGGCACCGCGTACTGCTCGCCGGTGACGCCGGCCACGAAGCGTCCGCCCCGCAGCTCGCCGCGCGCCTCGAGGCGGCGGCAGCACATGAGCAGGTCGCGCCACGGCGGCAGCCAGTCCGCCTCGCGCGCGAGCAGGCGCCAGAAGAGCACGCCCCAGCGCCGCAGCAGCGTGCGCACCACGTGCTCGACCACCTCGGGGTCCGCGGCGCGCGCCGGCGCGAGGGCCGCGTCGGCGCGCGCGATGCGCGACCAGCGCCCGGCCGCATCCATCCCGAACAGCGCCAGGCGGCGGCGCCGGCGGCCGGCGGCGGCGCCGCGCCGCCGGTCCGAGGGCACGAGCAGCGCGCGCAGTCCGGCGAAGCTGTCGGCGTTCACGAGCCCGAGCGCCACCAGCTCCGCCAGCGCCTCCTCCGCTTGCGTGGGCAGCAGTGCGCTGCCGGCGGCGATCTCATCGAAGAAGGAGGCGCCGTGCGTGTCGAGGAAGCTGGCCACGCGCAGCGCGCTCGCGGACAGGTGTCCCGGGTCGGTGGCGGTGGCGAGCACCGACCAGAGCCTGAGGTTGCGCCGCGCGAGCAGCACGATCGGCGTGGCGCGCACCGGGGCGGCGCCGCGCTCCGGGTCGGCGCGGCGCGCGGCGAGCCGCGTCCACACGAAGCGCCCGGCAAGGCACTGCTCATCGAGCCACACCGGCTCGTATTCGGCAATGCGCGCGGGCAGCAGCTCCGTCTCCCAGGCGCTGGCGGGCGCCTCGAAGCCCTCCAGCTGCGTGAGCACCGCCGCGACCGCATCCGGGCCCTCCATGCGCGCCTCGGCGGTGACGCGCTGCCAGGCGAACAGGAAGCGCAGGAAGTCGCGCGCCTCGATCGGCTCGATCTCCGCGCGCAGCCGCTTGACCGTGTAGCGGTGGATGCGCGCCAGCAGGCGCCGCTCGCACCACTCGCTCGCCGGCGCCGCCCCCGGGCTGAAGGCGCCGCGCATCGCGAAGCCTTCCGCCTGCAACAGCGCGAGTGCCGCATCGAGGGGCGCCACCGCGAGGTTCAGGTCTGCCGCCAGGGATGACACGCTCAGCGGGCCGCATCCCTCGAGCCGCCCGCGCACGATCTCCACCAGCGCCTGCGCGGCGGTGCGCTCGTGCGCGTGCGCCGGCGGCGTCGTGACGGCGGGCGTGCACGTGAGCTGCGGGTCGAGGGCGCGAAAGAGCGGCAGCCGCTCGGCGGTGCACCAGAGGTTTGTGCCGCGGAAGCCGAGGCGCGTGCTGCGGGCCTGCGCGGCGAGCTCCTGCAGCAGCGCCTCCCAGCCCGGCTGGGCGGCCACTTCCGCCTCGGTCAGATAAGTGAGCCACAGCAGCGCGTCGTGCAGCTCGTCGGCGCTTGCGGCATCGGGCCAGGCCTCCGCGCGCACGCGCGCCACCGCCTGCGGATCCAGCTGCCCGATGTCGGCGGCGCTCTGTGGGTCGAGCCAGCGGCGGCTCATCACCGCCTGGGTGCGCCGCTCCTCGAGCGGGGCGTCATCCAGGTAGGCGTAGGGCCGCGCGCTCAGCACCTCGGCGGCGAGCGGGGAGGGCTCGGTGAGGTCGCGCGCCAGCACCTGGATCGAGCCGGCCTCGAGCGCGCGCAGCAAGCCTTCGAAGCCCTCGATGTCCATCGCCTCCTCGAGGCAGTCGCGGAGCGCCTGGCGCACCAGCGGGTGATCCGGGATCTCCAGCTCGCCGGGCAGGTTCTCGGCACAGGCCACCTGGTCGGGAAACACCGCGGTCAGCAGGTCCTCGGCGGCCATGCGCGCCAGCGGCGCCGGCACCTTCTTGCCGCCGCGCATGCGCGGCAGTGCCAGCGCGATGGTGGCGCTCCAGCGCCAGCGCACCGGGAACATCGGGGCCGCGCACAGCGCCTGCACCAGCAGCGGCCGCACGCTGTTGGCATGCAGGTAGCGCGCCACCTCGGCCAGCTCGAAGCTGTGCGCGGTGGTGAGCGAGAGCACGATCGTGTCCTCGGTCGCCGCGGCCTGCAGCTCGAAGTTGAACGCGCGGCAGAAGCGCTTGCGCAGCGCCAGGCCCCAGGCGCGGTTGATGCGGCTGCCGAAGGGCGAGTGGATGACGAGCTGCATGCCGCCCGCCTCATCGAAGAAGCGCTCGAAGATGATGGTGCGCTGCGTCGGCAGCGCGCCGAGGGTGAGGCGCGCGGCTCCCAGGTAGTGCGTGAGCTGCAGTGCCGCCGCCTCGCTCACCCCGGTGCTCGCGCACAGCCAGTGCTGCGCGGCCTCGAGGCCCTGCTCGAGCAGCGGCTCGAGCTCGGTGCGCAGCCGCGCCACGCTCGCGGAGAGCTCATCGCTCCTGCCCGGCGCCTCGCCCAGCCAGAACGGGATCGAGGGCGGCTCGCCGCGCGCATCCTCGACGCGGATGCGGCCCTGCTCGACCCGCAGGATGCGGTAGGAGACGTTGCCGAGCTGGAACACGTCACCCTGCAGGCTCTCGACCGCGAAGTCCTCGTTCACCGTGCCCACGAACTGCGCCTGCGGCTCGAGGATCACCTGGTAGTCGGCCGTGTCCGGAATGGTGCCGCCGGAGGTGAGGGCGGTGAGCCGCGCGCCGCGCCGGCCCTTCACCAGCTGGTTGACGCCGTCGTGGTAGATGAGTGCGCCGTGGCGCCCGCGCCGGGTGGTGTAGCCCTCGGCGAGCATGCGTAGCACCTCGTCGAACTCCGCGCGCGTGAGCTCGCGGTAGCTCCAGGCACCGCGCATCAGCTGCCACAGCGCCTCCTCGGGCCACTCGCGCGCGGCCACCTCGGCCACCAGCTGCTGCGCCAGCACGTCGAGCGGCTGGCGCGGCAGCTCGAGGCGGTCGAGCTCGCCGCGGCGTACGGCCGCCAGGAGCGCCGCGCACTCCACCAGGTCATCGCGCGACAGCGGGAACAGCCGTCCCTTGGGCGTGCCGCCGACCGAGTGCCCGGAGCGGCCGACCCGCTGCAGCAGGGCGGCGATCGAGCGCGGCGAGCTGATCTGGCACACCAGGTCCGCCTCGCCGATGTCGATGCCGAGCTCGAGTGATGCGGTGGCGACCAGCGCGCGCAGCTCGCCGCGCTTCAGGCGCTGCTCGGCCGCCAGGCGCGCTTCCCGGGCAAGGCTGCCGTGGTGCGCGGCGACGTGCTCTTCGCCGAGGCGTTCGGAGAGGTGGCGCGCCAGGCGCTCGGCCTGGCGGCGCGTGTTGACGAACACGAGCGTGGTGCGGTGCGCGCGGATCAGCTCGGCGAGCCGATCGTAGAGCTGCGCCCACACTTCCCCGGACATCACTGCCTCGAGCGGCGAGGGCGGCAGCTCCAGCTGCAGGTCGCGCGCGCGCACGTGGCCGGCGTCGATGATGGCGCAGTCGGCGCGGCCCTCGGCATCGACGTGGCGGGTGCCCACGAGGAAGCGCGCCACCGCCTCGATCGGCTTCTGCGTGGCCGACAGGCCGATGCGCCGCAGCGCGCGCCCGGTGAGGCTCTCGAGCCGCTCGAGCGTGAGCGCCAGGTGCGCGCCGCGCTTGCTGGCGGCCATGGCGTGGATCTCATCCACGATCACCGTGCGGGTGCTCGCGAGCAGCGTGCGTCCGGACTGCGAGCCCATGAGGATGTAGAGCGACTCCGGGGTGGTCACCACGATGTGCGGCGGCTGGCGGCGCATCGCGGCGCGCTCATGCGCGGGCGTGTCCCCGGTGCGCACGAAGGTGCGCACCGCAAGCTCGGGCAGCCCGAGCGCGGCGAGCTCGGCGCGGATGCCCGCGAGCGGCGCCTCGAGGTTCTTGTGGATGTCGTTGGAGAGCGCCTTGAGCGGGGAGACGTACACGATGGTGGTCTCGTCGGCGAGCGCGCCGGCCTCGAGCCCGGCGCGCACCAGCTCATCGATCACCGCCAGGAATGCCGCGAGCGTCTTGCCCGAGCCGGTGGGCGCGGCGATCAGCACGTGGCGGCCGGCGGCGATCTGCGGCCACGCGGCCGCCTGCGCCGGGGTCGCGCTGCCGAAGGTGCGCGTGAACCAGCGCGCGACGGCCGGGTGGAAGGCAGGGGAGGACATGAGTGTGGAGATTGAAGCACACCTCGGCGAGCCTGCGGAGCTTGGCTTTGTGCATACAGTCGGCTGCGGGCGCGCGGGCTGTATGCGCGCCGCGGCGGCAGTAAGATGCGCTGGTGCCCGGCTACGCTCCCGCTGCGGCGGCGCTGGCGGCGGGGGAGTAAAGTGGGGTTCCGGCGGAGGCAGCGAGGAAGCTAACGATGTGGGAAGCGGATCTGGAGGCCGCGGCGCGCCGCAGGCTGGCCTGGCTCATCGGGGCCGTGGCGGCGGTGTTGGCGCTCATCGGCGGCTGGTACTGGTACAGCACCCGCGGCAGCGCGCCCGAGCCGGCGCCGACGCCGGTGGCGAGCGCCCCCGCGCCCGCGGAGCCGGCCATCCAGCATCCGCTGCCGGCCGGCAGCGAGGCCGCCGCGCTGCCCGCGCTCAACGACAGCGACGCCCTGGTGCACGACTCGCTGGCCGGCGTCCTCGGGCGCGAATCGGTCGAGCAGCTGCTGGTGCCGCAGAACCTGGTGCGCCACATCGTGGTGACGGTCGACAACCTGCCGCGCAAGAAGGTGGCGGTGGAGCTGCGCCCGCTGAAGGCGACCGCCGGCCAGACCCAGGTGGCCGCACAGGGCGACATCGTCACGCTCAGCCCCGATAACTTCGCGCGCTACGCGCCCCTGATGCGGGTGCTGGAGAAGACCGACGTCAAGGCGCTCGCGCTGGTGTACGAGCGGCTCTACCCGCTGTTCCAGCAGGCGTACGAGGACCTCGGCTACCCCGGCAAGTACTTCAACGATCGCCTGGTGGAGGTCATCGACCACCTGCTGCAGACACCCGAGCCGGCCGGTCCGCTGCAGCTGACGCAGCCGAAGGTCTTCTACGAGTACGCGGATGCCGACCTCGAGAGCCGCTCGGCCGGCCAGAAGCTGCTGCTGCGGATGGGCCCGGCGAACGAGCGCATCATCAAGACCAAGCTGCGCGAGCTGCGCGCCGAGATCCTCACCAAGCGCTGATGCGCCTTCACCCGCATGCCCGTTGAGCTGATTACCGCCGACGCCGACCTGGCGCGCCCGCTCGCGCAGCTGCAGTCGGTGCTGATCGCCGGCGAGAGCGTGGAGGCGTTCGCCATCGAGCGGCGGCTGTTCGCGCTCACCCACCGTCGGCTGCTGCTCGCCGCCACGAGCGGCCGCCTCATCGTGCTGCGGCGCAAACTGCTCGGCGGCTTCGACGTCGCCACCATCCGCTGGCAGGACCTGGAGGAGGTGACCCTGCGGGTCGGGGTGCTGAGCGCGGAGCTGGCGCTGCGCGCCGGCAAGGCCACCGACCTCGCCTCGCTCGCCGCGCCCGGCGCACAGCGCGCCGAGTTCAGCGGGCTGCGCAAGGAGCAGGCGCAGGCGCTCTACCGCATCTGCCAGAGCCAGGATCAGGCGTGGCGCGAGAAGCGCCGCGTGCGCGAGCTCGAGGAGCTGCGGGCCCGCTCCGGCGGCATCCAGGTGAGCACCGCCCCCGCGGCCGGCACCGGACCGGCCGGTGCGGATGCCGTGCAGCGCCTGCAGGAGGCACGGCAGCTGCTCGAGGCGCACCTCATCACGGACGCCGAGTACGAGGCCATCAAGGCCAAGATCGTCTCCTGACGAATCACACCCTCTGCACAGCTAATCCACAAGCGATCCACAGCCCCCCTGCGCTAGGCTTCAGCGATGGCGATACGTTTCCGGCGCCGCCCGGCTCCCCCGAACGAGGTGCTCGGCGTCTACAGCTTCCCCAGCCGCACGGTCCGGGTCCTGCGCACCCACGACGACAGAATCCAGTGGACGTGCGACTGCGACCGCTTCCGCCGCCAGGAGGGCCAGCGCGAGCCGCTGTGGTGCAAGCACATCGCCAAGGCCGCCGCGCGGCGCGCACTCGAGCGCATGACCCGCCGCGTCGCCAGCGCGCGCGGCCTCGAGCCGTAACACTCCTTCAGGCCTCGATCAGCCCGTGGCGGATGGCGAGCAGCGTCAGCTCGGACTGGTTGGCGACGTTGAGCTTCTGCTTGATGTTGTACAGATGCGTCCCGATCGTCGAGGCCGACAGCTTCAGGTCCTCGGCGATCTTCTGCACCGTGTGCCCGCGCGCCAGGCGTACGAATACCTCGAACTCGCGCTCCGATAGCCGCTCCACCGGCGAGCGCGCCTGGTCCGCGGCGCCGCCGGGCGCGAGCTTGCGCTCGAGGTCGGCATCCAGGTAGCGCCGCCCGGCGGCCACCGTGGTGATCGCCTGCAGCAGCGCCTCGGGTGCGCTGCGCTTGGAGAGAAAGCCGCACGCGCCCTCATTCAGCGCGCGCTGCGCGTGCAGCGGATCATCGTGCGCGGAGAGCGCCAGCACCCGTGCGCCGGGATGGTGGGCACGGATGCGCCGCAGCGCTTCCAGGCCGCCCATGCCTGGCATCGCCAGGTCCATGACCACGACGTCGGGGGAGAGCTCGAGGAAGCGCCGGTAGGCGCTCTCGCCGCTGTCGGCCTCGCCCACCACCGTGGTGCCCGGCTGCGCCTGCAGCAGCAGCCGGAAGCCGGTGCGCACGACGGCGTGATCATCGGCGAGCAGCACGCGGATCATGCGACCCCCAGCGGGATCTCGGCGCGCACCGTGACCCCGTGCGGCTCGCGGTTGCCGACGCTGAAGGCGCCGCCGAGGCGCTCGACGCGCTCGGCCAGGCCGCGCAGCCCGAAGTGTCCGGGACGCGCCCAGTCGTCGGGCAGCCCCTTGCCATCGTCGGTGACCTCGACCGTGAGCCGCTCGGCACCGGCCTGCACCGCGATGTGCACCGTGTGCGCCTGCGCGTGCCGCACGGCGTTGACGAGGGCCTCCTGCACGACACGATAGGCGGCGAGCGTGACGCTGGCGCCGAGGGAGGCGGGCAGCTCGTGCCTGAGCGCTACGCGCGGCTGCGGATGGCGCTGCTGCCACTCGCGCACCAGCCGCTCCAGGGCCTCGGCGAGTCCGGTGGCGTCGAAGGACAGCGGCGCGAGCCGCGGTATGAGGCCATGCATCGCATCGTAGAGCCGCGCGGCCTCCTCGGAGATCAGCCGCGCGGCCTCGCGCAGCGGCGCTTCCGTGGTCTGCGCGCTGATCGCGAGCGCGAGGCTGCGGATCGCGGTGACCGACTGCCCGAACTCATCGTGCAGCTCGTGCGCGATCTGGCGGCGCTCCTCCTCGAGCGACTGCTCGACGAGTGTCGCCAGCTCGCGCCGCTCCTCGAGCCGCGTGCGCGCCTCGCGCGCCTCGCGCTCGGCGCGCACGTTGTCCTGCACGCTCTGCGCCATGCGGTTGAAGGCCGCGCCGATGGCGTGCGCCTCGGCGCCCTTGAGCGGGGGCAGCCGGTGCGCGAGCTCGCCGTGCTCGAGCCGCTCGAGGCCGCGTACGATCACCGGGAAGGGCGAGAGCGCCCGCTCCACCAGCGCGAAGGCGAGCGCACTCACCGCCAGCCACAGCACCAGCGCGACCGCCAGCAGCCGCGTGAGATCGTCCCAGGCATCGAGGATCGCACGCGAGGGCTCGGCGTCGATGGCGAGCTGTGCGCCGTCGGGGAGGGCGAACAGCTGCCGTGCCGGGTGCGGCGCCAGCAGGCGGCCGAACCACCGCGGGGCGCTGCGGCCGGCCTTGTAGGTGGCGACGGGCGCGCGGTAGATGAGCTGCCCGTCGGGCCCGCGCAGCGTGATGTCGTTGGCGCGCACGTGGCCGAGCTGCCCGAGCAGGTGCGCGACCGCGGGGGTGCCGCCGCTGTCCGCGTAGCTGAGCGCGAGCCGCCCGAGCAGCTGCGCCGCCACGCGGTTGGCCGCCTCGATCTCCTCGCGGATCGAGGCGCGCGTGGAGCGGATCTCGTCCAGCACCAGCACCAGCACGAACACCGCGGTGAGCCCGGTCAGGACCAGATTGAGGCGAGTCCGTAGCTTCATCAAGGACTTAGGCGTGTTCTGGCGGTCGCCCAGCGCGGGCTCATGAAAATCATGAAAGTGGCCGGGACGGCATCCCGTGGCCTGCGGCGCAGGATACACTGGCGGGGTCGAGGTTGAGACAATTGCGCCACCAGGAGTAGTCACCATGCGTTGGGAAATGCCACAGGCGGTTGATTTCCGTTTCGGTATGGAAATCACGATGTACATCGCCAATCGGTAGAGACTGAAGTAACCGGGCGGGAGCCTGTCTGATGCAGGCTCCGTAAGCCCCTTGAGGGCGCGCGGCCCGGGTCGCGCCCGATCCGCAAGTGAGAATTCGGGTGCTGGGGTCGGCCGCCGGCGGTGGCTTCCCCCAGTGGAATTGCAACTGCCGCAACTGTTCGGGCGTACGCAACGGCACCCTGCGTGCGTACGCACGCACCCAATCTTCGATCGCCGTCTGCGGCAGCGACCCGCAGGCCTGGGTGCTCGTCAATGCGTCCCCCGACATCCTGCAGCAGCTGCAAGCCAACCCCGTGCTGCAGCCGGCACGTGCGGCGCGCGATAGCGCGCTGTGCGCGGTGCTGCTCGCGGATGGCCAGATCGATCACACCACCGGCCTTTTCATGCTGCGCGAGTCGACGCGACCGCTGCCGGTGTGGTGCACGGCGCAGGCGCACGCGGACCTCACGCGCGGCAACCCGATCTTCCGGGTGCTGGGCCACTACTGCGGCATCGAGCACCACGTGCTCGAGCCCGACGGCAGCGCCTTCGAGGTGCCGGGCGTTGCGGGCATCGAGTGGCGCGCACTTGCGGTGGCCTCCAAGCCCGCGCCCTATTCGCCGCACCGCGAGGCGCCGCAGCCCGGGGACAACGTGGCGCTGCTGCTGAAGGACCGCGTGAGCGGCGGCACGCTGCTGTACGCGCCGGGGCTGGGTGCGATGGAGGAGCACGTCTGGGCCGCCATGCAGGGCGCCGACTGCGTCATGGTGGATGGCACTTTCTGGAGCGACGAGGAGATGATCCGGCTCGGGCTGTCAAAGAAGCGCGCGCGTGACATCGGGCACCTGCCGCAGAGCGGGGCCGAGGGCATGCTCAGCTGGCTCGAGAAGCTGCCGCGCGGCACGCGCCGCGTCCTCATCCACATCAACAATACCAACCCGATTCTCGATGAGGACTCCGCCGAGCGCGCCGAGCTCGCCGCGCGCGGCATCGAGGTGGCCCGCGACGGCCTGGAGGTGCGGTTGTGAGCGATACGCCCTGGACGAGCGCCGAGTTCGAGCGCCAGCTGCGCGAGCGCGGCCGCGCCTACCACATCCACCACCCCTTCAACGTCATGCTCAACGGCGGCAAGGCCACCCCGGTGCAGATCCGCGGCTGGGTGGCCAACCGCTACTACTACCAGATCAACATCCCGGTGAAGGATGCGGCGATCCTCGCTAACTGCGACGAGCGCGCGGTGCGGCGCAACTGGGTGCAGCGCATCCTCGATCACGACGGCTACGGCGATGACCCGGGCGGTATCGACTCCTGGCTGCGCCTGGCGCAGGCGGTCGGGCTGCAGCGCGCCGAGGTCGAGAGCCTCGATGCGGTGCTGCCGGGCGTGCGTTTCGCGGTCGACGCCTACGTGAACTTTGCGCGCCGCGCGCCCTGGCCGGAAGCGGTGTGCGCCTCGCTCACGGAGCTGTTCGCCCCCGAGATCCACAAGCAGCGCCTGGCCACCTGGCCGGAGCACTACCCGTGGATCGAGCCCGCGGGCCTGAAGTACTTCCAGAGCCGGGTGAGCCTGGCGCGGCGCGACGTGGAGTTCGGCCTGGCGGTGACGCTCGAGCGCTTCCGCACGCGCGAGGCGCAGGAGCGCGCCCTCGAGGTGCTGCAGTTCAAGCTCGACGTGCTGTGGCAGATGAACGATGCCATGGCGCTCGCCTACGGGGTGCAGACGTGAGCGAGCTCGCCGGCAGCGTGCGCCTGGCGATTCCGCACGGCATGCGCGTGCAGTACGAGCCGGCGCAGAAGGGCCACGTGCTGGTGTACCCGGAGGGCATGGTGCAGCTGAACGCTCCGGCCGCGGCCATCCTCGAGCGCTGCGACGGGGCGCGCACCCTGGATGAGATCGTGGCCGACCTCGAGCGCACTTTCGGCGCCAGCAACCTCGCGCCCGACGTGCATGCGTTCGTGCGCTACGCGCTCGGCAACAGCTGGCTCACGGGCGCCGACGTGGCGCCCGCCGTGCCGCTGCGCGGCAGCGGACCGCCGCGCTCCCTCGGCCTGCCGCTGTGGCTGCTGCTCGAGCTCACTTACCGCTGCCCGCTGCACTGCGTGTTCTGCTACAACCCGACCGACTTCGCCCGCACCGGGCCTGAGCTCTCGACCGAGCAGTGGCGGACGGTGCTGGCGCAGGCGCGCGCGCTGGGTGCGGTGCAGCTCGGACTCTCCGGCGGGGAGCCGCTGGCGCGCGAGGACCTGGAGGAGCTGGTGGCGTACGCGCACCAGCT
>Ga0335077_10011287_pt1 | contig 11155 bp, 8 predicted proteins | sample Lox_Sample_31_FD_207151 | JGI IMG/M metagenome (GOLD analysis project Ga0335077, IMG submission 207151) | Soil microbial communities from Loxahatchee National Wildlife Refuge, Florida, United States - Lox_Sample_3.1 | ecosystem: Environmental > Terrestrial > Soil > Wetlands | place: USA: Florida...
ATGCGGGATCACCACCAAGTTAGCATGCACGTGCCGTCGGTTACCCCGCCAGCGTTTGGCGTAGCCGTATCGGTTATATATTTTAGGATTTTAGAGTCCTATAATATCTGTCTGTGCGCGCGCTTCTTGGGACGCTCGGCTGTGCATTCCTCGGTTTACTCATGTCGGCTGCCCGTGCCCAATCGACAGGCCCGTCCCAACCAGGCCCGGCTAGTGGCCCGACCACTCAATCACAACAAACTCCAAAGGATAACTTCGCGTGCGCCGATTCCGACACCTCTGCGCTTGACATTCCTATCCACGTCCGGCAGAAGGACTGCCTCTGGTTGAGCGGCGGCTTTTCCAATGCGCCTGGTAGCTTCGTCGGCTTGTCAGGATTAACTCGAAATTTGTTCGCTGTCGGCGAAGCCTTGAGCGTCAGCGTGGAACTGGGCGTGCGCGTCCGTAAAGCCCAGTTCGCCTTCACCAAGAACTCGCTCTTCGGTAAGCCAATCGAAAGTGGATTTACCGTGTACGGGCAACGGTTCCACTACAATCAGGCGCGCGAGGCATCCATTTTTGCGTTTCAGTGGGACATTCCAGCCTTTGACACATTCACGCCAGACAGCCTGCTGAACTATGTTGCACATAGTTACGGCGGCGCGGCGTTCGCGCGATACAAGCCGCACAGTCATTCGGTATTCGAGCTTCGCTACGGCTATGATGTGTCTGATATCAAAGCCCTCACCGGTTCAACCATCGAATACTTCAACGCGCTCAGTTTTCAGAGTACTTCCGGGCCCAATACCTTAGACGAAATGCGGACCAGCAAGCTCACACCCACCTTTGCTTACAGCACTGTGGACAGCGCGGCCAATCCCACTCGAGGCGCCGCGATCGCCGTCTCCATGGGTATTGCCGGCCTGGGCGGCAATGTGAACACGGTTGAGCCGGCAATAGACGCAAGATATTTTCGTTCCGGTCTTAAGCGAGGGCACGTGATTGCCATGCACATCCGAGGTCGCATGCTTACCGGCTACGGCGACCGGGTTGCGCCTCCCTTCGATCGCTATTACATGGGCGGCGAGGATGATGTCCGGGGATTCGACAGTTGGTCGATAAGTCCGATCGCATACCTGCCCAGTGACGCAAGGATCAATGTCCTAAACGCCGACGGGACTCCTAGGACTCAGACAGTTGCCGACGCCAACGGCAATCTCACCTCGATCAATGTTCAGATGTCCGTTCCCATTTACCGGCTCGTCGCTGTCGGTGGGGACACCAAAGCCGTTACAAATGTCGAATACCGCATCCCGCTCGGTGGCCCGTTTACCCTGGCGGTGTTCAGCGATTTCGGCGTGAACCGGCTGACGTTTCGGGACCAACTGCAACTCGCCGCCGCCAGAATCGACACGTTGAATGGAGCGTTCCCGCAGGCCGCTTTTGGCAATCATCCCATCGTTCAACCGGAGACAGACAGGATCCGCATGTCAACTGGTATTCAACTTCAGTTCCAGCCAAAGAGATTCAACGTGCCACTGCGTTTCTACGTTGCATACAACCCGCTAACCTATCGGGGATTTCTCCAGCCGCCACCAGTTTTGAATCGATCCTTATTTCCCAACCTGGCGACCTTTGAAGAAGCCCAAAATCTGTTTGAGCTGCCTACACTACTTTATGAGCGGCGCTTCATGTTTCGGTTCTCAATCGGACGAACATTCTGAGGGTCGACTTTCGCAGCGACCGGAGACACACTCCTTTCGCATGGCCCGCCACAAAAAGCGCTTTTTAGAACATCAGTTTCAGCGCGAACTGGATCTGCCGCGGTGCGTACGTGGTCCGAATCGTGCCGAACGCCGAACTCGTGCTCACCGGGCCGGGTAGTCCGAGGTTCGTGTGGTTGATTACGTTGAAGAACTCGGCGCGGAATTGCAGCCCCATGCCCTCACGAGGCAGATGGAACGTCTTGTCTGTGCCGAGATCCCACTGATCCAGGCCCGGCGCCCGAAACGCATTGCGGCCCAAATCGCCGAATGGTGCGCTGGCCGGGGGCGGAGTAAACGTATAGCCGGCGAAGTAAGTATTGATCAGCTGCGCCTTACTCTGGCTGATGCTCGCGCCCGACACGTTCGGGCGAAGAAAAGCTTCGCCGCGCCAGTCCTGCGTCAGCCCCGTCACGTCGTTGGCTGACGACGGCGAGTAATAGACGTCGATCGGGTTGCCGGTGTTGGCCGTATTGATCGTGTTGAGTTCCCAACCGCCGGCCAGCGCATCCAGGAACGGACTCCATTTTGCCCCGAATTTACGGCCCTTACCGAAGGGAAGATCGTACACCACGCTGGTGACGTTCATGAAGGTTACGTCAAAACTCGTGGGACCTTTCTCTTGCGCGAGGTTGTGGATGTTTTGCGGATTCGCAACCGAATAACCGGGGAATGATTCGAGCGCCTGCTCAGAATCGCCTAATGCTTTCGACCAGGTGAAAGAATTCAAGAAGTAGAGCCCGGCGCTGAAGCGATGTTCGAGACGAACCGAGAGTCCATTATAGGTATTCGATCCGGCAGGGTCGATCCACGTGATCGGACCAAAGCTCGGATCGGGGCGGCGCGCCTGGACACCCAGCGAAGCACCCGGCAGATTGGGAACGGCCTGGTTATAGTCGCCAATGATGGGCAGCCGCAAAGCGTGGTTACCGTTGTACGCTACTTCCAGCACGGTGTCCTTCATAAGCTCGCGCTGCACCGAGAACAGCCAGCTCTGAATACGCGGCCAACGCGTGTCTGAGGGGATATAGTCGATGTTGTTCGTGATGGGATTGAAGTTGCCGGGGGCCGTTAGCCCCGTGCTGAAGCTATTCTGCGTGGTGAGAAAGCTGGCGGGCACAGCCTGGCCGGCAGGAATCGACTGCACAATCGTCCCGTAAATCGCTGCGGGCCCGTTGATTCCCTCTTGCCCGCTACCCGGCCGATTGAAGAAGGAATAGCTAAGCCCATATCCGCCGCGCACCACGGTCTTCGGCGTTACCGTATAGGCGAAGCCGAGGCGCGGCCCGAAATCGTGATAATCCGGGTTTATCAGCGTGCGGTTGAAGATGCTGCCATTGGTGGCCTGAACCAGTTGGTTGGTTGCCGGATTGAAGTTCGCCCACAGGTTGTCGCGCTCCCATAGCGGCGTAGCGAATTCCCAGCGCAGGCCGAGGTTCAACGTCAGTTTCGGCGTTACCCGGTAGTCGTCCTGCAGGTACAACGAGTGCACGTACTGACGCGTATTGGTCACCAGATTATTGCCCAGCTGAATGGTGCTGGGTAGCCCGAACATGAAGTCCGCCAGATCGTAGCTGCTGGCAGCCGTGGAACTGGACGCGGCGCCCACCGGTTTGCTGAATTGCCCGCTATACGTGTCGGCGCCGTAAAGCGGGTTGATATCCAGAACTTCTGTGCGGATATCGACAAACTCGTAGCCCGCTTTGAGCGAGTGACGGCTCTTGACCCACGAATAGCTGAACTTGGGATTGAACGAGGTCGGATTCTGAAATTGCGGGTTGGTGCCTTGCCGGCCGAATGCCGAAAAGTTAGAGACGCTTTGCGTGTCCAACCCGCCGGTAAGGTTCGGAGTCGTCGGCAAACCCGGGATTCCGTAAAGATTCTCCATGCTGGGGCCGCCCAGGTACGGTGGTACCTTGCCGCCAAGCACGTGGGAAAACGCGAAGCGCGCGTCGAATAACTCTGTCGGCGTTACCGTCCAGGTATAGCCGATCGCTGCCTGTTGCTGGATGGCGTGGATGTACCCATTGCCGCCGCCACCCGAGGGTCCTGGAATATCCGGCCCGAAAAACTGCAGGTCCTTGCGCTGGCTGAAGCGCAGGAACGCGCTCATGTGGTCGTTGATCTGCCCGTCCAGCTTGGCATCATATTTATCGCTGTAGTCGCGGATCGGCAGCAATGCCTGGTAATTATTCGAGAAGCCCGTCGACGTGGGCGCAGGAAGATTACTCAAGACGGTGGCTGCGAATGGATTCAGCGCCGAGATCGGGATTTGTGTTCCGGCCGGGTACGTAACTCCCGTCAACGGGTCTCGTACCGCATCGGGCAGAATGCCGCTCCGCTGGTTGACGGTTGGGATCGTGTCGAAATTGAGATAGCTCTGCGTCTGGCGGTAGCCTTCATAGTCGCCGAAAAAGAATAGCTTATTCTTGATGATCGGCCCACCGATCGACACGCCGAACTGATTCCTGTGGAGCTGCGGCTTGACACCGCCAGTCGGCTGGAAGAAACCAATTGCATTGAGATCGGTGTTGCGCAGAAACTCCCAAGCCGTGCCGTGGAACTGATTGGTGCCGGAGCGCAGCGCGGCATTGATTACGCCGCCGCCCACGCGCCCATATTCCGCGCTGAAGTTGCTCGTCAGAACCTTGAATTCGGAAAGCGCGTCCGGCGATGGCTGCACCACTTCGCTCGCGTATCCCTGGTTGCTCGGCGAGTAAGCATTGTTGTCCAGGCCATCGAGCAGAAAGTTGTTATACGTGCTGCGCATGCCGTTAACGTTGATCGCGCCCTCGCGCGGAGTCCCGCTGGGGCTGAACAGCGCGGCCATCGGCGAGCGGTGCGTATTGGTGGAAAGCAGCGCCAGGTCTGCGTAGCTCCGCCCATTGAGCGGCAACTCCGCGATCTGCTGCGTGTTGATCACCTGCCCGTGTTGGCTCGAGTCCGTCTCCAGGGCCGCCGCTACGCCGTTGACTTCGACCGTTTCCGTCACGGCCCCTACCTGCAACGTGACGTCCACGCGCTGGCGGGCATTCACGTCCACCCTTACATCGGTGGTGGTGAATCTCGTGAAGCCGGTAGCTTCCACCGTGATCGTATATTGCCCGACTTTAACGTTGAAGAAGTCGTAATTGCCGTTCTCGTCCGTGAGCGTTTTGGCCTCGATCCCGGTATCCTGCTGCAGCAGGATCACGCTAGCCCTCGGCACGCCGCCGCCGCTGTTATCGCGCACCGTACCGAGAACCTCCGATGTTTCAAACTGGCCGAACAGCGCCGGCGCAGAGATAACACAAGTAAGAAGCAGAGTTGTTCTGGCGATTTTGTTCATGTCCGCTAACCTGTCCCCTGATCATGCCAGCGGTGAATTGCGATGCTGTGACGGAAGCGTTACGGTTCGGTAACGATCGAAACTTCACTGTCCGCCGAAGGGGTGTGGGGTCAGCCCCATGGGTATGGCTTCTGGACGCTGGCAACTCTCGAATTGATCGCTGCTCGATTTCACTTTTCCGATAACGCCACTTAACGTCCACAATCGCTAGCCAGGCAGGAACCACATCCACGGTTCGCGTTTCTCGTCAAAACTGACGCCGATTTGGCCCGACCTCCGACCCAGACACTCGCTACGCGGACCTTGGATTTGCGGCCACGGGCAAGCTGGAGGAGCCAACATGCCTTCGGGCAGTCGGGCTAGAATGTGAATACCTGGGAAGCAAGAAAGGGTTCGATGCGGGAAGACTTGAGTAACGGTGTCGCGATTGTTACAGGTGCCGGGCGCGGAATCGGACGGGCTATCGCGGTTGCCCTTTCTAAGGAAGGCGCAGCCGTAGCGGTCTGCGCACGCACGGAGGCGGAAATCGCCGATACAGCCTCCCTAATCTCTGACGCCGGCGGCCGGTCGATCGCAATTCCTCTAGACGTCAAGGACGTCGCGGCGGTTCGAGCGGCTGTGGAGCAGACCGCACGACATCTCGGTCCTGTGACACTGCTCGTGAATAACGCGGGCACACCAGGACCTGCGGGGCTCGACTGGGAGGTTGACGCAGAAACTTGGTTCGAATGTATCGACGTGATCGTACGAGGTGCATTTAACCTCTGTCAAGCCGTGGTGCCTGGCATGATCGCACGGAAATCCGGCCGCATCGTGAATATCGCCAGCACGACTGGCACGCGCGTGTTCCTCCCGATCACCGCGACCTCGGTTGCCAAGACAGCTCTAATTCGTTTCAGCGAGGGTCTCGCGGTGCAACTCAGCCCGTATGGGGTCTGCGTGTTCGCAGTCCACCCGGGCGTTGTTCGAACTCGGCTCCTCGAATCGTATCGACTGGCCTTGCCGGACGAGTGGTACGTCGGACCAGACCGCGCAGGTTCGCTCTGCACTCGCCTTGCGAGCGGCCGCTACGATGCTCTCTCGGGTCGGTTCTTCACCATCGACGACGATCTCGACGAGCTACTGAAGCGGACAGGTGAGATAACAGCCCGAGAACTCTATACACTTCGTATCCAAGGGTAGCCGCAAGGCTGTAAGGGTGAGGTAGTCGGCTCAGTGGCGGTTCCGGCCCGAAAATGGTGTTGTGGACGATAGACGTTAGCGGACTACATCCGACGGGCCGCTCCCTCCCACGGTCATTTCCCAAACCCCACTTCACGACCGATCTATCCCATTGGCGGAATCGCTCCGAGCTGCTGCAGCAGCCCAAGCATGTCAAGTTCGACCCACTCTTCTGCAAGCTTGCCGCCAGCTACGCGGTAGAATTCAGTACTGGTAAAAGCCACCTGCTTCCCAGTCGGGGGAATCCCCAGAAAGTTCCCGGTATGCGTGCCACGCCAGGTCTGGCGGACCGCCACCTTGTCTCCTTCAGCTATCAGATCCTCGATTGTTGTTTGCAGGTCAGGAAAGGCTGTGAAGAAGCCTGATGTAAATTGCTTGAAGGCTTCGATCCCCTGGATCGGCGGAACTCCTGGGAAGTGGCCTAGATAGTTGCTGGCCAAGGCCCCGTCTCTGACGTCAAAGTCCTTCTTATTCACGCCCTGTTCATACTCGCGGCGGACGAGGGCCTTGCTTTCCTCTGTTGACATGAGATGTCCTTCTCTCGTGATATATGGGACCAATCTGCCTGCACTGCATGCACTTCAACTTCTGGCCGTTTTCTCTCTCTAGAAAGGGCTTTGGAATATGACTCCCTCCGTGCAGGAACGGATTCCTATGTTACCAATGGAATCGGAAGTCCGGGAAAGGCTGAATGACCGGGCGCCCCCGGACGATTGTTCGCGGCTGATCCCGATGAGGGCCCAGTATTTACTAATCGACGCGGTGCGTACGGTCGCCCACCTGGACAGATGCCGGTTCGGGCTGAAAAACGGCGTTAGCGGACTTTAAACCCGCTGGGCCTATCTCGGCGGAGTCAATGTATCCAAACCTCACATAATCGAACTCTTGCCGCCCCCCACGCGGCAGTGACCTCGACGTGATCAAGAACCGATTCGCATACCCCAAACGCGACCTCCTGTTGCTGTCGTTCATGGGGATCAGCGTTGATTTTGTGCAAGACTCAACGTCCCCGAGAAGCAGTAGAATAGTGCAACGATCAAATGAGGATGCCGATCGCGTTCTCGAACCCGAGTTCCGCATCCTCTTCAAACGCGAAAAAGGCGACGGGCCGTGCAGCCATCGCCCCAGCTCGGGATTAGCAAGGTTAATCCTGTCGAGGTTCCGGAGGTTCCCTTATGAAGACGCTGATGCTGTGGATCGTTACCCTTGCAGCCTTGTCAGGTGGCGCTCTGTTCGCTCAGACCATGACCGGTACATGGCAAGGCGCGTTGAAAGTGCCCCAGGCTCCAAACGGGGAACTCCGCATCGTAATCAAAATTTCGGTTTCCGACGCCGACCGACTCAAGGCTGAGATGTTCAGCATCGATCAAGGCGCACAGCCGATACCAGCCACCACGGTCACTCAGAGTGGTTCAACGCTGAAGATCACGGTCGCGCCCATCAATGGCAACTACGAGGGAAAACTCAGTGCGGATGGTGCAACGATCACCGGGACGTGGACGCAGGGAGCCCCTTTGCCACTGACGCTGGTCAAAGCCACTCCGGAAACTACTTGGACCATTCCCGAGCCTCCTCCACCGCCGAAGATGATGGACGAAAAGGCGAAACCGGAGTTCGAAGTCGCCACGATCAAGCCGTCGGATCCCAACCGGCGCGGATGGGGAATCACCGTAAACAGAAGCGGCATGCTGAACACGCTGAACACCAATCTTTCTGATCTGATCAAATTCGCCTACGACATGCACCCGAAGCAGGTAGTCGGGGCGCCCGAGTGGGTCGATACCGACAAGTTCGATATTTCAGCAAAGCCCAATATCCCGGGCATGCCCAGTGTCAACCAGATGAAAGCCATGCTACAGAAGCTGCTGGCGGACCGGTTTAGCCTCAAATTCCATCACGAGAAGAAGGAACTGTCCGTCTACGCGATTACGGTGGCGAAGGGTGGCGAGAAGATCAAGAAGGAAGAGAACAGCACGCTGCCGATCCCGGGATTTGGAGGGATACCGCAGCGCGGATTCAACGTTCGCAACGGGACCATCGCGGAATTCGCAAGCGTGATGCAGGCTCAGTTCATGGAACAGCCCGTCGTGGACCAGACGGGTCTGGGCGATACACGCTACACGTTCGTTCTGAAGTGGACACCGGATCCTTCGCAGAGGAGCGGCTTCGGTGGTGGACCTCCGCCCGATGCCGCGCCACCCGCACCGGACGCGGACGCGCCGCCAGACCTCTTCTCTGCCATGCAACAGCAGCTCGGCCTAAAAATGGGAATGACCAAAGCGCCAGTTGAGGTGATGGTGATCGATAAGGTCGATAAGCCGAGCGAGAACTAGAAACGTGGCGCACGAGCCGCGAGGGCAATCCATTAACTCTGCGCTCCAGCAATAATGTGATTTGACCATCACTCAGGTATTCACGGTGGCCTTGCTCGCCGCCCAGGGCGTCCTCCTGCTGCGCCCCAACGGCGCCATGGTTCGCCTCGCGCAGCCCGCCGGCCGGCGCTCCTCCGACCAGAGCGTCTACTGGTTCCGCAAGAGTCCGGTGCACATGGGCTGTTCCATTCCCTCCTGCAACCGCCCGGCTACGCGAACCGCGTCCTACCGCCAATTAACCGCCCGTGGAACTACCTGGCGAGCTTATGGGTTCTGCGCCCTGCATGAACCTCCAGACGACGCAAATGGCTTGGTGTATCGCCTCGGCCGGCCACCCGTATTCAGCTACGACGTACCGCTTGCGCCCGAATGGGCAACCGTATATTTCTTGCTCGGCGTCTTAGGTTACGGCGTCTGGTGCGCCGGCATGTGGCGCTATGCCAGTTCCGCGCGCAGCGTGCTGATCAAGTCTTGCCTCTTCGCACTCCACGGAACCGCGCTGGCCGCCCTGTGGATGATGTAGCTCCTCCCTACTCGCTCTTCGTCGCCGCATCCCAATGCTCCACCACCCTCCCGTTACGGATGCGGTACGCATCAAACCCCGTAGTCGTGTAGGTCTTCGATGGGTCCTTGGGATCCTTCAGCTCGCGCGGGTACAGCACCATCACCATGTCGCCCTCCGCAACGATGGCCGTGATCTTGCGTTTCAGCTTCGGCGCGATCGGCTGCGGCTGAGCGCCGGCTCGCTCGAAGTATCGCTTCAGCGCCGCCAGGCCATCCGCCGCGTTGGGATTGTGCTGAATGAAGTCCTGCGCCAGGTATTTGTCCGCCAGCTCCATGTGGCGCGCTTCCAAAACCTCGCGAAACAAATTGTAGATCAGCGTCTTGTTGGCCTCGAGGTTCCTGTCTTTGCTCTTCAGCAACAGTTCCGGGTCGGGCACGCCGGTTACGGGAGTCTGCGCAAGCAACCACGAAGATGCGGCCAGCGCCAATACAGCCAAAGCCGCGCTCAGGCGAGCGAAAGCGGGGTGGAATTTCATGGCAAACATGATCCGCCCCGGCATAACCGCGTGTCAAGGCGAGGTAAATTTCCAGCACGGGTACTTGACACCGGCCATCAGCCGGGATATTGTGTGGCAAACGTGAGCCAAGAGTGTAACTCCACTCGGCTCTTAGGGGGGTGTCATGAAAGCGTTTCTAGTTATCCTGGGTAGTCTTGCGCTAAGCGTCAGTCTCTTAGCCCAAGGGCAGCTGTCGCAGATCCAGGGGACGGTCGTGGATTCGTCCGGCTCAGCCGTTCCCGAGGCGATGGTCCAAGTGACCAATACGGCCACCGGCCTGAAACGTACGGCAACCACAGGCTCTGACGGCAGCTACGTTGTACCGGACCTCCCGGTCGGACCGTATCGCATGGATGTCAGCAAACAGGGTTTCGCTACGTTCGGACAGACCGGAATCGTGTTGCAGGTTGCCACCCAGCCGACCATCAATATCACGCTCAAAGTCGGCAGCCTCAGCGAACAGGTACAGGTGGAAGCCAATGCCACCCTGGTCGAGACCCAGGCCACCGGCGTGGGCGCCGTCATCGACAACCGGCGTATTCTCGAATTGCCCCTCAACGGTCGCGTAGCTACGGACCTGATCCAATTAGCCGGCGCGGTGATCCCGCAAGGCGTCGCCGGCAACGGCGGTTTCCCCAACACCCAGCAGTATGTGATCAACGGCGGGCAATCTTTCGGCGACGCCTTCTGGCTCGACGGCAGCGCCTTCAACAACCCCTGGGACAACGCTAACATGCCGTTTCCCTTCCCGGACGCGCTGCAGGAGTTTAAAGTCGAGACCAGCTCGCTGACGGCGCAAAACGGCGTCCACGCCGGCGGCACCATCACGGCCGTGACCAAATCCGGCACCAATAGTTTTCACGGCGATGCGTTCTATTTTCTTCGCAATGGCGATCTGAACGGAACCAACTGGTCCACACACACCAACGATGGGCTCAAGCGGAACCAGTATGGCGGGACCATCGGCGGCCCGATCAAAAAGGACAAGCTGTTCTTCTTCTTCGGCTACCAGGGCACCATCACCCACCAGACCGCTTTTGTAAACGATTTCGTCCCTACGGCCCAGATGATCCAAGGCGATTTCACTGGCTGCCCGCAGGATATCGCCGGCCTCGCGCCTGCGGTCAAGGGCCTGTTCCCGGGCAACAAGATCAATCCCAGCGCGTACGACCCCGCATCCGTCAAACTGGCCAACGCGCTTCCCACGGGCGCCACCGGCTGCGGCCTGACGCCGTTGGGCCTGGTGACCCACGTGAACGAGGGTCAGTACGTCGTCCGCGGGGATTATCAGCTCAGCGCCAAAAACACCATCTTCGGGCGCTACCTCCGTACCAGCTACTACCGGCCCCCGTCTTTGGGCTTGACACCCGCCAACATCCTCACTTCCACTCAAGGCGGATTGGATGACGCGGACCAGACCTGGACCGCGGG
>Ga0335077_10011288_pt1 | contig 11155 bp, 9 predicted proteins | sample Lox_Sample_31_FD_207151 | JGI IMG/M metagenome (GOLD analysis project Ga0335077, IMG submission 207151) | Soil microbial communities from Loxahatchee National Wildlife Refuge, Florida, United States - Lox_Sample_3.1 | ecosystem: Environmental > Terrestrial > Soil > Wetlands | place: USA: Florida...
GCGGCGATTCAAGACTGACGGCGGCGAGGTGTTCAACGTGTGGGGGGAGGCGTCGGATCACCGCTATGTCCATACGGGCCATCCGGAAGCGGCAAAGTACCTGACCACGCGCCTCCTGGAGATGGGCTATCCGATGCCGTACTCCTACAAGACCCTTCACTACCAGGGCCTGCCGCATGCATTCCTCAACACCCTGCTGTTTCTCGACTACGACCGGAAGGGGTTTCCCTATCCGGTGATTCCCTTTCACGTGAACTGCTACGGCAGCAGCGTGGTCAGGAACCGCGGAGGCAGCCCGCTCCAGGCCTCGCCGGACGCCGAACCGGATCCGCCAGCCCCGTCCGCACGGCTATGCTTCGACGTGGGCGCGGCCACGGCACGAGCCATCAAGGACAGCCGGTACCGGGCGGTGCTCCTGGGATCGTCGAGCTGGTCCCATGCCTTCCTGGTAGAGAAGCACCACATGCTGTGGCCGGATGTGGAGGCCGACCAGGCGCGGCACGAAGAGCTCCGCGACGGCAAGGTGCACCTGTGGAAGGAGCTGGCCATGAAGGACATCGAAGAGGCCGGACAGCAGGAGTTCCTCAACTGGGTGTGCCTCGGCGGGGCCCTGGCCGAGCTCCGGTATCCGCCCAAGATCATCGACTTCGTGCAGACGTACATCTTCAATTCGTCGAAGTGCTTCATGACGGCCACGGCCTGAGGGAGGCTGCCATGCTGAACGCCCTGCAAGAGGCCGACGAGATCAAGAAGCTTCGCGAGAGCGCAATCAAGGACGAGGCGCGCGGCGCCTCGCAGATCGGCCCCTTCGACTACTGTCCCCGGCTCGGGTTCCGGGAGTACTGGTATCCGGGAATCAAGGCCAGGAAAGTGGGCAGGACCAGGCCAGTCCGACTCAAGATGCTGGGAGAGGAGCTGGTGCTGTTCCGCGGCAAGGACGGGAAGGTGGTGGCGCTCACCGATTGGTGTCCTCACCGCGGGGCCCGCCTCTCCAACGGCCTGTGCGATTTTCCAGGGACGATCACGTGCCCGTACCACGGCTATGTGTTCGATGAGAGCGGCCGGTGTGTTGCCGGGCTGATCGAGGCCGTGGACTCGTCGCTCGCGCCCAAGATGCGGTCCAAGCGCTACCCCACGGCCGAGAGCAACGGCATCGTCTTCATCTGGATGGGACAGACGCCGCCGGTTCCGCTCGAGGAGGATCTGCCCTGGGAATTCAAGGACCCGACGCTGACGGTGACACGCTACACGCGGGTCAAGATGTGGGAGACCAACTGGACGGAGCCCGTGTGGCAGGGCATCGACTACCACGAGTACTACCTGCACCGCTGGTTCAAGTGGTGGCACCTCATCAACTACAAGCAGCCGTTCTTCCGGCCCAAGCCGGTGCTCACCAACGGCGTCCGGATCGTCGAGGAAGGGGACAACTACGTCACCTGCGCACAGGAGCGCGTCGAGTTCGGCCAGAAGGAGTATCCCGGGCTCGGCAAGTGGCCCCGCCACGTGTGGTGGCGCATCCTGAAACCCCTCCGCGGGGGCAAGGGCCGCTTCGGCAGCGACCACAACGCTCAGCTGCCGACCATCGTGCGCGTTCCCCTCGGCACGTCCAACCACATGCGCTGGGGCGTGCCGGTCGAAGAGTGGCAGACGCGGATGTGGACGTTCACCATCACGGAGAGCCCCAAGACCATCTTCGGCCGTGTGTGGCAGGACCTCTGGTACTGGCTGTACCGGCGCGGCTACGGCGTCATCCGCATCAACGAGAAGGAAGACTTCCCGATCTTCTCCAAGGGGGAGATCAACGCAGACATTCCCCAGAAACTGGGGATCCTGGACCTCGGCGTCATCTATTTCCGGCGCCACCTGGCCCGCCGCTCGCGAGACTTCAAGCGTCTCGGGGGAGCCTGGGGCTGCCTGAAGCAGCCGCCAGACCCCAACAAGGTGTCGGAGTGGACGGTCCAGAACAGGTGAGTCGAGTCCGCGTTCGAGCCTGGTCCCGGTGACAGCCCACACGAGCGCCGTCGCCAGCGACGCTCGAGCGGCGGCCGACGTGAAAGCGGCGACGCCCGGCGTCGCCGCCGCCGAACCCCCGGAGAATTCCCAGGCGCCGAAGGAGTCGAGCCGCGTCGTCATCCACTGCCGGGACGTGCACAAGTTCTATCTGGCCGGCGAGCAGTCGGTCTACGCCCTCCAGGACATCGACCTCGAGATTCGGGAGCGGGAGTTCGTCAGCGTCGTGGGCAAGAGCGGGTGCGGCAAGTCGACGCTCCTGCACTGCATCGCGGGCCTCTTGCCGGTGAGCCATGGCGAGATCGCCATCAACGGGGAGCGGGTCCAAAAGCCCGGTCGACGGGACATCGGAATGGTCTTTCAGACGAGCGCGCTGCTCCGCTGGAGGACCGCGCTCGAGAACGTTCTTCTTCCCGCCGAGATGTTCGGGCTCTCGCGCAAGGACATCGAGCCGCGGGTCCGGGAACTCCTCCGGCTCGTGGACCTCCAGGGGTTCGAGAAGCAGTATCCCAACCAGCTGTCGGGCGGGATGCAGCAGCGCGTGGCCATCGCCCGGGCCCTCGTCCACGATCCTTCCGTGCTCCTGATGGACGAGCCCTTTGGCGCCCTCGACGCGCACACCCGCGAGAACATGAACCTCGAGCTCATGCGCATCTGGGAGGCCACGCCCAAGACCGTTCTGTTCGTCACCCATGACCTCCAGGAAGCGACGTTCCTGTCGAACCGCGTGGTCGTCATGACCGCCCACCCCGGAACGATCCAGGAGATCGTGGAGGTTCCCATCCCGCACCCGAGGACGCGGGATGTTCTCTACACCAGAGAGTTCGTACGCACGGTCAAGCACCTGCGGGAGCTCCTCGTCTCCCAGCGCGACGGTGGACGGTAGTGGCGCCCGAGGCGCTCCCTGCCAAGACGCACGCCGAGCTCTTCCAGTACTTTCATGACCTCGAGGTGGCGGCCGAGGCTCGCCGGGCGCGGCGGACCCGGCGCATCAACTTCGTCGGTCGCGTCCTGCTCGTGGCCGGCGCCCTGGGTGGATGGTGGCTGATGGCCGCGTTCTATCCGCCTGTGCTCGTGCCGAGCCCGGGCGCGACGTGGCGGGCGTTTCTCGCCGAGATCGACACGATCTGGAAGAACACGCCGCCCACGATGCTCGAGATCGCGCTCGGGTTTCTGGCCGGCAGCGCCCTCGGGATCGGCCTCGGCGGCCTGATCGCCCAGTCGCGGTGGGCGGAGGTCATCGTCACCCCCTACCTCGTCGTCTCCCAGGCCGTGCCCAAGGTGGCCCTCGCCCCCATCCTCATCATCTTTCTCGGATACGGCATGGGGTCCAAGGTGGCGATGGCCGCGCTGATCGCCTTCTTCCCGCTCCTCGAGAACACCATCACGGGTTTGCGTCGCGCGGATCCCGATAGCCTTCGCCTCTTTCAGGCGCTGGGTGCCAGCCCGTGGCAGATCTTCACGAAGCTGCGCGTCTTCAGTGCCCTGCCGCTGGTGTTCGCCGGCCTGCGGATCGCGGCGGTGCTCGCGACGCTCGGCGCCATCGTGGGTGAGTTCGTGGCCGGCAACAGGGGACTCGGCGCGCTGCTCGTGATCTCCATGGGCACGTTCAGCACGCCGCTCCTGTACTGCACCATGATCGTCCTGACGGCCCTGGCCCTCGGCGTGTACGTGCTCGCACAGTGGCTGGAGCGCAAGGCGCTCGAGCGGTGCAACCTGGCCGGGCCAGGGATCTGATCCGGCAGGATCGAGACCACGGCTTCATGCGAGAAGTGACGCGCGAGTTCCTGAAAGCCAAGGAGACGCGGGCGCGCGCCACGCGGCTCTGGCGAGAGCGGGTCGGCGAGAATCTGGCGCGTCTCGCGGTGCTGCTGGCCGTCCTCGGCCTCTGGCACGTCGTGGCGGCCCGTCACGACGCCGCCCTCTTGCCTGGACCGGGAGACACCTACGCCGGGCTGGTGCGCGGGTGGAGCCTCATCTGGACCGGCGCCGTCGATACCGTGACGGAGATCGCTCTCGGCTTTGCCGCTGGTGTCGTGGCCGGCCTCGTGCTGGGATCGCTGATCGGCCAGTCGAAGACGCTCCAGGGCGTGCTGCATCCGTTCCTGATCCTCTATCAGGCCGTGCCCAAGATCGGCCTGGCCCCGATGATCGTCCTGCTGCTCGGCTTCGGCATCCTGCCCAAGGTCGTGCTCGCCGCGATGTCGGCGCTCTTTCCGGTGCTCGAGAACACCATTCTCGGCGTCCAGCGTGTGGACGAGGATGGCGTCCGGCTCTTTCGAGCGCTCGGGGCGAGTCCGTTCCAGACGTACTGGAAGTTCCGGCTCATTCACGCGCTGCCCTCGATCATGACCGGAGTGCGCGTGGCCGTGGTCCTGGCCACGGTGTCCGTGGTCGTGGCCGAGTTCGTCGCGGGCCGCATCGGTCTCGGAGCGACGATGATGGTCGGGTATGCGCAGCTGGACACCGCGTTGGTTTTCGGCGCCCTGGTCGTCTTGACCCTGATCGGGCTCGCCTACTACTTCGGCGTGTTCCTGATCGAGCGACTCGTCCTTCGCTGGTTCAACCTGGCTCCGCCAGCCCGCTCATGACACAAGAGCACGGCACCGAATCCGCCCGACAGGAGGCGATCGAGATGGATCGACCGATGCGCCGATGGCTGCCCGTCCTGGGGCTCGGTCTGAGCGTGGCCCTGGTAGTGGCCTCGCTCGGCCGCGCCGACACCAAGATGACCAAGTTGACCGTCGGCCTCCCGACACCGCCGAGCGCAGGCAACATGTGGCTCGAAGTGGCCAAGGTCCAGGGGTGGGACAAGGAGCTCGGTCTGGATCTGCAGCTGCAGCGCGCGACCGGGGGAGGTGCGGTGACGGCCCTCGTCGTGGGAGGCGGCGCCGATATCGGCCTGGGCCTGCCGGATGCCTTGATGAACGCGGTGGCGCAGGGCCAGGACCTGGTGGCCTTCTGGAAGGTCCAGCCCCCGGGCGTGCCCGTGTTCTGGGTTCTGGGCCGGAAGGACGCTGGGATCACCAGCTGGAAGGACCTCAAGGGCAAGAAGATCGGGATCCTCGGCCCGGCGAGCGCAACCAAGTACTCCACGGACCTGATGCTGTTTGCCAATGGCGTCGATCCCAAGGACGTCGAGTACGTGAGTCTGGGCGGTGTCGGCGCGTACGTGGAGGCTCTCAAGGCCAAGCGCGTCGATGCGGTGGGATCCTGGCACGACCCGAACGAGACCGTCTTCAAGCCGAGCCCTCTCTGGGCGGAGCTGACGGCGCTGCCCGCGACGCTCTATCAGGGCGACGTCTATCTGGCCAAGCGCGACTTCGTGACCAAGAACCGCGACACGATCGTCAACTTCGACGTCCTGCTCATGAAGGCCGTGAGCTTCTATCTCGACAATCCCGACAAGGCCGTCGACCTCGCCAGGGCGCGGATCCCCGAGCTGGCCGCGATCGACCGTGACAAGTCGATCCAGAGCATCATCGTCCTCCGCCCCACGCGCAGCCGGACCGGCCTGTTCGACCTCGAGGACATGCAGAAGTATGTGCCGCTGGCGGTCAAGGCCGGGCTGGTCAAGGGCCTCGACCCGGCCAAGTTCGATCCCTCGAAGTATTTCCTGAACGACTACGCGAAGGCTGCGGCAGCCAAGCTCAACCAGTAGCGCCCCGGGGGGACCTCATGTTCCAGAAGATCGGCGATCTCGACGTTCACTACGAAGTGCAGGGGAACGGGCCACCGATGGTGCTCCTTCACGGCGGCGGTTCTCGAGCCCAGACGTTCGAGGAGATGGCGCCGATCCTGTCGGCGTCCTTCCGTGTCTACACGCCCGACCTGCGTGGCTTCGGGGACACCAGACGCCCGCCGGAGCCCAGGCTATCCCACGATCTGTGGCTGACGGACTTACTCCGCTTCCTCGATGCCCTCGGGCTGGATCGAGTCGTCCTGGGCGGCTGGTCCCTCGGCGCGGGCGTCTGCCTCAACTTCGTCCTGCACCACCCGAGGCGGGTCAGCCACCTGGTCTTGATCGGCGCGATGAGCCCTCGCCTGCCGAGCTCCGACCGCTCAGGCTTTCAGCGCCGCCGGGAGCTGATCGAGCGAGGGGCCACCGCGGAGGAGGTCGTCAAGGAGACGTTCGAGTTCACCAAGCGGGCGTTCAGCCCCACCACCCTCGTCAGCAAACCCGGGGCCGTGGAGGCGCTGCGCCAGGAGCACCTCCGAAACAATCCGGCCCACTACCTGGAGATGCTGGAGGCCAACGAGAACCGGCCAAAGATCGCCGACCGACTGGGAGAGATCCGCTGTCCCACGCTCATCCTGGTCGGAGAGCACGACGTGCGCACGCCGCTCGGGATGTCCGAGGACCTGAACAAGGCCATCCCTGGCTCCTTCATGAAGATCATCCCCGACTGCGGTCACTTCTACAGCTACGAGCAGCCCGAGGTCGTCAGCCGGATCATGCTGACGTATCTGAAGGCGTTCGGCGCCTGAGTCCGCCGGGTCATCGGCCCAACTCGGCTCTCGCCAGCCGGGCGCCGGCCGCCAGGCGCTTGAGCTTTTCGAAGGCGACCCACCGCGGCACCGGGAAGAAGCCGCAGTCGGGCACGAGCGAGAGTCGTTCGGCGGGGATGGACGCGAGACACAGGCGCACCCGCTCGGCCACGTCCTCTGGCGTCTCCATGTAGAAGCTCTTCACGTCGACCACGCCGCACGCGATCTCGCGGTCCACGCCGATCTCCTTCCACATGTCGATCTCGGCCATCTCGCGATTGGCGTACTCGAAGACGAACTGATCGCACCGGCACTCGAGCAGGTGCGGGAACATGAAGCGGTAGGAGCGCTTGCCGCGCGGGCGCGAGAGCAAGTTGCCGAAGCAGACGTGATAGGCGATCTTGGCCTTCACGCCCTCGACGCAAGCGTTGAACATCTTCACGTACTCGGTGATCTGGCCGGGCACGATGGCCGCGGACGGCTCGTCGATCTGGATCCACCCCGCGCCCGCGGCAGCGAGCGCCCGGAGCTCCGCGTTCACGGCGGGCACGAGGTCCCAGCAGAGCGCCAGGCGATCCCCGTCGTAGGCGTCTCCAGGCCGCGTCTGCACGTGGATGGAGAGGGTGACCGGGCCCGGACACGTCGCCTTCACCGGCTTGTCGGTCTGGGTCGTGAGGTACCGGAACTCCTCGACCGTGCCGAGCCCCTTGGGCACCGCGATCTTGCCGACGGCCCGGTAGCGCGGGACGCTGTCGTAGGCGTAGAGCCCGGTCTTCCGCAGCGGCTCCAGCGGCTCCAGCCCGTCCATCCGCCCGTAGAAGGACTGGACGAAGAAGAAGCGCCGCATCTCCCCGTCGCAGATCACGTCGATGCCCGCGCGCTCCTGGTCGCGGATGGCAAGCTGGGTCGCGTCGTCGAACGTTTCCTTGACGTCGGTCTGGCCGTAGTCCCCGGCCTTGATCTTGTCGAGGGCAGTCCAGAACCAGGCAGGGAAGCCGTGACTTCCCATGACGTGCGTGTAGAGCAGGGGCAACGTGGTCGTCATGCGCGATCCCCTTTCTGGAACAGATGCTTCTGGATCTTGCCGACCGAGGTGCGCGGGAAGCGCTCGCGGAACTCGATCTGCTGCGGCACTTTGAAGGCGGAGAGACGCGTCCGGCACCACGCCAGGAGTTGCTCGCCGCTGATCGCGGCGCCGTCCGCCCTGATGACGTAGGCGAGGATCGCCTGATCCCGCACGGGATCGGGAACGCCGACCACCGCCGCGTCGAACACGGCCGGGTGCTGCCGGAGGGTCTCTTCCACCTCGGAGGCGGAGACGTTCTCCCCGGCGCGCTTGATCATGTCCTTCGCGCGATCGACGAAGAAGAACCAGCCGTCCTCGTCCATGCGAGCCTGGTCGCCCGTGTAGAGCCACCCGTCGCGCAGCGTCTCCGCCGTGGCCTGCGCATTCTTGAAATAGCCCTTCATCAGGCTCACGCCCGGCACGCCGGACACCACCAGCTCGCCCACGGTGCCCGGCGGCACCTCGACGCCCCGCGCGTCCACCACCTTGCACTCGTAGCCGAGAGCGGGCATGCCCATCGCGAGCGGTCGGGGCGGCAGATCGAGCGGGTGGATGAGCGGCAGGCTCATGGTCTCCGTCATCCCCCAGATCTGCATGAGCCGTGCGCCGAAGCGCTCGTGCCACTCGTCCCACTGTTCCGGCGTGATGTTCTGAGCGAAGGAGGCCGCGCGCAGCCGCGTCTTCCCGTCGCGCTCGCTGCGCGGCTGCGCCAGGAGCATGCGGATGGGCGCGGCGAAGAGGGCGGCCAAGGTCGCCTCGTGGCGGATGGCCTGCTCCACGAAGCGGCTGGCGCTGAAGCGCTCGATGAGAGCCACGCTCCCGCCGGCGAGCAGCATGGGCAGGACCGCGTGGAGCTGAGCGCCCGCGTGGAAGAGCGGCAGCACGACGAGGTGACGATCCTCGGGCGTGGCCCGCATCGCCTTGCTCATCACCTCGCCGCCGTAGAGGTAGTTGGCGTGCGTGAGGAGCACACCCTTGGGCCGGGAGGTCGTGCCCGACGTGTACTGCATCGAGACGAGGTCCCCGCTCGCGATGGAGCACGCGGGGGGCCGGTCCGGCAAGCCGGCGAGCGCCGGTTCCGCAGGCCGGCACTCGATCATGGTGAGTGGTGCCGGACCCCGCGCGCTCGCCTCTCGCACCGTCGCCGCGTGCTCCGGCTCGGTGATCGCCAGACGCGCTTCGGAATGGGTCAGGACATAGGCCATCTCGTCCGCGGTGGATGCGGGATTGGTCGGCACCATCACCGTGCCGGTCTTGGCGGCGGCCATCCAGAAGACGAGGAACTCGGGACAGTTGCCGAGGTGGAGATTGAACGCGTCGCCGTGGCGGAGGCCGTGCCCGAGGAGCAGGTGGGCGGCGCGGTTCGCCGCGCGATCGAACTCGCTCCAGGTCCAGCATCGGGTGCGGGCCGCGGAGTCCTCGAACAGGAGGAACGGCCGGTCGGCAAAACGCTGGACCTTGTCCTCGAGGGCGCTCTTCAAAGTCCGCGTGCCGACGATGAGCATTGGGCCGGCTTCACTTCCGCGTTTTGCGCGCGATGAAGGCCGCGATGCGGGCGCGCGCCTCGGCATCGCTTCTGAGCGTCGCGGCGTAGGCGCGGGCCTCGTCGCCCGACCCTCCCGCGCGGACGTTCGCGATGACGCTCTTCGTGGCCGTCACGCCCGCGCGCGGATGCTGCGCGATCTGGCTGGCCAGAGCGGCGGCCGCCTGCTCGAGCGTGCCGTCCGGCACCACCGTCGTCACCAGATTCATGCGCTGCGCCTCGGTGGCGTCGATCGTCCGGCCGGTCAGGAGCAGGTCGCGGCCGTGGGCGCCGCCCATCACGTCGAGCAACCGCGCGATGCCGTAGCTCGGGTTGAAGCCGAGCGTCACCTCGGGCAGGCCGAGGCGCGCGGACGCCTCCGCGAGCCGAAGGTCCTGGGCGGCAGCGAGCACGCACCCGCCGCCGAGCGCGTGGCCGTGGACGGCGGCGATGGTCACCTGTGGCAGGCGGCCGAAGCGATCGACGATGTCCTGCCAGCTCCGGGAGATCGTCTCGGCCTCGACGGGCGAGAGCTCCGCCATCTCGGCGATGTCGTTGCCCGCGCAGAACGAGCGGCCGCGCCCGGAGACGATGACGACCTTGACGTCACCCGCCGCTTCCAGGCTCCCGAGCGCGCGCTCCAGATGGCGAGCCATCTCACGGTTGAGCGCATTCAATGCCTCGGGGCGGTCGAGCACGAGCCGCGCCACGGGTCCATCCATGTTGAGGCTCACGTCGCTCATGTGTGCGTCAGGCTCCAGCCGGATCGCTCACGGCCGCGGCCGGCTGTCGCGCTCGAGAAAGTAGTTGATCCAGGAGCTGGTCCCCCGGAGCGACCGGTCTGGAGGGGGAACGTAGACCTTGAGATCGGTGATCCGATCAGCGGCCTTCGCCCGCTGATAGACGTCCACCCAGATGCAGGGCTGGTCCACCACCTCGCAGCGGCCGAGCAAGGTGCCGCCACACGGGCCGTTGCGCATCTGCTTGGGGCAGGTCTGCGGACACACGTACTCCATGTGGCCGAGCACGCAATTGCCGCAAGCCTGGCAGCCGAACATCGGCTGCTTCACCGCCAGCTCGACCCGCTCGAGGGCAGCGGCGAGCGTCGGTCGTCGATCCACCCACGCCATCAGCGTTCGCATGATGCGGCGCAGCCACGTGTCGCGCGTGACCGGCAGCAGTCGGCCCAGGAGGTCGAGCGCGCGCGGCACGAGCGTCGTTCCTCCCCGCCGCGCCGGAGAGCGATCGCTGGCGGTGCTCGCGGAGGACGCCGAGCGGTCGCCCGCGGAAGCGGCGAACGCCACGTGAGACGTCGACGGGCGACCGTGGAGATAGAAGCCGTCGGGATCCCCATAGCGAAGCTCCTCCGACAGCTCCTCCCAGCGGGGCGCCAGCTCCTCCGACCGCCGGATGATCCTGCTCACGTGACTGGCGTCGTTGGTCCCGCCGATGTACGCACCGGCGTAGCCGAGGCCTCGGAGCACGGCCACCGTGCGGGCCGCCCGTTCGAGGCGCGCCTGGAGGCCCCCGTCCTTCGCGCTGCTTTCCGCGCGGACCGTTTCGAGCAGGGCCGGGGACAGCCAGCAGCCAGGAGGCTGTCCTGTCGCCATCCTCTCGGCGGCCTTCGGGCCCAGGACGTACACGTTGCCCAGCACCGGGATGGTCAGCCCTCGCTCGGACAGGTAGCGCGTGAGCTCGGCGAACTTCCAGGCATCCCATCCCACCTGCGTGATGGCGAGGTCGGCGCCGGCCGCGATCTTCTTCTCGAGCTTCAGGTACTGGTACACGCAGTCGGCCTCGACGTACTTGAACGGCGAGACGGCGACGGCGACGTGAAACGGCATGCCGCGCCGGCGGAGGTCGCTGATCAGGCTGACGAGCTGTACGGAGTCCAGGTCGAAGACCGGCGCGGCGACGCCAGTGCCCGCCTTCGGATAATCGCCAGTCAGGGCGAACACGTTCTCGATGCCGAGGGCATGGAGATCCGCGAGCGTCTTGCCCAGCCCCTCCCGGTCTTCGCCGACGCAGGTGACGTGGATGTTGGGCGTGAGCCCCCGCGCTCGCGCGGC
>Ga0335077_10011289_pt1 | contig 11154 bp, 4 predicted proteins | sample Lox_Sample_31_FD_207151 | JGI IMG/M metagenome (GOLD analysis project Ga0335077, IMG submission 207151) | Soil microbial communities from Loxahatchee National Wildlife Refuge, Florida, United States - Lox_Sample_3.1 | ecosystem: Environmental > Terrestrial > Soil > Wetlands | place: USA: Florida...
CGCCGCAGCGGACCACCGCCAGGCTGCGCGCCGGAATCCCGACGCTCATCGGGGCGCCGAACATCCCGGCGAAGAGATTGGCGATTCCATAGGCGCCCAGTTCGGCGTCCGCGTCGGAAGCCTTCATGCGCTCGTGGCGCCCGCGGAAGTGCTCCACCACGCGCGAGGTGATGAGAATGTTCACCGACGAAACGAAGGCCAAGGCGCCCGCCGAGGGCAGCATCTCGAAGACCGTTTTGAGATTCCACGGAACCGTGGCGAGGGAGGGCATCATGGAGGGTAACGTCCCGACTTCCTTCTCCCGCAGATTGAAAACACGGGCCACCACGATGGCCAGCGCTACGCCGATCAGGGGAGCCGGCGCATGGTGGGAAAGGCGGGCGGCGACAGTCGCCGCCACAACCACGGTGAGGCCCAAAACGATGGGCACGATGCGGCTGTCGGACAGGTGATCGATCACAGCCGCCAACTGTCCGAGGGTGGACCCGGCCGACCGGGTGAACGGGGAGGCGACACCTAAGATCGTGTCCAACTGCGAAACCAGCATCATGCCGCCGATGCCGCAGGAGAAGCCCGTCACCACGGCGTGGGGAACGCGGGTGATATAGCGTCCCAATCGCAGGCCATAGAACCCGACCATGATGCCGGAGGCCATTACGCAAAGAAGAGCGGCGCCGCCGATTCCGTGATTGCGGGCGGCCAGGGCGATGAAAGGAACGGTAGCGCTGGCAGTTCCGCCGATCAGTACCGGGTTACGGCCCAGCAGCGCAATCACCGGCGCGGTGAGTACGGAAGTATAGATGCCCAGGACCGGCGGCAGGCCCATCAGCGAGGCCATGGCAAGGCCGTAAGGCAGCGCGATCAAGGCTGCGATCACGCCGCCCGAGCAATCCCCCAGGAATTGCCGTCCGCCGTAATGTGCGAGTTCCGGGGCTCTGCCGTGCAGAATACCCCGAAGATTCAAGCCATCACCTTGAGGAATGCGGCCTTGAACTTATTCATCTCGTCCTGGGTCCCGACGGTCACGCGAACGTAGGTGGGCCAAGCCTGCCAAACCCGGCCGATCACGACCTTCTCCCTTACCAGGGCGCTTTGGACCTGGCCGCCGGGGCGCTTCACGTCCACCATGAAGCAGTTCGATACCGAGGGGACGACCTTGAAGTTGTGCTTGTCGAGGAAGCTCAGGGTGTCCTCGCGAACGTCGCCGATCAGCTTGCGGCGCTCTGGAACGAGGGTCTTCGAGCTCAGACTGGCGTAAGCCGCCACCATCGCGGTGATGGGCATCATGCCGTTGGGGCTGAAGCCGACGATCTTCTGGAGAATATCGGGCCGTGCGATCGCCGCGCCGGCGCGCAGACCCGCCATGCCGTAAATCTTCGAGAAGGTGCGCAGGATGATGACATCCTTATCCGCCGCCACGAGGTTGGTGTTGAACAGGTCGGAGCCGGCGATGTGCGTGTAGGCCTCATCGATCATGACGACCGAGCCGGCGGGCTTATTGGCCACGAGCCATTCGATATCCGAGCGCCTGGTCAGCGTGCCGGTGGGGTTGTTGGGATTGCAGATGTAGAACAGTCCGGCATCGGGACCGGCCGCCAGCATGGCCTTGACGTCGTGCGAGTAGTCCTTGGCCAGAGGCACGTTGACTACTTTGGCGCCGATAAATCGCGCGGCCCGGGCGCCCGCTTCGTATCCGGGGTCGGCAACCACGAACGACTTGGTGGGCGAGCAGAACGCCAGAACCGCCTGGTGAAGCGGGGCGCTCGACCCGGCATGAATCTCGACGTAACTCGGTTTCACGCCCTCCTGTTCGGCCAGAAGCGTCTTTACCTTGCCGGCTTCGGCAAACAGGTAGCGCCCCCCCTGATCGACCATTTTCTTGGCGGCTTCCCGGGCTTCCGGGCTGGGGCCCAGCGGATTCTCGTTGGAATTGATCCAAACCGAATCGGCCGGAGCTTCCACTCTGGATAGCTGTGCCAGAGCGCTCTCGTTGTAAAACGGCAAGGCAGCGCCGGCGGTCAACATGGTGGCAATCCGGCCGAAAGTCCGGCGCGAAAAGCCGCGTCTCACAAAATCGCGTTTCTGTTCAGCAGTTAACAGAGCAGTCATCGTCCCCCCTTGAATTTCGCTGACGGATAACAGGTTATCAATTTCTGAGTCCGCTGTCGAATTAAAAAAGGAGATTCCGGCACGAAGGAGGGGCAGTTCCGGGAGCCGGATGTTCGCTATTCGTTCCACGATGCGATACGCCATAGTTCACTGTAAGTAACATTTTCTTGACAGGCAGGCGGCTCTCGATATAGACTCAATTTCAGAATTAGGGGTCTAAATTGAGCATTCGGCGCCGTGACGCGCCGGGGGTGAACCATGACCAAGAAGTTTGCCGTGTATTTGTCCGTCCTTGCGCTGTTTCTCCTGGCAGTGCCGTTCCTTTCCGCGCAGACCACCACGACGCTGTATGGCACGGTCACGGACCGCACCGGGGCTGTGATTCCCAACGCGCAGGTTACCGCCACGAACCTGGGCACCAACCTCGCGCGCACCGCGCAGACCAACGCGGAGGGCCAATACCGCATGGAGTTCATGCCCATCGGCAGCTATTCGATCGAGATCACCGCCGCCGGTTTCAAGAAGTTCCTGCAAAAAGGCGTCACGCTCGAGATCAACGTAAACGCGCGTGCGGATGCGGCGCTGGATGTTGGCACGCTGACCGAGGAAGTAGACGTGACCGCCACCGTCCCGCTGGTCAACACCGATAACTCGCAGATCGGCCGCTCGGTGGAGAACTCGGAGATCACCACCCTGCCGATCGTGGGACGCAACGTCTATACGCTGCTGAACCTGACCCCGGGCGTGGAATCGACGGCCAACAGCATCGTCCTCGGTTACCCCGAGCAGCGCACCATGATCAATGGCGGCGTGGACGGCGGCACCGGGTCGGTGAATTACTACCTGGACGGCGGCACCAACATGACGGGACTGCGCAATACGGGCAACATCGCGCCCAATCCGGACGCGGTGGAGGAGTTCCGCGTGGTCACCAACAGCTACAGCGCGGAATACGGGCGCTTCGCGGGCGGCGTGATCAACATTCTGACCAAGTCGGGAACCAACCAGTTCCATGGCTCGCTGTTCGAGTTCTTCCGCAACAACGACCTCAATGCTTATAATTGGGGCGCCATCTCGGCAACGCCGCTGCATCGCAATCAGTACGGCGGCACGTTGGGCGGCCCGATCCGCAAAAACAAGACGTTCGTCTTCGGCACGTATTCGGGACTGCGCCAGATCACCAGTTCCTTCCTGAACTCCGCGATCGTGCCCACGGCGCTCGAGCGCGCGGGCGATTTCTCGCAGTCCAAGGTGCTGCCGGTGGATCCGCTAAGCGGCGCGCTGTTTCCCGGCAATGCGATTCCCAAGAGCCGGCTCGACCCCACCGCACAGAACATTCTCAACCAGTACATCCCGGCCGCGAATCTCCCCGGCAACTTCTGGCAGGGCACTATTCCGAATCCCTACAATACGAGCGAATACCTGGTCAAGATCGACCATTCGATCAGCGAGCGGAACCGCCTGACCGGCAGCTATTACATCACGCAAGGCCACAATGCACAGTCGCCCGGAGGGAACATCCCCTGGTCCACCCAGAATTTCGACTGGCGCCAGCAGAATATCAACATCAGCGACACGGTCAGCCTGAGCGCCAGCGCGGTGAACCAGTTCTGGACCACATACTCCCGCAACTTCGGAGGCCGTCTGAGCACTCCCGAGATGTCGCTGGGAGATCTCGGGTCCAGCTTCCACATTCAGGGTCAGCCGTCGCTGCCGCAGATCACGGTAACGGGATACTTCACGCTGTCGCAGGCCATTTCCGGACCGGTTGCCGGCACGAATTTCTATTCGGTCCGGGACCAGGTCAGCTACACGCGCGGGCGTCACTCGTTGAAATTCGGCGGCGAGTTGTCTCTCAACAAGGACATCCAGCAGACGCTGCTCAACAATTACGGTGTATTCTCGTTTACCGGCACCAAGACGGCCAACACCAAGCTGGGCGCCGCATTTGTAGGGAACGCGCTGGCGGATTTCGTGCTCGGGCTGCCGGTCACGATGAATCAGGACGCGCCCATCACGGCGCTGGACAATTTCTGGACCTCGGCCCTGTTCGTGCAAGACGACTACCGCATTCATCCGCGGCTCACCCTGAACCTGGGGCTTCGTTACGAGTTGCAGACTCCGCCTACCGATCCGTTCAACCGGGAAGCCACCTTCGAGCAGGGGGTACAGTCGCAGGTGCTGAAGGGCGCGAACGTGCCCACCGGGCTGCTGGTGGTCGGCGATCCTGGCATCACCCGGGGGATTGTCAGCTTGCAGAAGCTTCACTTCTCGCCCCGCCTCGGGCTGGCCTGGGATCCGTTTGGAGATGGTAAGACTTCGGTGCGTGCCGGCGCCGGCATCTTTTACGGCAGCATTTCGGGCAACGAGTGGAACTCCACGTCCAACTACCAGCCTTTCGCGGTGCGGGAGCAGTTCAACACGGTTCAGTCGCTGACCAACCCGTACGGACTGCTGCCGGGCGGCGTCTCGCCCTTCCCGTACAGTTACAATCCCACCAATCCCGGGTTCATCTTCCCCGCGGCGATTTACGGAATGGCTCCCGATTTCAAGTGGCCGTACACCTACCAATTCAACTTCTCGGTGCAGCGGCAGATCGGCAAGGACTTCAGCCTTACCGCCGCATATGTGGGTTCACTGGGCCGGCGCCTGCCGTTCGCCATCGACCTGAATTACCCCTACTACAACAGCACGGCCACCACCAGCAACGTGAATAACCGCCGGCCCATCGAGGCGGGTATCCTGTCGAACATCTATTCGGTCGAGTCGGTGATGAACACGGCGTACCACGGCTTGCAGATCACCGCCGAGAAGCGCATGTCGCACCATTTCCTGGTGAAGGGCTTCTACACGTTTGCCAAGGACCTGGAAGACGTCCAATTGGATAACAACACGACCAACGGCGGCGCCGAGGATTACCGGAACCTGGCGCTCGATCGCGGCCGCTCGGATAACGACCGGCGGCACGTCATGGTCTCATCGCTGATCTGGGATCTGAATTATTTCGGGAAGACCAGCCCGGTGGTGCGCAGTGTCATCAACGGTTGGGAACTCTCGGCCATCGTTACCCTGGAGAGCGGTTTGCCATTCGGTGTCACCCGGGGCAGTGACGTCAATTTGGACGGCAACAACAACGACCGTGTCAACGTTGTGGGCAATCCGTACCTGGATCCGCACCGCTCGCGCTCCGACGTGAGCAACGCGTGGTTCAATACCGCCGCATTCGCCGCTCCGGCGACCGGCACCGACGGCAATCTGGGGCGCAACGTGCTGGACGCCCCCGGCGTCCGCAACGTGGACCTCGGCCTTTTCCGCAACTTCACTTTCCGCGAGCACTATGTGCTGCAGGCGCGCGGAGAGCTGACCAACGCGTTCAATCTGGTGAATCTGAGCGCGCCGACGGCGACGCTGAGTTCCGCCGCTTTCGGCACTATCCGGACTGCCGGAGCGACACGGCAGGTGCAGTTGGGCTTACGCCTGACGTTCTAAGGCCAGACTCCGGGATCTCGAGGCGGCCGGGCAGGAGTGCCTGTACCCATGGGCCCCGCCGGCCCACCGAAATTCATGAAAAGCCATGCCGCCGCTGTGGCGCGGGCACTCGTGCCTGCAAGCGTCCCCACTCATGGGGACGCTTGTCGGGCGTGTACCGTGTCGCTGGCGCGAAGGGTTTTCGAGGCTGCCGTGCCCCGACTCACCGGGGTGGCGACCAAGAACGGGGTGGCCATCAAAAGCGTCGGCACGAGTGTCGACGCGGCAGGCAGGAGTGCCTGCGCCACGTCTGCGGACCAAGTTTTTGCGTTTTAGACGAGAAGGCTGTTTTCACGGGCCAGTTTGAGCGCTTCGATGGCGGCGCCGCGAGCGCCCGCGGTGTCGCCGTTGGGCATTACGTAGATCGGGATGTCGGCCTGCTCGCGGCGCTGTGCGGGCATGCCAGCCCGGGTTTCGGCGAGAAACCATTGCTGGAATTCCTCTCCGGTCTCGAGCGCGCCGCCGCCAATCAGGAAGGCGTCGGGGTCGAAGGTATTGACCATCTCGTCGAGGAAAAGTCCCATGGCATGGGCCTGGACGCGGAAGATCTCGCGGCACAGGGGATCGCCGCGCTCCGCCATGCCGCGCACCAGTTTGGCTGCCTGGTGAAGGTCGCCGAGCCTCGCGAGCTCATGGCCGGGATACCTCGGCAGGAGAAAAGGCAGCAGCGATTTTTCGATGGCGGTGAGGGAGCAGAGAGCTTCCAGGTCGCCCACCCGCCCGCAGTTGCATACCGGTTTCAGCCCGTCGATTCCGGCGATCGTCTGGTAGGGAATCAGCACATGCCCCAGTTCGCCGCCGAAACCCATCCTGCCTTTCACAACGCTGCCCTCCAGGATCACGCCGCCGCCGAGGCCGGTTCCGATGATCGCCGTGATGGAGGTGGCCCGGCTGTTGGCGCCGAAGATAGTGAAGTGGCCCCAGAGGGCGCCGGCGTTTCCATCGTTCAGGTAGGTGACCGGCTTGCCGAGTTTCCGCGACAGGTTCGTCGGGATATCGAACCCCGCCCAGTCGGGGTGGGCGAAGTTGGTGGAACCGCGGGCGCTGAGCACCCCTTCGGCGCTTGCCGGACCAGGCGTGTCGAGTCCTACGGCCACCAACGCGGAAAGCGGAACTCCGGCCTTTTCGACCGCGAACCGGAGGCCGTCCTCAATCTGCTGCAGGCAGACCGCCGGCCCCTGCTTCGTCAATGCAGGATGCTCGCACAACCCTTCGATGAGAAACTCCTCCTGTCGGTTGACCAGGGTGTAGTTGATGGCGTTACCGCCCAGATCGATTCCTGCGACTACTTGCACGTTTCCTCGCTTGCCTATTACAGTTTTCCCAAAAGTCTCAGATTACCACTCGACCGCCAGGCGGCAGATCACTTCCTCAGTTCCCGCTCCAGGTCGCTGAGGACCTCAGCCTTGCGCTCGCTGTTGAGGTCTCTCTGCAACCGGCGCAGCGCAACGCCGATGACGTCGCGATGATGCAGGCGGGAGCCGAAATGTTCGGTGAGCCGGAGCCAGAGCTCGTGCGCACGATCCAGATCTTCCGGCCAGAGCCGGGGAGGATGGGGTCCGAGGTTGACGTAGACGGAAGGCCGCTCCGGCCTGATGATTTCGAGCGAAAACGCATGCCTTGGTTCGGGCAGCCTTTCCCAGGCCAGTCCGATGCGCCGCGCCAGTTCCTCCGAGTCCATCTTCGCCGAAACGCCCGTGACCAGGCGTGATGCCTTCAGCCTGGCGGCGGTCTGCGCCATAGCATCGAACGGATCGACGCCCGGTACGACCAGCAGATCCACGGTCTTGCCCTGCTTTTCGGCCATCGAGACCACCGCGGAAAGCAGCTCCTTTTCGTAATCCGAGAAGAGCTGCTGATCGGACAGTTCGTACTCGCCCGCACCGGCAGAGACGGGACGGACGGTCATCACCACGATATCGTGCCGGCGCACATTGGTCTTTTCGAGCACGGCCTGCAAATGCGCCATATGATGGTAGTCGCGTACGGCTACCAGCACAGCCCCCGGGCGGGCATGGACGGTGGCGGCCGTAATCTCGGGCCGCATTTCCAGGTTGAACTCCTCCAGAGGGGCCTTCCGGTGCGCGAGTTTCCGGGCGTTGACCCGCTCTGAAAAGGTGAAGATCACGAAGAACACGGCGGTGAAGCTGACACCGTAGATGGTGGCAATCTGTTTGGAGAAGAGGTTGGCAACCGCCACCAGGCCGAGCACCAGCGTGGTCGCCACCAGGCCAACCGGCCATTCCCTGCCGGCAATCCGCAGGTTCCCCGGAACCTTGTATTCCTGGTCGTGACGATGGTAGCGGAGCACCAACACGCCTATGGACTTGAGGAAGAAACTCCAAACCACGCCGAACGCATACGCTTCGCCCAGCAGGTAGACGTTGCCGCGGCTCAGGGCGATCGTCCCGATCTGCAAAAGGGCAATCAGGTTGATGATGCGATAGGTGGTGCCGAACCGGCGCTGCGGCTTCCGGAACCAGTCGAGCAGCACGCCGTCCTCGGCGATCCGGTTCATCACGCCGTTGGCCCCGATGATCGCGGTGTTGACCGCGCCCGACAGAATCAGCACGCCGACGATGACCACGAACACGTGGAAGATCAAGCGCAGCAGGGGCGGCCCCGCCAGATGCATGGCCAGCCCCCCCAACAGGTTATCCACGTACTGACTGCGGAAATTGTCGGGAATGATCATGCCGGCAAACAGCGTGATGATGCCTGTCGAGACCACCGCGTACATGCACACCAGGTTGCCTGTGTAGCGCAGGTTCTTCAGCTTGGGGTAGGCGATTTCGCGATACACCTGCGCCAGGGTTTCAAATCCGCTCATCGACAGCAGCGAGTGGCCGAAGGCAATGATGATGGCCACCACACCGATATGGGGCCAGATCGTGCCTTGAAACCATCCCAGCGCTTCGGGTGCGAATTGCAGATTAGCGGGGGTGGGAGCGGGAGGCAATTCGACCTTGTGCGCAAGCAGCAGCGTGATGGGACACCAGATCAGAAACGCCACCACCATCACCGTGGTAATTTGCATGATGCGCAGCGCCTTTCCGCTGGATTCGTGGATCCCCTTGATGTTGCTTCTCCAGAAGTAGACCGTCACCAGGATGGCGAAGCCCGCGGCGAAGGTATCGGGGTCCACGTGCGGGATCCCCAGATGACTCAATCCGGAGACCTCGTTGAGCAGGTGCGCCAGGTACTGTCCCGCGCTAACCACGCTGATGGGGCCGGTGAGGATGTAATCGAAGATCAGCGACGAGACGGAGAGGCGGGCGACGAACGGGCCCATGGAATCACGCACCACGACGTAAACGCCGCCCCGTACGAACATGCTGCTCGATTCCATGTAGACGGAGCGGACGGCGAAGCTGAAGAGCATGACCCCGAGGATGAACCACGGGGCGCTTTTGCCAATAGCGTGTTCCGCGATGCCACCGGCATAAAATGCGGAGGAGGCGAGGTCGCTGAGCACCACGGCCGCCGCGCGCCAGAACGAGATAAATGAAAGAGCTACGGTCGTTGCCACGACCACCTTGGCTGTCGTGGAACGAGGTATTTCCGGAGGCATGCCCACTACGATATTAGCGAAGAATGAACGGTGTGGACGGCAGTATGACGGGTCGCGGGCCGTTCAGACGGGCGAGGGGGGCGCACTAGTCTAGCGGTCCTGCGCGTGCCCATTCGTTCCGGAAATCTCCCGCATCACATCCGCAATCACTTCGACGGAGCGGTCCGACCGGAGTTCCGCGTTCATCCGGCGCAAGGCAACACCGATGACGTCCCGATGATGCAGCTTCGACCCGGGCCCGCGAGCGCTCAGTTCCAGCCAGAGCTGGTGCGCCAACTCGATATCCTCGGGCCACAAGCGGGGAGGGTGAGGACCGAGATTGAAGAACACCGTGTCGATCTGGTTTTCCAGAACAATCTCAAGCGACAGTGAAGGACGCGGCTCGGGAAGCTTCTCCCAATAATATCCGACCTGCGCGCCCTGCTCGGATGGCGTGAGTTTAGGGGAAAGCCCCATGACGATGCGCGAAGATTGCAGGCGGGCGGCCATCTGGACCACCGCCTCGTATGGGTCGGACCCCGGGACAACCATCAGCTCGACGTGTTTGCCGGCCTTCTCCGCCAGCGACACCACGCGTGAAAACACCATAGTTTCGTCCTCGGAGAAGATCTGGTTGGTTTCGAGGGCGTGTTCCCCCGAAGCCGCCTGCGTCACCTGGCGAACGGAAAGGACCACGATATCCATCCTGCGCGTGTCAGTCTTCTGCAGGATGCGCTGCAGGTGTTGCAGCCGATGGGGATTACGCACGGCTACCAGTACACTGCCGGGCCTTACGTTGATGGGGTCGGCGGCGATATCGGCGCGGGTGTCCAGGCGGAACTTTTCCATCTCCTGCTCATGAGTTGCCTTGCGCTTCCGGTTGTAGATGTCGGACAACTCGAACACGATGAAGAAGGCAATGCTGAAGGTCACGCCGGAAATCGTAGCCACCTTCTTGGTGAGTACGTTGATGACAGCCAAGGCGAAGAGGGCCGATGTGATGATGATCAGGCCCAGCGGGATCTCGGTCTTGCCGATGTAGAAATTCAGCGGCACCTTCCATTCGCGGCCATGCGGCTGTTTGTAGCGGAGCATCAGCACGGAGAGCGCCTTCATGGCGAAGCTCCACACCACGCCAAAAGCATATGCCTCGCCGAGCATCACCATATCGCCGCGGCTCACGATGATGGTGAGCATTTGCAGGATGACGACGAGGTTGATCAGCCGGTAGGTGGTGCCGAACTTGTGGTGCGGCCGGCGGAACCAGTCGGGCAGCACGCCGTCCTCCGCCACACGGTTGAGCACGCCATTCGACCCGATAATCGCGGTGTTCACCGCGCCCGCCAGGATCAAGGTCCCCACCAAAACCACGAAACCGTGGAACAGCAGGCGGACCGAAATCGGCCCGATCAGGTACATCGCCAGCCCGCCGATCAGGTTGTCGAGGACCCCCTGGCGCGCATCGTCCGGGATGATCCATACCGCGAAGAAGGAGACCAGCGATGTGAACAGAAGGCTGTAGACAAAGATCACGAAGCCGGCGCGCTCCAGGTTCTTGAGCTTGGGATGCGCGATTTCCCGGTTCACCTGTGCCAGGCTCTCTTCGCCGCTCATGGCCAGCAGCGAGTGGCCCAGTCCGATGAGAATGGCGATGGCGGTGATCGAGGGCGCAATCGTGCCTTTCAACCATCCCAGCGCCTCGGGATCGAACTTCAGGTTTGCTCGAACCGGAAGCGGAACCGGCTGGTACCCGTTCTTGAGCATCGTCACCACGCACCAGACGATCAGCATGACCACCATCACGGTAGTGATCTGCATGATGCGCAGCGCCTTTTCGCTGGACTCGTGGATTCCGATGATGTTCTTGCGCCAGAAGTACACCGTCACGGCGGCAGCGAACACCGCCGCGAAGTACGGCGGATGCACGTGAAGGCTGGGGATTTTCAGGTGCTCGCCAATCTCGTTGA
>Ga0335077_10011292_pt1 | contig 11152 bp, 11 predicted proteins | sample Lox_Sample_31_FD_207151 | JGI IMG/M metagenome (GOLD analysis project Ga0335077, IMG submission 207151) | Soil microbial communities from Loxahatchee National Wildlife Refuge, Florida, United States - Lox_Sample_3.1 | ecosystem: Environmental > Terrestrial > Soil > Wetlands | place: USA...
CGGCCGGGGAGCCGCACCACTTCGAGGACTTCAGCGCGGACTTCTTCACCTGGGTGCTCTTCTACGGCCCGGACGGCGGGGAGAAGCCGAGGACGTGAGCCTCTCTCCCGGGGCTGTCCCGCGGCGCCCCCCGGCGGCGCCCCGGCCCGGCTTCGGATAGGATGCGGCAGCCCGCGGACCCCGGGCACTCGAACGGACGAGACGAAGTGAGGAGCGTGGCCCTCATCCCGGCGCGGCTCGGCGCCACACGGTTTCCCCGCAAGCTCCTCGCGGTGCTCGGGGGGAAGAGTGTCATCCGCCGGACCTACGAGGCCGTGGCGGGAACGGGGCTCTTCGACTCCGTGGAGGTCGTCACCGACAGCGAGGAGATCGCCGCCGAGGTCCGGAGCGCCGGGGGGCGGGCCGTCCTCTCCCGCGGCGTCCACGAGAGTGGCACCGACCGCATCGCCGAGGTGGCCCGCGACCTCGAGGCAGACCTCTTCGTGAACGTCCAGGGGGACGAGCCCTTCACTCGCCGCGAGCCGCTCGAGCGCCTTCTCGAGGCCTTCCGCGGGCCGGGGGGCGAGGCCGTGGCCGTCGCCTCCCTCATGCAGGCCCTCACCGACCCGTCCCTGGTGCGGGACCCGAACTACGTGAAGGTGGCGGTCGACCTCGCCGGGAACGCGCTCTTCTTCTCTCGGTCGCCCATCCCGTATCCGAGGGACCGGTCGGCGCGGCCGACCTACTGGGAGCACATCGGCGTCTACGCCTTCCGGCGGGAGGCGCTCCTCGCCTTCGCCAGGCTCCCGGCGGGCCCGCTCGAGCGCTCCGAGAAGGTGGAGTGCCTGCGCTTCCTCGAGCACGGGATGCGCATGCGGATGGTGGCGACGGACTACATGGGCGTCGAGATCGACACCCCGGAGGACCTCTCGCGCGCCGAGAGCCTGCTCGCCGCGCGGGAGGGGCCCCCGAGGGAGAAGGAAGGCAGGCGGTCATGACCGGTCACAAGAACCTCACCCTGGTGGGCTCCGTGATGTTCGGGCGCGGCGCCTTCGGCCAGCTCGACTCGGTCCTGTCCCGAAGGCGCCGGGGGGACGCGCCCATCGTCTTCCTCGTCGACCACGTCTTCCGGGACCGCGCCGACTTCCTCGGCCAGGTCCCGCTCCGCGGGAAGGACAAGCTCGCCTTTGCCGACGTCTCCCACGAGCCCACCACCGGCGACGTGGACCGGCTCCGGGACGGGATCCGCGCGGAGCTGGGAGAGGTCTCGGGCGTGGTGGGCGTGGGCGGGGGCTCCACCTTGGACCTCGCCAAGGCGGTCTCCCTCATGCTCACGAACCCGGGGTCGTCGGTGGACTACCAGGGCTGGGACCTCGTGAAGGTCCCCGGGGTGTTCAAGGTGGGGATCCCGACCCTGTCCGGGACAGGCGCCGAGGTGTCGCGGACCGCCGTCCTCATCGGACCCACGAAGAAGCTAGGCTTAAACTCCGACTTCACCCCCTTCGACCAGGTGGTGCTCGACCCCGACCTCCTCGCCGGCGTGCCCCTCCGCCAGCGCTTCTTCACCGGGATGGACTGCTTCATCCACAACGTGGAGTCGCTCCAGGGCCGGGCCATGAACGCCTACGCGCGCGTGCACGCGGAGAAGTCGATGGAGCTCTGCCGCGAGATCTTCCTCCGGCCGGAGCCCTGGGGCGGGGACGCGGACGAGAAGCTCATGATGGCCTCCTGGCTCGGCGGGATGAGCATCGCCTACTCCCAGGTGGGCGCGGCCCACGCCATGTCCTACGGGCTCGCCTACGTCCTCGGCACCCGCCACGGCGAGGGGAACTGCGTGGCCATGCAGGCACTCGAGGAGCTCTACCCGGACGGGGTGCGCGACTTCCGCCGGATGGCGGAGCGGGCTGGCGTGGAGGTCCCGAAGGGCGTCACCCGGGGGCTCGCCCCCGAGCGCCTGGAGAAGATGGTGGACGTGTCCCTGGGGATGGCTCCGCTCTGGGCGAACGCCCTCGGCGAGGACTGGCAGCGGAAGATGACCCGGGAGCGCCTCGCTGCGCTCTACCAGCGGCTGTAGGAGGACCTGAACGATGCCGGGCTACGAGCTGTGGGGCGCCGCGGAGCGGCGCGAGGTGGAGGAGGTCCTCGAGACCGGCGTGCTCATGCGCTACGGCTTCGACGGCCCCCGGGCCGGGCGCTTCAAGGCGAAGGAGCTCGAGGCCGAGCTCTGTCGCCGCCTCGGCTGCCGCCACGCCCAGGTGGTCTCGAGCGGGACGGCGGCCCTCACCACCGCGCTCGCCGCCCTCGGCGTCGGCGCCGGCGACGAGGTGGTGCTCCCCACCTTCACCTTCGTGGCGAGCTTCGAGGCCGTGCTCTCGGTGGGCGCGGCGCCGGTGCTCGCCGACGTGGACGACACCCTCACCCTCTCGCCCGAGGCGGCGCGGGCTGCGCTCACCCCCCGCACCAAGGTGGTGATGCCCGTCCACATGTGCGGAGCGGCCGCCGAGGTGGGCGCCCTCCGGGCGCTCTGCGACGAGAAGGGGCTCTGGCTCCTCGAGGACGCCTGCCAGGCGGTGGGGGGCACCTACCGCGGGCGCGCGCTCGGGACCTTCGGTCGGGCCGGCTGCTTCTCCTTCGACTACGTGAAGACCATCACCTGCGGCGAGGGGGGAGCGGTGGTCACCGACGACGAGTCGGTGTGGCGCCGCTGCGACCAGTACAGCGACCACGGCCACGACCACCTGGGGATGGACCGCGGCGCCGACCTCCACCCCGTCCTCGGCTACAACTACCGGATCTCCGAGCTGCACGCCGCGGTGGGGCTCGCCCAGGCGCGCAGGCTCCCGGACTTCCTCGCCGCCCAGCGGCGCCACAAGGCGGTGCTCCGCTCCGCCCTGGAGAAGGTGGCGGGCGTCACCTTCCGGCGGCTCCCCGACGCCGAGGGGGACAGCGCCTCCTTCCTCTCCTTCTTCCTCCCCGACGAGGCGCGCACTCGCGCCGCCGCCGCGGCGCTGAAGGCGGCTGGCCTTCCCGCCTTCCACTGGTACGACAACAACTGGCACTACGTTCGCCGCTGGGACCACCTGAAGCAGGCGGCCACCCTGGCGAGGTGGCCGGAGGAGCTCCGGGCCGCGGTGGTGCGGGCCGCCACCCGGGCCTACCCGGAGTCCGATGCGGTGATGAGCCGCGCCCTCTCTACCCCGGTGAGCCTCGCCTGGAGCGAGGCGCAGCTCGCCGACCGGGCGGAGAGACTCGCCCGGGCGGTGCGCTCCGTCCTCTGACTTCAAACCGGGCGGGGCCGGCTCAGGATCTCCCCGATCTTCCGCTCAGGGTGAGCCGACGCGTGCCGCGAGCATCTCGTTCGCGGCGGTCACCACCTCGTCCGACCCGAGCTCGACCATGCAGCGGTGGTGTCCCTTGGGGCAGCGGGGGCCTCCGTGGTTCGAGCAGGGGGCGCAGGGGAGCGAGAGGGAGACCACCCGCCCCGGAGCCTTGGGCCCCCAGCGCTCCGGGGAGGTGGGCCCGAAGATGGCGAGGGCGGGGGTGCCGACGGCCTGGGCGAGGTGCACTGGGCCCGAATCGCAGGCGACGAGGAGGTCGACCTCGGAGAGCGCCGCGGCCAGGGCCTCCACCCGGAGCGCGGTGAGGTCGGCCGAGACCGGCACCCGGCAGGCCTCCAGGAAGGCCCGGAGCGCCGGGCGGTCGGCGGGACCGCCGGCGAGGACGACGGAGGCGCCGGCCTCCGCCAAGGCCTGCGCAACCTCGGCGAAGCGCTCGGCCGGCCAGCGCTTCGTGGCCTGGCTCGCCCCGGGAGAGAGTGCCACCCGCGGGCGCGGCACGTGCCGGAGCGCCTCCGCCGCGGCCTCGCGGGCCCGGGGGGAGAGGTGGACCTGCGTCCGCCCCGGCCGCTCGATCCCGAGCGAGGAGAGGGCGTCGGCGTAGAGCTGGGTCGCATGAGGGCCCCGCCGCGGCGGGTCGTAGCCGAGGAGCGAGAGCGCGGCCCCCGAGGTGGTGCGCCGCCGGAAGCCGATGCGCCGGGGAGCGGCGGCGCGGGCCACGAGGGCGCTCTTCACCTTGTTCTGCAGGTCGATGGCGAGGTCGAAGCGCCGCCGGAGCCTCCGGCCGAGCTCCGTCGCCGCCGAGAGCCCCGGGCCCGCGAGCGGGTGCACGGCGGCCAGGCCCGGGAGCCCATCGAGGAGCGGGGCGTAGGACGGGGAGGTGACCCACTCGATGCGGGCCCCGGGGAAGCGCTCCCGGAGGGGATCGAGGACCGAGGTGGCGAGGACCACGTCGCCGAGCGCGCTGTAGCGGATGACGAGGATGGAGTTCACGGCGCGAAGGGCCGCCATCATAGCGGTCCAGCCCCGGCGCGCGCCACACGCCGTCGCCGCCAGGTCGCGGCCGTGGCACGCAGGACCCGGGCGTTCCCTTCTCGAAATCCTCGATGGCCGCGGTGACGAGGTCGGCGATGTCCGGATCCCGGATTCTCCTCCGCGACCTGCCGCGCGTCCCGGAGCCCCTCGAGGTAGACGTCGAAGCGGTCGGCGAGGAGCCGGACGGGTCGAGGTCGCGGGTCGCGTCGTCGGGGTAGTCGGGAGGGTGACGGCGCGCTCGGCGACGGCGTCGTTCAGGGCGGCGAGCGCCAGCGCGAATTGCTCGAAGAGGGGGTGGAGGGACGGGAGGAGGGGACGGGCGCATGGATGCCTCCCCCTTGTGCGAAGGAGGATGCGGTCCGAGGCTCGGAGGGCCAAGACATTGTTCCGACTGTCGTGATAGGACTAGCCTATCGTGCGCGCGGCCCCGCACCCCTTTACGCTCCGGCAGCTCCAGTACGCGGAGGCCGTGGCCGAGCTCCGCTCCTTCCGGCGCGCCGCCGAACGCTGCCACGTCTCCCAGCCGTCCCTCTCCGCCCAGGTCATTCAGCTCGAGGGACAGCTCGGCGTGAAGCTCTTCGAGCGCGGCAACCGGCGCGTACTCGTCACCTCCGCCGGAGAGGCGGTGCTAAAGCGGCTCCGCCGCCTCCTCGTCGACGCGGACGACCTCGCCGACTCGGTGCGGCAGCTCGGCAACCCCCTCTCCGGCACTCTCCGGATCGGGGTCATCCCCACGGTCTCGCCCTACCTCCTCCCCGATGTGGTCCCCGAGGTCCGGGAGCGCCATCCCGAGCTCACCGCGGTGTGGGTCGAGGACAAGACGGAGAGCCTCGTGGCCTCGCTCCGGGAGGGGAAGCTCGACGCCGCGCTCCTCGCGCTCGAGGCGCCGGTGGGGGAGGTGGAGAGCGAGCCGGTGATCGAGGACCCGTTCGTGCTCGCCGCGCCCCCCGGCCACCCGCTGGCGCGGGCGCGGACGCCGGCCACGCCGCAGGAGCTTCGCGGCGCCGACGTCCTCCTCCTCGACGAGGGGCACTGCTTCCGGGAGCAGGCGCTCAGCTACTGCGCGAGCGCTCGGGCCCATGAGCTCGACTTCCGGGCGACGAGCCTCGCCACCCTCGCCCAGATGGTGGCGGGCGGCGCGGGGGTGACGCTCCTCCCCCGGCTCGCCCTGCCGGTCGAGAACCGGCGCTCCGAGCTCGTGGTGCGGCGGCTCGCGCCCGAGCCGCACCGAACCCTGGCGCTCGTGTGGCGCCCGCGCTCGCCACTCGGGCCGGCGCTCCGCCAGCTGGCGCAGACCCTGCGGGCAGCCTGCCGCCGCTCCGAGCCGGGCATCGCCCACCTCGTGGAGGAGAGGGCGCCGGGCCGGGCGGCGCTCGGCCGCGCCGGGGCGGCGGCGAGGAAGAGACCCTCTCGCGAGAGGAGGCCCGGCGGCGGCTAGCGGACCCGGCGACCGCCGGGCCGCAGGGCCAGCCCCGAAACGACGCATGTCGCTCTACGGGCTCTACATGGCGGGGCGCTGGGTCATCCGCGTCGTCATGCTCTTCTATGTGCCGCAGCGGCGTTCGCCGAACGCGGCGCGGGCCTGGCTCCTCCTCATCTTCGTCGAGCCCTACGCCGGGCTCGTCATCTACTCGGTGTTCGGCCGGGCCTACCTCCCGCGCCAGCGCCGCGAGCGGCAGAAGGAGGCGGCGCGCTTCATGCGGGAGACACCGGCGGTGCGGGTGCAGTCCCCGCCGCTCGACGAGCGGATGAGCCGCGAGCCGGCGGCCCGGCTTGCCCGGGCGCTCGGCGAATTCCCGGCGGTGGGCGGGAACCGCATCGAGCTCCTCCCCGATTACGACGGGGTCGTGGAGCGTCTCGTCCGCGAGGTCGACGAGGCCCGAGAGACCGTGCACCTCCTCTACTACATCGTCGAGCCCGACGAGACCGGTTGGAAGGTGGGCGAAGCGGTGGTCCGCGCCGCCCGGCGAGGGGTCACCTGCCGGGTGCTCATGGACGGCCTCGCCTCGAAGCCCGGGCTCAGGCACATGGCGCCGCGGCTCCGGGAGGCGGGCGCCGAGGTGATCGCGCTCCTGCCTCCGGGCACGTGGCGGACGAGGCGGGACCTCCGGAACCACCGGAAGATCGCGGTGGTCGATGGACGGGTGGGGTACGCAGGCTCCCAGAACCTGGTCAACGCCTACGGGTACAAGGGGCGGAAGCTCACCTACGAGGAGCTCGTGCTCCGCATCGAGGGCCCGGCCGTGGCGCAGCTCCAGGCCGTGTTCCTCACCGACCTCTTCCTGGAGACGGGTCGGAGCATCGATGGGCCGCTCTTCCCGGAGCTCGCTCCGGCCGGGGAGGCCGCCCTGCAGCTCCTGCCGAGCGGCCCCACCTACCGGGCCGAGAACAACCAGCGCGTCTTCGTCCAGCTCCTTTACGAGGCGAGGGAGCGCGTGGTCCTCACCTCCCCGTACTTCGTCCCGGACGCCGCCTTCGTGGAGGCCATGCAGGCCGCGGCCCAGCGCGGCGTGGCCGTGCACCTCGTCACTCCGAAGCAGGCGGACCAGCTCCTCGTGCGCCTCGCCCAGGAGTCCTTCTACGCGGGGCTCCTCGAGGCGGGCGTCCGCATCCACCTCTACCGCCCCCGCTTCCTGCACGCGAAGCACATGTCGGTGGACGGCGAGGTGGCGGTGGTGGGCTCCTCGAACCTCGACCTCCGCTCCTTCGAGCTCAACGAGGAGGTGATGGTGATTTGCTACGACCGGGCGGTGACGGCCGGGCTCACCGCGATCGAGGAGCGCACCCTCGAGGACTCCGACGAGGTCACTCTGGCGGCCTGGCAGGCCCGGTCGCCGGTGCGCGCCATCGCCCAGCAGATGGCTCGGCTCGTCGACTCCCTGCTCTGACCGAGCCGGCCACTGGGTCGAGGGACGGGGGACGGCGCAGGGCGCAGGCGGCGGAATCGCCCGCTCGCGGCCTTAGACCTGTGGCCAAGCCGGGCGGGCGAATCCGACCTGACGGGCGGCGGGTGTGGGTGCACGAGCGCGTGGAGCGCGACTCCGAGGGCAATCCAGTGCGGGCCGCCGGCACCTGCGAGGACATTGCCGCGCGGCGCGAGGCGGACGAGGCCGCTCCGGGCGGCCCTCGCCGAGAACGAGAAGCTCGTCGTCGAGCTGCGCGAGGCGCTCCAGAAGGTGAAGGTCCTCTCGGGCTCCCTGCGCATATGCACTGCAAGAAGATCCGCGACGACCAGGGCTACTGGGAGCGAATCGAGGAGTGCATCTCCTCGCACGGCGCGCTGTCAGCCACGGGCTCTGCCCGGAGTGCCTCGGGAAGCACTACCCCGCCGCAGACTACGAGGACGGTCCTCCCCTCAGTCGCCGAACGAGATGCCGATGTCCTTGCAGGTGAGGATGGTGTCGGAGTCCACCGCCACCGTCTTGGTCCGCTGGATGACCTCGGCGAGCGGCACCGCCACCATTTCCGGCGGCCGAAGCGCCACCATCACGTTGCGCTGGCCCTCGGAGATGAAGCGCACCGCCGCAGCTCCGAAGCGGAGCGCGAGCAACCGGTCGAAGGCGGTGGGCGGGCCGCCCCGCTGCAGGTGGCCGAGGACGAGGGAGCGGGTCTCCTTCTCGGTCCTCTTCGCGATCTCTGCCGCCACCCACTCCCCGATTCCGCCGAGCAGCACCTCGGACCGGCCGATGGAGGTGTGGGGCTTCGTCACCATCTCCCCCCCCAGGCACTTCGCGCCCTCGGCCGCCACCACGATGGCGTAGCGCTTTCCGTGGCGCTCGTTCTCCAGGATGCGGTCGCAGACCTTCTCGATGTCGAAGGGGATCTCGGGGACGAGAATGACGTCGGCCGAACAGGCCGCGCCGGTGTGGAGCGCGATCCAGCCGGCGTAGCGCCCCATGACCTCCACCACGAAGACCCGCTCGTGGGCTGCCGCCGTGGAGTGGAGCTTGTCGACGGCGTCGGTGGCGGTGCTCACCGCGGTGTCGAAGCCGAAGGTGGAGAGAGTGGAGGAGAGGTCATTGTCGATGGTCTTCGGGACCCCGATGACCGGCATCCCCTGCAGGGAGAGCCGGTGGGCGAGCGAGAGGCTCCCGTCCCCGCCCACGGCCACGAGCACGTCGAGGCCGAAACGGCGAAAGTTCTGGACGAGGCGGTCGGAGACGTCGACGTACTCGATCTGGCCGGCGGCGTTCTTCGTGGGGAGGCTGAACGGGTCCCCCCGGTTCGTGGTGCCGAGGACCGTCCCGCCGAGCGGGGCGATCCCGGCCACCCGCTCCGGGGTGAGGGGTACGATCTTGCTCGTGTCGAGGAGCCCGGCGTAGCCGGTGGGAATCCCGTAGACCTCCCACCCGCGCCCGGTGGCCGCGAGCGTGACGGCGTAGATGACGGCGTTCAGTCCCGGGGCATCGCCGCCTCCGGTGTTGATGGCGATTCGGAGCTTCCGGCTCAAGAGTGCACCTCGCGCGAGCTCTTTCGGCGTTGCGGCCGACCCTAACAGGGTCGCCGGGGCGCGCAAGATTCGAAGGCGTGAGGGGAGCGCGTCCTAAAGGCGCGGCGCGCGAGGATCGCCTCCGGGGTGGAGCGCGCCTCCGACGCTTCCGGCGGGCGCTTCGACCGCCCCTCCCTCCACCGCCCGGGACGCCGCGCTCGACGGGGTTGCCTACAATGTAGTCAAAAGTTCGACATCGCCCGAATTCCGATCGACGCTCCGCGCGGAGAGAGCGATGGAGGGGGCGGAGGCGGGTATGGAAGGCGTGCGGCAGGACGAGCTCGAGCGGGCCTCGGCCCTTCTCTTCGGTGCGAAGCGGCCGACGGGCGTGGAAGGAGAGGCGTGGCGCCGCGAGGTGCGAGAGGCCTTCCGCCGCCGCTCGCTCGAGACCCACCCGGATCGCGCGGCGGCCCTGGGGCGGAGCGAGGCGGCCCTCGCCGGGGAGTTCCGTAGGCTCCTCGAGGCCTACCAGATCCTCTCCCGGACGAGCTCCGCGCCGGAGCCCCAGCCGCGGGAGCGGGAGCCCCGGGCCCCAAGGCCCGCGCAGGACCACCTCCACCGCGGGACCCTGCCGCAGCGGCCGCTCCGCTTCGCCGAGTTCCTCTACTACTCCGGGCGAGTCTCGTGGCGAAACCTGGTCGAGGCGGTCGCCTGGCAGCGGCGGCAGCGGCCGGCCATCGGCCGCATCGCGGTGGAGTGGGGCCACCTCTCCGACGTCGAGGTCCGCGAGATCCTGGGGCAGCGGCGCCGCGAGGGGCAGGCGGGCGAGCCCTTCGGCGAGTGCGCGAGGCGCCTCGGCTTCATCAGCCGGATCCAGCTCCTCGCGCTCCTCGGGCGGCAGCGCCGGCTGCAGCGGCGCATCGGCCAGTTCTTCGTGGAGGCGGGGCTCCTCGGGGAGTGGGAGGTGCAGACCTTCGACGCCGACCTCTACCGCCACAACGCCCGTTTCTGCCGCAGCGCCTAGAGGCGGGGCGGCCGGAACGGAAGGCGACTGCCCATGCGATCGGCGGGGGTCGTCCTGGCGCCACTCGAAGTCGAAAGCGGAGGTCTCGGGCGGCCCTTTCGAGCGGGGCGGGGCGTTCCGGAGCTTCCAGCCGCGGTTGCGCATCTCGGGACCGCGCGGGAGCGCGCGCGCTTTCGTAAGGCAGCGACGCTCGCCGAGCGCCGACGCTTCCTCGAGACGGGCCCGGACGGGTGCAGGACCCCCGAGTCGCTCAGCGAGCGGGTGGAGCGGCGGTAGAATGGCCCTGCTAACACATCGCGTCCCCGGAGGCATCCGATGGCGACCAAGGCCGAGTGGTTCCGCTACCACACCGAGCGTTCGGGGCCGAAGAAGCCAAAGCAGGTGAAGGTGAAGCCGGGTCCCAAGCCCCACAACCTTGCGAAGAGGGACAGCCACGCCCTCTACGCGTTCGAGGACCACGCTCCGGGGACTCCCCCATCGCGGAAGTCGTCCCGGAAGGCGTCCAACCGGCAGAAGACCGACGCGAAGTTCCGCCTGACGCGCTCGTCGAAGGAGGCCGTGCCGAGGGCGCCGGTCGCCTCGGCACGGCGGAAGAAGTAGGAGCCCCTCCCTGGGGAAGGAGAACGTGAGCCGACCTTCCCTTTCACGCCAGGCCGCGGGCCTCGTGGTCGTCGCCCTGGCGGTCGCCGCGGCGGCGGGGAGCGCGAGTTGCGGCGCTTCCCCGCTGAACTGCCCGGCCGGGGAGACGGCCTGCGGCTCGGCGTGCACGAACCTCCTCACCGATCCCACGAACTGCGGGCTCTGCAATGCGGGCTGCTACGCGAGCGAATCCTGCGTGAACGGCGCCTGCGTGTGCCCGACGGGCGAGACCACCTGCGGGACCGCCTGCGTGGACCTCGCCAGCGACTCGAACAACTGCGGGACTTGCGGGCACGCCTGCGGGCTCGGGACCTGCGGGTCGGTCGGCGGCGCGCCCGGCTGCGTCTGCAACGCGTCTCCCGCCACCGTGACCCTCTGTCCGATCAACCCCGCGAAGCCGGCGGCAGGCACGTCCTGCGTCGACACCGCCACGAGCACGGCGAACTGCGGGAGCTGCGGGTTCTCCTGCACGGTCGAGAAGGGCGTCGGGTTCACGTGCAGCGCCGGCACGTGCGGCTGCGCGGCGCCGGCGAGCACCTGCCCGGGACCCCCCCAGGTCTGCACGAATCTCCAGACCGACCCGAAGAACTGCGGCGGTTGCGGGGAGGTGTGTCCGACCGCTCAAACCTGCTCGGGAGGCGCCTGTAAGTGCCCGGCGGCTAACCCCAACACCTGCGGCACGGGCTCGAGCCTCGTCTGCACGAACCTCCA
>Ga0335077_10011294_pt1 | contig 11152 bp, 12 predicted proteins | sample Lox_Sample_31_FD_207151 | JGI IMG/M metagenome (GOLD analysis project Ga0335077, IMG submission 207151) | Soil microbial communities from Loxahatchee National Wildlife Refuge, Florida, United States - Lox_Sample_3.1 | ecosystem: Environmental > Terrestrial > Soil > Wetlands | place: USA...
GGTCTTCCAGCGCAGCTCCCTTGGCAAACGTCATCTTGACGACGCTCTTGTACGTCTCTCCCGTGCAGACGATGCCGCCGTGGGACCAGACGGGAGTACCCATCCACTTCCACTCTTCGACGATCTCAGGGTCTGCCTGGTGCATGATTTCCCGCACTTTCGCGAGCGTCTTCCCGCGCCAGTCGCCGAGTTCCTTGATTCTCTCGTCGATCAATGCAGATGCAGATTTCGGGATGGGATTTTTCATGTGCAGCTCCTATTCGCGGTGCCTGGTTTGGGTGCAGTGCCAGAAGAAGTACGAGCGCCCCAGACCACGCGGGTGGCCGCCGTCCCGCTCCGCGCCCCTGGGCCATCCCCACGGGGAAGTGAGCGGTCGAGGAGCACCGGGTGGTCCACGGAGAAGGCGTTCAGAATATGAGCGCCGAGGCGAGGTTGATTGCGAGGCCGGCGTATGCCCACTCCTAGGGTCGCGCCAGCGCCGGCGCAAGGACCAGCGCTATGCCGAGGCGTTGGCCTACGTGAGCTCCACCCGAAAGGAGCTGGGAAGAGCTGAGGTGGCTAAAGTACTCGGGGGACGCCCTGAAAAAGGCACTGCCGCCCACGTCGTCCAGCCCTAGGAATCCGGGGTGAATTGCTGCGCCAGTTCCTCGGGTTCGAGGACTACCTTCCAACTCGCGGCACCTGCCTCGGTGAGCCTCGTTCCCCACTCACGGAGACGCTTGCGATATGCGGTCGGGTCCAGGTTGTCGGCGGCCAGCCGCTTGACGTTCATGGCTACGATGTTCATTCCCTTGAACTCTCCGGGCCCGAGCGTGCGGCGCGAGCCTGGCAGGAGCTCCTCTTTCATGTCGCTGAAGATGAGGATGCTCTTTCTGCCGGCTTGAGTCTCGCGCAGATACTCGGCGGCAAGAAGCAGCGCGCCGCTGATGTCGGTGTAGCGGGCTGCGCGGGCCTTGGACTAGCGAATCGGTCGAGCTTGCTGGCCAGAGCGAGCTTCTGGGCGTTGGCGCGGCTCGGCTGGGAGTCGAAGGCGATTGTAGCCTCCACGGCTCGCTTGTCGTAGCTCTTCTCGTCAATACGGATGACGATGAGGCTGTCACCGGGCCGAGCCCTTGGCAAGAGGCCGCGCTGGATGATGCGGACAACCTCCTCGCGCTGGTCGGCGTAGGTCCCCGACACGTCGACGAGCACACAGGTTGCGTGCGCGTAGGAGCGGCTGTCGGTGCAGGCGCAGGCCAGCAACAGGCGCGCGGCGATGGCAGCGCGGACCACCCTCATCGCGGCACCTTCATCGGAACGGTACGCTCGGCCGAGTTGCCGGTAGGAGTGCCGAATACGGCGTTTGAGGCGTCGGCGGCGCGCCTGGAGACAAGGCGCTCCAAGTGGAGCGGCAAGATGATGTAGATGTCGTAGGCATGAGTAAGAACCGCCACGGAGTAGCGCACCACGTGGCCGGCGACCCGGAAGAGGATGCCGCCTGCGCCAATGGCGAAGGCGAACGCCTGGCCGATCACCTGGCGACCACTCTCGACCAGCATTTCCAGCGGCACTGCGATCATGGCCAAGATCCAGGGCAGGATGAAGCCCAGGACAGCCTGGCCGACCATCGGGATCTTCGATAGCAAAGGTGCTGCTACGATCTCCTTGCCTTGGGCCGCCTCTCCGGCCAGGGCTAAGGCAAGGGCTTTGTCGGCTTCCAGGAGCTGCTCGCGCAGGATGGCGAGCGACGCCTCGATGACTGCCAGGTCGCGAGGCCCGTCAACGCCACCAGGAAAATGATACGCCGCCGCGAGGCGGGGAGGCCGCTGAGCCTAGGGAACAGATGGGTGATCCCAAAAGTCTCCACGACGAAGATTCCCGCCGCCACCTCCATGAGCACGATCACGAGGGCTGCGATCATGGAGATGGGCATGCCAAAGATGTAGCCGCCGCCCAGCACGAGCTCGGACATCGGCCGGGCAATGAGCCAGAAGTTCACCAGGCCGCCGAAGCCCGCGACCGCCACGACGAAGAGGGAGATGATAAAGAGGTTGAGAGCGCTCGAGGCTAACAAGCGCTCAGTCGCATCCTCGCCTCGGCGGGTCTTCTCGTACTTCTCCATGTAGCCATCGACGCGGCTGGAAGCGTCTAGGGCTCCAGTTACGGCCTTGATCGCTTGGTCTAGTAGTCCCCGGATGACTTCCATAAGGATGCGCTCTGCGCCAGGATCTTGTGGCGCCTGGCCATCGCTTCCCTGTACTCCTGCAGGGCCTTTTTCTCAGAGGCAAGGGCCGACCTGTGGATTTCGTCCAGCACCTTCTGCGCAGTTCTGTCCCCGGCCTTGGGCATGTTGGCCACAGCCTGCACTGCCTCGGGCCACCCGGGGGCTTCTGGTGGAGTCAAACTCGAAGCTTTGAGGTCCTCCTCGACCCTCATGATGCTCTCGTCGAGGCGGCGGTGGAGGGCGGGTTACTGCCTGAGGTCTGTGATGAAAGTCGTAGTCAGCCGAGGAAACTCGCGCTATGGCAAGGAGCGCCTCTAGAGGTCAGGAGCTACTGCATCGGGTTCGCAACCATCAGCCCGCCCCGCGTCCATAGAGCGTTCAGCCCTCTGTCCAGTCGAAACGGATGACCCGTTGTACGCTCGTAGATCTCGCCGTAGTTGCCGGTCACCGCAATCACTCTTGCGGCCCAATCGTGCGCGAGTCCGAGTGCTTGCGCGGTCGCAAAATCGCGGCCCAGTAGTTGGACGGCGCGCATGTCTTCGCGTTTGGTAGCCGCGGCCACGTTGCCTTGAGTGATTCCCAGCGCTTCCGCCTCGATCAGGGCGCTGATCGTCCAATCGACGATCAGCCCGAACGCCTGATCGCCATAGCGGTAGGCGGGGACGACCGGAGTTATCGCAAGCCTCTCTGGAAGGAAGACGAAATCGCTGATTCGCGCATGGAAGTTCGCGCGCGATTGTGCGAGGCGCGTCTCCATTCCTGTCCCCGCACCGCAGCGGCGCACGGCGATAGCGGCATCCATTTCGCCCTGCTCCGAATGGGCCATCAGGGCGTAGGGGATGTGTTGCTCGGTCATCACGTCGCGCAGCGTCCGCTCGGGCGGACTCATGTCGAGCGCGCAGATCAGTTGATCGCGCAGGCCGACGAGGGTTCTGATTCCGCTCTGTTTCGCGACCATGATGCGCTGGGAATCAAAGAACACGGGCGGCCCGAAGCCGACGCCGAACCGCATGGCGACGGCCGTTGACGGCGAAATGCCTATCGCCAGTTGCACGCCCCCGGCCTTTAGAGCGGACAGAGCCTCTAGCTCGGCTGGAAATGCGTGAATCGCGAGGCCTCCCGCATCGCCGAGGATGGCGACAGCCACGGCGCGACAGATCTCGCCCCCGAGACCGGAGAGATCGCCATGCACATCCTCTGCGTTCCAGTCATCGACGCCTTGGACGGTGCCGCAGTCGAGATGCCGGGAGGCTTTGATCGCCGCAAGGGTTTGCCCATGCGCGGCGCCACCCAGCGACAGCAGGCCGAGAACGAACAATCCGAGAGCTAGCCGAACCATAGGCGATCCTTAGTACGTTGTTTACTAATAGAGAAAAGGACGGAAGCCGAGGCTTCCGTCCTTTTCCGTCGTCATTCCAGGCTCGGAGCCAGGGGCTCCGAGCCACACTGGATCAAGGAGTCCAATTGCCCGCGGTAGGCGTACCGGGCGACTGAGTCGGCCGAGGGTTGACATCCGCGGGATACGGGTCGATCGGCTTGCCGTCCTTATAGTCGGCATAGGACTGGAAGTCGGTCGGAAGAATTCCGATCGCTTCGCACGCGCCGTTCGTGTAGCCGTTTGGCGAATAATTCGCCTTCGCCAGATGCGGTAGAGTCTTGACCTCTTCAGGAGTGAACGTCGCCTCCCACGCAGGGATCGGCGGCTTTTCCCCCCGCAGTCTCTCGTAGTCGAACGCCTCGGTGAGATCGCCAACATCGTTCTCCGGGTCGTCAGACGGCCCGAGATTATCTTGGCCGAGGTTGACCTTGCCGAGTGCCCGGCCGCGCCTTTCGTCTGGCAAACGGGCGAGCGGCACCAGACCCTTCAGCTCGTTGATGAACTTAATGATGGAGCCGTGCTCGCTATACCTATGCGAGATCTTGCCAGTCTTGGCGTATGGAGAAATCACGATCGTCGGAATGCGCGGGCCAGCCGCCAGGATCGAGCCGTCGGCAAAGGTATTGCGGAGCTGTGGGGAGACGTGATCGTAAAAACCGTCTGTTTCGTCGTAGGTGATGATGATGGCGCTCTCGGACCAGTACGGGCTATTGGCGATGTCGTTAATCGCCCGCGCCGCAAGGGCCTCGGAAATCTGCTGATCCGAGTAAGCCGGGTGATCGTCGTTTCCAATGAACGCGTGCTGAATAGCTGGGGTCGGATCCACCGGGACTAACCCATCGTTGTTGCTATACCCGCCGCGCAAGTAGAATACGCCGCCTTCTCTCGGCAGCTTCCGGCCCTCGACCGCGTCGAAGAAGTCCTCAGCGCCGTGCAGGTTGGTGCCCAGAACCTGCGGATTGTCGGCGATATAACCGAAATATTGCGGCGCGTTATGATGCAAGACATAACCGCTGTTCGCAGAGGGAGTGCTGGTCGGGGCCGTCGCCGAGCCCGGTGGCTCGTAGGGGTCAAGCGCGTCGTTCGCGTTGAAGCCTTGCTGATACCAACCCCACGGAACCGGCTGGTTGAAGGCCGCGATTTTCAGAATGTCAGCCCGCACGTCGCGGAGATCGGCCGCGGGATTGGGGTCGGTCTTGATGATGTTGTCGATGTCCCACCCCATAAACGACAGCGGCAGCGTAGCGAAGGTCAGATTGAGAGCCGGATTCGCCGGGTTCTCGTCGAAATTGTAGGGTGGCTTGACAGCGTTCGTGTCCAGGTTGGAGCCAGGGAACGGGCCCGGATCGGCGACAATCGGTACGAAGGCGTTGGTGTTCTTCCCGGACGGGTCTGCCGTGGTGGTCGCGCTGTAGCTCACGCCAAGCACGTTCGTGAAGGCAGGGTTTGCATAGGTGAATGTCGCGCCCTCATCGGTGTGGAGGGCCCATTGCGTCTGACCGGATTGCCCCGCGATGATCGCAATCGCATTCGGGGTCGAGGGCCCAACGATCGTTTGACGGAAGTTATCGAAGAGAACGAAGTTCTTTGCCCAGCGCCACATGAAGGGGATCGTGTCGCAATCGATGTGGCCGATGTCGGTCTGGGCCTTTTGCGACTGGGCAAGCGTGATGGCGGTCGGTGCGAAGCCCTTACTCGTCACGATATTGCCTGAGGCGTCGGTGGTCAGTCCCTCCTGATTCATCGCGTAGCGGTCATTGGCCGCGATCCTCGTCGTAAAATCGACATCCATGCTGTTCGCCATGCCTTGGTGGCTGTGATCCACCGAGATTTCGTCGGCCGGATAGATCGGCACGATCGTTCCACTCGGTGTGGTAACGGCCTGCGGCATGAGGAACGGAGAGATGGTCTGGACGTTCAGCGACGTGTCCAGGTAGCGCTGAGTGAAGCTCGGCGTCTTGTTGGCGGGAGTGAAGCCATATGGAGCGTCGAAGAGACCATTGGCACCGGGGAAGGTGCCGAAATAATGGTCAAAAGACTCGTTCTCGTGAAAGATCACGAACACGTACTTCACTTTGTGACGCAGAAGCTCGATCTTCTCTTCCAGCGAGCGGTCGTCCGAGTCTCGATAGCCGTCGCGGTTGTCGTAGGATCCGTTCCAGTCTTGTGCCTCGGGGGTCCCCGCAAAAACTGCAGGGGCCAGAGTGGCCTGAGCGAAGAAAGCGACCGTGGCTACCGCCAGACGGCGCTTCGTCTCTTTCCGCATGGACAACCTCCTGTGAGGGACCCGCGTAGCCTAGCGAGGCGTCCACTTCCACTTGGTATCCATCCTGTGACTGTCTCGGGGCAAATGTGGTCGCGGTTGCACCTTCTCGTCCCCTTCGGGGTCTCGTTGTCACGTTCCGGGCTCACTACGGGTTTTTCACTATCCGGCGGTAGGACTCCGGAAACGCGCTGTTCCCTCCACCTCGCCACAAATCGCTAGGTCGCATCGCTAGGCACCTGATGTGAACTTCACTGGCACGGGTGCCGCATTTGGGGAAGCTCCAGTCCGACCGATCGGGCCTCCTAGCGCGTCGTCCAGGCTCGCGGGGATGCTCAGGCCACTAGGCTGACCGGCCCCTCCCCTACTCTGGTGCGGCATGCCGTCGAAAGCGTCCCGGCTCCGTGGAGACGGCGTGTTCTCCTGAAATCGGGATGGGATGAGGAGGCCGCTTTCAGGTGGCGTTGGGGGCGCCAGCTAGGATGCGAGGGCAAGCGAGGGAGCGGCCATGATGCGTATGATGACCGGGACGATCGGCGACCCGACCCTCAGAGGTCGGGGCGTTTGGCGCGCGAGCGGCTACTTCAGACGCTCCCGCTCGTACCCCTTCCAGGTGAGGAGTGCCCCCACGAGGAAGAGACCGGTTAGGACCACGTGCGTGGCCTCGCTCCGCCCGCCCTGGCGGGCCTGTGGCGCGAACATACGGAAGAGGCCCAGGGCGAGCGTGCCCCAGCCGACGAGCGTCACGAGAAGTGGCCAGCCCCGTGGCCAGAGGTTGTGGACGCGCACAATGGCGAAGCCAGCCACGAAGAGGACGATGCCGTCCAGGTACGTTACCTGGGAGGTTCGCCGCCCAGATGTTGAGGTTGAGCGCCTCTGAGTCCGAGAGGGCGAGTAGGGTCGGGCCCGCAAGTTGGGCGATGGTCTTCGAGTTAGTCATGCGAAGAGGTCGTAGCAGGACGCGCGAGTTGGAGAAACCCCGGCGCCTCATCGGCCCTGCCCTCGTTCCTGGAGGGCGCGCACCGAGACCTCGCTCCAGCCGCTGGGAGGGGCGATTACCGGTGGTTCGAATCGTCCGTCGTCGGTTCTGCGTAAGCCCGCCCACTACGACGGCGTATACCCGGTGAGCCCCCGCCCTGCCAGGTTCATCCCAGCTTCGGGTGTCGCGTTCCATTTCGGTGGTGGGGGGCACTCGTGGAGGCTCAGGGCGGGAGGATTCGCGTCAAGAGTCTTCCCTGCGAGGGACCACCTTCACTTTCTGGCTAGTTGGCCATCGGTCGTGCGCGTCGCAGAAGGCAGTGCTTACGCCGCAAGTCGACGAACGGTGTCGAGCATGTCGTCCATCTGGAACGGTTTGGGGAGGAGGGCGGCCGCCTCTATCTCCTCGGTGTCGAAAGCCGACATGACCACGACCGGGATAGGGGCTAGGTCGGGGTCCTTCGCCTGTTCGGCGCGGAACTGCCAGCCGTTCATGACGGGCATCATGAGGTCGAGCAGGATAAGGTCCGGTCGACGCAAGCGCGCCTCGCCGAGCGCCTGCTCGCCATCCGCAGCCGCGGACACCTCGTACCCCTCCAGCACGAGGATTTCCACCAGCGCCTCTCGCAAATCATGGTGGTCCTCGATGATGAGAACTCTCCTGAGCGGAGCCTGGGCGGGCGTAGGCCGGGATGTTGTCTCGGATTCGGGCGCGATGCTCAGACCCCCAGCGACCTCGTCGCTGCCAGGGGAGTACTGGGGAAGGCCCACGGCGACGACGAGTCTTCGCACGAGGCGCCCCGGGGACAACGTGGACGCGGCACTTGAAACCTGCTTCCCAGTGTCCATGGCCTTCCCCTCCATGAACACCTATAGCACATTGACCCAGGTCAATTCGGCTGGACCAGAGGTACCCGGGTGGGCGCACCGTGAGACATGCGCGGGGTGGAGGGAGGGCCTACAGAAAAAGCGGGGCAGCGCCTAGCAAGGATTGAGCGGCGCGCCCCGGGAGTCGCGTCTGTTCTGCCGCCGACTCCCGCTCGACGTCGGTTAATAACTAGAGGTCGCCACGCCAGAGTGCAACGAGAACTAGGGGCCTAAGGCGGACCGATGCGTGTGAGGCCGCCCTTGCGTGTCGTCACCTGGCAGCGCCACTCCGTCCTCTAGGCGCGGGACCTGTCGACTCCTGAGGTCGAGGTCCGCCCACTCGAGCGCGATGATCTCTCCGCGCCCCAAGAGGCCGGCGTCCCTAGCGAGGAGCACCACGGCCTCGATTCGGGGATCGAGCGCATCCCGGCTTGACCTTGGTGACCTCGCGGCCGACCTCCTCGAGCCCCCTAGCCATTGTGGGCAAGCCCGCGTCTCGCTTGGTCCTTGCTTGCGCTCTGACTAAACGGTTCGATTCCCCTGCGCCTCTACCATTTCCCCGCGTATCGCTCGAAATCATGGTGTCGGCTGGCCCGGTCTCCGCGAGCGTTGACCGACAGACGGCGCTGGAATCCAGCCCGGTCTTCTGCTAGTCCGCTGCTATGAGCCGCATCTACAAGTCGCTTCCGCCCAAGGGAACCCCCATCGGCATCGCTTTCAGCGGCGGTCTCGACACCCGCTGCGCAGTCGCCTGGATGACCGAGCAGGGCATGGCCGTGCACTCTTACACGGCAGACCTCGCGCAGCCCGACGAGGCCAACCCCGCCGACATCCCGCGCATCGCGCTCCAGCACGGCGCGCGGGCGGCCCGCCTCCTTGATTGCCGCGAGTCGATGGTTCGCGAGGGCATCGCCGCCATCCAGTGTGGCGCCTTCCACGTGACGAGCGGCGGGAAGAAGTACTTCAACACCACTCCTCTCGGGCGGGCCGTTACCGGTACCGCCATCGCCCAGGCGATGCGCGGGGACAGCGTCCACGTCTTCGGCGACGGTTCCACGCATAAGGGTAACGACATCCAGCGGTTCTACCGCTACGGCATCCTCGTCGACCCGCAGCTCAAGATCTACAAGCCCTGGCTCGACGAAGCCTTCGTGTCAGCCTTCGGCGGGCGCAAGCAGATGAGCGAGTACCTCGAGCGCCGCGGCCTGCCCTACAAGATGGGAGTGGAGAAGGCCTACTCCACCGACTCGAACGTGCTCGGCGCGACGCACGAGGCGAAGGACTTGGAGTACCTCGAAAAGGGGATGCGGATCGTGAACCCGATCATGGGCGTCGCCCACTGGCGGCCCGAGGTCGCGATCCAGGCCGAGGAGGTCGCAGTCACCTTCGAGCGGGGCGTCCCCGCCGCCATCGACGGGAAGCGCTTCGCATCCCCCTACGAGCTGTTTCTCGAGGCGAACCACATCGGCGGGCGCCACGGCCTGGGGATGAGCGACCAGATCGAGAACCGGGTGGTCGAGGCCAAGAGCCGCGGCATCTACGAAGCACCTGGCATGGCGCTCTTGCACGTCGTGTACGAGCGGCTACTCTCGGCAATCCACAACGAAAACACCCTGGACATGTACTTCACCCTGGGCCGTCGCCTGGGGCGGCTGCTCTACGAGGGCAAGTGGTTCGATCCCGAAGCGATGATGCTGCGCGATGCGCTCACGCGCTGGATGGCGCCGGCGGTGAGCGGAACGGTTCGGCTCGAGCTGCGCCGCGGCGACGACTGGACCATTCTTGACACCAAGGCCGAGTACATGAGCTACGCGCCGCACAAGCTGTCGATGGAGCGCGTCGAGGAGCCAGCCTTCACGCCTCTCGATCGCATCGGGGCGTTGGAAATGCAGAACCTCTCGGTGGGAGACAACCGCGAGTTCCTGCTTCACCACCTCGAGGCGGTGCGCAAGCTCGGCGCCGGCCCGGCCGGGTCGGACCTGGGCAAATTGCTCGGCGCGGGGGACGAGGACTAGCGCCCGCCCCGCGAATGGCACGGACGTGTGATGGGACGTCGGCTGGCGCCGCAGAATCGGAGAGCGCCGGCCGTGCGGTAGCCGCTCGTAGGCGGGCTATTCGCCAAGCGTTCTTGGGCTCCTACCGCTGACCGGCCCGCTTCATTCGGGTCGCAGCACATGCCGTTGGCGCTCTCCACGACTCGTTCTTGTGGGTCGAGGAAAGCGAGCCCTCGCTTCCTGTTCGCACCGATGGCCCGACCTGTCGCCGCCTCTCCAGGCCGGGCTCGGCCATCGCCTTGCGGTTTCTTTCGGCCGGGCCGGTCTCCTCGGTCGGCATCGCTTCGGTAGGGCCCGGGCACCCGTCCAGACGGGGCCTCAACGAACCATTGGCGCCGCGCCCCAGCAACACTCCATGCTACCCTCGCACCGACCTGGGCAGAGAGGAAACCATGCGCTGGTACATGCACATCGCGTACTTCTTCGGGGGCGCGTTCCTCGTGAACGCCGTCCCCCACTTCGTCGCCGGGGTAACCGGGCACCCATTCCCGAGCCCGTTCGCCTCGCCACCTGGTCAAGGAATGTCGTCGCCAACCGTGAACGTCTGGTGGGGCTCGTTCAACTTCCTTGCCGCGTACCTGCTCATCGGCCGAGTCGGCAAGTTCGACCTGCGACAGACCAAGCACGTACTTCACGTTGGAGTCGGCGGGCTGCTGATGGCGCTGATGCTGGCCCGCGCCTTCGGACGCATCTACGGCGCGCTGTAGGACTTGGCGCGCTAGCGCAGAGGATCCGCGGGCGATCATCCACGCGAGTCGTGGTCGGCTGCACCCCTTGTCCTAAGGCGCAGTTTCCGAGGAGCAACCTGACAGAGCCGCGCCTCGTCGCGAGCCACCAGGGCAAGCCCCAACTGCCTTGGCCGGCGGCGATGCCGACCTGTGGCACCCAGAATCAAGACTTTCGGGCGGCGCTCACGCCACCGCCGAAGAGGCTCAATCGAAGTAGTGGCCCGCCTCGAGGTCCTCGATGAGACCTGGATGCGTCGGTATCCAGCCCATGCGCTCTCGCGTCAGTGCACTCGACGCGGGCTGATCGATCGCGAAGAAGCGACCGAGCCAGCCAAAGTGTGCTGCAGCGGCCTCGGGAGAGATGGACCCCGGGGAAACCCCGAGCTTGCTTCCAATGACTTCCGCAATTTTTCGGCTCGCCACACCCTCATCCTCCTCCTCGGCGACCCTTATGTCAGTCGCTGACATCGCTCAAACGCCAGGTTGAAAATGGCGATACCCGTCTCCGCGGCGAGGGTCGCGGCAGTGTCTGGAACGCGGCGTCCACGCAAGGCGCCAGCGATGGCCGAAGCAAGGGTCGCAAGCTTGATGAGCTCGCGCTCCTGGAGTGGTGCGTGGGCCGAAATGATGGCCTGGCGCGCCCTGGCGAACTGGCGCCGTTCCTCGAGCATCGGCGCCGTT
>Ga0335077_10011295_pt1 | contig 11152 bp, 8 predicted proteins | sample Lox_Sample_31_FD_207151 | JGI IMG/M metagenome (GOLD analysis project Ga0335077, IMG submission 207151) | Soil microbial communities from Loxahatchee National Wildlife Refuge, Florida, United States - Lox_Sample_3.1 | ecosystem: Environmental > Terrestrial > Soil > Wetlands | place: USA: Florida...
CCGAGAGCGCAGCAAATGGGCCCCCCGCTTCCTTTGTCTCGAGCATTGGGCGATCTTTCGAAGATAATTCACCCTGTTAGGGGGACGTTGAAGTTGATCGTGCCTGCCGCCGCGTACGCCGCGTCTGCCGTCAGAAATGCCGACCAATTTTTTTAGTTTATCGGCGGAGGCATCTGCTGCCGCCAAACGAGATCCCGGACACGTCCCACCGGCACAACCTACGCGAATTCCGCGCTCGCGTACAGCACGCATGCGGCCCTTGATGCACCGCCCGAGCGGGACGCAATGTTGGACGTCTCGGGCCCGCCTTCACCGTCTCTCCCTGCGCGAAAGACGTCAATCCGCCGCTGCGGTCGCCTCTTCGGGCGGAGCGTGCTCATCGTGCGCACGATGGTGCACGGGCTTGCGCGACCGCGTCAGGTTGTAGGCGCTGTTGATCAGCGCGAGATGGGAAAACGCCTGCGGAAAATTGCCGACCAAACGTTTGGCGCGCGCATCGTATTCCTCGCTCAGCAGACCGACGTCGTTCCGCAGCCCGACCAGCCGCCGGAACAGGCGTTCGGCTTCATCGAACCGGCCTTGCAGGACATAGACGTCCACCAGCCAGAAGCTGCAGGCGAGGAACGCGCCCTCGCCGGGCGGCAGCGCGTCCTCGACTTTGTCGGTGCTATAGCGCATGACAAAGCCGTCGCTGAGCAGATCGCGCTCGATCGCTGCGATCGTGCGCTCGATGCGCGGATCGGTGACCGGCAGGAAGCCGACGCAGGGCAGCAGCAGCAAATTTGCGTCAAGCTCCTTTGAACCGTAAGCCTGCACGAACGTGCCGCGCTCATTGTCGAAAGCGTTCTTACACACGCTATCGCAGATCTGTTCGCGCAGCGTGCGCCATTCGTCGAGTGGTCCTTCAAGGCCGAAGGTTTCGGCAGTCTTGATGGCACGATCGTAGGCGACCCAAGCCATCACCTTCGAATAGGTAAAATGCTGCGGCGGGCTGCGCATTTCCCAGATGCCGGAATCGGGCTCCTTCCAGGCCTCGGCCAGATGATCGAGGAATTCGATCTCCATCGCCCATCCGGATTCGTTGCCGGTCAATCCGCCGCGCCGCGCCTGGTAATGCACATCCATCAGCTCGCCGAACACGTCGAGCTGCAGCTGGGTATGTGCGGCGTTGCCGATGCGGACCGGCTTTGAGTTTTCGTATCCGGGCAGCCAAGGCACCTCCCATTCGGTCAGGCGCCGCTCGCCGCCGATGCCGTACATGATCTGCAACTGCATCGGGCTGCCGGCGACCGCACGTAACAGCCACTCGCGCCAGGCGTGCGCCTCTTCGAAGTAGCCGGCATGCATGGCGCCGAGCAGCGTCAATGTGGCGTCGCGCAGCCAGCAGAAGCGGTAATCCCAATTGCGCTGGCCGCCGAGCCGTTCCGGCAATGACGTGGTCGGCGCGGCGACGATGCCGCCGGTCGGTCCGTAGGTGAGCGCCTTGAGCGTGATCACCGAACGGCGAACAGCGTCCGACCAATGACCCGCCGGCCTGCACTTGGAAGACCAATCGCGCCAATACGCTTCGGTCTCGGCCAGCGCCTCGGTCGGATCGGCCGGCTTTGGCAACGGCAGATGCGATGGCGAGTAGGCGAGAACAAAAGGGATCGTTTCGCCGCGGCTGATCGTGAATTCGCCGACCGTGGTCAAATCCTTGCCGCGCAAATGGACCGGCGTGTGTAGCGACACCATCTCGGGCCCGGCGATGGCGCGCAGCGCGCCGCTTTCGACCCGGCTGACCCAGGGGACGATGGCGCCGTAGCCGAAGCGCAAGATCAGCTCGGTTTGCATCCGCACTTGGCCCTGCTTGCCAATGACAAATCGCACGATCGTCGAGTGCGCGCTGCGGCATGGCATGAAGTCGACCAGCGTGGCGGCGCCGTCCGCGGTCTCGAAATGGGTCTCCAGCACCAGCGTATTCGGCCGATAGCGTCGGGTGATGCGGGCACTCGTCCGCGGCGCAATCAGCCAGCGGCCGTGCTCGGACGTGCCAAGCAGAGCGGCGAAGCATGCGTCCGAATCAAAACGCGGCCAACACAGCCAATCGATCGATCCGTCGCGGCCAACGAGCGCGGCGGTCGTGCAGTCGCCGATCAGTGCATAATCTTCGATACGGCTCGACATTTCAGATTGATCGGCTTCGCGGGTTTGGCATGATCGCAGGTCGAACTTGTGCCGATATTGAGGAGATCAAGAAAAATCGACAACCACTTTAATGTCGTCGGGCCCTTGCTCGAGCGCTTGCGTCCATTGGTCGGCTGGCACGCGCCGCGTGATCAGCCGCGCCAGCCAGGCTTTGCTGGCGCGCTGCAACGCACCGACGGCATTTTGATAATGCTGGCGGTTCGCATTGACCGAGCCGAATACGGTTTCGTTGTCGAGCACCATCGTGCGATTGACCGACCCGATATCGACGCTGAAGGCGTGGCCGGGCGCGCTTACCCCGATGAGACAGACGATGCCGCCGGAAGCCGTGCGGCCGAACACGTCGCGCACGACAATGGGCGCCCCGGTGCATTCCATCAAGACGTCGGGATTGAAGTCGTCGAGATCGGCAAGACTGCCAAGATGAAATGTCCCGCCAAGCTCGCGCACGATCAATCGCTTTTCCAGACTGTCGCGATTATCGAGCACGTGGACCTCGAGGCCGCGCTGTGCGCCGAGTAAGGCCGCGAGCAAACCGACCGGTCCGGCGCCGGTGACCAAAAGCGTCTTGGGATTCCATGCGCGCGAGCGGCGGCCGATTCGCTCGGTGTGATCCCAAGCCTTGGCCACAACGCTGGTCGGCTCGACCAGCACGCCTTCGGAGCCGAGGGAAGAATCAAGCTTGACCAGAAAATCCGGCTCTATGCGGAAATAATCCGAACCAAATCCATTGCGTTCCTTGATGCCGCGCTCGGTGTAGCGGCCGTTGCGGCACATGTCCCATTCGCCCACCGCGCAGGCCGGACACGGCACCGGATCGGGGCGGCGCACAATGCCGACGACGAGATCGCCGGCCGCGAAGCCGCTTCCGGCCGGCGCTTCCTGCACGCGTCCGAGCGACTCGTGGCCAATGACCAGCCGCTGCTTGCCCGGCGGCGCCCAGCCGTAAGCGCCGGTCACGATTTCGCGGTCGGTGCCGCACACGCCAAGCGCCAAGGTGCGCACCAGCACCGAGCCATCGGAAGCCGGCGGATCCGGCACGTCCTCGACGCGTGCCGAATTTGGGACGTTCGGCGCAACGGTGAGAGCGCGCATAGTTAAATTCCGCGATTGGTAGCGCCGCCGCCCGAACGTGTATCCGTAACTCGGAGTGACGCAAGAAGTTCCGGATACGGAACTAATCGGCGCCTTCGGCGTTAACGCCGGTGCCGATGCGGCCACAGGCGGGTCGCTCTGTATTCTTACGAGTTGCGAAATCCGTCGAGGCGAAAGTACATGGACGCAATCGGGCGGAAACGCTGGGCTATCGCGGAGGGGTATATTCCTTCGCAGAGTTCGTTTCCGGACCGTGCGCTCATCTCTCACGAGACCGCTTGCATTCTCAACGCTAACGATCGCGAGGCGCACGTCCAAATCACCGTGTTTTTTGCGGATCGTGAGCCCATCGGTCCCTATCGCGTCACCGTGGCGCCGCGCCGCACACTGCATCTGCGCTTCAACGATCTAAAGGAACCAGCGCCGGTCCCGCGAGATACAGATTATTCCACGGTCTTCGAATCCGACGTTCCGATCGTACTGCAACATACGCGTCTCGACTCGCGCCATGCGGAAGTGAGCCTGCTCTCGACGACGGCCTACGCTGAAGCCTGAGGAGCCCGAGCGAGTTGCGCGACACTTCCGCGAATCTCGCAAAAATCACGAGCCCAAATCGAAGAAGAGCCGGAAACGGCGCGGCCTTTCCAGACATTTTGCTGCAATGCGGCGTTGCAGGAACTAATGGTCAGCGCGCGGGTTGTCGGAACACCTAACCGGAGGAACTCCCCGTGAGCGTCATCGTCGTTTCCAACCGTGTTGCGCGGGCAAAAAGCGATGAACCTATTGCCGGAGGACTGGCGTCGGCGCTTATTCCGATGGTCAAGGAATCCGGCGCGATCTGGGTCGGTTCCAGCGGCCATGCCGGCGACGCCGCACAGACACGAGACTCGTTCGCCAAAATCGAAGCGCTCGGCTGCGGCGCGCTGGCGACCGTCGACATGCCCGCGCGGCATTATCGCGGCTATTACGAGGGTTTCGCCAATTCGGCCTTGTGGCCGGCGTTGCATTCGCGGCCGGACCTCATTCAAGTCACCGCCGACGAGTACGCATCCTATCGCGAGGTCAACGCTTTCATGGCCCGGGCGCTGCTGCGCTTTTCCGGACCGGAAGCGGTCTTCTGGGTACAGGATTATCATTTCCTGACGCTCGGCGCCGAGCTGCGCCGCTTCGATATTCGGCGTCCGATTGGCTTCTTTCTTCACACGCCCTGGGCGGAGCGCAGCGCGATGGCCGCTGTCCCGCATCACGCCGATCTCGTCTCGGCAATGCTCGCCTATGATCTCATCGGCTTTCAGACCGACGACGATCGGCGCAATTTCGAGGATTACCTGCAGTTCGAGCTCGGCCTGTCCGTCGGCGACGGGACAGTGGCATCGAAGTACGGGCAGACCCAGCTGGCCACGTTTCCGATTGGCATCGACGTCGATGAGTTCACGGCGCGCGCCACCAAGGCGATCGCGCGCCCGGAAATTTCTCGTCTGCGCGCGAGCCTGCAGGGAGCCAAGCTCGCGCTTGGCGTCGATCGCCTGGATTATTCGAAAGGCTTGGCCAACCGGATGCGCGCGTTCGATCGCATGTTCGAGATCGAGCCTTCATTGAAACGCGCGGTGTCGTTGTTGCAGGTGGCGGTGCCCTCGCGCGGCAACATCCGTGCCTATCGCGAGCTGAAGTCCGAACTCGCCGCACTGGTGGGCGAAATCAACGGCCGCCACGGCGAGGTTGACTGGACGCCGATCCGCTACCTCAACAAGGGCTTTGCCCAGTCGACGCTCGCCGGCTTCTATCGGGTGGCGCATGTCGGCCTGGTGACGCCGCTGCACGACGGGATGAATCTGGTCGCCAAGGAATATGTGGCGGCGCAGAATCCGTTCGATCCGGGCGTGCTTGTGCTGTCCTCTTTTGCCGGAGCGGCGAAGGAGCTTGATGCGGCGCTTATCGTCAACCCACACGACATCGACGGCATGGCACGGCAGATCGCCAAGGCTCTGGAAATGAGTCTTGAGGAACGGCGCGAGCGGTGGGGAAGTATGGTCAACCGGCTTCGGCAGTCCTCGGTGCAGACCTGGTTTTCAGACTTTCTGCATGCCCTGTCGGACTTTGGCCAGCCACCGGCGAAGGTCGCGGCGGCCCGGCCCACGGCAATGCCGATCATGTTCGAGCGCACCGGGAGCGGGAGAACGCTGCACAGTCACTGATCCGCCGGCCACTGTCGCGCCGCGGACACCAGGCTACTTTCCCTATGCTTGCGCCGTGGCCTCGCAGTTGTGGATATCTTTTACTCAAAGAGAAGGCGGGCGCGAATCAGTGCTAGCTATTGTCGTGTGGCATTATTGTGATTGGTTGTTTTTGTGGTCAACTCGTTTTTGTAGGCATTGTGACAGCCGGAATTGGTATGTCTGTCGTAAAATTCCAGTAGCAAGAGCCAAGTAGCTTCAGTCAACATCCGTCGGACAATGCGGCAGGTCGCGAACATGGGTTACGGCGACTCCTATTCCGATTCGGTCAGGCCTCTGAAGCGCCAGCGCGTGAATATTACTGGCATCACGGCCGCCGTTCGAAAGCCGCCGACTCGCAAGCCCGGTGCGGCGGCTCCTGCGATAAATCAGAGACGGCAGCGCAAACTTAAGAACGAGATCAGACATCCCCTGAGCGCAATAATGGCCAACGCCAGTGCCGCCCAGCGTTGGCTGAACAGGCCGGATCCGAACTTTGCGGAAGCCCTCGCTGCCCTCGATCGCATCGTGCGAGACGGCAATCGCATAGATGAAATGATTTGACGGCATCCGCGGTTAAGGCTGAACGCGTTCCTTCGCCGCCCGCAAGCTTTTTCGTTTCACCGAATTGATGCTCGTCAAACCGGCGGCCCGCGCCGCCTGCTGCAACGTACGGCGAATCTCGTCGCGCTTCTCGTGGATCGAGGCAATCACCGGCCCTGTCGCGCGGCCCAATCCGATGAGCGCGGCTTCGGAGAGCTGCAGGCTTGCTTCGATGGTTTCGGGCACGGCATCGCTGGCCCCGAGGTTATAGAGATGACTCGCGTGGGCGGCGTCGCGCGCCCGCGACACGATGAGGATATCGGGCCGCACTGCGCGCACGTGCGCGACCACATCGTCAATCACGCTTTGGGTGTGGATCGTGATGATGACGCCTGCCGCTCGCGAAAGCCCGCAGGCTTCGAGGAATATTGGATCGGCCGCATCGCCATAATAGACATCGTGGCCATCGCGGCGGTCGCGCGTTACTGCCGCAGCATCCATATCGGCCGCGATGTAGGGAATATCGTGCTCCTTAAGAAGCGCGCAGACGAGCTTGCCGACGCGGCCGTAGCCGACCACGATCGCGTGATTTTGTCCGTCGCTCGGACGGACGGCGAGCTCGGCAGCAACCGGGCCGGCGGGATTGAGCCGCGCCGCGAACCGCCGTCCGGCGAACGAGAGGAATGGCGTCAGCACCATGGTGACGGACGTGACGGCAAGCGCAAAGCTTTCAATGCGCGGCTCGATCAGTCCGACCGCCGCAGCGGTGCCGATGCCGACGAAGGCGAATTCGCCACCGGGACCGAGCAACAAGCCCATCTCAACGGTAACCGGCCACGACAAGCGGTATAGCCGGCCCAGTCCGATGACGATGAGCGACTTCACCACGATCAGGCCGGCCACGGCGGCGGCGAGCAGAAGCGGCTCGCGAACGAGCTCGCGGACGTCGATCTCCATGCCGACTGTGAAGAAAAAGAGACCGAGGAGAAGCGACTTGAAAGGCGCAACGGTGGCTTCAATCGCCTTGCGGTACTCGGTTTCCGCGAGCAAGAGACCGGCGACGAAGGCGCCGAGCGCCATCGAGAGGCCAGCCTGATTGGCGAACACGCCGGCCGCGACGATCACGAACAGCACCGCGGCAATGAACAGGTCCCGCGAGCGCGTCGTCGCCACCAGACGGAATAATGGCCGCATCAGCACGCGGCCGAATACGACGATGATGGCGAGCGCGGCAGCGGCGGAAACGAGCGCGCCGCCCAAACTGGCGAGAACCGATTTGCCGGGACCGGCGGCGAGGATCGAGACGAACATCAGAATCGGTATGACGGCGAGGTCTTGGGCCAACAGGATTGAGAAGCTTGTTCGCCCGACAGTCGTTGTCAGCCGCTCCTGCTTCGAGAGCAGTTCGAGCACGATTGCGGTCGATGACAGCGACAGGCTTGCGCCCAGAATGAGAGTGGCCGCCGGTTTTTGTCCGGCCGCTGCCGCGGCGCCGGCGATCAGGCCGGCGGTGATCAGCACCTGCAGTCCACCAAGCCCGAACACGTAGCGCCGCATCGTCAGCAGGCGATGGAACGACAATTCGAGACCGATCAGAAACAGCAGGAAGACGACGCCGAGCTCGGCAATGCCGGCGACGTCCCTGGCGTCGCCGACGGTGAACCAATACAGGACCGGAAAGGAACGGATGAACGAACCAAGGCCGAGCGGTCCCAAGATCGCGCCGGCGACGAGATAGCCGAGCGTGGGACTGAACCCCAGCCGGGTGACAATCGGCACCAGGATGCCCGCCGTGCCGAGCACGACCAATGCGTCACTGTAGGCCGCGATATTGATCGACGGGGTCACACTTGGTGGTCCGATTCTAACATTCGCATCCCGTTTCGGCACCCTATCATGCGAAGGTTAGAATCAAAGGACCACCGGCAAATGAAGGTACGAGTGGAGCTTGGGATTTGACATTCGCTGCAAGAGTTCGCGGCTGGCTGGGTAGCGAATGTCAAGCGGCGCTTACGTGAATTTCGAATCAGCGGAGCGCTCGCTCTGGATTTGACAACGCGTCACGATTTCGCGGCGAGTCGGCCAGCGAATGTCAAATCCACTCCCTCGCCGTCGCGGCGCGCGGCCTTGCGAATATCCGAAGGTGTGGCTGCGTATTTGCGGCGGAAGGCGCGGCTGAAATGCGCCAAATCGCTGAATCCCGCTGCGATGGCGACGTCGGATATTCGGCGGCGATGCCATTGCGCGTCGCGCAGCAATGCGAAAGCTGTCTGCAGGCGTCTGTCCATGACATGCCGTCCAAAGGTGTGGCCGGTGTCCTTCAGCAGCATGTGCACATATCGCGCCGTTATGCCGAGCCGGGCCCCGACGACGGCGGCGCTGAGGTCCGCTTCGCCGCTTCGCTGGTCGATTTCGCTGAGGATAGCGGCGAGTCGCGTCGCCTGAAGGCGATGAGGGTGCGCAAGCGGAGCGTCGCGTTCGCTGCACACCGAGCTCGTGGGGCGGGCATCCATGCCGCTTTGTCGCAATGGGGCGGTGCCACGTTCGAACCGCCGCGATAAAAAAATTGACCCCGGGGTTAACGATTCGGGCTGCCCCGCCCGCGTCGGGCCTTCGACGAAGCGATCACGGCTGCTATTGTGCCCCTTGGCCGGCACGGCCGTCCGATTACGAGCGTCCTTTCCCATGACCGATATGACGATCAAGGCAATCCGCACCACGATACTGCGCGTGCCGTGGCCGCGAACGCCGTGGCTCAAGGGCCATGCCTTTGGCGCCGCGCGCGAGTTTCTCGTGCTGGAGGTGGAGACGAAGGGCGGCATCGCCGGAATGGGCTATCTGTTTCTGTTCCGCCCCGCCATCCGCACCATCGTCGCCTGCCTGGAAGAGTGCATTGTCCCGCGCGTCATCGGCAAGGACGCGAGCGCCGTCGAGGCAATCTGGCAGGACCTTTGGCGGGCGACGATGACCTATGGGCGCGGCGGTATCGCCATTATGGCGATGTCGGCGCTCGACATTGCGCTATGGGACGCGCTCGGCCAGCGCGCCGGACTGCCGCTGCATCGGCTATGGGGACATTGCCGCAGCGAATTACCGGCTTACGGCTCCGGCTGCTTCCGCGGCGCGGGCGGCGACGGCATGATCGCCAAGGCGCTCCACTATAAAGAGCGCGGCTACAAGGCGATCAAGATGCAGGTCGCCCATGTGGGCGACTTGCGCACCGATCTCGATAACGTACGGCGCATGCGCGAGGCGCTCGGGCCCGACATCGCCATCATGATCGACGTCAACATGGGCTGGACCGCCGACGTCGCGATCCAGATGGGCCGCAAATTCCAGGACTACGACGTGTACTGGCTGGAAGAGCCGGTCGTGGCCGACGACTTCGCCGGCTATCTGCGCGTCGCCGAGGCGCTCGATCTGCGCATCGTCGGCGGCGAGACGCACTTCACCCGCTTCGACCTGAAACCGTTTTTCGAGCATCCGCGCCTGCCGATCCTGCAGCCCGATCCGATGCGCGGCGGCATGACCGAGCTCCGCAAAATCGCAACTGTCGCCGACACCTGGGGCATGACAATCGCGCCGCATCTGTTTCCCGAGCTGAACGTGCAGCTCCTCGCCTCGATCCCGAATGGCATCTGGATCGAAGACATGGGCCTTGCCGACGATCTGTGGGTCGACCCGGTGCCGGTGAAGAACGGCATGATCGCCGCGCCCGAGCGGCCTGGCCACGGCCTCGCGTTCAAGCCGGAGATTTTGCGGGATTGCGCAGTGAAAGCGTAAGGGCTCGCCGATTGTGCGGATCCGAACAGGCCTTCACCTGATCCTGGAGTGACGAACGGTTCGACGAGGCTGGGGTGTCGGCCGGACGCGAATTGTTATTCCCGGCCAGGGACGGCCGAATCGCCGGTAAACGAGGTTTGGCGAGCAATTTCCCGCCCGGTCGCAGAGGGGGTATCCGACGAGCCCCGGCGAAACCCACGAAAAATCATACGGCCCGTAATCGTGGACGTAGTCGCAATGCGGCGCGCAATCATATGCCACGGCCATCCCGGGCACACAGAGGAGGCATAGAACGGCGAGAGCAGGAATTTTCCTCATGGCAGCCTCGTCCATCATGAAATGAATTGTGCAGTCGTTGGGCGGTTCCTTATGTCGCGAACTTAGCAGCGGCTGCGGCTGTTCCTCGTCCGGCACCTCTTTGAAACTCGACCGGGCAAAAACGAAATGCTCGCAGGCCCTAGACGATCGGCAGATTCGACAATGATTTATTTGGTAGCGGGGGGCGGATTTGAACCGCCGACCTCCGGATTATGATTCCGCTGCTCTAACCAGCTGAGCTACCCCGCCATCGTAAAGTGATGCCGGCAGGTATGTGGAAATCCGAGCCGGCAACGCGAGATTTAGGCTAGTCCGACGGCCTTTCCAAGAGGGCTGCCCACGAAACTAAATCCCGCTCGAAACCGGCTGCTTGGCAAACCGGATCAGCGAAAAGTGCCCCAGCGGCGGCATCGGCCGGCGCTCGATGAGTCGCATGCCGGGGTGGCGGGCCGCCCAGGCGACCAAACGCTCGAAGCGGAATTCCGGCTGCCAACCAAGCCAGCGCGCGAGCGGCGCGCAGGCGCGCTCGAAGGCGGCGCGCGGACCGCCCTCGGCGCCGAGGTGATTGAGTAGAATGATCTCGCCGCCGGGCTTTAGCACGCGTGCGAACTCGTCGAGCGTCGCCTCTGCGTCCGGCACGACGGTGATGACATATTGGGCGATCACCACATCAAACGCCGCATCCTGAAAGCCGAGGTGACGCGCGTCCATCACAGCGAGGCCGTCGACATTGGTGAGCCGGTGCTCGCGGACGCGCGCCTTGGCTTTGCGCAGCATCGGCGCCGAAAGGTCGATGCCGGCGATCCGATTGGTCCAGCCGTATTCGGGCAGCGATAGGCCGGTGCCGACGCCGACTTCAAGAATGCGGCCGCCGATGCGTTCGGCCGCCGCGATCGCCGTCTTGCGCGAGCGCTCGAAGATCGGTCCGAACACGAGATCATAGATTGGCGCCCAGCGCGCGTAGGCTTTCTCGATCTCTGCCTTGTCGAGTTCCGCCCCCATTCCGGCTGTCG
>Ga0335077_10011296_pt1 | contig 11151 bp, 12 predicted proteins | sample Lox_Sample_31_FD_207151 | JGI IMG/M metagenome (GOLD analysis project Ga0335077, IMG submission 207151) | Soil microbial communities from Loxahatchee National Wildlife Refuge, Florida, United States - Lox_Sample_3.1 | ecosystem: Environmental > Terrestrial > Soil > Wetlands | place: USA...
GCGCGGCGAGCGGGCGCTCATTCGTCATCTCGATGGCGAAATCGGCATGACTCGGCGCGTGCTCGCCGAATCGCGCGAAATGGGCCGCACCGGGCAGTTCGTCAAGGTCAAACTGGCGCGACCGGCCGAGCCGGGCCAAATCCTCGAGCTGAAAATCGCCGCGCACGACGGCAGACAATTGCTGGCGGCGTGAGCTAAACTCCGTGCGCAGGGAGAACGCCGATGGATCAGGCCGGACAGGATTACACGATCGCGACCGCGGCGCAGCTCGAACAGCTCTACTCCGATGCGCCCTACGGTCCCGCGGTCTTCAAGGAAACCGATCGCATCACCCCGCAATACCGCAAGTTGATTGAAGCCGCGCCTTTTTGCGTGGTCGCGACGTGTGGTCCGGAAGGCCTCGATTGCTCGCCGCGCGGCGATCCGCCCGGTTTCGTGCGCGTCGCCGACGAGCACACCCTCATCATCCCTGACCGCCGCGGCAACAACCGCATCGACTCGCTGCGCAATCTCGTGCGCGATCCGCGCATCTCGCTTTTGTTTCTAATTCCCGGCGTCGGCGAGACCATGCGCGTCAACGGCCGCGCCAAGATCTCGGCCGATCCGCAGCTGACGCAAAATTTTGCGATGAACGGCAAGGTGCCGAAATGCGTGCTGATCGTGACCGTCGAGCGCGCCTACTTCCAGTGCACTAAGGCGATCATTCGTTCAAGGCTGTGGGATGAGACAAGCAAGGTGGATCGCAAAACCCTGCCGACGCCCGGCTCGATTCTCGCTGAACTGACCGACGGCAAGATGGGCGGCCCCGAGCACGACCGCGCCGCGCCGGCGCGGATCAAAGAAACGATTTATTGAACGATCATTCCGGAGCGCGCATCTTCTGCCGGAACCTCTTCTTCTGCCATCCACCCGCATTCCAAGAGCCGCTCACGCATGTGCTCCGGTACTGGCGCAATGACGTGAACGGGCGGGCGATTCTTGTAGAGCGGCACCACGATTTGGCGCGCGTGCAGCTGCAGCCGCGGGCCGCCGGAGCGGGGGGCGTTGCCATAGATTGCATCGCCGACGATCGGCCAGCCCATTTCGGCGCAATGCACGCGCAGTTGATGCGTGCGGCCGGTCAGCGGCTCAAGAGTAAGCCAACTCAACTTACGGTCTCGATTGCGCCCCATGACTTTCCACTTGGTGACCGCCGGCTGGCCGTTAGGATCGTGCTTCATCCACCAGCCGCGCGTGACGTCGAGACGGCCGAGCGGCAGGTCAATCGTGCCTTCATCTGCATCGGGTGAGCCTTCGACCACGGCCCAGTAGGTCTTGCCGACCGCACCGCTTTTGAACAGCTTGCCGAGCTGCGCGAGAGCCTTGCGATGGCGACCGAGCACGAGGCACCCGGAGGTGTCGCGATCAAGCCGGTGCGCGAGCGCTGGCGGCCTCGGTAGGCCGAAGCGCAGTGCGTCGAAATGGTGTTGCAGGCATTCCTTGCCCTTGTCGGTGCTCGGAGGGCCTGGGTGCACGGCCAAACCTGCCGGCTTGTCGATCACCAGCATCAGCCCGTCGCGGTATAGGAGTCGCGACACCATCTCTTCGGAGGTCATGGTTTGCCTCGCTTGGCGAAACCGCTATCACGGGTCCCGCTAGAGCGACAGAGTTACTGAGGATGAACGACGGCGTTACCAGCATGAACGACGGCGCTGCAGAAACACCAGAAACAGAGTCGAAAAACTGGTGGCGTCGGCTAACCGGCGGGCTCAAGCGCAGCTCTTCGGCGCTCGGCGGCGCCATTTCCGACCTCGTTTCCAAGCGCAAGCTCGATGCGGAGACGATTGCGGACATCGAGGACGTGCTGCTCCGTGCCGATCTCGGCCTGCAGACGGCGGATCGAATCGCGGTCGCGCTCTCGGAAGGGCGGCACGACGTGGCGATATCGGCGGAGGCGATCAAGGCCGTCGTGGCCGCGGAGATCGAAAAGGTGCTCACGCCGGTGGCGCAGCCGCTTGCCATCGACGCGGCAAAAAAGCCGTTCGTCATCCTGGTCGTCGGCGTCAACGGTTCCGGCAAGACCACAACCATCGGCAAGTTTGCGGCAAAGTTGCGTGCCGAAGGCCGAAAAGTGATGCTGGCGGCCGGCGATACGTTTCGCGCGGCGGCTATCGATCAGCTTAAGATCTGGGCGACACGCACCGGCGCGGATTTCATCGCACGCGAGCCGGGCGCGGACGCCGCCGGGCTCGTGTTCGACGCAGTGACCGCGGCCAAACAGCGCGGCGCCGATGTGCTGCTCGTCGATACCGCCGGCCGCCTGCAGAACCGCACCGAACTCATGGGCGAACTGGAGAAGGTACTGCGCGTCGTCAAGAAGGTCGACGCGTCGGCACCGCATTCCGTGCTGCTGGTGCTCGACGCCACCGTCGGGCAAAACGCGCTGTCGCAGGTCGAGATATTTCAGAAGGTCGCCGGCGTCACCGGTTTGGTCATGACCAAGCTCGATGGCACCGCCCGCGGTGGCATCCTGGTCGCGCTGGCGGACAAATTTAAGCTTCCGGTGCATTTCATCGGCGTCGGCGAGAGCGTCGAGGATCTAGCGGCCTTTTCGGCGCGCGATTTCTCCCGCGCGATCGCCGGGCTTAACGATTAAGTGCTCGCCTCTTGCGCGAGAGTGCACAGGCGCATTACCTGTCGCCCATGGAGACGACGAAAAAGCCGCAGCTCAATCCGCTGCTCAAACTCGTGCTCGATCTCGGGCCGCTTTTGCTGTTTTTCCTTGCCAATTCCCGCTACGGCATTTTCACCGCCACCGCGACTTTCATGGTGGCGGTGCTGGCGGCGCTCGCCGTCTCCTATGTCATGACGCGGCATTTGCCGATCATGCCCGTCGTCACGGCGGTTATTGTCGTGGTCTTCGGCGGGCTCACGCTCGTCCTGCACGACGCGACCTTCATCAAGGTGAAGCCGACCATCATCTACGCATTGTTCGGCGCTGTCTTGCTCGGCGGACTCTTCTTCAACAAGCCGCTGCTCGGCGCGGTGTTCGACTCGCTGTTTCAGCTGACCGAGGAAGGCTGGCGCAAGCTCACCTGGCGCTGGTCGATTTTTTTCTTCGCGCTCGCTGTGGTCAACGAGATCGTCTGGCGCAACGCCTCGACCGACGTCTGGGTTGATTTCAAGGTGTTCGGCGTCGTACCGCTTACATTCCTGTTCGCCGCGCTGCAGACGCCGCTTGTGAAGAAATACGCGATCGAGCCGGTGCCTGCCGGCGAGTAGCGGGCGACAATCACGACCCCGCCGCGGTCGCTTTATCGATCTGCGGCTTGAGCAGAGAGAAATAGTTGTCCGGGGTGATCGGTCCGACCAACTTATAGGTGATGCGAGCGTCACGACCGACGACGAATGTTTCCGGCACGCCGTACACGCCCCAGTCGATCGCCGCACGACCGCTCTCGTCGGCGCCGGCCGCGGCGAACGGATCGCCGTAGCGGCCGAGGAAACGCCGGGCATTGCCCGGATCATCCTTATAGTTGATGCCGACCAGTCTGACGCGCTTGTCCTGCGCCAACTGCATGAGCATCGGTGCTTCATCGTGGCAGGGAATGCACCACGACGCCCACACGTTCACGATGGTCACGGCGCCCTTGAAATCTGCGGGATCGAGGCCGGGAACGGGCGCGCCGTTGCGGTCGAGGCCGGCGATAGGCGGCAATTTTGTCTGCGGCACCGGGTGACCTATGAGCGCGGATGGCAAAATCGAGGGATCGCCGGACCTCAGCCCAATCAAAAACAGCACCGCCAGCGCCAGAAATACGGCGAGCGGCACCAGCACTGCGATCCGGCGCGTCGTCGCATTCGCGTTGTGGTTCGCGGCGTCGGTCACGCTTTTTCCTTCGCCTCTTCCATGGGCCGGTGCTGGGTTGGGCTGGCCGAGCGACGTTTCATCCCGCGCAGTTCAAGGTCGGCGAGCGCGCGCCGTTGCGCGCGGAAATCGACCGCGATCCAGGCGACCAGTCCGCCGATAATGACGAGGGCGGCCGCGTAGGAGCCGACGATGAAAGGCAGGTGGCCGATCGTTTCCATCGTCAATTGGCGGCGCTCGCCTGTAGCAGCCGCTGCGTCCGCACCCGGCGGCGCAATATTTCGTTCCGCATCGCGGCGAGGTGCAAGGTCACGAACAGAAGCGTGAACGCCACCGCCATGATCAGCAGCGGGATGAGGATGGTCGGGTAGATGTTCGAGCCGGTGAGACCGAACGACGCGCCTTGATGCAGCGTGTTCCACCAATCGACGGAAAATTTGATGATGGGAAGATCGATGGCGCCAACGAGCGTCAGAATCGCCGCGGCGCGCGCCGCCCGCGCCGGATCCTCGACCGTCCGCCACAGCGCGATGACGCCGAGATAGAGCAGGAACAGGACCAGCTCCGAGGTAAGCCGCGCATCCCAGACCCAGTAGGTGCCCCATTCGGGCCGTCCCCACAGCGAGCCGGTGACCAGGCACAGAAGCGCAAACGCGGCGCCGATCGGTGCCGCCGCCTTAGCGGCGACGTCGGCAAGCGGGTGACGCCAGACCAGGGTGCCCAGCGCGGCGACGCTCATCACCGCCCAAGCCAGCATGCTCAGCCAAGCCGATGGCACATGGAGATACATGATCTTGACGGTGTCGCCCTGCTGATAATCGTTGGGTGCGCTGATTGCCTGATTGAGCCCGAATGCCAACGCAATGACGGTCAGGCCGCCGAGCCATGGAATGACGCGATTGGCGAAGGAAATGAAACGCGATGGGTTGGCGAGATCGGTCAGGGCCATTCGCAGCTACCTAGTGCATTCCGCCGTGGCAATACAATGATGTTGGGCGGGATGAGCTTTCAAATTTGCATGATACGATTGCTATTCCATTTCATGTGCTTGCTACTCCATTTCCGACGCTCGCTATTCCATTTCCTGCCGTAATGCGGCGGCCGCGGCGAATGGTCCGATCACCAGGCTAGCGAGTGTCAGCGCGCACAAGATCGTAAACGGCGTGCCAAACGGCGCCGGCCCGCTCATGGCCGCATTGGCTGCGGCAACGCCGAAGATCAACACCGGCACGGTCAGCGGCAAGACCAGCACGGCGAGCAGCAAGCCGCCGCGGCGCAATGCCACCGAGATCGCAGCTCCGATCAAGCCGATGAAGGTCAGCGCCGGCGTGCCTGCCAGGAGGGTCAGCACCAAAGCGGCTTCGGCTGGCGGGTCGAGATTGAGCATCAGCCCGATCAGCGGCGCGGCGATAATCAGCGGCAGCCCGGTCGTGAGCCAATGGGCAAGGCCTTTCGCCGCCACCACGAGTTCGAGAGGCGTGCGGCTCATCAGCAAAAGATCGAGTGAGCCGTCCTCATGGTCGGCCGCGAACAGCCGATCGAGCGCCAGTAGGCTCGCTAACAGCGCCGCGAGCCAAAGGATCGCCGGACCGATGCGCTTGAGCAGCGCGAGATCGGGCCCGACCGCGAACGGAACTAAGCTGACTACGACGAGGAAGAACAACACGCCCATCAGCGCGCCGCCGCCCACGCGCACGCCGATGCGCATGTCGCGGGTAAGGAGTGCGGCGAGTGCGCTCATCCCGGCTCCCCGAGCCGCAGCTCTTGTGCGGGAGCGATCCCGAGCGCCCCATGCGTGGCTGCAAGGATAAGCCCGCCGCCGGCAAGATGTGCGCGCATGAAGCCCGCGAGACGTTGCTGTCCTGTTGCGTCCAGCGTGCTCATCGGCTCGTCGAGGAGCCAAACCGGCCGCGTGGCGGAGAGCAGCCGCGCAATCGACAGCCGGCGGCGTTGGCCGGCCGAAAGGTAGGCGGCTGGCAGGTCGGCCAGCGCCTCAAGCCCGACCGCTTCGAGCGCCGCGGCGGCTTCCGCGCTTTTGCCGCCCAGAAAGGCGGTCCAAAAGCGCAGGTTTTCGCCGACCGACATGGCCGGTTTGAGCGCATCCAGATGACCCAGATAGTGGGCCTGCTCGGCGATGGTCAGTTCGGGGTCGCCCCCCTCCAATTCGACCTCGCCCGCCGCAATCCGGACCAACCCGGCAACGGTCCGTAACAGCGAGGATTTCCCCGCCCCATTGCGGCCGGTAATAGCCAAGGCTTGGCCGGAAGCCACGCTGAAGCTTAGGCCGGTGAAAACATCGCGTCCGCCGCGATGACAGGCAAGGTTAGCAGCGCTGAGCCGCATCGGTGATTCCTCGGCGCGGCGGGGATAACCGCGACTTCGACCATATAGCGGCTATTCGTTGCCGATCTGGCAGAATCTGTGAAATGACCTTATAAGCTGCACGTGAATTGCGGGCTGCCCATTGGTCCTGCTGCATCCGCCCCGCCGATGGTCCGTTGGCGTGCGCTCCGACAACGATTGCCTCCGTTTTGCCCCACCTGCTTGGCCGGCTAGGATAGGAAAAAAATCATGGATTCGCTCGACAGCTTCAAATGTTTGCGGCCGCTCAAGGTCGGCTCCAAGACCTACGCGTATTACAGCCTGCCGGCGGCGGAGAAGGGCGGCCTCAAGGGGATTTCGCGGTTGCCTTTCTCGCTCAAGGTTCTGCTGGAAAATCTGTTGCGCAACGAGGATGGTCGCACGGTCGCCAAGGGGGACATTCAGGCGGTCGCGCAATGGCTCAAGACCAAGACGTCGGACCGCGAATTGGCGTTTCGGCCGGCGCGCGTGCTGATGCAGGACTTCACCGGCGTACCCGCCGTCGTCGATCTCGCCGCCATGCGCGACGCGATGGAGCATCTCGGTGGCGATCCGAAGAAAATCAATCCGCTGGTTCCGGTCGATCTGGTGATCGATCACTCGGTGGCGGTGAATTTCTTCGCGCACCGCGATTCGTTCAAGAAGAACGTCGAAGAGGAATACAAGCAGAACCAGGAACGCTACCGGTTTCTCAAATGGGCGCAGAGCTCGTTCGAGGATTTCCGCGTGGTGCCCCCCGGCACCGGCATTTGCCATCAGGTCAATCTCGAATACCTCGCCCACACCGTCTGGACCACCAAGGCCAAGATCCAATTCGGCGATAAGGACAAGACGGTCGCGACCGAGCTTGCTTATCCGGACACGCTGGTCGGTACGGATTCGCACACGACGATGGTCAACGGGCTCTCCGTACTTGGCTGGGGCGTCGGCGGCATCGAGGCCGAGGCCGCCATGCTCGGCCAGCCCTATTCGATGGTGCTGCCGGAAGTGATCGGCGTGCGCCTGAATGGTAAGCTTAAGGAGGGCGTCACCGCCACTGATCTGGTCCTCACCGTGACACAGATGCTGCGCAAGCGGGGCGTGGTCGGCAAATTCGTTGAATATTTCGGCCCCGGTCTGGCCAACCTGTCGATCGCCGACCGCGCCACGATCGGCAACATGTCGCCCGAATACGGCGCGACCTGCGGCTTTTTCCCGATCGACGACGACACCATCCGCTACCTGCGCGATACCGGGCGCCCGGCGGACCTGATTGCACTCGTCGTCGCCTATGCCAAGGCACAGGGCCTATACCGCACCAAAAACACGCCGGACCCGGTGTTCACCGAAGTGCTCAAGCTTGAACTCTCCTCGATCGAGCCGTCGCTCGCCGGGCCGAAGCGACCGCAGGACCGGATCGCGCTCAAGGAGGTCAAGAGCGGATTCGCTCAGGCAATGGACAAGGAGTTCAACAAATCCGCCGAGATGGATAAGCGCGTTCCAGTCGAGGGCCGCGACTTCACCCTCGGCAACGGCGACGTCGTGATCGCGGCGATCACGTCGTGCACCAACACCTCGAACCCGAGCGTGATGGTGGCGGCCGGCCTCGTGGCCAAGAAGGCGGTGGAGAAGGGGCTCAAGGTCAAACCGTGGGTCAAAACCTCGCTGGCGCCCGGCTCTCAGGTGGTCGAGGAATATTACCAAAAGTCGGGATTGCAAAAGTATCTCGACGCGCTCGGCTTCAATCTGGTCGGTTTCGGCTGCACCACCTGCATCGGCAATTCCGGGCCGCTGCCGGAGGAAATTTCCGAAGCCATCAACAAGAACGATCTTGTTGCGGCGGCAGTGCTGTCCGGCAATCGCAATTTCGAAGGTCGCGTCAACGCCGACGTGCGCGCCAATTACCTCGCTTCGCCGCCGCTTGTCGTCGCCTATGCGATTGCCGGCTCGATGCAGGTCGATATCGCCAAGGCGTCGCTCGGCACCGATCAGAAAGGCCGCAAGGTCTATCTGCGCGACCTCTGGCCGACGAGCCGCGAGATCGCGTCGGTGATCCGCAAGAGCATCAACAAACAGATGTTCACGCGCAAATATGGTGACGTGTTCAAGGGCGATGCCAACTGGCGCAAGATCGCGGTCAAGGGCGGATTGACGTTCAAGTGGGACGATCGCTCGACTTACCTGCAGAATCCGCCCTATTTCGAGGGCATGCAGAAGCGCACGCAGCCGATCGAGGATATCGTCGACGCGCGCATTCTCGGACTGTTCCTCGATTCGATCACCACCGACCACATTTCGCCGGCCGGCTCGATCAAGGAGGAAAGCCCAGCCGGCGAATATTTGCGCGATCATCAGGTGCGCCCGCGCGACTTCAACCAGTACGGCACGCGGCGCGGCAATCACCAGGTCATGATGCGCGGGACCTTCGCCAACATCCGCATCAAAAATCAGATGCTGCCCGGCGTCGAAGGCGGCTACACGATCCACTATCCGTCGAAAGAGCGCATGACCATGTACGACGCCGCCATGCGCTACAAGTCGGAGCACGTGCCGCTGGTCGTCTTTGCCGGCAAGGAGTACGGCACCGGCTCGTCGCGCGACTGGGCGGCGAAGGGAGCCATTCTGCTCGGCGTGCGCGCGGTGATCGCGCAATCTTTCGAGCGCATCCACCGCTCCAATCTGGTCGGCATGGGCGTGGTGCCACTGGTTTTCGAAGAAGGCACGTCCTGGCAGACGCTCGGCCTCAAGGGCGACGAGCAGGTTACCATTCGCGGCCTGCACGGCGATCTCAAACCGCACCAGAAGCTCTATGCCGAGATCGTCGCGGCCGACGGCGGTCTCAAGCGCGTCCCGCTGATCTGCCGCATCGATACCATCGATGAGCTCGATTACTACAAGAACGGCGGCATTCTGCAGTACGTCCTGCGACAGCTGGCTGCGTGAGCCGTCATTCGGTCGGAGTCCGAACGAATCGAGCCGGTTGAAAGCCGCCTCACCTCGAATTGAGTGGCGGTTGACGAGGGCGCGCGGTAACGGTGTTGCCGTCACTATATCGTCATACGGACCCGCGGGGATTTTGGGTGGAATCAGGAATGCTCAGTCGCCGCGTCGCGTCGGCCTGCCTCGTTCCCATTTTCGTGGTCGCAAGCTTCGGCTTTGCATGTGCGGCGCCGCGGGCGCTGCTTGAGCTCTTCACCAGTCAAGGCTGCTCGTCCTGCCCGCCTGCCGATAAGCTGCTTGGCGAATTTACCAAAGATCCTTCAATTGTCGGATTGAGCCTGCCAATCGATCTCTGGGATTATCTCGGCTGGAAGGACACGCTTGCGCTGCCGGGACATTCGGCGCGGCAGCGCGCCTATGCGCAGATGAGCGGTGAGTGGCAGGTCTACACGCCGCAAATAGTCGTCAATGGCAGCAAGCCCGTGGTCGGCAGCGATCGCGCGGCGATAGAGCGCGTCATTGCGCAGACCGATCGCAATCCGGCGATCATGTCCGTACCGGTGTTGCTTTCGGCGGCGGGTGGCCGCCTGGCGGTAACGGTAAAGTCGGTTCCGGGCGCGCACGCTGCCGGCGAAGTCTGGCTGTGCCCGTTCTCGACTGCCGTCGCGGTTGCCATCGGCCGGGGTGAGAACCGCGGACGAACGGTGACCTACCACAATGTCGTGCGCGCCTGGCGCAAGCTTGGTGATCTTGCCGGAACAGATTCCAGCTGGAGCGTTCCCCTCTCCGAGTTCAAGACCGGCGGGGTCGATGGCGCCGCTGTCGTGGTGCAGGAGGGCACACGCGCCAAGCCGGGCATTATCCTGGGCGCGGCATCGACGCAGCTCGGCGCAGAGACAACCGAAAATCGATGATCGGCGGCAGATGAGAGGGCTGGCGGTTTCCGCCGGCCTGACGTCAATCGTTCGAAAAAGAAAGGCCGGCGCATTGCCGGCCGAGATGGGGGATTGAACCGTACGCTGAACTCTGGCCCGGTCCGTCCGCACCCCGGGGGGCTGGGGGGCTGAGGAATCCGGAATGCGATCCGAACCGGGCCGTGAGGCAACGGTCCTTCATTTCGCAGTGCAGCTTGGCGCGTGATTGTCAGAATTGGGGCCGCATTATGATTCGCTTAACGAACCCGTGATTCTACGCGTCCAAATTGCCGCACCCCGGCGGAAATTGAGCAAACCACACCCGGCGAACCGGTCGCAGACGGCGCCTTTTTGGCTTCAGGCTGCTGCTGCAAGGCACTTGCCGTCGCAAGCGTCCGGCGCGATCATGAACCCGCGATGACAAAGGAGGCGCCGCATGACATTCGGCGACACCGATCCGAGCGCGTTCCGCGGGGGCGAGCTACGCGCGCCCGCCCCCGCAAAAGAGGTCACCTTCAGCCGACGCGAGTTGGACCGCATTCTCAGTCTTTACGGTCGCAAGGTCGCTGCCGGCGAGTGGCGGGATTATTCGATCGACTTCCTTGAGGACCGAGCGGTGTTTTCCGTTTTCCGCCGCAGCACTGAATTCCCCCTTTACCGGATTGAGAAACATTCGCGTACGCGCCGACAAGGCGCCTACAGCGTCATTTCGGCGACGGGTCACATTCTGCGTCGCGGACAGGAGCTTGAGCCGGTGCTCGGCGCGATTGACCGAGCCGTGCGCGTGGTGGCCGGCTGAAGGCTCCGGGCGGGCCGCGGGTTTTTCTGCCTCCCGGGGCGCCGGCCCGTGAGCGGCCGACTTTGGTGCTTGAAAGCGGCGGTTCCGCTTGCCTGAGAACATCGACCTCACGGAACTCCGCCGATCACGCATTGTGGTCGTTGCGGCGCTTGGAACTGCTCAGACGCTAGCCTGGGGCTCGAGCTATTACGTACCGGCGATACTTGCCGATCCGATTGCCGCAAGCATCAACCGCCCGCGTTCCTGGGTCTTTGCCGCCTTTTCGGTCGCGTTGCTGATCGCGGCATTCGCTGGCCCGCGGGTTGGGCGTT